>Ga0307515_10009795_pt1 | contig 18458 bp, 14 predicted proteins | sample 17_EM_MG_FD_194513 | JGI IMG/M metagenome (GOLD analysis project Ga0307515, IMG submission 194513) | Populus trichocarpa ectomycorrhiza microbial communities from riparian zone in the Pacific Northwest, United States - 17_EM | ecosystem: Host-associated > Plants > Roots > Unclassified | place...
CATCTGGCAAACTCCCTGCTCAGGCAGTCGAGATCCGCGCCCTCGGGAGCCCGCCGTGGTCGACTCTTGAGCTGGCGACCTGCACCTTCTCGCCCGTTTGATGCAATTCCCGAGGGTCGGCGTAGCCCTGAGTTACCCGAAGCTGGATATGGCCGTACTGAATGGCCGCGGCGATGAGCCCTTTGGGTTGACGGACGATATTCCAGGCCAGGCTTCGGCGAAACCGGGAGGTGGTGACCGGACCGGCCGGATCGGGTGGGATCGAGTCGGCCCGCCCGGTGGCCGTGCAGTACCGGTTGACCCATGCGGTGAACAGACCGATGTCGCGGTTGGTGGCCTTGTCGGTGCGGGCGCCGCCGGCACGGCGGTTGAGGTGGCGCTGGCGTTCGGCGACGAACAGGGTGTCGGGGAACAGCCAGGTCTGATCGTGTAGGCGTTCCAGAACGGCCACCGCCTTGGCGGTGATCTCGTGCACGACCCACGGGTCGACGCGCCGTTCACCGGTGACAAGCTTGGCGCCGTCAGGGTCGGTGACGCCTTTCCAGTGCCAGCCGTCCAGCAGCCACAAGTCGGTGACGGGGTCGTGGCTGGCGGCGCCGGGTTTGAGGCTGAGCACCTCGCCGGGACGCATTCCTGACAAATAGGCGGCGGTTATGAAACTGGCGGTGCTGAGGTGCCGGGCGAGGGTGGGTGCCTCGGCGAACATGACGGGCCGTGGGCGCCACGGTATGCCGTCGATGCGGGCGGTGATCGGGCAGGGCAGGTAGGCGCCGTCGTCGATGGGTAGGCCGGCGTCGGTGATGCGGTCCGTGCGGCGGCGGAGCACGTCGGGGTGGCAGTTGACCAGCCGTCCGAGGTGGCTGAAGTGGATGCGCCTGCTGCCATTGGGCCCGACGTGGCCGGGAAGGCCTAGCCGATGGTCGGTGAGCAGGGCGAGTGTCTGGATCATCCGCTGTTCGACGGCTTCCGGTCCATTGTGGGCCGGTGGCTGGTTGGTGCTCAGCGCGACCCACTGGTGGTAGGCGGCGGTGATGTCGTCGGCCAGGGCGGTCACGAACCGGATCGCCCAGGTCAGCAGCGGCCCGAGGACCGCCTGGTGGATGCGGGGCGTGCGGCTTTCCAGCCCGGTCGAGCTGGACACGCCCAGTAGGTCGCGGGTGTCCTCGCCGCCCCACGGCAGCGGTTCAGGTAGCCGTAGCCGCTGAGGTAGCAGATGGCGGAACACCCACAACCGGCGCACCTCGGTCAGGACCCCGGCCTTGACCGCGGTGCTGGCCTCCAGATCGCGCACATGGGCGAGGAGGACTTCCAGGGCGCGCTCATCGAGCAGGGCGAGAGAGTCGATGCCGCGGGCCTCGCACCAGGCCAGCAACCGCCCGATCTTCGGGCCCAGCAGCGCGATGGAACGCAGGCACAGCCGGCCGGTGGGCGCGCGTCGCATGCCGGGCGGCTGCGGATCGTTGATCAGCAGCCAGAAGTAGTGCTTGATGTCTTCGCGCCAGCGCGGTGGCGCGAACTGGAAGGACATGCTGACGCCGAGGACGTGGTCTTCGAAGACACCCGCGGTGAGGTCCCACCGTGCGTCGGCGAACACCGACAGCTGTCGGGGGTGGGCGTCGGGGCGCAGCTCCCGGTTGGCCAGCACAGGGGTGTCGAGCCGTGGATGCGCGGCGGTGAGGGCGCGGGCGGTGGTCATGGCAGGTCCAGTTCTCGGTTGAGGAAGCGCCGCACGAGGTGCCGCTGTTCGTCGGTGGCGTCGCGGCGGGCGGCGTCGATGGTCGTTTGGGGAAACTGGGCGAGCAGGTCGCCGAGCTGCGCGTGGGGCGCGGCGTAGCGCTGCGCCCATTGCAGCGGCGTCAGGTCGGCGCGGCGTCGTTGGAGGGCGTCGAGGGTGAGGACTTGAACGGGCAGGTGCCGTGGCTCGGCCCGCGCGCAGGGGCAGGACAGGCAGAGCATGAACGAGGCGGTGCATGGCTGCCCGGCCGGCGCGTGTGGGCTGTTGGTGTGATCGACGCAGGCGGCCAGGACGGTGTCCAGTTCCCCGGCCAAGACCCGCTTGAGGGTGGCCACGTCGATACCGAAGCGGTCGGCGACCTGCTGGGGGTCGATCTGCGCTGCGGCGGCGTCCTGCGGCGTGAGGGTGCGGGCCAGGGTGGTGGCCCGGGCGCGGGTGACCTCTTCGGCCAGGACGCGGGCGACGACCTTCTGGTAGTCGGCCAGGTTGCGTCGGTTGCGGAGCAGGTACTGGCTGGCCAGCGTCCGGTCGGTGTGCGCGACCGGCTTCTGGTGGATCTCGACGAAGGTGCGACGCAGCCGCCGGCCGTCCAGCACCAACGCCGGGCCGTCGGCCGTGTCGGCGGCGGGTGGGTCGGCGACCTCGGGCGGGTCGGCAGTGACCGGGTGGGCTCGGCCCCAGATCGGGATGAGTTCATCGCCGGCCACCCGCAGGCCCCCACCGCGGCCCTTACCGCTGGTGACCGACCAGGAGACCAGCAGCCGGTCGGTGCCCAGCACGGCGCGCGATGGCGCGGTGAGTTCCAGGGCGAGGGTGTAGACGCCGAACGGGGTGTGGAGTTGGTCGCGGGCGCTGAGCTGGACCGGGCCGGTGGGGGCATCGAGCCAGACGGGCAGGTCGGTCAGCGGGATCGTCATGTGGGCGCGGTAGCGCCCCCGTCGAGGCTTGACCACGTCCAGCAGGGCGGTGCCGATCGCGGTGTCGACTCCGCCGTCGGCGCGGTGGTGCGCCACCGGCAGGCCCTGCAGGGTGGCCGGGTTCTGCCCGGTCAGGCAGGACATCAGGACCACGAGCGCGGCGACATCCCGCTGCGTCAGGTGCAACGAGGTGACCAGCGGGGCGACGTCACCGACGTCGCGGACGCTGCTGCGGCCACGGGCGTTGCGCGGGACGTCGGCGTGCCGGTCGACGTGGTCGAGGACCTGCCCGCGCCGCCACGCCTGCGGGTGGGTGACCGGGTCGATGTTCCCGGCGCGCCACTGCTGCAGGAACTGGCGGGTGCGGCGGATCCGCCGCGTGGCAGCCCGCACGTCCTCGCGGGCGGCGGCGCCGATGCGGGCGAACTCTGCCTTGCTGTAGGCGTCGATACCGCTGGTCGATCGTTGCTGCTTGACCGGCGTGTTCAGCCGGGCGGCGAAACCGGCCGGGACATCGGGCACAGCACGGAACAGGGTCTTGAGCGACGAGGCCCGCCGGGCGTGATTGACACCGCAGCGCAGCCGGAACGCGTCCAGGTGCGCCGGCGTCAACTGCGCCACGGTGCGCGGCGGGCGTCTGGCGTCGGCCAGCACGTCGACGAACATCCGCACGTCCTGCAGCAGTGTGGCTGCGGAGACTTGGGTGCGTCGGGTGCCGGCCGGGCCGGTCACCGTGGCGAACGCCTCGGCCAGTGATCGCCGCAACGGCGCCGATACCGCCAGACCGCCCAGGTCGAAGTCGTGCGGGGTACTGCCGCCTTCCGGGTAGAACCGCACCAGGAGGCGCCCGGCCTCGTCGATCAGACGGGCCGGCGGTTCGTAGCCTGCGGCGGGCAGCGCCGCACTCCGGCTCACCGTGCCACCCCGAGCGTGGCGTCGCCGGCGAGGGGGTCGGTGCGCACCCGCGGGTTGCCGCGCACCAGCGCCGTCACCAGCCCGGCCACCGACTCCTCCCGGGCCTGCTCGAGCAGCATTTCCACGTCCAGCGACCGGAACGGCTCCAGATACACGTCGATCGTGGTGCGCACGTCGCGGTGCCCGAGCATCGTCTTGACCAGATCCCAGACCGAGCCGAACTGGTAGCGGAAGTCGCGGGCCTCCTCCGCGTTGAGATGATCGAGCTTGTGTTCCCAGACGAGGCGGCCGACCGCATACCAGCGCAGCGCGAATGAGTGCCGCGCCATATGCGGCATGCATCTCAGCTCGCCCAGCCCGGCGCGGGCCACCCGCGCGTTGACATCGTCGAAGGTCCGATACCAGCCCCGCTTGGCCCGCGGCAGCCCGTCCTCGTTGAGCCACACCGCGGCCGGTTCCAGACCGTGTTCGGTCTCCACCAGCAGCCGGGCACGCGCCTGCGGCGACAGCGAACCGATCGGCACAGTTTCCTCGCGGCCGTCGCGATCGCGCAGCACCAACCGGCCCGAAAGCCCGACCCGTACCACCACCCGCGCTCCGGGCAACCGGTCGTAGACGCCGGCTGCCTGGGCACGGCGTACTGCGGCGGCCCGGTGAGTCTGCATGTAGTGCAGCGCCCCGGTCAGCGCCCGCCGCGGCATCCAATATCGCCGTCCCCGGCCGCCTTTCGCGCAGGCGTCGGCCATCCGGCAGGTGTAGAAGCCACGCGATGGGTCGTCGGCCGGCAACTCAAGGGCCACGACGCTGGACCATTCCTGCAGCCGCAGTCCGGTGCCCCACAAACCCTCGACGAACGCCAGGTCGCGTTGCTCACAACGTGGCCGCCACCGCGACCGCTCACCACCGCCGGGCAGCAGGCCGAGCACGCCGACATCGCGCCAGCGCTGGTAGGCGTCCGGGGTCAACCACTTCACATCGGCGCGCCGTACGTAGTCCGGGCGCACGTCGGCGACCTCGCGGGCCACCCCGTCGCGGACCACCGAGTGCTTGTCGATCGGATTGGCCACCCCGAACCGGTGACCGGTCCAGTCATACAACGCGCACAATGCCGCGAGGTCCCCACCGAACGTGCTGCCCTGGACCCGCAACGGGTTCCGGTCGTCGGTGCGCCGCCAGAACTTGAAGGCCTCGGCATCGGCCGCTGTCGCCTGGTCCCACCGCACGCTGCGAACCAGCAGGAAGTTCAGCCAAACCCTGATGGCCTGTGCGTACTTGCGGTTGGTCGCTTCCGCCCGCGCGGTCATCCGCCGGGAGGCGAAGAACGCGTCGATACGCGGATCCGCGTGCCCGTCCGGGTCGATCAACAGCGGTTGGCTGGCGCGGCGATCATTGCTCCGGAACCACGCAGCCACATCACCGAGCGGCACCAGAACCGGGCTTGTGCTGCGGAGCCACGAGGATCCCACGTCGTAGAAGAAGCAGTTCCACAAACCAAGCGAAGGTCCATTTTGTCCCATGACAATGCAACGCTGGTTGGTCTACTATCGCTACGCCAAGATGACCAACAAGCTGTCATCATGCTAGCCAAGCTTAGACACTTGCCATCGGTTTGATACATCTGTGGCTCGGCCGCACATCGGTTGACCGGTCTGGTCTCGCCGACGCGCTGTGGGCCGCGGGCGACTGACAGGGCTGCCACGACAAGCCCTGCGATGTGTGACATGTCGTCCGCACATCCGGAGCAGACCAACTGTCGCCTACCGAGACGCATGCCGGCTCACCTGGAATTTGCGCGTTGAATTTGCAGGCTCCGGCACGCGGGGCAGGACTTCGCTCGCCTCCTGGCGTGCCGCGCCAGGCCAGCAATGTCCTAGCGTCCTATGCGCTTCGTAGCGCCTCAGGGTTGGTAATGGCACCCCGGTCGATCAGGTCCTTGACCGTCTGCTTTCCTGTGATGTGGCGCGTGTTTTTCGGCCCAGTCAATTCCCAGCCGTTGTGGCCCCGGTTACCGGAGATCCAGGCCACGAACTTCTCTGCGGTCTTGGGCAGCGCCACTCGTTTAACGATCTTGTACGGCCCGCTCTGAGCTGCCGCGTCCAAATCGGCGTTGCGTTGTCGCCGAGCTTCGGTCTCGTTCACTACAAGGACCTTTTTCCCTCCCCCTGAACTGGCCGCGACCGCTCGCTCCTCGGTCTCCCATTCGCTAATGCGAGACATCACGCGCACCACAAACCGATTCGGTACCGGCACGGACTGGAACTCGTTCCCGACCGACACGATGACCTCCACATACGCTCGTAAACATTGCCCCCTCAGCATTACAGCAGCATTGGACGCGCTACGTGCCGAGTTCTACCGAGGTCACGTCACGGCACCCCGTGCGGCTCCCGTTGGGTCCCTTGCCATGCGTATCGACGCTACAGAGCCTGAAGGCTAGGTTGAGTCGGGTTCGAGGGGTCGGGCCGGTGTTGGCGATGGACCGCCGATCAGGTCCGTGCGGTACTGGATCGGCCGACATCTCGCAGATGGGACTGATGCATGCTCGACGTCAACAGAGGCTCGGTCGTTGACACGCCTGTACCGGCGGAGGTCGGCGTGGTCGTGGACGTGGCGCCGATAACCATCGACGGCACACCGATGTGGCTTCTCCTCGACGAGGCCGGCCGGATCGGGCGGTGGCACATCGCGACGGGCACGTACGAACATCTGGCGACCACTACGGTTCCCACTGAGGATGGGCACGAGCCGCGGATCGGCCGTACCCCGCGAAGGCGGCTGCACGCGAGCGTCGATGGCGCGTTCGCTGCGGTGGTCAACGATTATGGTCGACTCGGTGAGGTGCTCGACCTGCGAGCCGGCCGGATCACCATGACACTGGACAACGAGGGGTACCAGGAGGCGACCGTTCCGTTCTCGCTCGTGTTCGCCGACCACGCTGGGCGGACCGTGGTCGTGCACCGGACCGGATGGAACCGGTTGGACGTGTCGGCCGCCGGCACCGGCGAGCTGTTGACCGAACGATCACTGACCTCCTACGGCCCGAACGAACCACGGCCGGAGCACTACCTGGACTACTTCCACGGTGCCCTGTACCTCAGCCCGGACGGGCGACGGATCCTTGACGACGGTTGGATCTGGCATCCGGTCGGCTTTCCCTCGGTCTGGAGCGTCGAACGATGGCTCACCGACAACGTCTGGGAGTCCGAAGACGGGCCGACCAGTGTCTGTGGTCGTGAGTACTACTGGGACAGCGCGATGACCTGGATCGACTCGACCCGGGTGGCCGTGGAGGGCATCGGCGACGACGACGCGGTGATGCAGCCGGGCGCCCGCATCTTCGACACCAACCGCACCGAGCAGGGTGACCTGTGGAAGCTGCCTACCGCGGTCGAGGTCGTCCGCGTCCAAGGGCCGGCTGGGCGGTTCTTCAGCGACGGAACTCACCTGTTCAACTCTGATGCTGAAGGCCTGCACATGTGGAACCCGAACGACGGCGTCCACCTCGCCACAATGCCGGAGTTCTCGCCAACGCATCACCATCGCAAGGGCGGAGAGTTCCTCGAACTCGCCCCTGGCATGGTGCGGACATGGGCGCTTCGGTAGCCAGCGTGACATGTGTCCTCTGCCCGGCTTCACTGCGCCGAGCGCGCCTCAATCATCGGATCTGACTTCAACCGAGCCCTTCAAAGACCTGTAGCCCTTGAGATAGCTTCCATCGCTGGTAAAGGTCTGACGGTCATCAGCAACACGCTCGGAACGGGGAGAGAAGGTTCGACTTCGCCCACACCACCGCGTTCCGCAGGATCCATCCGGAGGCCTGGATGGCGAACGCGGCCCGCCACGGCACCCCGATCAGGTTCTTCGCGGGCAGCGGGGCGGGTCTGCGGCCGGCCGGCAGCCGGCGGTTGCCGGTGATCCCGCCGGTGGTGTCGTAGGCGAGCCTGGTGCCGGCGCTGTAGCTGTCGCCGAGGTTCACCCAGCAGGTGCCGGTAGGGGTGAGGACCCGGCGGGCCTGGTCGAACACCGCGAGAAGGTGGTCGAGGTAGGCGTCCAGGCTGGCTTCGAGGCCGTACTGAGGGTCGACCCAGCGGGCCTGGCAGGCCGGACACATGACCCCGTCGGCGCGGTGGGTGGAGCCGAGCCGGTGGCCGCAGGCGGGGTCGCCGCCGTGCCAGGCGCCGGTGCCGTAGTCTCGCAATCTTCACTGAACCTCGACGAACGTCGATAGCTCGTTAAGTCTCCGATCCGGTCATCACCTGGAGGCGGATAGTCACCCGCCTCCAGGTGATGGCAAGTGCGGACTCAGGCAGCGGCGGTCTCTAGGTGAACGATGAGGTCGTCAACGGCACGGCGGATCTCGTGCGCGTGTGCAAGGAGCGCAGCCAAATCGACGCCGTCTCCAACAGTCACCGGTGCGACCCGGTTCTCGTAGGGGCCGTGGAAGTAGCCTCCTTCTTGACCACGCACCGCCACGATAGGTAGTCCGGTCGCCTGAGCTTGCTGAACGGCACGGATTACGGTGCCGATGCCGGCGCCACCCGGGATGGAGTCTTGGAGTTCCTCCACCGATGCAAGCTTCTGTCCGGGAGTTCCAGCCTTCAAGAGATCCTTCAGTACATCGACTAGCTGCTCGACCTTTGTCATCGCGCTCCTCTCGCTGGAGTGACGGAACTTAGTATGGAGTCTTCCTCTTAGTTCCGTCAATCCTCCACCTGCCTGCCGGTGACGCTTGATGCAAGCTGTTGATGTCCGAGGTTGGTTCACGGATGTCCGGACTCCTCTGCGCTGATCAGCGGGACCTGTCGTCATCGCGTTGGCGGTTGCGAACCAGGACGGCGAGTACGGTGCGGGCGTCGCGTCGTCGTTGCGCGGTGGGCGCGAGCAGCGCGGTGAGGGCGGCGGCGGTGACGGTGGCCGCGTAAAGCATGGTGCTGACGCCGGCTGCGAGGGCTCCGTCGTGGATCAATGTGAGCGTGGTGGACATTGAGGACTCCCTGGCCTGTCGGGCGGGTGTTGTCCTTCGGTTTTCGGATGTCCGGCGGGTGTCCGCCGAGCCGGTGTCGGCTACGGTCTGATCATGTCCAGCTCACTACTGGTGACGAACTGTCCGGCCGGGTCCGGGTCCGGATACGGTCCGGATACCGTCGGCGGCGTGCGATGACTGAGAGTCCGTCGCTGGCCGCCGGGCAGTTGTTCGCTGCGCTGGCAGAGCTACGGCGGGCGACCGTCGCCGTCTCCTACGCCACGCTGGTGCGGCAGGCTGCCGCACAACAGCCGCCGATACAGATCAGCAGCCAGCGGCTGAGTGATTGGTTCGGCGGCAAGGCGGTGCCGACTGATCCCGCCGTCGTGCGTTTCCTGGTTGAGTACCTCCAGCCCCGCACCACCCACACCAGCGGCTATCAGCAGCGTCCGTTGTCGTGGTGGTTGGACCTGCATCAGAACGCCGTGCAGCAGCGGCAGGCCAATCGCGACGATGGTGGGCACCGTGCTGCGATTCCGCCGAGTTCGCGTCCTCGGCTTGGTCGCCCGATCAGGGACTGTGACGCTACGGGTCCGGGCGGCCTGGAGGTGCATCCGGCGATCCAGGTACCCGGCGCCGGTACGACGGACGCGTTGCCCGCGTACGTGCCGCGGGCCCACGATGGGCGGTTGCGAGAGATTGTCGACCGGATGCTCGAGGACGGGCGGTCGCGGCTGGTGACACTTGTGGGTGGATCTTCGACTGGGAAGACCCGTGCCTGTTGGGAGCTGGCCCGGTATCTCGACGCCCGGGATCCGGGTCGATGGTGGCTGTGGCATCCGTACTATCCGAACCGGCCAGACGCGACGGCGGCTGATCTTGACCGGGTCGGCCCGTACACAATCGTGTGGCTCAACGAGGCCCAGTTCTACCTCCAACCGGCGGACGTGAGCCTTGCTGAGCGAATCGCCGCAGGGTTACGCACCCTGCTGCACGACCCTCATCGAGGGCCGGTGCTGGTGCTGGCCACCATGTGGCCGCTGTACTGGGATGCGTTGACGGTCCGACCAGCCGCCGGCAAGCCGGACCAGTACGCGCAGGCAAGGGACCTACTGACCGGAAGCATGCACAGTTTGGCGGACAGGTTCACCCAGGGCGAGCTCGGCCAGCTGAACGGTGCGGGGGTGGATCCACGGGTACGGCAGGCCGCCGCCCACGCCGAGGGCGGCCGGATCACCCAGTACCTGGCTGGCGCCCCGGACCTGGAAGTCCGCTACCGGACGGCGCGGCCGGCCACCCGGGCGATCATCCAGGTCGCTATGGACGCCCGCCGGTTTAGGTTCCCGCCCATGCTGCCACTTGCACTATTGGAGCAGGCCGCCCCGGGCTATCTCGACCATCAGGACTGGGATAGCCCAGGCGGAGACGATGAAGGGTGGGGCGAGGACTGGCTGGAACGGGCTTTGGCCTACGCCGGAGTGCGATTCAATGGCGTCCGTGGCCCGTTGACGCGTATCCGTCCCCGTCCTGGCCAGTCTGATTCGGCTGGTGGGCAGCCCTACTACCGGTTGGCCGACTACCTCGAACAGCTAGGCCGCCACGAACGCGCCGCAATATATCCGCCCGAGAGCCTGTGGAGGACGTTTGCCGCCACTGTCACCGACCCTGACCTGCTACGCGAGCTCGCCGGACAAGCTGAACGGCGGGGCCGCTACCAGCATGCAATCTGGCTATACACCCGAGCAGCCCACGACGGCGACGACGACGCGTTGCAGGCACTGGCCAGGCTGCGGCAACGGACCGGGGACACCGCGGGTGCGGAAGAGTTGTACCAGCAGGCGGCTGATCGCGGCGACAACCGCACCCTGCGCAGGCTGGCCGAGCGGTGCGAGCAGGCTGGGGACCCGGCTGGTGCCGAGGTCCTGGCGGTGCGAGCCGCCGACCGCGGGGACATCAATGTGCTACGGGACCTCGCCATGCGGCGATTTCAACGCCGGGACATCACGGGCGCCGAAGCCCTATACCAGCGGGCCGCCGATCGCGGCGATAGGTTCGCGGCGTTGGCCCTGTCGTCACTGCGTGCACGAGCCGAGCATGTGAACCAACCTTCGCTGCGAGAGCTGGCCGAGCGGCGCGAACAGACTGGAGACCCAACCGGCGCCGGGGATCTGGCCCTGCAGGCCGCAGACGGCGGAGACACCAGCGTTCTGCGGGATCTCGCTAGACGGCGGCTGCGTCGCGGGGACGTCACGGGCGTAGAAGCTCTGTGGCAACAAGCTGTGGAGCATGGCAGCAGCCGCGCGAAGCGGGAGCTGGTGCGATTGTGGGAGCAAGCCGGAGAGTTTGCCGGTGCCGAGGCTATGGCGAGGCAGGCCGCTGACAGCGGTGACACCAGCGTGCTTCGGGACTTGGCCGAGCTACGGGATCAGTCCGCCGGAAGGCGGTTCTTTTACCAGCGGGCAGCCGACCGTGGTGATCATCGCGCGTTGCAGGAACTGGCCAGGCTGCGAGACTTGGCCGCCAGCGTCGAGATCCTGTACCGGCAGGCCGCCGACCGCGGCGACAACCTCGCACTGGAAAAGCTGGCTGAGAGGCGTCGGCGGGCCGGAGACACCGTCGGGGCTGAGGCCCTATGGCGGGAGGCCGCCGACCGTGGCAGTGCCTCGGCCCTGGTGGATTTGGCCTTTTCGCGGGAATGGGCCGGCGATACGACTCAGGCGGAGACCCTGGTGGTACAGGCCGCCGACGGCGGCATCAACGCGCTGCAGCTTATGACCGAGCGGCGGGAACAAGCCGGGAACGCCACTGGCGCCGACTCCCTGGCAGTGCGAGCCGCCGACCGCGGCGACACCAGCGTGCTTCGGGCGCTAGCCGAGTTGCGGCAGCGAGCTGGGAACACCACCGGCGCCGAAATCCTGTACCGGCAGGCCGCCGACCATGACGACAACCTGGCGCGGCTGGAGCTCGGCGAGTTACGGGAGCGGGCTGAGGACATCGCGGGCGCCGAGGCCTGGTACCGGCAGGCCGCCGATCGTGGTGACACGACCGCCCTGCTGAAGATGGCCAGATTGCGCGGGCGGGCCAGGGACGCTGCCGGGGCAGGGGCCTTGTACCAGCAGGTCGCCGACCGCCACGACGATCGCGCACTACAAAAGCTGGCCGAGCGGCTGGAACAGGCCGGGGATGCGGTCGGAGCAGAGGCCCTAGCGGCGCAGGCCGCCGACCGCGGGGACACAAGTGTGCTGAGGCAGCTGGCCTGGAGGCGGGAACAAGCGAGGAACACTAGCGGCGCCCAAGCTCTGTACCAGCAGGCCGCCGATAGCGGCGACTACTACGCGCTATCGCCACTGGCCATCTTGCGGGACGAAGCCGGTGACACCGCAGGGGCAGAGGCCCTGGCAGTGCAAGCCGCCAATCGCGGCAACACCAACGTGCTGCAAGCGCTGGCGGGACGCCGGGAGCGGGCCGGAGATACCACCAGCGCCGAGATTCTGTACCGGCAGGCCATCGACCGCGGCGATACAACCACGTTGAGTCGGCTCGCCGACCTATTGCAGCAGAAAGGGGATACCGCAGGCGCCGATCGCCTCAGAAGGTTCGGGCTAACAGGATCAGGCCAGATTGCCACCGGGTTGGAGTTTGCGGCGTAGGCACTCTATTCCGATTGGGGTACACCCCAACACCACTGTCGAAATCCAAGGTTGGTACGACGGCGGGTTGAGGTCACATTGCAGCTGGCCAGGCAGTTCACCGCAGTCAACCTGTAGGAAGCCCGGGCGTCGGCATGCCGAGGTTGATTGTCTTCTTGCGCGCAGCGATAGCGTCCATGGCGACGAGTTTCTGCTCGGCGGCGGCAAGGGTGGCTTGGAGACCGTCGACTTCGCCGAGCCAGCCGTGTTCGCGGGCTTCATCGATGCGTTCGATGAGATTGCTGCGGATGTCCTGCAGGCGGGTCCTCTGGGCAGGATCCGGCCGAAGGAGCGGGCAGCGGATGCACGAGTTTTCGTGCTGGCAGCTGGTGCCGTACTCGCGTGCGCAGTCGCCGATGGCGACCTTGCGCTTGGCGAAGTGGCCGAGGAACTCGTCCCATTCTTCGGGGGTCACCTCACGGTATTCGTGGCTGGGGCGGGCTTGGCGGCGGCGGGCGAGGAAGCCACGGAAGGTGTTGATGGCTTCGACGGGGTAGGCGGCCTTGTAGCCGATGGTGGTGTCGATGCTGCTGTGCCCGGCGAGGACCTGGGCGATGTGCGGCGGCAGGCCGTGCATGATGGCGTCGGTGATGAAGATTCTGCGGAAGTCGTGGGGGACGAACCGCAGCGTCTTGCCGTCGGCGTCGGTGATGCCGGTGGCCTTCAGGGTGACGTCGAGCATCGTGCGGAGGGTGATGTAGGCGATCGCGCGGTGCTCGTGGCCGCGGGGTCGTTGGAACAGGAACGGCATCGGCGCGCTCCAGATCTGGTCGGCGGTATGGTAGGCCGAGACCTGGGGTAGGGTCGCTCGGCCGTGGCGGACCCGGTGGATGATCGCGGTGAGGACCTCGCCCAGTTCCGGGGTGACCAGTAGCAGGCGTTCCTTGTCCAGCTTCGACGGGGTGATCTGCAGCAGCGGGACGATCTCGCCGGTGTCGGGCAGCTTGTAGGTCACGAAGCTGTGGTGGGTCAGTTCGAGGAGTTCCTCGATACGGACGCCGGTGTGGCGCAGCACCTCGATGGCCGCCCAGGCCCAGAACGCGTACTCCTCTTCGGAGATCACGTCACGGCGCCGGCCGGTGTCGGTCTCGATGGCCCACAGTCGCACGCCGGCGCCGCCCTTCTTGCTCTCGGGCCGGCGGAAGGTCTGCCCGTCGAGGGTGAAGGTGTGCCCGGGTGTGGTGGACCGGGTGGCGGCGAGCAGCCGCTCGGCCTGCTTTATGCGTCGCTCGGCGGTGCGCACCAGGGCGGGGACGACGGGTAGCCGTTCGCGGGTGCGCTGGTCCATCCGGGACTTACGATGCGCGTCCCGTTTTCGGGTATTGGTCTCTCCGACCCCGATCGGGCACGGCGCGACCCACGGTCCCCACCGGCCGGGTTCGTCCACCGCCCACTGGGCGAGGTCGAGGTAGAAGGCCCGGACGGTGATCAGGACGTCGGCCTTGCCAACGCGTTCCCGCACGATCTGGCCGTGCTTGTCGCGGACGTGGTGCAGGCGCTGCTTCCAGGCAGTGACTACCTCGGACGAAAGGTGCAGCGAGTCGATGCCAGGGTGGTGGCCTTCCAGGTCGGCCCAGAACAGCTTGCCCAGGTGGATGGCCAGCTGGCAGCGGGTGGTGTAGTCCATGGCCTGAGCGCGTTCGCTGAGATAGTCGACCAGCAGGTCACGGACCGGTCGGCAGGCCAACCCGTACTGGTCGATCAGGTCGGCGACGCTGCGAGGGCCGGGGGTGAACGCGGCGCGCAGGCTCAGCGGCGCGGTGGGGGTGAAGCCGTCGAGGTCATGCAGGATCCGGTAGGTCAGCGTCGCGGCGGGCGCGTCCTTGCGGATGGCGCGTTCGGCCTGGTGCAGCTCGAGGAAGTCCCCGACGGTGATGTCGCCGACTTCGCCACCCTTGACGATCACGATCCAGGTCAGCCGTCGCAGCACCCACTGCCGCATGGTGGTGCTGATCGCGGGATCGGCCTGGCAGGCGTCCTCGACGCGGGCGAAACCGTCGGGGTCCATGCATAACCGGGCAGCGTGTAGCACCGCCGGGGCGTGCTGGCGCAGCAGCCACTCGTAGCCTGGCCGGACCGCTCCCGAGCCGACAACGATGGGGTTGCCGATCAGCAGCTCGGCGCGCAGGCTCTGCGTACTGCCGTGCCCGTGGGCGGCCAGCCAGTCCACGGCCTGGTCGAGCCAGGCGCGGCCCGCCTGTTCGGCGCCGCTGGCCAGCCACCGTTCCTGCCAACTCCGCCCCGGAAACGACGCCAGCCAGGTCAGCAGTTTGCGTGCGCCGCGGCGACGGCCGAAGTCCTGGGCGTCCGTCTTCAGCGGCGCCACGGTAGCCACCGCGACGATCTCGGCGGCCTCCAAAGTGGTCTGCGGCCACCGCGACGGGCGTGGCCGTGGCGGCCACGCCGCGAAGAGGGCGGTGCCCTCACGGACGGGCTCGGAACGACCCGGCACTTCCCGCCGACGTGGGATCAGCTTGATGGCGACGCTCACCCGAACGGACCGCCCAGCAGCGCTTCCAGCACCTCCGGCCGGTATCCGGCCGCAGGCAGAGGGGGAGGCGCGGGTTCGTTGCGGCGGGCGAAGTGCGCCTTCGCCCGCGCGATGACCTCCTCCTGCCGCGGGTTCATGTAGCGCTGCGTGGTGGTGATCCGGGCGTGGCCCATCACCCACTGCACGTCGGTCAGCGGCATCGCCGGGTCCTGAGCCATCCGCGAGCACGCCGTGTGACGCATGTCGTGAAGTGTCCAGTTCGTGCCTAGCGCCTTGTTGGCGCGGCGCAGCACGGCCAAACATGCCGCGTAGGTCAACGGCCGCAACGGGCGGTGCAGCGTCCACCACACCGCGGCGTTGCCTCCCGTCGGCGCCAGGTCGCGGATCTGCTGCTGATAGCAGCGAAGCCACACGAATGCGTCCGGTGAGGCCGGCACCCACTGCAACGCCCGGGTGCCTTTGCGGATCACGCCGATCAGCTGGTCACCGACGTTGACCCGGCTGCGGGTCAGACCGAGCAGCTCGGCGGCGCGCACGCCGGTGGAGACGAACATCGCCAGTAGCGCCCGGTCGCGGTCGTTGTCCATCCGTGCGAACAGGTCGTTGAACAAGCCGTCCGGGATGGCCCGCGGGATCGTGTCCGGTTGCCGCCGCCGGTACAGCCCGGTGGGTTGCCGATGCCACGGCTGCATCGGGTTGTGGTGGGCGTGCGGGCGGCGGTTGGACACCGGGAACGGGTTGATCACCGGGCCGCGGCCCATCCCGGCGTGGTAGTCGTAGAACGCCCGTCCAACGGTCTCGTTGTGGTTGTGCGAGGCCAGCGACAACGTCGCCCCGGGCGACGCCTTGCCGGTGATCCGGTTGACCGACCCCGGCGCAGGTCCCCGCCGGCCACCGCGACGCGGGCGCGGTGGCTTCGGCGCGTTCGACACCCAGAGCAGGAAGTCGCGGGCGTCGACCCGCTCGGCGCGGTCCCACGCCACGTCGATCGCCCACAGGAACCGGAACCAGCGCTGAAGATCGTAGGCGTACGAACGCAGCGTCGTCGCCGGCGAGCCACGCCCGGCCATCTCCCGCAGGTAGTCCGTGACCGGCTCCACCTCGCCGCCGCCCGAAGTCAGCAGCCTGTACGGCACCAACTGGTCGTCGACGTCAGCGACCCGCCCAACCCGCGGGACCACCAACTTCAACACGTCTCGCCCCGACACCACTCGGCCTCCTCGTCGCTCTGGTCCTCCGACGTCAGGGCCAACGAGGTATCTGACCTGCGGAAACGCAGGGATTAGTCAAGTTAACAGGACCCCAGAACGGGGGTGAGGTGACCAGACAGTCGACGCTGGCGTCCGGCATGGCCGCGAGGACCTGGGCCGCGTCGCCCCGATACAGCTCGATCGGGCCGACGTGTCCGTACCGGTGGCCGTCGAGAGCCGACGGCTCGGGCGGAAGAGGAAGAGTCATCGGCGTACCACCCACCGATGCGGGCAGAGCAGCAGCCTTAACGCGGCTGTGGCCTGCTGGTGCACGACGCCGTTGCCGAGCACCCTCAGGGCGAGGGTGCGGGGCAGCCCCAGGTCGGTGACCCAGCCGCGGTCCAGGCCCATGAGCCACTCGACGAACGGTGGGGCCAGCACGGGCCGGCCGTGTTTGCCGGGTTGGGTAGGTTCCGGTACCGCCCGGCCGAGCAGCGTCTCCCAGCGGGCGACCGCTGCGGCGTAGTCGCCCCAGCGTCCTTCGTCGAGGGTGCCGAGGTCGGCCATCGCTGTGGTGAGGTCGGCGCCGCCGTCGCCGTGGCGGCACAGCCCGTGCCCGTCCGAGGCGCGCGGGGTCGGCAGGGTGCGGACCTTGACCGCCGCCGAGGGCAGGGTCAGGTCGCCGTGCGAGCCGCGCTGCCCGGGGCAGCCCTTCTCTCCGTCGGTCGCCCTGGGGGTGGGCAGCAGCACCTGCGACAGGGGCGGCCGGAACCCTTTCCCGGCGCGCCGGCCGGGGGTGCCGGTGTCGGTGACCCGGGGCGTGGGCAGCAGACGGGTGGCGTCGGTCAGGGTTCGACCGATGTGTCCGACCATCGGTTTGGTCCGCCCGGCGGTGGCGTTGGCCGAGGACCGGGAGTCTGCCACCGTCGGGGTGGGCAACAGGGTTCCGGCGGTGAGCTGTTCGCGGACCAGTTGCGGCAGGCTCGGCCGGCGGGGCGCCCCCGGCGATGGTGACCGGTTGGAGCCGGCGCTGGCCGCGGTGGGGGTCGGCAGCAGGACGTGTCGGCTGCCGCCGGGTTCGATGAGGTCCGGCAGGCTGCGGGGCATGCCGGGGCCTTTGCCGTCACGGGCGCACGGCGTGGGCAGGGTCCGCGTCGTCGTCTCGGAGAAGGTCGGCCCGGACGGCGAGCAGAAACAGCCTGTCGCGTCGATGGGCGGCGCCGATGTCGGATGCGCGTAGGCATAGCCAGCTCGTGTCGTACCCGAGCGCGGCCAGGTCGGTGTGGACTCGGTCGAGTCCGCGTCGGCGGAGCGCGGCCACGTTCTCCACGAAGACGAGCGTCGGTCGAACCGCGCGAACGGCTGCGGCGACGGCGGTCCACACACTGCTGTGGACGCCGGTGATGCCGGCCCTTTTGCCCGCGTTGGAGATGTCCTGGCACGGGAATCCTGCGGTGACGATGTCGACCGGGGCGACGGTGCTCCAGTCGACGGTGCGGATGTCGCCGAGGTTGGTGACCTCAGGCCAGTGGTGGGCGAGCACGGTGTTGGCGTGCGGGTCGGTCTCGGCGTACCAGGCGAGCTGGCCGCCGAGCACCAGCTCGACGGCAAGGTCGAGGCCGCCGAAGCCGGTGCACAGCGACCCGATGCGTGCTCCGTCGCCCGATCGTTCGGCGTCGAGATGGGCCTGTTCGGCACTGCTCACGCCACCTCCCGCCCGGCCGTCGCGGCGCCGACGTCGGCCGTCTCCGGCGGGCCCGGGTCGATCGACTCGCTCTCGCTGGGGTGCGGGCAGCTGAACGGCCCGCACCCCGGTGTGTCGTCGGACGCGCTGCGGTCACGGGGACGCAGGACCACATGGTCCAGCGGTACCCGCTGCGCATGCAGGTAGTACCGGCCGCGCATCGGGTGCCCGTCGGCGTTCGCGCGGGCCGACCCGTACCGGATCTGCCGGTCGAAGTCGACGGCGTCCGCCCACTCGGCGGGGCTGTTCGTCTTCAGCGCGGCCCAGAACCCGTCGTCGTGGAACGGGCACCCGATGCACGACGATTTCCCGAATCCGGTCAGGCCGTGTTCGTTGAGATAGCGTCGGCAGTCGTCGCGGCGCCAGCCGAGCTCCAGCAGCGGGAAGGTGTTGCGCGTGTAGGCGACGTCGGCGTCGCGGGCGCGGTGGATCTCATCGACGGAAATCCCGATGTCGATCTGCGCCCACACGCCGGCCGGAACCCTGGCGGGGTGCGGATAGCCGCGCCGGCGCCGGACTTCAGCCTTGATCGGCCGGATCTTGTATTCGCTGGTGCATTGACGTCGGGCCATGCCGCGTTCACCGTTGGGGCCCAGGGTGAACAGCGGCATGGACGCGAAGCGGTGGGCGGGGTCGAGGGCGTCGGCGCGGATGTTCCCTGTCGACACCCGCACGACGGGCATCCCGGCTGTCGCGGCGATCGCGGTCAGCCGGTCGAGTTGCCGGTACACCGCTGCCGGTTCCCAGCCGGTGTCGGCGAAGACCGCGAGATCGAACGGGGCGATCTCACCGCGCGCCGCGAGCAGGACGATGG
>Ga0307515_10009796_pt1 | contig 18458 bp, 12 predicted proteins | sample 17_EM_MG_FD_194513 | JGI IMG/M metagenome (GOLD analysis project Ga0307515, IMG submission 194513) | Populus trichocarpa ectomycorrhiza microbial communities from riparian zone in the Pacific Northwest, United States - 17_EM | ecosystem: Host-associated > Plants > Roots > Unclassified | place...
AAATCAAAGGTTTTATAGCTTATTTCAATGTGTTTTATTTATTTTTAGCATAGAAGATATCTTGAAATTCAAGGTTAATTCATGATATCAAACTCAAAGAAATATAAAAAGAAAAACCAGACACCATTGTCGTCACTTGATTCAAGCCACAGACTTGTAAATGGAAGCAAAGTGTCGCGTGTAAAGGCAACCGAATTGCATGCTTAGCTGAGATGTCAGCTTCTCTCTTGTAACGCCACCCAGAATAACCCTTCGTCACGATACCCACGCTCTCTTTTATCCCATGATCAGCCACGTTGTACAGCATCTCAACTTCATCATGTCCTTAATCACCGTTCATCTCAAGATAGACGGCTAATATGGATTGTGAAAAACCATCCAGTAAAGTATGGATCCCTTATTATATGCTTTATTTTAGCTTGTTTTGAGCCCTTCAATGAGGGCAAAGACGAGAATATCGTGCGTTTGGAACGTGGATTCCTAGATGGTCTAAGGACAATTTTGGTCCTTGAAGCTAACCAACTCTCACAAATTGACCCCCATTTTTCCAGATATATACAGAAAAGTCCTTGGACTTTGAGTTTAGAATTATTTGCATCCCTTCATCATAATCCATCCATATTAAAGTCTTTTTAATTTTTCTCAACTTTGTCTAATCATGTAAAACCCTGTCAAATATGCCGATAATAATCATAAATATCGGTGTTACTTAGACGGAAACAATGTCATTTAAGGTCTGAATTACTGAAATAGGATGTAGGGAAAAAAAATCTTATTAATGCAGTGGTTCAGCTATGGAATATTTAATTAAAGTCCAACTCATAAAAAATTTAGGCATCGGTTGTTTTTGTGATTTGAAAGTATTTTTGTAAAAACTTGAATTTTTTTTGCTTCAAATTAATTTTTTTTAATTGTTTTTAGATCGTTTTGATGTACTGAGATTAATTTTTTTAAAAAAATATTATTTTAATGCATTTCCAAACAAAAATTATTTTAAAAAACAATCACTACCATAATACCAAAACAAATTCTTAGTCTTAATACATGGAAGTTGATTTTATAATACCATTATTGCGAAACCAAATAGAAAATGAAAGGTAATGCTGCAATAATACTATAAAATCTTATTTTAAAACATTTTTTTTTCTTATATGGCATAAGAGAATCTATCATTTTTTTTTTAAAAAAAAATAGACAATAATATATATTCAAACACACGGCTATTTTCAGCTTCATATAGAAAATATAAAAACTAATGTTAATGATAGTTATACTCAAGTTTTTTAAACTAAATTTAGTAACTTAATTTAGAAATCTTGTAGTGCTTTAAACTTGTTGTTGGAGTGGTTATTGAGTCAAACTTATATAATTAGCTTATAATTACTCAATTAACAAGACATTACTAGCTTATAAAAACATAACAAACTTGAATTAATTATACTATATAGTTATATTATATAATTAGCCTTATTATATTATAATCTTTATTAGTGGACCAATCATAAGCTTAAAACAAGAAAACAAAAATAACATAAGGAGTACTGCAGCAAGCATACTCAACAGTTCCTCTCATTGTTCTGGGATAGAAAGTTTAAGGACTTAAGTGAGACTTGCTCATAATAAAAGTATTAGAATGTAATAAAACCAAATTACAAAGACCAAAAAGGGTTCAGAAGTCAGAACAATCCAAAATCAATGGTTAAAACCTATAGAATCTACACATTCAACAGCCAAGATTAAAGCTTACACTTCGAAAGATACCAAGTAGCTTAGCTGGGCCCTTGTGAGTCTAAGAAGTTGACAGGTCAGTTCTCTCCTTGTTTCTATATATTCTGCTCTCTGCTGCTGCTCGGTCTCTGTGACACACACTATCTCTCCTTTTTCTTTTTGGCTTTTCAAAATCTGTGAGCATCATTAAATTTTTTCTTGATAACCCATTTTTATTAATGTGTTTTTGTGATTATTTTTTTGTAAAAAGTTAGTTTCTTTTTGCGTGGTGGTTGTTAATTTTTAACTTGTTTCTTTGTTTTGAGTAACTTTTTTTTGTAAGTTTGATTAAAGCTGGTTGGAATTTGGATTATGCTGTTAAATTAGAGTTAGTTTGAGTCAGTTTGCTTCTCCTTTTGTGTACTGAATTGGGTTTCAGTAAAGTTTCTTTCTTTGTTTTGGAATGAAGAGCTAGGTGCTGATTATTTTCTGCTTTGGTGTAGTTGAGGCTTGAATAGACATAAAGGGTTTGGAAGTTTTGATCTTTTACTTTATTAGTTTTGTAGAAGTGTAAAGACTGAATAAAGAATTGAGCTTTACCTGAGCCAAGATCATGCAGTGGAGAACTGCTTGTTTCTGAGTGAAATTTCATGACTTTATGTTAGACTTTTGATTTATGATTATTGAACTTGATATTAGCCTTTTTCTTGATTTTGCATGTTAATCACTTTGGATTAATGTGAATGATCATATTGGTTATTGTGTTTTCTGAATTGGACTTTTTTTTTTTTTTAATTTTGTTAATGTGAATTTACAGGTGTAAAAATGGGAGTGAACTTGAAAGCAATTGGGGGGTTTGTGCTTCTTTCATTTTTGTTGTTTGCTGTGGTATTATCCGAGTCAAATGATGGTTTGCTTAGAATTGGATTAAAAAAGGTGAAATTTGATAAGAACAACCGGATTGCTGCACGGCTTGATTCCCAAGAGGCTTTGAGAGCTTCTATTAGGAAGTATAATCTCCTTGGTAATCTTGGAGAATCTGAGGATACTGATATAGTTGCGTTAAAGAACTATTTTGATGCTCAGTACTATGGTGAGATTGGTGTTGGGACTCCTCCTCAGAAATTCACAGTGATTTTTGACACTGGTAGCTCCAATTTGTGGGTGCCATCATCTAAGTGCTATTTGTCGGTGAGTTTATGCATGTATTTTTTTTTTATGTTCGTTATACATGCGTATCAAATAGATTAATGGTTTCACTTTGCTATGCAGGTTGCATGTTACTTCCATTCCAAGTACAACTCTGGAAAGTCGAGTTCCTACAAGAAGAATGGTTTGGTTCCTTGCTAACAAAGAATTTATTAATTTTTTTTTTTTTGCTGTTTGTTCTATAAGAAGAAATTTTATCCTGTTAATTTGTATGTGGTGCATTGAAGTTTTATCAAGAATGTTTAGGTCCGTAGGAAATATGGAAATGCTGCATGTTAATTACTTTCTTAGGTATGTGGTTGTCATGATGAGCTGCTATGTGTATACATGCTAACATTAGCTAGGAACTAAGGATGCGATGCTATCATTATAATCCTAGGAACTAAGGATGCGATGCTATCATTATAATCCTAGGAACTAGGGATGCCATCATTGTAATCCTTAACCATACAATGCAGCACTAGCTACAATTTTTTAGTCTAAATCGCTTGTCATTCTGCAGTTGCATGAGCTGTTTGGCTGGGAAACTATCATTTGGGGTGATTACTCTTTTTTTTTTTTTGAAACTCAGTCTCTTATGATGAATTTTGCAGGAAAAAGTGCTGAAATTCAGTATGGCAGTGGATCCATTTCTGGTTTCTTCAGTATTGATGCTGTCGAAGTTGGTAACCTGGTTGTGAAAGATCAGGTAATGATGTGCCTTGCAACTTATTTGCATGTTATTACATGGTGTGATGAGTCTGTTCTCACTCCTGTTTTTGAATTTTAAGGAATTTATCGAGGCAACTAAGGAGCCTAGTATCACATTTTTGGTGGGCAAGTTTGATGGTATTTTGGGACTTGGGTTCAAAGAAATTGCAGTAGGAGGTGCTGTTCCAGTCTGGTACTTGTCTTATCTCTTAGTTCTCACTGATCATCTAAACCTTTTTTATGGTTTGTGTTTGAGTTGACATATTGCATTTTGAACAGGGACAACATGATTAAACAGGGTCTCATCAAGGAACCGGTATTTTCTTTTTGGCTTAACCGCAATGCGGATGATGAAGAAGGGGGAGAAATTGTATTTGGTGGGATGGACCCAAATCATTACAAGGGCAAGCACACATATGTTCCTGTGACACAGAAAGGCTATTGGCAGGTTGTTGGCTGTAACCTTTTCTTTTCTTGGAGTTCTAAATGTATGTCATCTGTATTTTTCAATTATTTTTCTCATTTTGTTGTATCATAATTCCTGTTCATAGTTCGACATGGGTGATGTCATTGTTGGTGATAAATCAACCGGTATGTTCTCTCTCAGTACCTGCACTTTTTATATAGAAACTCACATATACCAGTAGGGCAAAGCTCTGTTAATAAGATATATTGTATATATCTACAGCGACAATTATCCTTTTGTCGTTATATATATGTGCTCTCTTGCATATGATTAATACTACCTCTCATTATATGGTCTGATTACCTAAGGATACTGCTATTCAGGGTATTGTGCTGGTGGTTGTGCTGCAATTGCGGATTCTGGAACTTCCTTGTTGGCAGGTCCAACGGTATGAACAATACTTCAGCTTGTTGGATGTGTACTTGTTGATATCTTATTCAGTACAATTTGATAGCTAACTGTTTAACTATCCTATTTTTTGCCATTGGGTTGAAGTTATGTTGATTGCCTAGAACAGAATGGATGAAAATGTAAAGCTATTAATGCTTTTTACCCTGTTGGTTTGAAGATTTAAAGTTGGGGCATAGACTTTGAAAATAATAAATTTTGATACAAAGCATTTATAGGAAAAATGAGAATCTTCTATAATGGAGGTCCATGATTCTGCTGTCAATTTTCTTGTGCATAAAATATTTCGGTGGTCTCTATTATTTTTTTCAGGCTATAATTACCATGATAAATCATGCCATTGGAGCCTCTGGAGTGGTTAGCCAGCAATGCAAGGCTGTAGTTTCACAGTATGGGGAAGTCATTATGGATTTGCTGCTGTCCGAGGTGATACTGGCCTTGTATTTCAGATGTTTGATTTCTGAAACCCTGGCTGATAAAAATCTTACGTGAGAAAATGGGTGTAGTCAGCATCTATTTATGGATTTGTTTGTGTTCCTTCGTATGTATTTACAGGTACAGCCAAAGAAGATCTGCTCTCAAATTGGACTCTGCACATTTGATGGAACCCGTGGCATAAGGTTGGGCTCTAAAGATGTTCTCTTCTTATGCTTATGCTTTCACAGTTCTGGGAGGCATAACTTTTTCTCCTGGATAATACCCCCTTCTGCTATTTTTTTTAATAAGTAGAAGAAAATTCATGAAAGTAAACCCAATTTCATGGAAGCGAATTCTTGCCTCCATGCATGTTGCTGCTTTTGTTACTAGAAAGGTTAACTGTGTGTTGTGAATAGGCAGTTAACTTAGAGGTTTGTGATTTTGCTTAGCATGGGCATTCAGAGTGTGGTGGACAAGGGCAATGACAAGTCATCTGGTGTTCTTGGTGATGCTATGTGCTCTGCTTGTGAAATGGCAGTTTTCTGGATGCGAAGCCAGCTTCAGCAGAACCAGACACAAGATCGTGTATTGGACTATGCCAATCAGGTGAATTAAATGAATTTGTACTTTATCTATTAACCACTGCAAAAAATTATTGAACTTCATCAATCAGGTGTGATACATGCATTGTTCCCTAATAATTGTTTGGGCCTTGTGGATATGCTTCTCTTGCTGATACCTTTGATAATTTCACAGCTCTGTGAACGTGTTCCAAACCCGACAGGACAATCAGCTGTTGACTGTGGAAGTGTTCTTTCAATGCCTAGAATTGCCTTCACCATTGGAGGCAAAGAGTTTGAGCTTGCCCCAGAGGAGGTATGGCAGCTGAACCCAGTCTTACCGTTCATGCTATCAAGGGATATTTCCCTTTTTTTTCCTATTTCCTTGAAATTATGCATTTTTAACTGATTTTGAAATACACAAGTTGGTGAAATGCAACCATCTATTCATCTTAATAATGAGGTATCACTGATTGCAACATTGTGATGTTTTGATTCATTGTTGCGAACATTCTTCTAAGAACTGCCACTTGTGCTAGGATGATAGTCTTTATGGACATTTTAACAGGACTATATTAATGTAATTATATTTGGATAGATATCTATAGTCTAAAAGTTTATATCTAGTAGTAATGGCGTATTGTCCAACAAAGGCCTCAGGAAGAATTTGGATACAGCCCAACTTTCCTCCATAGGAGCATGGAGTGCTCCTATTGAATATGCAACACAACTTACTATTTCATGAATCAATGCCCCTTAAATGTGCTAAATATATCAAACGTGTATATTAATTCGTAGAACTGATGCCTCTTTCCTGCTTCATGATCAGTACATTCTCAAGGTTGGCCAAGGTTCAGCGGCCCAGTGCATCAGTGGCTTTACTGCTTTGGATATACCTCCTCCTCGTGGACCTCTTTGGTATATTATTTTCTAATCGAACCTTCTTAAGGATTCTAGAACTAGTTTTGCTTGCTTTATCACCTTATCCATGCTCATAGATGGTCATAATGTTCCTTTTAATCTCACTTATTGATCTTTCACAATCCAGGATACTGGGAGATGTTTTCATGGGACGCTACCATACTGTCTTTGATTCTGGAAAGCTTAGAGTTGGATTTGCCGAGGCAGCGTAAAGGATTTGTCTTTGGGGTCCTTGTCTCAAATTCCTCCCCTTTATCAACTAATATGTAATGTAGGGAGTCACTGGCGAATATGAAAGTGCTGGCCGCAGCTTTAAATAAGTAGTTTTTCTTGTAGATATTCGCTTGCTTGCTTCCTTCTTTCAAGTTTTAGTAGCAGAGATTGATGCAGTAGAGAGTGACATGAAGTGAATGTGGGTTTTAGTTCCGTGTGCCTTTCCCCCCCTTTATCCATGCAGTTATCTGAGCTCTTGTCCAGGTTATTTCATAATCTATCCTAACGTAGAGGGCAAGGAATAAATGGCCTTGGACAGTGAGGTTAAATTTAAATCGATATATTTCCAGCAGGCTCATGGAAATGACTAATGCTTTTCTGGCATGATTATAATATCTTAGATTTACAGGTACATTGATTTGGAAAGTTTTAATCTGTTAGGTTTAGGATGGTATGAGACTGTGGCTTCCAGTCCTCTCTTGTAATAATCTTTCAAGTTTTTTTCATCACGAGGACAATTGATTCTATTTTTTTTTTCGTAGTTTCACCAGAGATGTTAAAGCATGAATATAGCTTTGTGGGGGCCTGGAAAGTGAGTCTAGTTTATGGGAAATGCCACTCCATTACTGATAATAGCTCCACTCAATAATGGCATTGCAAGAACTTAAAATGGAACAATCCACTTGAGAGTTATTATAACCATCTGCATTAGATGTTGATTTCGTATTAAGAAAGGGTTTGGTTTATGTTCATTTTGCCTGTGTTTGGTGAATAGTGGTTTGTGTTCATTTTGCCTGTGTTTGGTGAATAGGCGTCGGACCAGGTCTAGACTAGACCAACTTGGAAAAAGGTTTGGGTTAATGGGTTAGTACGGACTGGGTTAATATCAATATCAATTTGGGTCAAGTCTCGAGTTATGAGTTTTCTAGATCAAATAACCGGGCTGAATTTGGTTTAATAACTATGGTTTGGTGTGGAGACAGCATGTGTTTGGTGTGTATAGAACCATCAGCTGGATTCTTGTCCTATGTCCGATCTCTTCCTCCATCAAGATTCTAGTCTTGCTCGCTAAACATGTCACAAGAATTTCCATGTATTCGAGTGTTGTTTGCTCACCAAACACGTCTCATGAACTTCTATATAGAATAGGGATGAGCTCGCGTGTCCTTCAATGCTCTTCCTGGCTTGCTGCTCCCAATCAAGCAAATCATTCCACTTTTCATGTACACATATTGTCTGGTCACCAAAGCACTGAGTGTCCGCACGCGTGCTGCCTCCCCAACTGCCAGTTCTGATGGTCCTTTTCTTGGTAGTTAAGCACGAAAGAAATTGGCAGGTGAGGTTGAAAGTGAGGTAGAAAGACAAGACAGGCATGCAAAATATGTTTCTTAACAGTCGAAAGCACTTCCTGTAGTTATCGGATAGTCCAAGAGTGAAGACTAAGATCACTCTGTCAAAGAAACCGCACTGCCTTGCTATGGTCAATTATTGATAGAATCTTTTTTTTTTTTTTATGATGCATGTTTAGTTTAATGATCAAAGGTAATTGCTCTACCAGATCTGGACAAATACATGTATATTCAATTCCTCGGTCAATGGTTGCTATGGCTAAAAGGCAATGGCACAACCCAACAACGGACAACAGGCATTGATGTAACTCTTGATTTTTGTAATGAAAAACCTGAAAGCATAAAAAATGTCATCCCACTCCTGGAAGGGCAGGTAGCAACAAAGTAGGTGGATGTCGCCATATATGGTTTTCAGTACCTTATAACACTTTTTCTGAATTTAATTTAATTTAATTTATAAGAGTAAATCAGAATATCAACTCTTCTGATTTACAAATATAAAACTAATTTTTTTTTAAAAAATAACATTGTTTTCAAGTAAAAATTAAAAACAAAGTAATAAATTCGAGTTAAATCATCTTATCTTCTCTAGTGATTCTTGAGGCCTGCGATCCATTTATGTCATAATACACAGAATATATCTAAACAGCTCAGACAATTAGCTTTCTGTTTCATCTCCTAGCAGGAATTTTATTCTTTTGCTAGCTTTTTCTCACTTTGTTTTCCGCCAAAAAGCATGGAATGATACTAAGACAGCCGCCGGCTGTCCTGCAAACTTGTCAGCACATAGAAATTGCACCTGTGATCTTTTTTTTTTTAGTTTAACGTAGGTGTCCGGGCCAGCTTGCGCACACCTCAATTAATCACACGGGCCCTAAAGTTAATGACCATGTAAGCCTCCAGTGACCATCATATGAGCAACCACAGGGCTTGAACCTGAGACCACAGAAAAAGCAAATCTCTTGGTCTCAAGTTTTTATCACTAGACCATCACCTAGATGGTTGCACCTGTTATCTTTGCTATTACAGTTGGTTGCTCTCTCGACAACTATCACTATGCCAGCCAGCCCCTCTTAATCCCCTCTAGTTTTTTTCTGTTATAATCTTGTAATATACGCTTCATCCATTTCTTTTCCAATAAAAATACTTGTGATAATAACAAGTATTAGAGATATATTAAATTAATCATATCGATAAGATATATCATCAATACTAGTTAAAATATTAGATTTAAAGTTATCGAGTTTTTTTCATAATCTGATTCAAATCGAGATTAATGATATCATCAACTCACCCTCGCCATTAATCTAGGAAATAAATCCCAGTGAGAGTTTATACCTTTATGCATGATTGGTGAATTTCACAAGAAATGTTTTTCCTTGCATGTGAAGGAAAGCAATCAAAATCTAACTTTGTGAGTTCCAAGTATGAATGGCATCATCCTGAACAGCTACAAACGTCTCTTCAAGAGGCTCGAATGTATCCTTGCTGTGTAAGGATCTTTCACTCCACTTTATGTAACTTTAATTTACACCCATTATCCATTCATCAGAACTAAAATGAAGAGTTTGATCTTTACTTTGAGAAGAACACGTACGTTAGACACATGCACAGACAACTCATGGGTCCCAAACCCTTTACCGAAAGCCAAAGTATAAGAGCTGAAAGGGAGAGATATAGTGAAGCCAAGGGATTGGTGGTTGGCACATGAAGAAAGCAACTTAACAGTTTGTGTTCCTTGAAAGGAACGTATGATGGATACCATAAGAGTGCACAAAGCAAGGACTCATCCTCCTAAAAGGTATCCCCATAAAGAGAAAATATCATAGCCAATCAATAATTTATATATAAAAAAGATTTTAATTCTGAGGGATATATTTCAACTGGTCGGGTCTTAAATTTGTTTTTCAGAGATCACTAGTTCGAATGTCATAAGCCTCTCAGGACCACTAGAGGCTTATCTGGTCGTTAACTTCAGGGTCTCGGAAAATTAATCGAGATGAGCATAAATTAACCCGAACACCTATAATTACCAAAAAAAAAAAAAGACACCCCGTCAATAGCAAATACCATAACCAGCTAATTAATAATTAATATATTGTTCTAATATGTTCATATATACTAAGAGAAAATTAGGGTTTGAGAGAATACAGATATAATTAATATGTGTGTTTTTTGGATCACATATGGTTCGGAATTCGATTTGAATACTACAAAAAATTCTTAATCTAACCATAATGGTGAATGTTTTCTCAGATCTTATTCAAATTATAGTGACCAAAACCATTTTTTGAAAAAAAAAGAAAAAACACTTCACATTTTAATATATATGAGAAACATCCATTAAACTCAAATCAATATACCATTATCATCGAGAATCATTAATTTTCAACAGCAACCATTTTGATCCAATAATAGCTCCCTTCCATGCTCACTATCTTTGCTCATAAATGATTGCTAGCTGGAAGAATATTCCTTGACCAAATTAATTAGCATTGGATCCATGAACGTGGAGAGAGTCATTAATAAAACCCTAATTATATTGACTTTTACTGCAAATTAATTATGACACTCCAACTTATAATTAATATTTATCTAGCTAGGTTCAAGGTATCAATAACATGGCATTATTGGAGGTTTACCTTCTCATTGTCTATTACCATTAGAGAGACTTCAATTTCAAATTAGTCAATAATTAACAATGGAGATTAAGCTTAATAAATCCACTTATCCAACCACCTCTTATCGACCAATCAACCTCTCTAAAGAATAGAATATCCCGTGCATTTGTGCCATATCCATTGTATGATCCCACACTCTTTCACAAAGATATGTAATTACCACAAATCATGCACGTTCTCACGTGGTGTCTCGTGAACAAAGCATGATGCGTAGCTAAGCTAAGCTAAGCTAAGCACAGCGTCAGGATTAAGCAATTGGCCTTCAAAAGCCGGCCAAAGCTTGCAACCCACCCGCTTCTCGACACGTGGAAGCGTCTTGTTTAGAGAGAGAGAGAAACGGCGGCCGCCCATTGGCCACAAAATAAATATGCTAAAATAAAGTTTAATGAAGAAAGCAATGTTTCTTGCATTAAAGCCAAACGTACCAAACCAAACGCATAAACTACAGTTTGCATATGTGCTGTGTGTGTATATATATATAGAATATAACTACCAATGCAAACAATTCAGCAAGCATAATACACATTCTTTAAATTTTGTCACACCCCCCACCTTTCTCTCCAAAATGGACTGGACTCGAGGCCGAACCATTGGCCATGGCTCCTCGGCCACCGTCTCGATGGCCAAGGCCAACCGGTCCGGTCAAGTCTTTGCGGTTAAGTCAGCTGAGCTATTGAAATCGGAGTCTCTCCAAAGAGAGCAAAGTATTCTTTCAACATTGAAGTGTCCACAAATTGTGGTGTACAAGGGGTGTGACATTACTAACGAGAATGGTAAGTTGTTCTATAATCTTTTCTTGGAGTACATATCCGGTGGCACGCTTATCGATGCGATTCGGGAGGGCGGAGGCTGTCTCGACGAGGCTATGATCAGATTGTATGCCCGGACGATTTTGCTTGGCCTTGAGTACCTCCATTGTAATGGTATAGTGCATTGTGACATTAAGGGTCATAATATTTTGGTCACCGGTGATGGGGCAAAAATTGCTGACTTGGGTTGTGCTAAGAGGGTTGATGAGGTGTCGGGGGGTACTGCTTTGAAAACGACAGCGCCAATTGCAGGCACTCCGCTTTACATGGCACCTGAGGTGGCGCGTGGGGAGCACCAAGGGTTCCCTGCTGATATCTGGTCTGTCGGGTGCACCGTTGTTGAGATGGCTACCGGACAAGCTCCATGGGTGAATGTCTCAGACCCAGTTTCAGCCCTTTACCAAATTGGGTTTTCAGGTAACGTGCCAGAGATTCCAAGCTTCATGTCTAAGCAAGCCAAGGACTTTTTGAGCAAGTGCCTGAAGAGGGACCCAGGAGAAAGGTGGTCAGCCAGTGAACTGCTTAAGCATGATTTCATTACCGAGGAGCCAAATTCTGCTTTGAAGGAGATTATTAGCAGCACAAATGTGGACACTCCAACATGTGTACTGGATCAAGTCTTATGGGACTCGATAGAGGCGTTAGAGACAACTTGGGATTTGTCCCAAGAAAGCCCTTCGGTCTCTCCAGTTGAAAGAATCAAGCAATTGACTGAAGGCCATGGAGAAGTGCCCAATTGGTCATGGGATGATACTTGGATCACAGTAAGAAGCAACGAACAAGAAATGGTTCCTTGTAGTGAGGATTATAACTTAGCATATGCTAGTGGCCACATTGGCCATAGTGGGGCAGAGATAACTTGGGCTAGCATGGAATATGACTTTGTCTTTTTTCTTAATGAACTCACGTATATTAGTGGGAATAAGACTAGCAGTAGTGGTAGTTGTGGCGATGGTAGCAGGCATAAAATATTATTGATGCCCTGTGAATGTAGAAAAGGTGCTTTATGTGGCTGTTCAAATTTTTTGAAGGAAATAAACTTCGGTTTTCTACATGGCAATGCTTGCCCATGGTTGTTTAAAAATACATATTTCCTCATAAATCACAGTTGTTAAATTATTATACCAATAACAAAAAAAAAATTAAATAATGTTGATGTAATGAAAAGGACATTGACATAGGTTATTTCCAACTCAGAACTTATTTAACCAAGTCCGAGTGAATTGAAATAGTTTAATTGATTTGTAAAATTGATTATACCATTAATTATTATAAATTGATTAGTGATTATTATTGTAAATTTTAAGCTATCTCTTTCCCATAAGCAAATTGGAACACCATTGACATTTGTCACAGCCCACCATGAAAAGCTAGCTAATTAGCTCTTTTCAATGCATTAATTCTCTTGTTTTTCCCAGCTATGAAGCTTCATTTCTTTTATTTTCCATTAGTCCCTCAAAAGAATACACATAACATTTATGTGCTGCTTGTGCAAAGGAAGCCAAATGTAAGACTTTATGCAGCACGTACAAATTTTCTTTCGCTATAGTGGCTTGCACATCTAATACAAATTTCCCTCCCTTATCTGTGATCTGAAATGTTTTTTCACTCTAACTTGGTGACGGAAGAGTTCTTTCACTATATAGGAGTTAACTACTTGTATGCTCCATGGCTTTTGTTGCTTCAATCGTCACTGATATCAGTTTCAAAGATTGTTCCCTATTTTGTTCTTTGTTGCACCTATGCTATTCCTGTTGTGATGCTTGATATGAAAATCTATGGACAGTGGTTTACAACAGAGAAGAAGTTTCTATCCACGCTTGCAAATCCGACTTGCCAGATATCAGTAATAGGGAACTTGGTGGTTGCAAGGACAGCATCACAGATGAGGTGGTAAGAAAGTGCTATTTGCATTTTTTCCCCTAGGCATCGTACATTACTTGGTGCTCTTTGTTACACTTTATCAGCGTTTTTCAGGTGGGAATAGCTTTCCTGCACTGTTGAGGCCTGTATTCTTCTTGTTCTTTGCTGCACCAAGCACGGCAAGTTTAGCTTGAACTCCATTTCTGGAGCTTTTGATACTGCCTCAAAGATGCTGTCCTTTCTCTCTTTGTTCCAATTCATGCCTCTGGCAAGCTACGTTCAAAACTAGGGCTGTGACAATACCATATTTGTTCTGTGTGATGAAAAGTTTGCTTCAAATCTAATTTATCATTCTCTATGCTGTGTAACATCAACGAGAAAATTGAAGGTTGCGTGGTGGGCTTATTCATTCACATTAACACTCCTGGCATCCGTTTCTGCTGAATATGCAAACGAGGTTAAAGGTCCTATAGCATCAGCAAAAGATGCTTGTTTTTTCTGCACTATCAGTTCCGATCTTCCTTGGCTTGATGGTACTCGCCGTAATAAACACTGATAGGGATCTCCGTGAAAATGATCCTGCGCTCAATTGTAAATACTGATAATTTTTCCAGTATTTCAAAAACAATAACTTGAGGTTAAATTAATCATAATCAATTGTAAACACAAATCATAATTACAGATCAAAGTTTGAGTCTCACTTTTGTCAATTCATCACTGGCCTCAAAAAAGTTAGCCCGACTCACCAGGACAAATATTCAGAAACAAGAGAATATCAGCAGTATTTGTTCTCTTTAACAAAAATCCATGTTGGGAAACAAACATACCAGAATTTCTGCTGACAAAATACATCCCTTCTTTTTCAGCGTCAAGCTCTACATTTGAATTGAACTTAACACAAAATGAGAACCTATTTTTACACTCCTTTTCTCTGCTTTTCAATTTGTCTTTTTCTCCACACTCACAGGCTTAAGACAATGCATGGATGGCAATTAAACCCTAACTATGAAACCCATCAAGAAAATCCCCAGTAATAGTATGACAAAAAAAAAAAAAAAACTGAGGATAAAAAGGTTATTTGACAAGTGGGGCTCAGTTCCTCAAGTATTCTTCTTGCTAGTTGAACGTGAAAATCTCAAGTCCAGAGATTGCAACTGGCTCCTTAGGTTCTGGTTCTCTTCAAGCAAACGATCATACTCAAGAAGGAACCCTTCAGATTGCTTACTTAGAGCAACTGCATTGGCTTCTGATGTATTTACCTCCTTTGTCTTGATTTCCAATTCAGATTCCAGCTGTTTAAGTTTTTCTCGCAGTGTGGATGCCTCTGCTTCTAATGCTTTGGTCTCCTCAACCTTCCCATCCTCAAAACTTCGATTCTGTTTCTTTACATCCTCCATGGTCTTCCTCCTCATACGGAGTTCTCTAATATAATGGTGCAGTCGGTCTATCATTAGTCCAAGAAAAAGGATGGAACCTGCACATAGTTATCTCAAGTTTATACAAATTGAAGTGCGAAAAAGGTCTCTAGAAACAAGGAATTCTCAAAAGTAAATTGCCTAGTCTATCAACTCAAAAAATAAAATACAATAAAATAAATGATTTAGAAACAGACAAGACTCACTTCTAAAAGTGCTGCCCAGAAAAGATATATTTCTCAAGAGAAAGCACTTACACCACTCCTTTTATACATTATTTACAGAAATACGGTTTCCAACACTACATTCTAGAAGATTCTTGAACAAGTTCACTGGAAAGCTATTCTAAAAATGCAAGAAAGAGATCGCATGGCATAACAGTCATTTTAAATTAAGGTAATAGTCATTTTGGGACTGTGCAGAAGTTCATAGCATGTTGAATATTACATCTTGCGTAACAAGGTTTCCTTTGCACAATTTACTGCCAGTAAATGGCGAGAGAGAAGAATCAGAAGAGGGATGATGCCAACCACCAAGTGTAAAAGTTTGATAACAGCAAATGTTCAGAAATGAAAACAGATACTTGAAGTTAAAAAATTGGATTATGACCAAGGTGTTGCAAAGCATCTGAAGCACAGCATTCTGAAAAGAAAAACTTATGGTTGAAAAACAGCATGTTGAATTTTATTATAACTGAGGTTGGACAGCATTCTGAAATGAATAGATATTGGAAGTTTTATAACCCACCTTCGGCTTATAGTTATTTGCATTTATAACCATAGCCAGTGTTCAATAGACCAGAGCATGTATAATGGGGAAAAAAATTAGTACAGCTGAAGAGAACTCCATTGGTGTAAGAAGATGCAATATTTGAAAGTACTTTTGCAAATATATGATTCAGGATGTTCTAAGTTTGACATCTCAAGGGAACCATAGGTATGCAAGGCATGACACACGCATAGACCAGAGCACGTATAATGGGGAAAAAGTTTGTACAGCCGAAGAGAACTCCATTGGTATTAAAAGATGCCATATTTGGAAGTACTTTTACAGGTATATGATTAAGGATGTTCTAAGTTTGACATCTCAAGGGAACCATAGGTCTGCAGGGCATGACACATGCGTAGAAAGGTACGATATCAATTTTTTTTTTTTATTAACATGGGTGTTCGGGCCAGCTTGCGCGCACCTCAACTAATCCCACGGGCCCTGAAATTAACGACAATATCATTGCTTCACTATATAGAAGTGCTATAATGAGAAAAAAATCACCATGTATTGCTCTTTATTTAAAGTTTCCTAGTCACGGCATTCTTTTCTTTTTTTTTCTTGCAAAGGAAAAGCACATTTTTTCCACCTTATGGCATTACTATAGCATCAAGGCAGAGTTCAACCATCTATAACTTGAAAAAGCAGAGGAACACGTGAAGACATCAATGCCATTCAAAATGATTTTCCTCATCAAATAAGTGTCACATGCTGTCTTTAAGAGCTTGATCACAGCAGTAAAGAAAGAATCACTTAATGGAAAGGCATTGATGCCATTCAAAATGATTTTCCTCCATCAAATAAGTATCACATGCTGTCTTTAAGAGCTTGATCACAACAATAAAGAAAGAATCACTTAATGGACAGTCTCCTAAAATCATGAGCAAAGAGGTCCAAATCCAAAGTCCTCCCTTGATCTAACAAGGAAAAACATAATATTTGGACTCCATTTGCTAAAGGTCAATCAAAATTCAGACATTGGAGTTATGCAACTCAAGATATTCTTTTCTTCCGCGGCACTAATTGCTTGATGATTTATCTTCCATAATGATGGAGGATACAATGCTATCTTTCTAAATTCTAAAAAACCTAGCTAATAATAAAGATGGTCAAATCAAATGCCTCATTCATCACATCATTCAACATGCATGATTTGAAGCAAGAAAAAAAAAACCTCAATTTCACAATCAAAACTCAAGAAAAAATCTCTAATTTAGGTATCATTCTTCAGCATTATATCATTCTTCAGCGTTATATCATTCTTCAGCGCTAACAATGGATCTAAGACATCTCCAATCCAAAATGAAATAGCAATTTTTCTCATCAAATCATGAGTAAAACAGATAAATTATCAGCCCCACCAAACCAATCACAAACATATCAACGAAATCAAATCTTCAGCACACAATCCAATCACATTACATTAACCCCACAAAGCTGAAAACTTTAACAAAACAAAAAAAAAAACATAAAACCAAAAATAACTCAAGAAACCAAGAATTGTTACCCATAAGAGTAGCCTCCAGCAGATGTTTAGCCAGAAGAACCTGGTCTGTAGGATTAACAGCACCACCATCATCGATCCAACGTTTCTGGATCTTCACCATACTATAAACACTTGACATTAAAACCACAAACACTGTCCCTGCAACTGTCTTAACCATGACTGGTCCCCGCCCTCTCTTGACTCGATCCAAGCTCATTATCAACAACTTCCTTAATGGGGTCTTGAAAACAAATAACAATATCATTGCCATCTCTGAAAATATCACTGTAAACAAAAGCTGAATCATTTTTTAGAGTTCTTTTCTAGCAAAGGTTGAGTCTTTTGTGTTAAATTTTAAGAAGATTGAATCTTTGGGTGTCCAGGATCAAGAATTTTTTGGGTTTGAGGTATTTATAGCAATGAAGATGATGATCAAAGAAAGGTTACAGAGATCACGTAAAAGAAGAGGTTTTTATTGAATGGAATGGAGAAAGAGATGGTGGGTTTTCTATTTCTTAGCATTAATGAGAATAATTTTGAAGTCTCCTTTGAAATGTCTTTTCTCTTTTTTGATATGTGAAGGTAGAAATTTATATAGTCCTTGTATATTTTAAATTTAGTCAAATTAATCCTTTACTCTGAATCGAGACACATAAATCCTTCCAATATGAGAGTGTTTCATTTTAGGGCTTCTACTTCTTATTATTAGATTTAAGGTATAATATTTCTATGATGAAAACATTACGCAAATATCACAAGTAAAAATATAAATTCAAGCCATTAACACTTCATAGTAAATTCTTTTGAATAATATTTAGTTAAATCAATTTTCTTTTCTAGATCAAATTAAATTATTTATTTTTATTTATCAATATTAAAAAATCTCAATATAAAATCTACATGCACAATATTTGCATACTGATGGCTAAGTGCTATATATATATATATATTAAAATTGAATTTGAATTGGTCTAAACCAAAGGTATGAATCATTTGTGCAATTGACTCAATAAAAAATGACTTGAAACGGATGGATTGGTTAAAAAATCTAATCGAAGTAATCAAGAATCTTATTGAACCAGGTTAAACCAAGTAAAGTCAACTTGTCATATGTTTCTTAATAAGAAAATAAAAATAAAATAAAATATTTATAGATGATGTTGAACCGAATCCAATTGAATTGCTGGTTGAATCAACTAGCCAATGAATGGGCACCTTAAAGATTCAAGCTCTAGCTCAATTCTGATAGATGGGCATTAATAGATCAATTTAATATAAAGTGTAAACTTAAAGTAAGAGGATCAAATTGAATAAAATAGTTTAGATATGTGATTTGACTAAATGTTAAAATGTGATGAACTACCTGCGATTTTTGTACTAAACAATTTAATTACATGTTTTTTACTCATAAGAATTCCCCGTTGGAACATGAAAAAACGAGTGTCCTTTTTCCTTCACTAGAATGGTTTCCTTCCTTTTCTTCTGTGCACCCCACT
>Ga0307515_10009797_pt1 | contig 18457 bp, 3 predicted proteins | sample 17_EM_MG_FD_194513 | JGI IMG/M metagenome (GOLD analysis project Ga0307515, IMG submission 194513) | Populus trichocarpa ectomycorrhiza microbial communities from riparian zone in the Pacific Northwest, United States - 17_EM | ecosystem: Host-associated > Plants > Roots > Unclassified | place...
ATATATAATTTTCTCTATATATAGAGTAGTCTATATAGGCCTATATAGGATTTATATTAGATATTAATTAAAGAATATAATATATATTTAAAATAGAGGTAGGTTTCTAATATTTTAATTTTAGAACTAGTAATATACTTAATTAGGTAGATAGTAAGGTCTTACTCTTATAGCTATACTATCTATTATAACCCTATTACTTACGTTAAATATATATATAAAGCTATATTAAATGAAGATATTCTAATAAAACTATATATTAAGCACAATTATAAGATCTTCTATAATAAGGATATAAGATACCTTTTTAAGCCTTAGGATTTATATAATTCTTACGGGATTTAACTAGATTATTATTTCTACCAAGAAGATACCGTATAATTATTAAAGAATTAAACTCTAAGCTCTAGCCTCCCTAACTATATAATTTCTAAATTCCCTAGCGTTTTTTACTAGAAAAATACTAAACGCTACCCTTTAAAAGGAGTGGCCCCTATAAATAAGCGGATCTTCCCTAATATTAATAAGATTTTGTTAAAAATTCTAAAGAAAAACTCTAGAGGTCTAGATAAAATATTAAAATAATAAACTCTTTATAAAATAATAAAAAACCTACTAATTTAACATTTTTATTAACCATTGGCTGGTTAAATGCATTAAATGGTCTAAATAAGTAACTTAATGTAACTTTTAAGATATCTAGCCATTTAAGTAGAAGAGTGGGTATATTAAGCCAGGGCTCTTCTTAGTTAAAGTAAAGAAAAAAGGGTTAGATTTCTATAAAGCCGTTAAAATTAGGTAGTTATGTTTTAGATTTTTAAGATCTTACCTCCTATTTAATATATTTTCTAAAAATTAAATATAAGTTTAACCTTTCTAGTAGCAAGGTTATAGATTTAGATATGCTGAACTTTAATACGCAGAACCTTATTAAATCTAAGAAAATAGGTAAAAGCTATCGCATATATAAGGCTTATTATAATACGCTAATAAACACCTCCCTAAATCTATCCTCCTTAACCTATAGGAAAATAGGATAACTAAGAAGTATATTTAAGATTTACGTTATATTTATAAAGCTCTTAAAGCTTTAACGCAGTAATTACTCTTACGCTTTCTTACGTTTCTCCTATATAAGTCTATAAAATAGCGTTAGTTATAGTAAATAGTAAATAATTATTAATATTACTATTGGTTATATAAGGGGATATCACGTAGCTACAGTTCGTAGATAGTATGATAATTATTATTCTTTTTTAATTGTTAAAGAAAGGGGTGAGGAACTTAAGGTTCCTTACTACGCTAGTGCCACGGCGGCACGTGACGGCAACTTACCGCACGTAACGGCAACTTGCTATACGTGGTGGCAATATACCTTATATAGTAACCACTTGCCTTTATTTCTAACACTAGCAACTCTTCTTTTATAGTTGCTATTTATATATATATATACCGCTTAACTAGCGTAATAAATATTAATCCTCTTTACTTACTATTGCTATTATAATATAAGTCTCGCTATCCCAAAATTTGCCTTTTAGCATATAGTGCTTTCTTACTTAGGAGTTATAGGTAGATATTATATTTAGAGGGCTACTAAGGCGCTAGTAGTAAGTAAGCTAATAGCGATTTTCTATCCTAGGGATAAAAAATCCTAATTAGCTAGATTAAGTTAGGCTTCCCCTTTAAAAAAGTCTTAGTAAGAGAATTTAACTAATTAAATAACTTTAACTGCTAGTTAAAGTTCCTAGATATCTTAAAACCTTATATAACTAAGAAATTTCTAGGGACTCCCTTTTAACCTAACCATTAACTTATATATATAGAGTATTTATATTAATAAACGTCTCTAGTGCCTTATTTAGGTTCGCCTTTATTATTATATCTGCTAAGTTATTTTAGCTATTAATTTATTAAATCTTAAAGAGTTTTTAACGCTTATAGGATTATTAAAGTACTATAATATTAATTATAAGGCACTTCTCTTTTATAGTACTAAGCTTAACTAAATACTTATAGAGGGAATATAAGTTAGTATATATAATTATAGGGATAATAGGAAGTTCGAGTTAATCTATAATTATCTTTAGGGTAGTTCTAATTGCAATTACTATATTAACTCCGCTAACTATTCTATATATCTCTAATACTAAAACACTTTAGGTAATACGCTTACTCTTAGTTAAGCTCTAATAGATAAGATTATTATAGATTATAAAGTTATTCTCTCTAGTAAATTTGTTTATAATAATAATTTTATATCCTAACTAGGAGCTAAAATCTTTATTATTTATAAATAATTTATTAATAAATATAAAAAGCTTAGCAGTAGGAAGATTAATAGGTATATAGAGTAGTCCCTAATTAAGATAGTTTATTTATTAAAAAAGATATTTATTTAGGGTAAGAACGTTATCCTTAGTTAGTTCCTAGTATTAGGCGGCAATAGAGAGATTAAATAAAGCCTTAGGTTAATAGATAAAAGTAATATAAGCTCTATAAGCGCATTACTCTACATATCCTTACTTTAGGGAATTAACGTTAATAACATTAATCTTCTTACCTTAACCCTTCTGGTGTAAAGCAATAGAATCCTTATTTAGGGAGAGGATGTATCTATTAAAGAGTAATAGTGTTATTAAATTAAGCTTTTCTTTTAGCTTTGCTATAAGATTTACCTTTACTAGCTTATCTTCTTTAAGAGCTAAGAATTGGTTATCCCCTAAGATAATTATATTATTAGTTTATATACTAACAATTCTAAATAAAGTTCCTATAGTTATAATAAGGAAGCAGGGATTAAATATAAAAGTAGTTATTAAAAGCTTCTCTTTATAGTGCTTACTATAGGTAGCCTATTAGTAAGTTCCTACCTTTATAATTCTATATAATGGCTTAAGCATAACTATAATCGTATCTTTAGGATACTAGTAGTAAATTTACTCCAGAAGGTATGCTAATATTAAGCGCTAAAGGTGTATCTCTAATTAGGTATAGGCTTAAGTAATATCTTATAAATAAACTATTATTCTATTCTTTATTAAGGAGGGAGCTAGCGTAATAATAACTCGCTAACTAGCTTATTAAATTATAGAAGATTATATAAGAATTACCTCCTTACTATTATTATTATAACCTTAGATAATAAGCCTTAATTTCTTAAATAGGGCGTTAGTAGCTTTGCCTTTAATCTCATTAACCATTCTTAACTTAAAGATGCAAACTTTATTAAACTTAGTAGGGTTATACTTCTTAAATTTAAAGACTCCTTTTATAATAAGACTATTGATCTCCTACTTATTAGATGTTTAGAAAGGAGCTCCTAGGGTTATAATATAACCTTCCTTTTAGAGCTATTTTGCGAGCTTAAAGTTAGCCTTCTCTTTAGCTGTTATAAAGGCTATTAATAACTTAACTTTATTCTTAATGGCGGTAATAAATTATTCTTTAAAATTAATAAAATGTTGGCGATTTTGTAATCCCTTTAGGCGACCTTTACCGCGTTATAGTTATGGCGTATCTACTATAATTATATTAGGATTATAGTCGTCTTCTAAAGTACGTTAATTATAGTTTTCTTTTAGGGTATCTTCTAGGGCATCCTATAAAGGCTTATAATTGTTATCTTTATAGTAAAACTTAATAACAGTTAAATAGAATTAAGTGGGTCTATAAGGCATCTAAATAGTATAAGTTTAACTATTAATTATAATAAGTTAATATAGGCCTAACTATCCTCCCTTTTTACACTATATATATACTTTAGACTAGAGTAGCAAATTAAGCGTAGTTAAGGTGTTTAGGCCATTTTTTATTCCTAGTGTATTATTAACCTAGTGTGTAGCGTAGAGACGTCACACCTTCTTTATTGCCTTATAAATAGCCTTAGCTTATTATATAATAAAGGGAAATAGTAAAGAATTATTAGTTATTTAAGGGTAGGCGCTAAAGACTAGTAATATAGGTATAAGTCTATCTAGGCCAGCGGAATTATTAATAGCTTTAACAGCTATTTATAAGGTAAGTTCTTCGCTAACGTCCTTTAGTTCTAAAGAGATAATTTTATATACGCGGTATAATAGCGCGTAATATCGCTCTATATTTTTAATACTATTATGCGTTTTAACAGGGACTTCCTTAACCTTAATTACCATTGCCTTTATCTATTATTAGAACTCTATAGATAAGAAGTTCTTTTTTATATTGTAGACGATTTAATTAAGGGGTCCTAGGTAGATATTAATTTAGTATAACTAAAGGGTATCCTATATATTCCTAGCTAATATATCCTTTAAGAATCGTGCGGCTTAGAAGAAGGTTAAGAAGTTAATAACTTAAAGTACTAGCTTACTACTAAGATATATAACGTTAACGATAATATAAAAGTTAAAGTTATAGTTATCTTTAAGGGTAAACTTAAATCGGCTAGGGGACTTCTGGTTTATTTAGCAGTAATAGTAGTACTTTATAAGATACTTAATTGCCTTAACCTTAACTTTATAGCCTACTTACTAAAGAACCCTAAGCAATTAATAAATAGATAGGTGGCTAAAATAATAGTATAGTTAGCGTAATTCCGACTTAGTTAAGTGGCTTTAAGTAATACTCTTTTCTAGTTAATAAAGGAGTAACTAGGGGTAACCCTACTTACGTATAATGGGTACCCAATTATCTCCCTAAATAAGTATATTCTTAAGGTTATTAAGCCTAACGCCTAATTTATTTATATCTTTAATGCAAAATAGAAACGGAGTATTTATAGGAATAATATAGAAAGTAATATATCCTAAGGGGGTTTAGACCCTAATTATGCTAAGAGAGATTATAGTACCCTTACTAAAATAAATTATATATTGGCCTGCCGTTAAATAGTTAATCTAAATAGAGTTATTAAGCTGCTAAAGGGCTTAAACTTAAGGTTCTCCTGCTATAGATACTCCTACGGCTTTAATATCTAGTATAATACCATAGAAGATATTCGCTAAGTATTTATTATTAAAGGAGAACGCGGAGCTCTCCTTTAGCTTATTAAAGATATCTAACTTTATAATAGAATGGAGCGTAGATTAGTTATTAAGAATAATAACGGTTTATATACTATCTACCTTACTATACTTAGTAAAGTATTAGTTAGGAGAGTAGTTCTTAATTTCTATATCTATAAGGAGCTATTCGGTCTTATTAACCTTACCCTTAAAATCTTTTACGCCTTTATATTAAACTAGAAAGCTTTAAAAGTAGGCTATAATAACCTTATAATTTTTAACGTTTCTTATACTCTAACGGAACTTATTATATACCTCTTTTTACTTATTAAGGGAGTGTCTAGTTAACTAGCAATTTGGCTTCTTATAAATGTAGCACTTCTTATAGCAATTACTTTAAAATAAACCTCTATAGGGACCTCTATAATTACCTTATAGTTAACGTTAATTATACCCTTTACCGTATTCCCTACTACGGCCGCCATATATTTAATTAGTCTAGTTATAATTATATTAGTTAGGAACGCTTAGTTAGGTAAGGCTTTTAATATAGAGCTATTAAGATTCTTATGTTTATATTATAGTACCTATAGTAGAGCGTAGCTTGGTATATACTCCTTTAAACGTATCTATAGGTTTATATAGCGCTAAGTTATACTTAGGAATGCTATAGCATACTAAGATAACCTAGTCCCTTAGGCTATTCTTATTTTGGTAAGTTTTAGTAAGGCCATATTAAATTTTCTAAAGTTTATTAAAGAGTAGTTAAAGGCACTCTAAATAAGTCTTTATCGGGTTAGAAGTAATAACTCTTTAGAATATAATCTCCCGCTATTTAGATATATAAAGTTAGTAATTCTTATTAGTTTTAAAGTGGGCTCTAGTAAGCTAAAGTATTGCATTAAAGTTATAGTTTTTACCTATAATATAGTCGTAATAAAATATTACTGCCTATCCCTTTAATATAATAGAGAAAGCGTAATAGTACTAGTGGCGTTAAATTCTAACCTTATTGCAACAGTTATAAAAGACCTGTAGTTTTGCTCTAAGTATGTTATATAGTTCTCCTCTAAACTTCTTCTCTTTATCCGAATATACCTTTATTAGATTTATAACTTCTTATAGTAAAGGCTTACTAGTTAGCTAGAGTAGAGGAGGTAGAGGCGGAGTAACTCTAAGTAGGAGAGCACCTCTAGGTGGGAGAGCAGCTCTAGGTAGGGGGTTAGCGTTCTAGGGGTTTTAATACGAATTAAAGTTGCCTTCTAAAGAATATGGGTTATTTTTAGGTTTCTATAGTTAATGTATAATCTTAGCTTCCGTCTATATTAGTTTTTCTATACTAGTAATAACGGCCTAAATATTGCTAGCAATTGGGTTACTATTCTTAGTAATATATACCCTATTCCTATAGAGGAAGTTTTAAAAATCCTAAACAATATTAATGTTGCTAAGTGCCTAGGTATTAGCAGTCTATTCTATAAAATCCTCCCTAAAATACTCCTATAGTTATAAATCGGCGTAGTATCTATTTTAGTAGAATATAATATAGTGTAGGAGAAAGCTGTTAACTTGTTTTGTGGTATAAGTTATTATATTAAAGGCGAATTTGTCCTAATCTTTATTAATAAGTTTCGCGTGCTTAGCTACCCCTAGTAGTAAGAAGTCTTTCTAGTTATTTAAAGTAGGCGTAGCCATGTTTTCGGAGGAAGGGAAGTGTTGTTAGTATAGGGATTGTCGTTTAGTATAGGGGTTGTTATTTAGTACGCGTTCGTAATATATATTTGCGGTTATAGGGCTTAGGACTAGTTTTAGCCTTAAATCACAAAGACTTGTAAAGTATATTATTCTGCGTAATGGACGTAAGAATCTATAATCTTAGAAAGGCTTAGGACTAGTTCTGGCCTTTAGATCCTTAGATTTATAGAAGAGTTTTATTTAAGGTTTAGGACTAGTTCTAACCTTAAAAGATAGCTTCCTTTAGCATAAGTAGCACTAGTATAGTGGCTTATCTCTTCTTGGTGGAATACCTTACTATTCTATAGTATAACAGTAAAGTTAACCACTAATTAGTATTGGTTATATAAGGGGATATTATATAGCTATGGTTCGTAGATAGTATAATAATTATTATTCTTTTTTAATTGTTGAAGAAAGGGGTAAGGAACTTAAGGTTCCTTACCACGCTAGTGCCGCGGCGGCACGTGACGGCAACTTGCTGCACGTAACGGCAACTTGCTATATATGGTGGCAATATGCCTTATATAGTGACCACTTGCCTTTATTCCTAACAATTACTAAGAAAGAAAATATACCTTTTATCTATGTAGACTTCTTATATATCTTGCTATAATATCTATTATATATTAGGGGGGTTATTTATATTCTCTATTACTTTTTTTAGAAAATTAATTACTTCTAAGATGAACCTCATAAGCGTAGAAATAGGAGACTACTATACGCATTTTTTGCGTATGTGGCTAGGTTCTATTTTTACTTTCTTATAGTAACTAAGAAGATAAGCTAGGTTCGGCCCTTATAAACAGATTAAATCTATAGGCATATTAATAGTGGAATATCTTTATTTAGCTTTTTAACGAACTTTTTAAGCTTTAGGGCTTTCTTTTTTATAAATTTAATATACTTTTTAATTTGCCTAAAATAATCTTATTAGATATAAGTATTTTTAGCTAAATTTTTAAAATATATAGGAAATATACCATATATAACCTAATAAAGTTATAGGTACTAATGCACCCTTTATAGCCTTATATACAGTTTTAAACAACTTATTAATTTTAATAGAATTATTAGATTCTGCTACTAAAATCTCTTATTACTTATTAAGTTCCTTATTAATTTTAATATCTTCCATAGCTTTCTGTATAGAATTTAAGGGAGTTTTAGTGTCTAATAATAAAAGAAAAGAGTTAATTTAAGAGAGGTAAGACATTTTTTAAGAAGAAAGAAAGTAATTCTTAATTTTTCTAAGGCTTATAGTGCGTGGAAAATAATTAGAAGGTTTTTAGTAAAAATAAGGTGCGGGGTAAGTCCTTTATTAAAGAAATCTAAAAAATAATTAGCGTTTATAGAAAAAACCGCTAATGTAGTTATTTTCACTATATAAATCTAAAATTAAATATCTAAAATTTTGAGATATTTTTAATAAAATCTCTAAAAGTTCTATTATCGTAATTATTTTTCTTAATATGGCTCTATTAAAAAGAAAAAAGTAGCAGCTTAATTAGGGTATAGAAGGAACCTTAGGTTTAACAAGAAATAAAGCTTAAAATGCTATAGTTGCCGTTTAAAATAAACAGCTTCTTAGGTTTACTAAGGAATTTATTTAATCTAAAAGAAGAATATATAAAGAGATTGCAATTTATAAGGAAATATTAGTATAATTATAAAGAGAGTATATCCTTAATAGAAAATTATAATTAATTTCTTTAGATAAGATAAAGGAGAAACAGTGCGGTTTCTTAAAGAATCTGATATAAAGGATATTAATCCTTTAAGAATTTACTTACACCGTGTAAATGATCTTTAAAAATACTAAAAAATACCTTTACTTTTTGGTCCCTTTAAGACCACTTTTATACTCTTTTAGTCTCCGAGAATTCCTCTAATATATCTTAGCTGCATTAAGAAAGAGATCGCGTTTTACCTCTCTAAGTAGAGGTTACTATTTAAAGGTAGAATTCATTTAATTTTAACTTAAATATTAAGACTACTAGAGATTTTACTTTAGTATAGCGAGGTCTTTAAAAGACTTTCTTAGAACTTATAAGAAATCTATTTTAGTCTAATTCCGTTTAGCACCTTAACTAACCTTAAATATTAACCTTAATTTTCCAGTTAAATACCCTAGAATCTTTACTGCCACTCTAAGAAAGCTATCGCCTATTTAGGGAAATTACCATAAACGGAACACTACTAAAGTTCTTAAATAAGGATATTATATAGCTATACGGAATTATTAGTTATACAAATAATATTTCTTAATTATTTTATAATTGGCACTACTCTTTACTTATAAAAGTAAAAGGTATTCCAATTCTATTAAAATATTGGGCTTAATTATACCGTGGTGTGGTAAAAGATTCTTAGGAAACCTTAAAAAGGGTTATTTAGAGTAAAAGGTATTAATATATCTGCTTTATATTAAAAGTCCTAATTATTTTTACTAATTACACTTTATTTTATAGACTTTTCTATTAATATATAGTATATATTCTAGTAAAACTGCTTTTTAGGAGGACTTTTCTATAATTAATAAGAGCTTTAAGTAGAGCAGGCGTATAAAATAGATGGAAATAATATTAAAAGCTCGGTTAAAACGTCAAATAATTAATACTGAGGATGTTATAAGGGCAAGAGCTAAATATCTATATCTAAATCCTTAGATTATATTTCTTAGACCCTCTTAGTCTAATTACTTTTTAGTAACTTATATTTTTAAGCTACTATAATTTTAAGATAATTATATTTAATTAATCTGTCCTTATTTTTTTCTAATATTACCCCTAATGGCTTTTCATTATTTTATAGTTTAGCTTTCCTACTTAGCGCGTCTACTCCTATATTTTTAGTTCCCTTAGTATACTAAATCTTAAAATAGTATTTTATAAGTATTTTTACCTAACTAACCTATTTCTAGTTAAGTTCTTTTATTATTAGAAACCCCATTAGGTTTTTATAATCTATTTTAACTATAAATAGTTTTTCTATACCTTATGAAAATGCTCTCTATTCTTTAAGTACTATAACTATTTCTAATAACTCCTTATTGTAAATATTATAGTTTAACTCTAGTAGTGTTATCTTTCTATTATAGTATACTACTAGGTACTATATATTTTTATATTTCTATAGTAAGCATACTCCTAATATAAAGTCTAAGATATTAATTTCTATAACCGTTTCTAGTTCTAGTTAATAGATTTTAAGGATTAGTTCTTAAGTAAATAACTCCTTAAGTTTTTTTAAAATAGCTTCCTTTATTCTTCTCCCTATACCTATAGTTTCTCTTTCTTTATAAATCTTATAAATAGTTTAATATTTTTTAAAAACTATTATACTATAAATCCCCTATAGTAGTTATAAAACTCTAAAAATAATCTTAATTATATTATATTCTCTAGTTCTTACTAACTTACTATAGCTTTAATATTTTTTAGGTCTATATTAATATAACCTAGTTTAATAATAAATTTAATAAAATCGGTTTTCTTAGCAAAAAACTCGCATTTTTTAATTGCTACTAGTATCTATTTTTTTAAAAATAATCTCCTTAGAACCCATTTAATATATATTTGTATCAACTTAATAATCAAAGTGAGTTATATCCAGGGGCACGAAATATGTATAGTATCGTATGCTCTTTTAGATGGTGGTGACTTGTTCTTCTAATCGTACATAAATAGGTGGAATTTAAGGGGTTTCCTGAGCTCGCTTAGCTCACGTAATTGCGTCCATAAATTCCCATTCGAACTTATTTAGACACTAGCGGCACTTAAAAATAGAACTACTTGTGCATAGCCTCCGTAATTGCTTTAATAGAACCGTGAAATAAAAAAAGAAATATATAAGAAATGAAACTATAAAACACAAAAGAAATACATAGGAAATCCCTCCTAAGTTGCCTTCTAGGCTACCTTCCAAACGGTGCCTTAAGCTAGCCGTAAGTCCTGCTTACGGTCCGTAAAATAAACCGTACGGCCTTCTAATGGGCCGTAAATGAACTATAGAGTGTTTAAGGACTCTATACAGCTTTTCGGCTAACGGGTGGTTGAAACGGCGGTGTAGGCGGTGGATTTTGGTACTGCTAGCGGTAGCGGCGGTCCGTAAAGTAGGCATCTGAGTTAGTTTGCGGGTTTTGTAGGTCCGTAACGAAGGCTTAAGTACTGCCTGGAGGGTTTAAAACTTCGTACATTGCAATAGATGACCGTAAGTCGTTAATGAGGCCAGCTAATGTGTCTGCAGGCTTGTAGTAGGCATATTTGCAGGGCTCTACTTCCTAGCAAGCTGTAATAAGCTTGTTGTATAGGAAGTCGTCCGTTCGAAGCTTAATGTTAAGGCCGTGCTGTAGGTGCCGGAGGTCTTTAATAAGAATTTGCAGGCACTCTGTAATTAATTTTTCGGTGTTTTTGTTAATTACGGTCCGTAACTTAATCGCATTCCATTAGGTAAGGATATTACGCTTATATTCTGGCCCTTTAAAGTAGTTACGTATAGCCTTATATAGCTTATTAAAGGGAACACTAAGGGGGTTACTTTTAAGGTTGGTGTAATAGTGGTTAAGGGCTAGGCCGCGCAGTATGGTAGAGTAGGCTTGGCTAAACTCTTATTTAGGAATATTAGCCTTCTAACAGAGGTCCGTAAAGATAGTTAGTTTAAAGTTAAAGTTATCGTTTTCACCGCTATACTTAGATTTGTCGGTATAGAGCTTAGCCAGGTTAGCTAGCTCCTTACTATAGGTCTTTACTTAGGTAGTTTACGGATCTGTGACTTAAGCAACGGGAGGGTTTTAGTCCGTATTTTAGTTTGCGGGGGTATTATAGTCCGTAACTTAAGTACTAGGTATACTTTGGCCCGTAAGATTAATTCTAAGATCTCTTTAGTCTATAGGACGAATTTAGTTAAATGGGTCGTCTATAAGACTAGAGATCCTATTAAGTTTAAAAGAGGTAAAGAGTCCGCTGGTTTTAATATGATCTAGAATCTACTCTTTAGTCCATTCCGTTTGGTCCTCCTTATATAGTATGTTATACAGAGATCATGCAATAGTAACTCGCCTGTCCTTTTTAACCTATACACCTTAGTTATATAGAAGGGTTCGTAGGTTACGGGTAGCTATAAGGTTGTAAGCCTTAAAGATAGCTTCCGTAAAGTCCGTAAAGTCTTCCTTATATTGCTCCCATAGGTTATTATTTATAAGCTTAAAATATCCGTATTTAAGGATTTTAAATTTAATGTAGTTGTTGACGTCAGTTATAGACGTAAGGTCGACTCCTTAGCTCTATTTCTCTTAACCTTCGTTAATCTACTTACTTGTGTCTGCTATGCTATATAGTATAGTATATAGCAGGTGGAAAAGGTCTTATAATGGTCCGTAAAGGCGGTTAACGGGTCCATAACGGTTTGTAGGAGGGTAAGGGGTTTCCATAAGGGGTCTAAGGGAGGTGTAGTAAGGATAGGGGTTCGAGTTTCGAGGATGGGGGTTCTATAAAGGTCTATATTCGCGTTTATAAACTTCTAGCAAACCGTACTAAGACTTAAATAAGTATACAGAGATAGTACTAGTCCGTAATCCCCAACTTCCGACCTTCCAGCAGGTCGTACTAGGATTTAAACAGGTGGTCGCTGTTATATATCACTTAGAGGAGGTGTTAAGTAATTGCTAATCTGTGCGCGCTTACTAATTAGTGTTTATATTAACTTAATAATATAAGTAAGTTATATCCAGGGGCACGAAATACGTATAGTATCGTATGCTCTTTTAGATGGTGGTGACTTGTCCTTCTAATTGTATATAAATAGGTGGAATTTAAGGGGTTTCTTAAGCTCGCTTAGTTTACGTAATTGCGTCCATAAATTCCTATTCGAACTTATTTAGATAATATATTCTCTATATTTCTCCTTACTTATTAAGTAGATAATAATAATATTAAGATATACTATAATAAACTTATTAAGGTATTTTTCTAATACGCTATTAATTTGCTTCTAAAATGTCACTAGTATGTTTATAAGTCCGAATTATATAACTAATAGTTTATATAGTCCTTTTATTAACCTAAAGGCTACCTTTTATTTATTACCTACCTTAATCCTAATCTAATAGTACGCCTATTTTAGAACTATCTTTATAAAGATTTAGGCGTTACCTATCCTATTTTAAATTTTACTAATTAAGGGTAAAGGATATCTACCCTTCCTAGTAATACTGTTTAACTATTTATAGTTAATATACAACCTAAGCTTTCTATTTTTCTTTAATATAAATAGTACTAAATATCCTGCTAATAACTATAACAGTCTAATATATTCCTTTTATAAGTTTTCTTAAATAAACTCTTTAAGTGCTCTTTTTCGGTTAGCTTATAAATTAAAAAAAGCTTTAAACTTATTTCTAGTTTAACTCTATTTTATAGTCCTATACTATATACTTTAATGGCTTTTATTTTCTAGGCTCTCTGGCTTCTTACCGTACTTATAGTATCTTTTTAGTATATAACTTAAGCCTTACTTAGTCTCCTTATATATTACTCTAACTTAATACTATACTAACTTAATTTATTATTATATTTTATATTATTAAATATCTTTAATATTAACCTAACCTATAACCTAATTAATTTTTAGATTATATTTCTATAACTAAGGTATTCCTAATACTACCTTATCCCGTCCTAATAGTAGGATATTAAAAGATATCTTAATTTATCTTTCTTTAATAGTTACTTAAATTAGTTCTATTTTAAAATTAATAATATCTCCTCTATAAGCTATTAGATCTTCTAAAATTATAACTAGTAGATATAAGTACTCCTTTTATCTATAAGTGTTGGGAATACAGGCAAGTTGCCATCACGTGTCGCCGCGGCACTAGCGTGGCGAGGAGCCCTAGGCTCCTCGCCCTTCCTCAAGCAAGAGAAAAATAAATGAACAACATTATACTATCTACGAACTATAGTTACGTGATATCACCTTATGTTACCAACACTAATTAGTGGTTAACTTTACTATTATATTATAGAACAGCTAGGTATTCCACTAAGAAGAGATAAGCTACTATACCAGTGCTACTCGTGCTAGAGAAAGCTATCTTTTAAGGTTAGAACTGGTCCTAAACCTTAAATAGAACTCTTCCATAAATCTAAGGATCTAAAGGCCAGAACTGGTCCTAAGCCTTTCCTAGATTACAGATTCTTGCGTCTATTACACAGAATAACACGCTTTACAAGTCTTCGCGATTTAAGGCTAAAACTGTTCTTAAGCCCTATAATCGTAAATATATGTCATAAACGCGTACCAAACAACGAACGCGTACTAAACGACAATCCCTACCCCAATAACACTTCCCTCCCCCCTAAAAACATGGCTACGCCTACCTTAAATAACTAGGAAGACTCCTTACCACTAGGGGTAGCTTTATACGCGAAACTTATTAATAAAGATTGGGACGAATTTAATATTAATATAATAACTTGTACCGTAAAATAAGTTAATAGCTTTCTCCTATACCGTATTATATTCTACTAAAGTAGATACTACACTGATCTACAGCTGTGGGAATATTTTAGAGAGGATTTTATAGGATAGACCGCCAACACCTAGGCACTTAGCAATGTTAATATTGTTTAGGATTTTTAAGACTTCCTCTATAGGAATGGGGTATACGTTACTAAAAATAGTAACCTAATTACTAGTAATATCTAGGCCGTTATTATTAGTATAGAAAAACCAGTATAGACGGAAGCTAAGATTATACGTTAATTACGGAAACCTAGAACTAACCCGTATTCTTTAAAAGGCAACTTTAATTTAAAACGAAACCCCTAAAACGCTACTATTCTACCTAGAGGTGCTCTCCTACCTAGAGGTGCTCTCCTACCTAGAGGTACTCTTCCTCTACCTCCGCCGCCTTTAGCTCTTTTACCCCAGCTAACCGGTAAGCCTTTATTATAAGAAGTTACGAATCTAATAAAGGTATATTTAGATAAGGAGAAGAAGTTTAGAGGAGAACTATACGATATACTTGGAATAAAACTATAGGTCTTTTATAACTACTATAGTAAGGTTAGAATCTAATACCACTAGTTTTATTATGCTTTCTTGCTTATATTAAAGGGACGGGCGGCGATATTTTATTATGACCATATTGTGGGTAGAAACTATAGCCTTAATGTAATGCTTTAGCTTACTAGAGCCTACTTTAAGACTAATAAGAATTGCTAGCTTTATATGTCTAAATAGCGGGAGACTATATTCTAAAGAGTTATCGCTTCTAACTTAATAAAGACTCGTTTAGAGTACCTTTAACTACTCTTTAATAAACTTTAGAAAATCTAACGTGGCCTTACTAAAACTTACTAAAATAAGAATAGCCTAAGGGACTAGGTTATCTTAGCCTGCTGTGGCGTTCCTAAGTGTAATTTGGCGCTATATAAACCTGTAGATATATTTAAAGGAGTATATACTAAGCTACGCTTTGCTATAGGTACTGCGATATAAATATAAGAATCTTAACAGTTCTATACCAAAAACCCTACCTAACTAAGTATTCCTAACTAATATAATTATAACTAGACTAACCGAATATATAGTAGCCGTGGTAGGGAATACGGCAAAGGGTATAATTAATATTAACTATAAGGCAATTATAGAGGTCCTTGTAAAGGTTTATTTTAAAGTAATTGCTAGAAGAAGTACTACGTTTATAAGAAGCCAAATTGCTAGTTAACTAGATACTCCCTTAATGAGCAAACGGAGGTATATAATAAGTTCCGTTAGAGTATAAGAAATGTTAAAAATTATAAGGTTACTACGGCCTACTTCTAAAGCTTCCTGGTTTAATATAAAGGTATAAAAGATCTTAAGGGTAAGGTTAATAAGACTGAATAGCTCCTTATAGATATGGAAATTGAGGACTACTTACCGTTACAGCGACTTAGTCAATCGAGGCACGAGCGCCGTAGAACGTATGTAAGCCTGTACAATCGGTAGTCTATAGACCCGGATATTAAGATGAGGAGCAGAAGAAGGTCGTGGAAAGGACACGTCTATATACATGGAGCTAAGACGTAAGCGAACCCCCCTAACTAGGCCCTATCCAGGTTACGCGCGTTAGTGCCGTAACACTTACCTAACTAATACTTTATTAAGTATAGTGAGGTAAATGGGATACAAACTATTGCTATTCTTAATAACTAATCTACACTCTACTCTATTACAAAGTTAGATATCTTTAATAAGCTAAGGGAGAGTTCTATATTCTCCTTTGATGATAGATACTCGGCGAACGTCTTCTATGGTATTATGCTAGACACTAGAGCCATAGAAGTATCTATAGTAGGAGAACCTTAAGTTTAAGCCCTTTAGTAGCTTAATAGCTCTATTTAGATTAACTATTTAACGGCAGGCTAATATACGATTTGTTTTAGTAAGGGCACTATAATCTCTCTTAGCACAATTAGAGTTTAAACCCCCTTAGGGTATATTACTTTTTACATTATGCCCATAAATACCCTATTTCTATTTTGTATTAGAGATATAGATAAATTAGGCGTTAAGCTTAATAACCTTAAGAATGTACTTATTTAAGGAAATAATTGGGTACCTGTTATGCGTAAGTAGGGTTACCCCTAGTTGCTCCTTTATTAACTAAAAAAGAGTATTACTTAAAGCTACTTAACTAAGTTAGAGTTACGCCAACTATATCGTTATTTTGGCCACCTATCCGTTTATTAATTACTTAGGGTTCTTTAGTAAGTAGGCTATAAAGTTAAGGTTAAGGTAATTAAGCATCTTATAAAATACTATTATTACTACTAAATAAACCAGAAGTCCCCTAGCCGATTTAAGTTCACCCTTAAAGATAATTATAACTTTAACTTCTATATTATTATTAACGTTATATATCTTAGCGGTAAGCTAGTACTCTAAGTTATTAACTTCTTAACCTCCTTTTAAGCCGCACGATTTTTAAAGAATATATTAGCTAGGAACGTATAGGATACCCTTTAATTATACTAGATTAATGTTTATCTAAAACCCCCTAACTAAATTGTCTATAATATAGGAAAGAACTTCTTATCTATAGAGTTTTAATAATAGATAAAGGCAATGGTAATTAAGGTTAAGGAAGTTCCTATTAAGGTATATAATAGCATTGGAAAAGTAGAGCGATATTACACGCCATTACGCCGCGTATATAAGATTATCTCTTTAGAACTAGAGGACGCTAGCGAAGAACTTACTTTATAAATGGCTGTTAAAGCTATTAATAATTCTGCTAGCCTGGATAGACTCGTACCTACGTTACTAGTCTTTAGCGCCTACCCTTAAATAACTAACGATTCTCCGCTATTTCCCGCTATTAAATAATAAGCTAAGGCTATTTGCAAGATAATAAAGGAGGTACAACGTCTCTACGCTATACGCTAGGTTAATAATGTACTAGAAATAAGAAATAGCCTAAATACCTTAACTACGCTTAATCTACTACTCCAGTCTAAGGTACGCGTATAGTATAAAAAGGGAGAATAGTTAGGCCCATATTAACTTATTGTAATTAATAGTTAAACTTATACTATTTAGATGCCTTATAGACCTACTTAATTCTATTTAACCGTTATTAAGCCTTACTATAAAGATAATAGTTTTAAGCCTTTGCAGGATGCCCTAAAAGATGCCTTAAAGGAGAACTATAATTAATATGCTTTAGAAGACGACTACAATCCTAATACAATTATAGTAGATATGCCGCAACTATAAAGCGGTAGAGGTCGCCCGAAGGGATTATAAAATCGCCAATATCTTATTAATTTTAAAGAGTAATTCGTTACCACTATTAAGAATAGAATTAAGTTATTAATGGCCTTTATAACAATTAAGGAGAAAGCTAACTTTAAGCTCGCAAAACAGCTTTAAAAGGAAGGTTATATTATAACTCCTAGAGCTCCTTTCTAAGCATTTAATAAGTAGGAGATTGACGGTCTTATTATAAGAGGAGTCTTTAAATTCGAGAAGTATGACCCTACTAAGTTTAACGAAGTTCGTATCTTTAAGTTAAGAATAGTTAACGAGATTAAAGGTAAAGCTACTGACGCCCTATTTAAGAAATTAAGGCTTATTATCTAAGGTTATAACGATAATAGTAAGGAGGTAATTTTTATACAATCTCCTACGATTTAACGAGCTAGTTAGTAAGTTATTGTTGCGCTAGCTTCCTCCTTAATAAAGAATAGAATAGCGGTTTATTTATAAGATATTACTTAAGCCTATACCTAATTAGAGACGCACCTTTAGCGCTTAATATTAGTATACCTTCCGGAGCAAATTCGCTACTAGTATCCTAAAGATACGATTATGGTTGTGCTTAAGCCATTATATAGAATCGCAGAGGTAGGAACTTATTAGTAGGCTACCTACAGCAAGCACCATAAAGAGAAGCTTTTAATGACTACTTCTATATTCGATCCCTGCTTCCTTATTACAACTATAAGAACTCTATTTAGAATCGTTGGTATATAAACTAACGATATAATTATCTTAGGGGACGACCAATTCTTAGCTCTTAAAGAAGATAAGCTAGTAAAGGCAAATCTTATAGTAAAGCTAAAAGAAAAGCTTAATTTAATAATACCATTACTCTTTAATAGATGCATCCTCTCCCTAAATAAGGATTCTATTGCTTTGCGCCAGAAGGGTTAAGGTAAGAAGATTAACGTTATTAACGTTAATTCCCT
>Ga0307515_10009798_pt1 | contig 18456 bp, 21 predicted proteins | sample 17_EM_MG_FD_194513 | JGI IMG/M metagenome (GOLD analysis project Ga0307515, IMG submission 194513) | Populus trichocarpa ectomycorrhiza microbial communities from riparian zone in the Pacific Northwest, United States - 17_EM | ecosystem: Host-associated > Plants > Roots > Unclassified | place...
GGTCAGCGCAGAGAAGAACGTCCTCATCTTTGATCACGATGGCGATATTTTCGGCGCTTCCTTCTTGAAGGTTATCCTAGCACCTTTGAGGCCAACACTACCGCAATTGATGCCTGTTTGGGTGGTGAGGGGACAAGGAACAAGGAGGACCTAACCGCCAATGTATGTGCGATGGGTCGTCTCTGAACCACCCGCAAGCGGCAAGCATACCCTATATATAGTTGAGCACCTCCTGCAGTTACTCCTTCCGCTCCACCACCGACTCCCGTTAGGAAGGTCGTCCAGGGCTCAGAGATTGACTGGTCTGGCATGTACAGAACTCCCTCGTTGGTGGTTCGACATAAGTATCCGTAACTTCCCCCCGGCAAGGAGCCGGACAAGTCGATCGAACCATTGGCTCCCACTCTCCCGGTTGATCCCTGACATCACGGTGCTCTCTATGTATGCTTCTCTTTTGCTCCCTACACTCTATTCAAGGAATTGTGCTGACAACCATTCCACAGAATCGAGCATGTTGGTGGTGCTGTGACTTCACTATCAAGTACAGCATGGCTGCCCCGATGAAGAAGTTTGACGTCTTCTTCACACAGTACTCAGACCACTAGCCGGGTGTGTTCATCCCAGCCTACGAGATCGTGCGTGCGTGCAGAAAGGACAACTTTGGGAAGATCGAGCTCACGTGTATTTCGCCAGCGCCGAGTGGCATGCTGTGGATCGAGCGGAGTATTAGGAGGACGAGAAGGCCTCATTGCGGGTTTTGCATAAAATACCCTCTAGTTGTAGGAGTGAAACTTACGGCGAGATGGCTCAGTGAAGTTTACTTGCGCAATCAACTTGCCGACTAATATTAACGGTTCAACACCCCTGCTGGAGCGAACAAGTGAAGTAGCAGGAGGTGAAGCGTGTGGCCTTGGCTCCTTTCCCCGTTGCTGACAGTTCAACTGCTTGAATTGTCGACGCAATTCCCCGCCTCCTTCAACGATTTTGATTTGCAGGCGGACGCCCGATGAACTCCCTTTCATTTTCCACTACCACTACGGCATAAAAGTAACTGTATTATATCGCGTGGATCCGTGCCGTTTGCATCGTTCGTGTATTAATCGTATTTCAGATTTTCGAATTCAGGGATTTATGCAAGGAGAAGGGACTTAGGACACACAAATACAGCAACGTAAAGTAAGCAACTGTACTGATGGGGATGTTGTTCTCCCGATCGTTCCCTCCGGGCGGCGGTGGATTTAGCTCTAGTATTAATATATCTTGTGGGATTGTGTGCCTTAGCCGCCGTTGGCCCGACTCAGCCGTATTTGGTGAACAGGGGTTCATGAAAGTAATTCAAAGTATATTCACTGGAGTTTGATTCCACCATTTTGAATGGGGCGGGTGGCCTTAATTCTGCTTCTTCCACCTCTTCCACCATTGCATTGGCGTTGCTTCTCTTCCGACTGCTTCACTGTTGATAGCCTTTCCAGACCATGCATTCCCTTTTCGACGCAATGCCCTCAGGCGTGACGCCAGGAATATAGGTCCGCTCGGACTCGGACTCGCCTGACAACCGTACCGCCCTCATCACCGAGCTCTTGTCGGTTACTACATGACCTCATAACTCCCAGTAGAAGACCTGTCTCGATTCCGTGATCTGTCCACTTCCGCCGTCCCGATGAATTCTGTTATTTCAAAGTGAGTAACAGCCCCTCAAGTCGAAACACCCTTAGGCCCCACACAGTCTTAGGCGATGAACTCAGTCATGTCAAAGGCCTCACCTATGCCTAATGGGCTCTTCTATGTGGCCTCACTTCGCCAGCTCTCTGTGATCCTTAGCATACCTCAAATCGACTTGTGGAGAACCATAAGACAGGTCTTATCTCTGCACCTCCTCCCTCCGCGCATAAAGTACCTCCTGTACCCTTTCTATCCTCCCCATTGTTGAGTATATGATTATTACCGCAAGGCGGTGATACGCGTTACGGGTCGGGCGGACGACCCGCCCTTCATATGCTTTAGTTAGTATGTTTGCTCTATTTGTTTGTACAGCACGTGTGGCCTTTTGCCACCCTTACTATGTACATAGAGCGCAGCTAGCGCATAGCGAGGGGGCGAAAGATCCTCACGGTTCTTTCGCCCGCTCACTCGCTGCTCTAGGTACGCCACTTCTATGTACAGAACCTCACGGTTCTTTCGCCCGCTCACTCGCTGCTCTAGTTCAAAACCCATTGCGACAGGAGTGGGAGGACCCTCTCCAGCTCGCAGGACAAGTACCATTCAAACCGATATCCTCACACCAAAATTCGAAGCCATACACAAATCAAGTGTCCTTAGTTGACCCAAGTCCCTTGTGCTCCAGTACTGGTCGATGACAACCCCACCCGGGCAGGGGTAATTGATCACCTTGACCTTCTTATCAATCGTGTATGTCCCTGCTTTCTTGGTTCTGACCTTATACGCTAGCCATGGTGCCACATAGGTGATCCAAACACTCACCGGGTGGGTAGTGTAGCAACAACGCACCCTTCTAGAAACAGGGAGTCCCGAGTTGGACCCCTGGTTTAAATTTTCCTGTTTTTTCCTACAGGGACTTCGTAGGACATCATACTTTCCTTTGTTTGGTGCATTGTTTGTATCTCACAACGTGCGACGCGACGTTGACCGAGCTTGATGCTAGTATGCCACAAGCCATCGGTATCGATCTCGGTACTACCTACTCCTGTGTTGGTGTATGGCAAAATGACCGTGTTGGTACGTCCGATATGCCCCGTTCATCCAACCGAGCCTGACCACTCCCAATCCTCCAGAAATCATTGCCAACGATCAGGGCAACCGAATAACACCCTCGTATGTCGCCTTTACCGACTCTGGGCGTCTCATCGGTGATGCTGCGAAGAATCAGGCCACCATGAACCCCTACAATACCGTCTTCGGTTCCAAGCGTCTCATCGGCCGCAAGTACGACGATCCTAAAGTCCAATCAGACATAAATCACTTCCCTTTCAAGGTCATCTCTAAGGCCGGGAATCCCGTCATCGAGGTAGAATACCGTGGTGAGACGAAGCAATTCGTGAGTATATTTGTACTAATCCAGCATCGCATGTAAACTCATATAATCGCTCTAGACACCTGAGGAAATCTCGTCAATGGTCCTCACCAAGATGAAGAACATCGCAGAATCGTATCTCGGCGGTACTGTCACAAGCGCCGTTGTCACGGTGCCCGCCTACTGTAACGATTCGCAACGACAAGCCACCAAGGACGCTGGTATCATTGCCGGTCTCAATGTTCTCCGCACCATCAATGAGGCCACGGCCGCTGCAATCGCTTACGGTCTTGACAAGCAGGCCGAAGCCGAGAAAAACGTCCTCGTCTTCGATCTCGGTGGTGGTACGTTCGATGTCTCCCTTTTGACCATTGAGGGCGGTATCTTCGAGGTCAAGGCCACCGCCGGTGACACCCACTTGGGTGGTGAGGACTTTGACTCCCGCCTTGTGAACTACTTCATCGCCGAGTTCTGGCGGAAATACAAGAAGGACCTGACGACGAATGCACGTGCAATGCGTCGTCTCCGAACTGCTTGCGAGCGCGCCAAGCGCACCCTGTCTTCAGCCGCCCAGACCTCGATCGAAATCGACTCGCTCCACGAGGGCGTGGACTTCTATACCTCATTAACTCGTGCGCGCTTCGAGGAGCTATGCGATGACCTCTTCCGTTTCACCCTCGACCCCGTCGAGAAGGTCCTCCAGTACTCAAAGATCGACAAGGCCAATGTGGACGAAATCGTCCTCGTAGGTGGTTCGACTCGTATTCCCAAGATCATCAAACTCGTATCCGACTTCTTCTATGGCAAGGAGCTCAACAAGTCGATCAACCCTGACGAGGCCGTGGCCTATGGTGCCGCTGTCATGGCCGCCATTTTCTCGGGAGATACCTCGGAGAAGACCCAGGAGATCTGCTTGCTCGACATCACGCCGCTCTCTACTGGGTATGTTTCTGATTCTCGACTTTACTCAACGATTGTAGTGAGAATTGATTTACAGTATCGAGACTACTGGTGGTGTCATGACCCCGCTCATCAAGCGCAACACGATTATCCCGACGACGAAATCGAACATCTTCTCTACCGATGCGGACAACCAGCCTAATGTGCTCATCCAAGTCTACGAGGGCGAGCACGCGCGCACAAAAGACAACAACCTCCTTGGAAAGTTCAAGCTTTCGGGCATTCCTCCTGCTCCGCGTGGTGTACCGCAGATCGAAGTAACATTCGACATTGACGCCAACGGTATCTTGAACGTGTCCGCGTCAGATAAGACGACTGGCAAGTCGAACGGTATGAAAGTCACCAATTACAAGGGTCGTCTGTCCAAGGAAGAAATCGAGCGTATGGTCGCCGATGCGGAGAAGTACAAGAACGACGACGACGAGGTGGCGTCGCGAATTTCGGCGAAGAACAGCCTCGAGTCGTACACGTACAACTTGCACAACTCGATGAAGAAACTCAACAGCGCGATCAACGAGACAATCGCGTGGCTCGAGGTCTCAGCCAAGGCGAGCAAGGAGGAGTACGAGGAGAGGCAGAACAAACTTGAGGCAGTCACCGACCCAATTATACAAAGACTGTATGGCGCAGCTGGTGGTATGCGAGACGGATATGGTAGCCATACTGGCGATGGACCGTCCGCCAAGTAGACTGACCAATCCCAGTCGAATCCCCCTGGCCGCCCCTCAGCGGGCCGCGATCTGTAGGGGAGAACCACCAACGAATATTTAAGATATTGTGAGACATAGTAAGTAAGCAAACCGCGAAGAGAAAGTGGGGGCGGGACTTACAAACACCTGGAATAACTACCTCCACCCGTTGTGGCAGGAGAGAGTATTTATGAAGAGAGAACCCACAGTCCTATATATCATGTATCCAACATCGGGAAGCTTGAAATCGTCATTTATTTCTGTGCAAATTTTGTTTCTGCATTTGAACGTATAACCTGGACTTCACCGCCAAACGAGGGACTGGAGGAATCGCCGCAAATCACTCATTTATCCTTCATTTGTTATAAAAATGCTCTACCTACTTCCTGATGAGCTCCTGGTCGCCATAGTGGAGTATTGTGATCAGAAAACTCGCATGAATCTCTCTCTTGTCTCTCGTAGACTACGCAATCCTTCTCAATGCATCATTTTCAAAACGGTACTCATTTCGGGGAGCACAGTAGATATTACGGTGGCAGTCAAGGGCGGGGGACATCTCCCTGAAGTGTTTCAGAACGATAGGCTCTTGTCCTATATACAAACCCTCGACATCTTCCAGGAAGCAGACTACTAGGGCACGAGTATTGTGGTGTCGATATTCACAGTGCTCCACCAAATGCAGCGACTCAGAGACATCGAACTTTTCAACATTCCATTGACGACGACAATGCTTGATCGGCTCTGCGAAGTACTCTCCACTCGACTCTACAATGTTGAACTGTGGTTCTGCTCGTATCCTGCAGACTACACGGTTCAACAGGCGGCCTTGAAGATTCATAGGCTTCAGGTTGGGTTGAGCGGGCTCGAATCGATCGACACCGGACCGCCGCCTACGGCGCTTGTTGCAATCGTTCAGAGGTCCCTATCTAGTATTGCGACCCTTACCCTATCATCGGGCATGGGTCTATTGGCCTACCTCGGCACAATGCCACGACTCACGAGCCTTGCGACGGATCTGGGGTCAGACGGTGATGATGATGAGGGACTAAAAAATTTCTTGGTTGCAAACCCACAGCTTGTCGAATTCACATTGAACCAATCCTTCCATAAGTGTCCTCTCCTCCCGCCCTCAGCACTCCCGAATTTGAGAACAATTCGAGTGCACAATTTCAAACCGATTCAGCATTTAATACCAGGACGCCCAGTTGCAAAAGTTGAAATCCGCAAGTTATCGAAGTTCAAAAGCATAGTCAAGGGATTGCGCGCTCTGCCACGCTCAACAGCACCAATAGTCGAGCTCACTATGCGGCTCCATCATCATTTTACCTATTTATACGACGTGCTGGACGCTGTCGTGAAGGTGGCTCCTCGTCTCGAGATAGTGTCGCTCTCCTTTCAGGCAGAGGTCAGGAGAATCCTCTATTGAGATACACTTTTAGCCTCCGTTGACCACTTCTTTCTAGTTGTCGCAAACTGTCCTCGATCATCTTGTCAGACTAGGCTCACTGCGCGAGGTCAATGTATCGGTTTACGTCAGTTCCGAGCGATTGCACGACGACGACTCTGAAAGAACTAAGATTGAACACAACTTCCGAGAGGTTCTCAAGTGCTACGTTCATTTCAATTGGTTGCATTTGTAGCGTTGGGAAGCAAACAGGAATGAATCGTGACTGGGGAATTGTAATGTGCTTCCAGTGGCTACCCTCTCTGAATTTGTATTGGGCGATGTACGGCTGGAAACCTTCGCGTTTTGACCTGGGGGATATATACCCCACAATATTATTTAATGGTTCGAGCTTGCACTCACCCCCAAATGATATTACATACCACATTGGCATGCCTCTTACATTTCCGAATGAGCTTCTGATTGCCGATGTCGACCGATTTTTGCCTATTCACTGCACCGCCAACAATTGGTCCCCAGCGAGCGCGCGTCATGCTGAGCGTGTGGGCCCTTCTTAGAAGTACCTAGTACAAAGCAATCTAGACCACTTGGAAGGGGAGTTTGGTTGAAGTATATATTCACCTGTACAGTCGCCGATTAAGGTTTGTTGTTTGGTCACCGTTGACTTGACGTTGGCCAGCGCAAATAGCTCGCGTTTTCACGTTTCGCGTTTCTTTCGCGTCAACGATGACGGCTGCGAACGATGATATGCAGATAAACGACGCGTTTACGGTCATGCAATGGCCACAAAGGACAAGGCAAGGGCGATCAGTGCCATCCCGAACAAGCAATAGACCTCCCTTGGTACTTTTGGTACGTATGCCGCATATGCTATACGTATGCTGCACGTATGCTGCTCGATTCACCCAGGGTCGAAAAGTCCAGACCAATAATGGACGACTTCGTATCTCACAATTAGGATATCGCCACCTCTGCTCAAACCCACATTTTTACCTACACAGTTGAACCGCGTTCCTCATTTCCTCTTCTACGGCCATTGCTGTTGCACGTTGCATCTATATATGGCAATCAGTTCAACTCGAAGTCAGCCCTCTTTCCAAACAGAGTTCATCACGCCCAAATGGCCATGTATTAGCTCAATGCATCCGACGACCGTGGCATCGACGTCGTCCGCGAACAGATCAAGACCTTTGCAGAGATGGGCGCTCTGCATACCAAATCCAGCTTCTTCAAGCTCATCGTCCTCCACGAGGCAGATATGATGACCCAGTCCGGTGATCGAGCAGTACACACGCAACGTCACGGTGGATGGGAGGGTGGCACTCCTGAAACTCTCCAAAGGGGACGCCTTTAATGTGCTTCAGGCGTGCCACCGCCTACGATAAGACGGCGGTGTATACGTGCGCAGGCAATCCGCACCCCAGCGACATCGAGCTCGTGGTCAACTCGATGATGACTGACGAATTCGGAACGTGCCATCAGAGTGAGGTGAATTCTGTTTGTATCCGCTCTGCCCTGATTCTGTTCGGCTCTCCGCAGAAAAAACAGACCGTGGGCTGGCACTACAGGACCTTATAACGAGGCACATGAACATATTGACGGTATCCAGCTTTCCCCCAACTCATTGATTTACTTGCTCGACCATCTGGAGACTCGCTCGGACTTGCACTCGCACTGACAACGGCACTTATCATCCGTGATCTGCCCACTTCCGCCGTCCTGACGGATTCTGTTATCTCAAATTGAGCAACAACCCCCCCTTAGGCCTCACAAAGCCTTAAGCGCTCAGTCATGTCAAAAGCCTCACCTACGCCTAATAGGCTCCTCTAGGTGGCCTCACTTCGCCAGCTCTCAGTGATCCTCAGCATACCTCAAATCGACTTGTGGAGAACCATAAGACAGGCCTGATCTCTGCATTTCCTCCCCCCGCGCATTGTGTGCCTCCTGTCGCCTTTCTATCTCCCCCATTGCGGCAGGAGTTGGAGGACCCTCTCCAGCTCACAGGACAAGTACCATTCAAACCGATATCCTCACACCAAAATGCGAAGCCATACGCACAAATCGAGTCTTCTCGGTTGACCCAATTCCCTTGTGCTCCAGTGCTGGTCGATGACAACGCCACTTGGGACGGGGCATTTGATCACCTTGACCTTCCTGTCAATTGTGTATGTCCCCTCTTTCTTGCTTCTGACCTTCTACGCTAGCCATGATGGCAGATAAGTGATCCAAACACTCACCGCCTCTTCCCTAGAATTAGACCCCCGGGTTCGACCCCCCGGTCTGGCCATTCTTTCTCTTCCTACAGGGACTCCCTAGGACATGATACATTGCTTTGTTTGGTGTATTGTTTGTGCCTGACAACACGCGACGCGACGTTGAATTGACCACGTAGAGGTTGACGCTAGTATGCCAACAGCGATCGGTATTGATCTCGGTACTACCTACTCCTGCGTCGGGGTATGGCAAAATGACCGTGTTGGTACGTCCGATTTGCCCCATCCATCCAACCGAGCCTGACGACACCCTTTAGAAATCATCGCCAACGATCAGGGCAACCGAATAACACCCTCGTATGTCGCCTTTACCGACTCTGGGCGTCTCATCGGTGATGCTGCGAAGAATCAGGCTACCGTGAACCCCTACAATACCGTCTTCGGTTCCAAACGTCTCATCGGCCGCAAGTACGACGACGTTGAAGTCCAATCGGACATAAAGCACTTTCCTTTCAAGGTCATCTCTAAGGTCGGGAATCCCATCATCGAGGTAGAATACCGTGGTGAGACGAAGCAATTCGTGAGTATCCTTGTCCTAATTCAGCATCGCATGTAAACTCATATAATTGCTCTAGACACCTGAGGAAATCTCATCAATGGTCCTTACCAAGATGAAGGACATCGCAGAGTCATATCTCGGCGGCACCGTCACAAGCGCCGTTGTTACGGTGCCCGCCTACTGTAACGATTCGCAACGACAAGCCACCAAGGATGCTTGTACCATCGCCGGTCTTAATGTCCTTCGCACCATCAATGAGGCCACCGCCGCTGCAATCGCTTACGGTCTTGACAAGCAGGTGGAAGCCGAGAAAAACGTCCTCGTCTACGACCTCGGTGGTGGTACGTTCGATGTTTCTCTTTTGACAATCGAAGGCGGTATCTTCGAGGTCAAGGCTGTCGCCGGTGACATCCACTTGGGTGGTGAGGACTTTGACTCCCGCCTTGTGAACCACTTCGGCGCCGAGTTCAAGCGGAAACACAAGAAGGACCTGACGACGAATGCTCGTGCAATGTGTCGTCTCCGAACTGCTTGCGAGCGCGCTAAGCGCACCCTCTCTTCAGCCGCCCAGACCTCGATCGAAATCGACTCACTCCACGAGGGTGTGGACTTCTATACATCAATCACCCGTGCGCGCTTCGAGGAGCTCTGTGGTGATCTCTTCCGTTCCACCCTCGACCCCGTCGAGAAGGTCCTCCGGGACTCAAAGATCGACAAGTCCAATGTGCACGAAATCGTCCTCGTCGGTGGTTCGACTCGTATCCCAAAGATCATCAAACTCGTCTCCGCCTTCTTCGATGGCAAGGAGCTCAACACGTCGATCAACCCTGACGAAGCCGTGGCCTACGGTGCCGCTGTCCTGGCCACCATTCTCTCAGGAGATACCTCAGAGAAAACCCAGGAAATCCTCTGGCTCGACGTTGCGCCCCTCTCTACTGGGTATGTTTCTGATTCTCGATTTTACTCAAGGGATTGTACTGACAATTGATTTACAGTATCGAGACTGCTGGTGGTGTCATGACCCCGCTCATCAAGCGTAACACGACTGTCCCGACGAAGAAATCGGAGATCTTCTCCACCTACTCGGACAACCAGCCTGGTGTGCTCATCCAAGTCTACGAGGGCGAGCGCGCGCGCACAAGAGACAACAACCTCCTTGGCAAATTCGAGCTGTCGGGCATCCCTCCCGCCCCACGTGGTGTACCGGAGATCGAGGTCACATTCGACATCGACGCCAATGGCATCTTGATCGTGTCCGCGTTAGATAAGAAGACTGGCAAGTCGAACCGCATCACAGTCACCAATGACAAAGGTCGTCTATGCAAGGAAGAAATCCAGCGCATGGTCGCCGATGCGAAGAAGTACAAGGAGGACGGCGAGGCGGAGTTGCGAAGTTCGGCGAAGAATAGCCTTGAGCAGTATGCATACAACCTGCGCAACTTGATACAGGACGAGAAGTTCGCAGAGAAGTTTGACCCCGCAGATAAGACGAAACTCGACGATGTGATCAGTGAGACAATTAAGTGGCTCGACGTCTCCGCCGAGGCGAGCAAGGGGGAGTACGAGAGGAAGCAGAAGGAACTCAGAGCTGTCGGCATACCCATTACTCGGAAGCTCTATGGCACTGCTGGTGGTATGCGCGGTGGTATGCGCGGCGGTATGCGCATCGGTATACATGGTAGTTCCGCGGTAGTATGCGCGGGGGCTTCCGGCCCATCTAGTGGATACGATAACTCCACCAACGATGGTCCGTCCGTCGAGGAGGTCGACTAATCCCAGTTAAACCATCCTGGCCGCCTCTTCCCCCAGCCACGTGGTTGTGTAGACCGTCTACTCGAGGTCTTGGACTCTCACTCTCCGCCACTGCAGCATAAAAACGATTGTATGGTGTTGCGTTGATCTGTGTCGTTTGCACCGTTCGTGTAATCGCATTTCATTTTTCTATTTACTTCTCAAATTCTTACTTGGATAAATAGGATGTGACTTCATTCTTCCTTCCTAGTCGCAGGTGCCTCTACTGAGAAGTTTGTGTGTCTCTTTACATGCCCCTTGCAGATAGTCTTTAGGAGGAGAGGGTTATGAAGCACTGGAGCGCATTGCAGCGGGCTGCAAGCTGTGCAAGGAACCAACAATGAGTATTTGAGATATCTTGAGACATAGTAAGTAAGCAAACCGCGAGGGGAAAGTGGGAGCGGGATCTACAAAAAGCAAACGAAGGAATGTCTGACCTCACAGCACAGAGCTGCTCGCACGAGTAACATGTACGAACCAATTAGTCTCAGATCTTCTCTGTCGAGGCTGCCTATTCTCTGCATCGCTGCCAGCGTGTCCTCGAAGGAATGCAGCGAGTGAGAGATTAGTACTGGGAGTTATGTGATATGGGGTTTTCAGAATGCTTTTGCAGTTTGGGACCCAAGCAATGGACTTGGAATACAAGGTATATTACTAATTACGTCCTCCTGGACCATGCAATCAAAGGCTGCAAAGTGGTGCACAAAGCAGTAATCACCTTGGGCCTACCCAAATCCGTTATTCATCGAACGATTAATCTACCACGCCCGAGTGTAGCCACACGACATTTGTATCATCTTCTGGGCCGCAACCTGGATGATGCTGAAATCCGATCAATCATGAAACAATTTCCATCTCCAGGACCGAAGCTTGTCGATACCGCTGCTCGTTGGTATTTTTCGCTCATCGGACCCACTATCGCATGTATCTTTACTCACATTCTGTCTAGATTCAGAATTTCCGCGTAGCTATTCATGGGACCCGCCACAAATACGCAAGCAAACCGAATCCTGAGGCCCTTATATAACCGACAATCTGGTTTCCAGAGCCCGGAGCTCGAAACCCGAAACCGGAATACAACCCGAACGTCCAATTTTCGTTCCGACGGTTTTTCCCGCTCTTCATATGTGGCTCGCTTTGGTTCTAGGTGACATGAGGCATTTCCGTGGTGCTTCGGGTGTGGTTCCAATGGCCTTGTTGCCACTTTGCAAAGTCGAAACTCGTAGTCATCCCGAGCTTCGAGGTGAAATTGTCGTAAGCCCGACGGGGCTGGAAACTGCGTGTGAAATCACCTCCTCGATCCCCTCACGATCGAGGGATCGAGGGCACCATGGGGCTGTTGGAGTTGGTGGTTCCTCCACTCACCGGCTGGGTGGTGTAGTGGCAACGCAGCCTTCTAGAATTAGGGAGTCCCGAGTTTGACCCCTGGTCTATACTTACATTTCTCTTCCTACAGGGGCTTCCTTGGACACCATAGTTTCCTTGTTTGGTGTATTGTTTGGGTCTCACAGCATGCGACTTTGGCCACTGAGTACAGAGATGAATGCCAGCACGCCAACGGCTATCGGGATCGATTTTGGTACAACCTACTCCTGCGTTGGTGTATGGCAAAATGACCGTGTTGGTACGTCCGATTTACCCCATCCATCCAACCGAGCCTGACGATATCCTTCAGAAATCATCGCCAACGACCAGGGCAACCGAATAACACCCTCGTATGTCGCCTTTACCGACTATGGGCGTCTCATCGGTGATGTTGCGAAGAATCAGGTCACCATGAATCCCTACAATACAGTCTTCGGTTCCAAGCGTCTCATCGGCCGCAAGTACGACGATCCTGAAGTCCAATTGGACATAAAGCACTTCCCTTTCAAGGTCATCTCTAAGGCCGGGAATCCCGTCATCGAGGTAGAATACCATGGCGAGACGAGGCAATTCGTGAGTAAAGTTGTAGTAATCCAGCATCGCATGTAAACTCATATAATCACTCTAGACACCTGAAGAAATCTCATCGATGGTCCTTACTAAGATGAAACAGATCGCAGAGGCGTATATTGGTGGCACCGTCACAAGCGCCGTCGTCACCGTACCCGCCTACTGTAGCGATTCGCAGCGACAAGCCACCAAGGATGCTTGTAACATTGTCGGTCTCAAAGTCCTTCGCACTATCAATGAGGCCACTGCCGCTGCAATTGCTTACGGGCTTGACAAGCAGGTCGAAGCCGAGAAAAACGTCCTCATCTTTGATCTTGGTGGCGGTACGTTTGACGTTTCCCTTTTGACGATCGAGGGCGGTATCTTCGAGGTCAAGGCTGTCGCTGGTGACACCCACTTGGGTGGTGAGGACTTTGACTCTCGCCTTGTGAACCACTTCAGCGCCACGTTCAGACGGAAACACAAGAAGGACCTGACGGCGAATGCCCGTGCAATGCGTCGTCTCCGAACTGCTTGCGAGCGCGCCAAGCGCACCCTCTCTTCAGCCGCCCAGACCTCGATCGAGATCGACTCGCTCCACGAGGGTGTGGACTTCTTTACCTCAATCACCCGTGCGCGCTTCGAGGAGCTCTGCAGTGACCTCTTCCGTTCCACCCTCGACCCCGTCGAGAAGGTCCTCCGGGACTCAAAGATCGACAAGTCCAATGTGCACGAAATTGTGCTCGTAGGTGGTTCGACTCGTATCCCCAAAGTCATCAAACTCGTCTCCGACTTTTTCAATGGCAAGGAGCCCAACAGGTCGATCAACCCTGACGAGGCCGTGGCCTACGGTGCTGCTGTCCAGGCCGCTATTCTCTCGGGGAACATCTCAGAGAAGACCCAGGAAATCCTCTTGCTCGATGTCGCGCCGCTCTCTACTGGGTATGTTTCTGATTCTCGACTTTACTCAAGGGATTGTACTGACAATTGATTTACAGTATCGAGACTGCTGGTGGTGTCATGACCCCGCTCATCAAACGCAACACGAATGTGCCGACGAAGAAATCGGAGACCTTCTCCACCTACTCGGACAACCAGCCTGGTGTGCTCATCCAAGTCTACGAGGGTGAGCGCGCACGCACAAAAGACAACAACCTCCTTGGCAAGTTCGAGCTTTCGGGCATCCCTCCTGCTCCGCGTGGTGTACCGCAGATTGATGTCACATTCGACATCGACGCCAACGGTATCTTGAACGTGTCCGCGTTAGATAAGACGACTGGCAACTCAAACAGCATCACAATCACCAATGACAAAGGTCGTCTGTCCAAGGAAGAAATTCAGCGCATGGTCGCCGATGCAAAGAAGTACAAAGAAGACGACGAGGCGGAGTTGCGAATTTCGGCGTCGCGAATTCCGGCGAATAACAGCCCCAACTCGCACGCGTACAACCTGGGCAACTCAACGCAGGACGAGAAGCTCGCAGAGAAGTCTGACCTCGTAAAAGACCAGAAGAGATTTGACGACGCGACCAGTGAGACAACCAAGTGGTTCGACGTCTCCGCTGAGGCGAGCAAGGAGGAGTACGAGGAGAAGCAGAAGGTATTCGAGGATGTTGCTAATCCGAATATGCAGCTACTGTATGCCGCTGCTGGTGGTGTGCCTAGTGAATGGATGTGGTAGCGCCACCAACGGTGACCCGTCCATCAAGGAGGTCGACTAATCCCGGTCGAATACTCCCGGCCGCCCATCCCTGGTTTTGTAGATGGCATGCTTGATGTTTGGTGGTCTTAGACTCGCTCTCCAGCACTGCAGCATAAAAAGTGATTGTATGTTATTGCTCCGGTTTGTCTCGTTTGCACCGTTCATGTAATGGCAAGTCAAATTTCTATTTACTCCTCAAATTCTTACTTTCGCGATTCATCAGCAATCGGATCAATAGGATGTGACTTCATTCTTCCTTCCTGGTCGCAGATGCCTTCACCTCGAGGTTTGGGTGTCTCTTTATATGTTCCTTGCGGATAGTCTCTGGGAGAGAGGGTCGTGCAGCACCAGAGTGTGTGGCAGCGGGCCGCAAGCTATGGGAGGAACCAACAACGAGCATTTGAGATATCACGAGACATAGTATGTAAGCAAACCGAATGACGAGCCGCCATGGATATTGAAGTCGAAAATATGCGTCACTCAATTAAGGGTCTTCACAGCACCTCTACCGTATGTCAGAAATTAGTACTCCCGGATGTTTCAGGTTTCGAGCTCCGTTGCCTGGGAACCAGATGGATTCGTCTTGTATCCTCGGGCGTTTGTAGCGGCCAGTCCCCAACAAACACGATTGTTCACGTCGTACATGGCTGCGCGGAAAATTCTGACACCGTACCTCCACTAATACGTCAATACAAATAAACTCTGCTCTATGTTCCATCCATTTGATATCCCCCTATTGGGGCTTAGGTAGATCAACGGCTGTATATACCCAGATCTCGAATACACGCAGACCCTACTGGTCGTACGTTGTTGAATTTCATGTCTACACCTTACCCTGTCTTTCCTTTTGGACACGGAATTTGACCACCGCACCCCATTGCAGCATGTTCATTCGTTCTTCACAACCGTACTAATAATCATAGCGGGTTCTTTCGCATCCTTTTATACGTCGCATATATTATGATCAGAGCTCTATCCATTTTCCCACACCTCATCCGCGAGAATCACTGCCCGCCACCCGCTTCCTTCATCTCGCTGCTGTACCTGCCGACGCTCAAACTTGCATCAAATATGCGCGACTTTGTTCTGGCGACCCTTCCACAGTGGGGAAAGGTATTGGACGAGCTGCCTGCGACTCCGGAGAAGATTCCGGCGCTCTTCTTCGCTCATGGACGTACGTTTTCAATTCCTCGGGTCTTTTTATTTATGAGATTTACTTGTTCGCATGCATTTCAAACAGACCCGATGTTGATTTGGCCCAAGGAACAACGCCCAGCTCCAGTTCAAAGGATAGCTCGTGGGACAAGTTTGGACCTGATGGTACACTTGCTCAATTACTGCAAGATCCTGAAAAGACCCTCCAATCCAAATACAATTCGAAAGCCATCGCTGTCTTCAGCGCGCTCCAGGAGACCCACGGTCAAACACTCAGTGAATGTCTGACGTGGCACTCTCTCACGTTCGAATCAACACATAACCGGTGACCGATTGTGGTGACGAGGGCCCTCGGCACATGGATTGTTACGGGTTCCCTCCTGCGGTGCGTGGAACTGGCCCTCTTGAGGTAGAAACACCAAATTATTCTCTACCACCACGTCATATATCTACCGTATTCCATTCCAGTCGAAGGGAGACTCTGTTTTCTCGGAAGGGATTGTCGAAACGTTGACGAAAGTGAGTGAAGCCATTATGCGAGCTTTGTAACTGACGTGCCTTGGAAGGAACGGCGTTACCTCACATACCTCTACAGTCCCTGAGAAACGTGGCCGAGATGTACGGCCCTACAACACCTCTGGGTTCGATCACGGAGTTTGCATGCCTTTCATCCACATGTTCGACAACACGTTCACCGATAGACCATTTGTCGAAATCAGCATCGATAGTCTGAAACCTGAAAAGGAGTGGGCTCTGGGTGCGACCGTTGCTAACCTGAGGTTGGTTGACGCTCCTTCCAAATCACGACTTTCAAGATCTAAGCTAAATGACGCGTTGTAGAGAAAAGAGGGTTTAATCCTTGTGGGTGGCCTGAGTTCCCACAACTTGGATGACTTCGCTGGGTTCGCCACTGCGACCCTGCGAATCAAGAATTGCACGATGCCATTATCAGCGTGCTACAGAAGGTGGATGCAAGATCCTGCGATGGATGAGGGTCGTTGCGGGCTGGCAGCGGACGCGTAGATGCGTTCGAATGCGTGCTAACTCCCCAGATTGGCGGACAGGTGGTATCGCCAACTTGGCTGGTATGTAACGTGCTTCCCGGGTGATTAAGTAGTGCATTGCTTGCAGAGCAGGACCGGCTTGATCGTCGAATGGTGTTGAGGCGAGCGATGGAGGTTCGAAATACCGACGGGGGCAGACTCCCGTGTCCCGGGCTTGAGTGAGAGTTACCGTCTCCCCTGGAACAGAAGACTCAGCCTAAAGTCACCCGAGCTTGCGCGCTGGGCGGTGGTTTAGGCGATTGACACCAGGAGAAAGCGAGAGCGGGACCTGCAAAAGCAAACGAAAGAAACACCAAGGAATGTCTGTGACCTCATAGCGCGGAGCTGCTCGCACGTGGCACCACGAGTAACATAGACGGACCAAATACTTAGTCCCAGATCGTCTCTGTCGAGGTGGTCGAGACTCCTCTGCCTCGTTGCCAGCAAGTCGTCGAAGGAATGTAGCGAGTGAGAGATTAGTACTGGAAGTAATGTGATGTCAGGTTTCAGAATGCTTTTGCAGTTTGGAACACAAGGCATATTCCTAATTACGTAAGTATACGCAAAGGGGCGCACAAAGCAACTTCAACTTGCGGCCGCCCAAATCCATCATAGGTTGAGCGATTAACTTGCCACACCCGGGTGTAGCCGCACGACACTTATATCACCTTCTGGGCCACAAACAGGGTGATGCCGAAATCCGATCAATCATAGAACCATTTCTGCTTCCAGGCCATCTCCATGCCAGAACCGGAAAGCTTGACGATGCCGCTGCGAGAGGCTAGTCGTTGGTATTTTTCCGGTATCGTATGTATTTTTACTCACATTCTGTCTAGATTCTAAAATTTCCGCGCAGCGGACCCCATTACAAACACGTGAACAAACCGAATCCTGAGGCCCTTATATAACCGACAATCTGGTTTCCAGGCCCCGGAGCTCTGTCCAATCTCCGTTCCGGCAATTTCCCCTCTCTTCATATGTGGCTCGCTTTCGTTTACTATAACGAAGGTGACGTGGGGCACCTCCTTGGTACTTCCGGTGTGCTTCCAGTGTATCTTATTGCCACCTTTGCAAAGTCGTCACTCGTAGTCGTCCCAAGCTTCAAGATGAAATCGTCGTAAGCCCGAATGGGCTGGAAATCGCCTGTGGAACGTATCTCGTCGATCTCCTTACGATCAAGGGATTAGGGGCACCACGGGGCTGTTGGTGTTGGTGTTGGTGATTCCTCTATTCACCGGCTGGGTAGCGTAGCGGCAACGTACCCTTCTAGGATTAGGGAGTCCCAGGTTTGACCCCTGGTCTAGCCTTCCTTTTCTCTTCCTACAGGGGCTTCCTTGGACGCCATACTTTCCTTTATTTGGTGTATTGTTTGGATCTCACGTTGCCCAGTGGTACAGAGATTCATACCAGCATGCCAACAGCCATCGGTATCGATCTCGGTACTACCTACTCCTGCGTCGGTGTATGGCAAAATGACCGTGTTGGTACGTCCGATATGCCCCGTCCAACCGAGACTGATGACATCCTTCAGAAATCATCGCCAACGACCAGGGCAACCGAACAACACCTTCGTATGTTGCCTTTACCGACTCTGGTCGTCTCATTGGTGGTGCCGCGAAAAGTCAGGCCGCGATGAATCCCTACAACACCGTCTTCGATACCAAGCGCCTCATCGGCCGCAAGTACGACGATGCTCAAGTCCAATCGGACATTAAGCACTTTCCTTTTAAGGTCATCTCCAAGGCCGGAAAGCCCGTCGTCGAGGTCGAATACCGTGGCGAGACGAAGCAATTTGCGAGTGTACTTGTACTGATTCAGCATCGCATGTAAACTCATATAATCGCTCTAGGCACCTGAGGAACTCTCATCAATGGTCCTTACCAAGATGAAACAGATCGCAGAGTCATATCTCGGTCGCACCGTCACAAGCGCCGTCGTCACCGTGCCCGCCTGCTTTAACGATTTGCAGCGACAGGCCACCAAAGACGCCGGTAT
>Ga0307515_10009799_pt1 | contig 18455 bp, 15 predicted proteins | sample 17_EM_MG_FD_194513 | JGI IMG/M metagenome (GOLD analysis project Ga0307515, IMG submission 194513) | Populus trichocarpa ectomycorrhiza microbial communities from riparian zone in the Pacific Northwest, United States - 17_EM | ecosystem: Host-associated > Plants > Roots > Unclassified | place...
GCGCCCCACCTCATAGCTCCCGGCCTGCCTCCTCCTCGATGACCGTGATTCCCTGCCTACCCCTCCACCGCCTCGCCGCCGCCGACCTCCTCCGCCTCGCCTCGCGTGACAGCTTCAATAGGTGCGGGACACGTGCCAACCATTACAACATGAGGTTGCGTTGGTTGGGAGACCTTTTGTCCATTCCAATGGACAATGGCCAAAATTGCGTCCACTGCAGTGGACGTGATCACGACCATTCCGCCAACAGGCCAGCTTTGCAGCCGGGTTGTCGGGCCAGCGTACCGGGGCGTACCGCCCGGTGATCCGCTTGTAGCGGATTTATGTGCCCTGCCTAGCAGCAGCGTTCGACGATGGTTTCCGCGCGGCTCAGGTCGGGGGTAGCAGGTAGCTCTCCACGGTCTCGCCGAACGACTTGACGTCGATCGGCTTGCTGATGTGGCCGGTGAAGCCCTCGGCGAGGAACCGTTCGCGGTCGCCCGTCATCGTCGACGCGGTGAACGCGATCACCGGCATCACCGCGTTGTACTCGCGGATCTCGCGCAGCAGCAGCTCGCCGCCGCCGCCGGGGATGTTGATATCGAGCAGCACCGCGTCGAACTTCACCGTGTCGAGCTGCGCGCGGCCGTCGCTGACTCCCGCGGCGCACAGCACGTCGTGCCCGCGCAGCACCAGGAGATCGAACACCAGCCGGCGGCTCCACAGATCGTCCTCGACAAGAAGAATGCGCGCCATCAGGCCACCGGAATCCTCACGGTGAACGTCGTACCGACGCCGAGCTCGCTCTCGACATCGATCGTTCCACCGTGCATCTCGACGAGTCGTTTGGTCAGTGCGAGCCCCAAGCCCGTGCCACCGGGACGGTCGCCCGAGGGCAGCTGGAGCTGCTCGAACGAGCGATACAGCCGCGTGACGTCCGCCGGCGCGATCCCGATCCCGGTGTCGACCACCGCGATCAACACCCGGTCGTCGTCGCGGCGCGCCCGGATCCGGACCTTGCCGCCGCGGTCGGTGAACTTCACCGCGTTGGAGATCAGGTTGTACAGGATCTGGCGCAGCCGCACTCGATCGGCCCGGACGTTGGGCACCGCGACCAGCGTCGCCGGCTCCAGCATCACGCCGCGCAGCTTGGCCAGCGGCACGATCGCCGCCATCCCGTCCTCGATCGCGTCGTGGATCGGGATCGACTCGAGCTGGAGCTCCTGCTTGCCCGCCTCGATCTTGGCCAGGTCGAGCACGTCGTTGACCAGCGTGAGCAGGTGGCGGCCGCTCGCCGCGATCCCCTGTAGCTGGTCGCGCTGGCGATCGACCAGCGGATCGCGCTCCAGCAGCAGCAGATCGGCCAGCCCGATCACCGCCGTCAACGGCGTGCGCAGCTCGTGCGACATGTTGGCGAGGAACAGGCTCTTGGCCTGGCTCGCCAGCTCGGCCGCCTCGCGCGCCATCTCGAGCTGCTGCTGCGCCTGGCGCTCGGCGGTCACGTCGCGGAAGAACGAGACCCGCCCGACCTTGACTCCGTCGGGCGTCCGGACCGGGGCGCTGAACCAGTCGATCACCTTGCCGTCGCGCAGCTCGAGCTCGTCGTGCAAGGTCGCGTCGGACTCGTGCAGCGCGTCGACCCGCGGCAGCACGTCATCGGATCGCTTGACGAACTGCAGCGCGGTCGCGACCAGCGTGCGCTGATCGCGGTTGTCGAGCTCCGAGTCGGGGAGCTGCGCGAGCTCGGCGAACCGCCGGTTCACCGCGATCACACGGCGCGCGTTATCGCTCACCAGGATGCCCTCGACCGCCGACTCGAGCGTGGCGCGCATGACCGCCTCCTGCTCGGCGCGCTCGCTCTCTGTCCGCTGCTTGAGCTCCTGATACAGCCGCTGCATGTCGCGCGACGAGCTCTCCACCGAACGCTCCCGCGTGACGCGGTCCAGGTCGGTCTCGTAATACATCTGACTCATCCGACGGAGCAGCTCGCGCCAGGTCGCGAGCGATGGAACCTCCACGTCGCTCGCGCCGATGCTGCGGAGCAGCTGGCCGACAAGGGGATGGTGCCCGACAGGTGTCATGGTGGAGCGAAACGATACAGGCTTGGTCGTGCAGCTTCGCTACCCGACTACACTACGATGGTTGCGTGGTCGCACCCTCCCGGTCCCTGGCCGCCGATCAATGCGTCATTCTCCGATGGCTTGCCCCCTCGCGGGCACCCGTCACCTGCAGCAATTCGCTGCATAAATCGGACAGGACCTCCCGGCGAAATCCCCCCGGGGACTTGACGCCCTCTTCTCATGGGGCTAGAACCACTCGCCTGACAACTTGATGCGGGGTGGAGCAGCCTGGTAGCTCGTCGGGCTCATAACCCGAAGGTCGCAGGTTCAAATCCTGCCCCCGCTACTACGACGGCCTGAGCCCCTGAAGTCGCTACCAACTTCGGGGGTTTGGACGTTTCGGGCCCCTGCATGATCGATGCGGCGGCGGTCCTCATGGCGAGCGGGCTCGACCGCCAGCACGAGGCCAATCGTGACCTCGCTTCAGAGGTCTACGACTCACCCGGGCGCCCATGGCAACCAGCCGTCGCCGATGCTGGTTGGTCAGAGCCCGGCATGCGGGCTGCGGCTCCGCGATCCGCGCGTATCGCGCCGCCACCTGGTGCTCGAGATCGCGGGCGATCGGCTGCGCGTCACCGATCTCGATTCGACCAATGGCACGTACTGCGCCGATCTGGCAGTTCAAGCGCAGGGTCGCGATGTGCGATGTGGGGCGGCGCGATGCTCGCCGTCGCGATCGCCGCAGCGACGGGGTGCGAGGCTGGTTCCCGGCGCTCTACACGCTGGGCCAGGGCAACGACGAGGCGAAGGATAACCACAGCGGTCGCGACATTCCCGACTGTCCGTGATGCTCGCTCGTCGCCCGAGGTGTGATCAGCGCGATCGCCCCCGGATCTGCCGGGCTTGTCGATCGCGATCAGATTGATCGCACCATCGCCGCGCGCGCCGCGCCGTTCTGACCAGTTGCGCCGGCGTCGCGCTGGAACGCCGGTCGCAATGCCGAGCGTCGAGCGATCGAGGCTCGATCGCCGTGGCCCTCAGGAGGAACGACAATGAAAGATCAGCGGCGACATCACGTTCGCGCTCGGATGAGGCGCGCGCCGCTCTGAATCGCGATCGTCGCCCTCGCAGCGTCCTGCAACACAGCCCGGTCGCGAGACCTGGGCTCGTCCAGCTTTCTCAGGAGGTATCATGTCGAGACCGTGGATATTGCTCAGCGCTTCTGTGATCGTATTTTCGCTGTTCGGGTGTCTCGAGCCGGACCCTGGCCCCGTTCCTGGAGTGGACACTCCGGCCACGAAGTCCCTTGCTCAAGGGTTGTCGTCTCGCAGCGGTCAGATCTCCTCGGACGAGATCCTGGATCGCGCGAGATCCTGGTACGCGCTGTGTGGGTACAATGGCAATAGTCCGACTGCTGTGCCTGCCAGCTGCACGAGCAACGGCATGTGGTACTCGACGGAGAATACCGGCGACAGCGACAATCATGTTGATCCAGAGGGTGCTCATTCCTATCGCAAGGATTGCTCCGGTTTCGTTTCGATGGCGCTTCATCTCTCGCAGAGCTACGTGACCGACACGCTGCCGTCGGCGCTCGTGCAGATCGCCATCGATAGCCTGCAACCGGGGGACGTGGTCGACGCGGTCGGGTATGGCAGCGACGGGCACACCTTTCTGTTCGAGCGCTGGGTGGATGGTGCTCATACCCACTACCATGCCTATGACTTCGGCATGACCCCGATTCGCCACAGAACCGTCCAGCGCAGCGGAGCTGATCTCGATACGAGCGACGGCCGGACGTTCACGGCGTGGCACTACCCGAAGAACACCGGGCCGGTGAGAAGCGAGCGCAGGGACGTCTTCGTGCAAGGCACGGACAACAGGCTCTATCACAAGTGGTGGGATGGGGATTCGTGGAGCCCTGGCTCGACAACGTTCGAGACGCTCGATGGAGCGATGTCATCGGCTCCGGCGGCTGTGTCGTGGGGGCCTGGCCGGATCGACGTGTTCTACCGCGGCGCGAGCAACGCATTGAAGCACATGTACTGGGCCGGCGGCTGGACCGCGGGCGCGAGCCTCGGCTCCGACCCCATGGCAGGCGCGCCGGCTGTATCGTCCTGGGGCGTCGATCGCCTCGATGTCTTCTTCCGTGGCACGGACAACGCACTCTGGCACAAGTACTGGGATGGCGAGGCCTGGAGCCCGACGTCGTCCAAGGGCGGCGCACTCACCTCGGATCCCGCGGCCGTGGCCTGGGGGCCCGACCGAATAGACGTGTTTTACAGAGGATCTGACAATACGCTTTCACACAAGTACTGGAATGGCGAGGCATGGATCCAGGGGGTTGGCCTCGGCGCTGGTCCCGGCGGTCTCGTGGGCGCGCCGGCTGCATCGTCGTGGGGCATCGATCGCCTCGATGTCTTCGTCCGCGGCGCCGACGATGCCCTGTGGCATCGCTACTGGAACGGCGAGACCTGGAGCCCGTGGTCGTCCAAGGGCGGCACGCTCACGTCGGATCCGGCCGCTACTTCGCATGCAGTCGATCGCATCGATGTCTACTACCGCGGATCTGGGAACCAGCTGACCCACATGTACTGGAGCGGAACGGCGTGGGTCGTGGGTGCGAATCTGGGTGGCGTACTCGTCGGCCCGCCTGCCGTGGCGTCAAGGAGCTGAGGACCGCGACGGCGTACGAGCAGTTCCCGGCGCTGCTGATCTCGTTGGATGCCCGCAGCGCGGGGTGTCTCGCACCGCCCCGCAGCGGTACACTCGGGGCGACCAGGCAGACCGCTCATGGATGACATCCTGCGCTTCCCATCGGCGGTGAACCGGCAAGCGCGGGCGCCATGTGAAGCTCCGGCCGGATCGCGAGGTTGACGCAACTGCGCTTGCCCAGCTCATCGCCACGGCATACGTCGACATCAGGGCACGACTCCGGAGGTGAGCGATGCCCCCCGTGCCGGCCGCGTGACCGAGACCATCGTCGTCCGGTTGGCCTCGACGTGGAACGCCACGGGCGAGATCACGAGGTCGTCGAGCGACGCCAGGTAGTCACCGGGCGAGAGCTGTCCGATCGTGAACTTGCCGTCGCTGCTCGTCGCCTCGTACGAGTGCCCGTCGGTGACCGAGGTGGCCCGGATGACGTGCCAGATCGGGCCGGGCGGATCATTGACCACGGTGCCGGCCACCGAGCCGGTCGCGGCGAGCACGAGCTCGACGTCGCGGTCGAGGTCTGCGGTGGTCAGCGCGTGCGGCACGGCAAGCCCGTGCTCGGGTTCCCGGGCCTGGATCCGGAGACCCGACAGGTCGTCGGGCAACCCGACGAGATCGAAGCGCCCCGACGCGTCGGTGTACGCGCCACGCGCGCCGCGGTTCTGGTTGTCGAGCGAGACAAGCGTCGTGAATGCGCCGCCGTGCTGCACGACGACGGTCGCGCCGGCGACCGGCGCACCCGAGGTGTCGACGACGCGCCCGCGCACGGCGCTGCCGGCGGTCACCGCGAGGTCGCCGAGCTCGATCGGCTGGTTGGCCGCGACGACGATGCCGTCGATGACGCGGCGCCGGAAGCTCGGCCCGACGAGCACGACCGACACGGTGCCGCGGTTCACGCCATCGAGCTCGAAGCGGCCATCGTGCGAGTAGTGCGCAGCGGGTGCCGCGGGTTTGCCCGGATCGCTCGTCGCGGTCACGCCGAAGAAGTCGACGGGCTTGCCGCCCAGCACGACCCGCCCGCGGATCGACGCGACGTCGGGTACCACGAGCGCGAGGTTGCGGTTGCCGCTGTGGACGATGACGCGAGGCGCAGAGTCCGTCGGCGCGAGGTCGCGCGCCAGCAACAGCTTGTAGTCTCCTGGTGGCACGGCCTTGAAGTCGAAGTGGCCGGACCTGTCGCTGTGCTCCGCCCTCTGGTTCGAGTCGTTGCCGTGGAGCGGGCCTTCCATGAGGAGGAGTGCGTTCGCGACCGGCTCGCCGCGCCTGGTGGTGACCACCCCCGCGATGCTGGACTCGACCATCTCGAGCCGCACCTCGACGTGGCCGCCGCGCGCGACGTGGACGATCCGCGTCGGGGTGCCGAGCGAGGCGCGAGACGCGTCGATGAACGCCTCGCCCGGACGGACCCCCGCGACATCGAAGCGGCCGTGCTCGTCGGTATGGACGTCGCCGGGACCCGCCAGCACCCGGACGCCGGCGAGCGGCTTGCCGGCCGCGTCGACGGCGACACCGCTGATGGTCGCGCCGCGCTCGACGCGGAGCACGAGGTCGGGCCGCGGCCTCGTGCCGATGTCGACGAGTGGCGTGGGGACCGTGACATCGACATCGCTGTACGCCATCAGGTCGACCCTGCCGCGGCCGGTGCTCTCGATCTTCCAGCGGCCCTGGGCGTCGGACGTCGTGTACTCGATCCAGCGCGGGTCCACCACGCGCGCGTAGATCGTCGCACCCGAGACCGGCTTGCCGTCCTGATCGATCACCGCGCCGCCGATCGGCACGCTCGGCTGCAGCACGACCTTCGCGTCGACCGTGCGCCGCGGGTCGTCGCCGACGGGAACGCTCACGGCCTGTGACGCGTAGCCGCGCGCGGCGACCTCGAGCTGCATGTGAGGGCTGTCCACGCTGCGAAACGTCGCCTTGCCGTCGCGGTCGGTGAACTCGGCGTGGCGGTCCCAGAGCCTCGCGCCAGCCACCGGCGCGCCGGCGCGATCGACGACGCGGACCACGACCGTTGGCCCGATCAGCAGCGTGATCACGGCGGGCTCGGCGCGATCATCGAGCGAGAGCGTGATCTCGCCGTGCGCCGGCCACCTGTCCGCGACCACGCGGTGATCACCGGTAGCAAGCCGGTCGAACGCGAACGAGCCATCGGCCTCGGAGGTCGTCGTGCGCGCGGCGTCGAGGGTGACCGTCGCGCCGCCGATCGGCCGCTCCCGCACGTCGAGCGTGCGACCCACCAGCCGCCGCGTGCCGGCTGCCATGTCGAGCTTGCGAACGCGCGCGCCCGCGGAGCCCACGATGCGATCGGTGCGACCTGGCGCCGTGACCGCGGTCTGCGCCGCGTCATGGCTGTGGCGGCAGTGGACGTACATGGCCATGACGAGCAGCAAGAGCACGACGACGATGCGGCCGGGGTTGTGTTCCAGAGCGATCATGTTCGAGCAGGACGGCAGGCAACCCGCGATGTGCACAAGAAACCTGCGAAGTACCTGAGGTCGTTGCCAAGCTCACCGTCTGGCAGCGCAGATGCCAGCGATCGAGCAGGATCAGCGCGCCACCGGCAGGCGAGCCTCGTTCCAGGCCAGCATGCCGCCGTACGCGCTCCTCTGTCGCCTCGCGTCCTCAATCGGACACCCGATGGAGCGCCGGCTGGTCGCCTTCGCTGATCGTGAAATACGCGTGACCATCCTCGCTGTACGCGACCGCCTCGCCGTGGGGCTCGTCCGCGACCGGCATCGCCGCGAGCGCGCCGCCGAGCAACGCCGGAATGCTGGAGGTCGCCGCAGCGCGCAACTCGTAGAGCGCATCGTACGTGCGGATCGCGAGCCGCGCGTTGCAGCCGTCGATCACCAGGTCGGCGGCGGTGACGCGCGGATCGTCACCCGGGATCGTGAGCTGCGCGACCTGGACCGCGAGCGCGACGGCGCCGCCACTCAGCGGTAGCTTGTACACGTTCGCGTGTTTCGACGCGACCTTCTCGATCGCGTAGACCACCTGGTCGCGCGGATCGACGAACACTGCCTCGACATTGTGAGCGCCGTCCGGATACATCACATCGTACCTGGTAAATGAAGTCGCGACCGCGCCGACAGGATCGCTCGCCGGCTCGGGTACAACGAAGATCGCGACGCTCGCGCGGTTCAGATCGTTGTCGCCGGTGTCGGCGACGTAGATACACCGACCTTGCATGCACGGTGCGGTCGCGATGTCCTCCCAATCCACCGCGGTCGCGTCGAGGTGCAGCGTGCCGTGCGCCGCCGCGGTCGTGGCGCTGATCCCATGGATGTCGGCCGTGTCGCCGTGATCGCCATGCGTCCACAGCAGATCGTGAACGGTGTGACTGGCCGCGAGCCCCGATAGCTCACGGCTGCCGACGTTGACCGTGCCAATCGCGATCGGTGTGCTTGGTGCATGCGTGCACGTGCTGTCCGCAGCATCGAGCCCTGGATCGCCGCCGGCGCCGCACGCGACGAGCGCGAGCAGACACCACCTCACCGCGAAAACCCTGCGCGCGCGATCCGTGCGATCGGGATCGTGCGCATCGCGTCGATCGCGCGCGTGTACTTGCAGAACGCCAGACGCTGGATGTCGAGCGAGTGGACCATGCGCCGCATCCAGTTCGGCACGATACTCGTGAACTTGAGCTCGAGCAGCACCGCGGAGTGCTGCGCAAACGTGCCGCGCTGCGACACCGCGTCGTCGGCGTAGGTCCACTGCTCGTGCGCGGGTACGAGTGAGAGCTCGTCCGCGCGCTGAAATGCAAGATCGCGATCGAAGGTCACGCGCGCGTAATCGTCGACGAGGCTGAAGTACGGCTCGCGCTCGTAGCGGACCAGGGCGCTCGGAAGGTACGGCAGGTAGCGATGGTGGCAGATGAAGTGATCGACTGCGCGGCGATGCTTCGTGGCGACCTGCGCGAGGATCTCGGGGTCCGTGCGATCGAGCAGCCGGACCCAATCGCCCGCGAACAAGCCTCGCGTCTTGATGATCGACTCGGTTACTCGCCGCTTGACCTCGAGAAACACCGGCCCCTTGCCCATGCTCGGATAGGTGCGAATGCGAAGCTTGTAGCGATCGGCTGCGTCCTCCATGGTCGTGCGATACGAGTCGAGTCGCGGCGTATCGAGATACAGCGTGTCGATGAGATAGCGGTTGCCGGTCTTCGCCGCATACTCGTCGACCTCGCAGAACCCGGCGATGTAGCGGCGGATCCGCTCGGCGGTGGCCTCGCTGATCAGATACTTGTACTCACGCCGCTGCAGTGTAGTCGGCGCGATCACAGGGCACCACCGACCAGCGCTTCGAGCGCGATCACGGCGAGCCGATGGTCGTACGCCGCGTCGAGCGTCGCGCGTTGCGCACGAACGTTGCGCTCTTCAAGCAGCAACAGCTTCACCGGATCGGATACCGCCGCCGCCTTCTCCGCCGCGAACAGCGTGGCCAGCTCGGCGCTCGTCGGGCCGATCAGCGCTGCGAGCTCGTGCGCCCGCTTGCCCGTCGCTTCGACCAGCGCGACCGCGTCGTCGACCTGGCGAATCGTATCGGTCGCGAGACGCTCGCGCCTCGCCGCGTGGTGATGGCGCTCCGCCTCGGCCGCTGCGATCCGCCCCGCGTTGAGCGAGAACAGCGGCAGTGTGATCGATGCTGACGCGGCCCACTCGGTGTTGTCACGCACCGAGCGCTCGACCTGGAGCGAATCGATCCACGGCAACCGCTTGGTCTTCTCCTGGTACGCGCTCGCGTCCGCCGCCCGGGCACGCGCCGCGAGCTCGGCAAGCTCTGGGCGGGCGAGCGCGCGGGCTTCGAGGGCCGCGCGATCGAGACCCGTGCGTACACGCTGCTCGGCCGCGAGGTCCAGCACCGGCTTCCAGATCTGACCCGGGGGGATCCCGATCAGCCGCGCGAGCTGCGCCCGCTGGCGCTCACTGGCGAGGTCGATCGCCGAGATCGTGGTCTGGTTTGCCATCGCATCTTGCTCGGCGAGGATCACCTCCAGCCTGATCGCGGTGCTGTGGACGAGCTGTTCAGCGAGCACGCGCCTCCGTTCGTCGAGCACGGCCCTCTCCTGAACCAGGATCGCGCGGGTGGCCTCGCCGAACGCGAGCTGGGCATACAGCTGAGAGATCTGCGCCGCCAGGGCGCGCACCGCTGTCGTCGTGACTGCGCGCTCTGCGTCATGACCGGCGCGCGCCTGCGCGATGCGCGCGTCGACGAGCCATGGGTTGTCTGGAAACACTCGAAATGCCACGACGAACCGGGTCTGTTCGCCGACCAGCAGATCCTCCTCGGTGGTCTGGCCGAGATGGAGCTCGGGGTTCGTGAGCTGCTTCGCGGCGCCGATCCTCGCTTCCGCAACCGCTTCCTGATCGCGGCGGTCCGCGGCCATCGGACTGTGCGCGAGCGCGAACGCGATCGCGGCGCTCTCGTCCATGTCCCAGCTCGCGGGCGCCGCGACAGTCGCGCCGTCCTCGGCGAGGCGATCGGCGGACCACGGGGCCGTCAGCACGTCAGGCGGCCTCGCGTGGAAGCATGCACCGAGGACAACGACCACGAACACCGCTCGGTCATTTCCCATGCGCGAGCTCGTCGACCGAGAGTGTCATCCATTGCCCCGGCTCGCTGCCGCGGTCGAACACGATCGCGAGCTGGTTGCCTCTCAGTGCGATGCCCTCTGCCTTGAGCCCGGAGAAGCTGCGGACGATCCGGGGCGTCATCTCGCCCGGAGCGACGTGCGCCACCGCGAGCACGCTGGTCTGATGCTGCGGATCGAGAGCCGACGCGGTCGACGTCACCACGAGCGTGGTTGCGTCGAGGAACATCATGTCGGACAGCCCGCCGGGCACCTGGCGACCATCCGCTTCGATCGAAAACCGAAGTTTGCTCCACAGCGCGAGCTGTGCGCCGGCGAGATCCCCCGCGAGTAGCTTGTCGGGATCCCCGACCCGCCAGATCTGCGCGCGCCCGTCTCCATCGACCGGCGCCTTGAGTCCCAGATAGAGCGCGCCGTCATGTGCGGCCATCGCCTCGATGTCCAGCTGATCGATCGAGGGTAGCCCGAGGGCGTTGTGCGTCGCCTCGCTCGCCTTGTTGAGGAGTGCGCTGAGATCGACCGCGCCGTCGACGGACCCGCCGTCGCGCGCGACGGTCAGCCGCACGAGTTGACGCCGCGCTACAGGTCGCTTGCCGGTCTTGCTCGTCGAGTTCGACGCGAGCACCCATAGCTTCCCGTGGTCCTCGGCGATCGACTCGAGGTCATCGAGTCGCGCGATGCCCTTGATGACGAATGGCTGCGCATCGACCGCGCCGTCCGCGCTCATCGTGAACAGCCACGGTGCGTGGTCGTCGCGGTCCTTGAAGCCGGTGTCGTCGCTGACGATCACGTAGCGATCGAGGGCTTCCATCCAGACCAGCCCCGAAGGCTCGAACCGGCTCCGCGCGAGCAGCGTGCCTGGGACCTTCATGTCCACCGGCTGAGCCCCGGCAGCCGGCTTGGTGGCGCTCACCGGTGGCGTCGATCGCGCGTGCAGCTGGCGGCGGGCCGCGAAGCGCACGAGCTGGGTCTGGCCGGGCAGGCCGGGCAGCGGTTCGTCGAGCGCGACGACCGCGACTCGCCCCATCGCCGTCGCCCTCGCTCCTGCGATCTGACAGCGCGGCGGGAGCGGCGCGATCTCGTTCGTCAGCGACTCGACGTTGCCCTCGCCGTGCGTGTGATCGTAGGCGCTCGTCAGATCTGCGGCGAAGCCGACCTCGATCTGCGTCGCACGAACCTCCGGGATACACGCGACCACGCGCCGGTTATCCGTTGCGACCACGGTCGCGACCGGCAGGTCCGGGCCGGCGAGGTCACCCGGGTGGAGAGGGAGCTGCTCGACCACGCTGTCGACCGGTGCTCGCAGCACGAGACCGGCCTTCTCGCGCTCGAGCTGATCGACCTTGAGCTCGGCGGCGCGCACGGCCTCATCCAGTGGTGCGACCACGCTCTCGACGCCGTCGCCGGGCTCGACGCCCGTGTTGCGCTGGGTCGCCGCAGTTGCGTTGCCGCGCAGCACGGACAGCACGTGCTGTGCGGTATCGACCTGTTTCGCGAGTGCAGCGCGCCGCAGTTGCAGATCGTTGACCACCGATACGCTTGCGAGGTGCTTCGCGACGAGCTCCCGTTGGTCCTTCAGCTCGGACTCGACCGCCGCGAGCTCGGCTGCCGCGGTGTGCGACGCGGCCTCGGCGGTCACGAGCTGCGCGTTCGCCCGCTCCGCACCGAGCTCGAAGCGTCGCGCGAAGTCGACATGTTCGCGGCGGAGCTTCGCGATCTCCGCCCGGATCGTCGCGATCGCGCGGTCGCGCTCGGTCTTCGCCGTTGCGAGCTCGTTGTCGATGTCGATCGGGTCGAGCTCGGCGATCACCTCACCTGCCGCGACGTGGGCGCCGAGCTGGACGTGTACGGTCCTCAGCTTTGCGCGCCGCTGGGGCGCGATCGTGAACGACTTCGTCAACGTGTAGCCCATCACCGCACCCGATGCCGTGATGTCGTGCGCGAGGTAGAGCTCGAGACCGACGAGGGCGACGACGAGACCGAGGCGTGCGAGCGTGCGTTTGCCATCCATCCAGCGCATCTACAGCTCCTGCGCGGCGTCTTGGTAGTGCAGCGTCACGCCTTCGACGCCTTCGATCCCCTCGAGCGCCCGCACCATCGGCACGCGATCGCTCGCGCGTCGAGTCCGCAGGTGGTACGCGTACTCCATCGCAGCACCTTGGCGAACCTCGCGCATGGTGGTGAGCGCGAACCGCGCGGCGTGGTTGTTCAGCACCTTCATGATCTTGGCCTCGGTCTCCATGCTGACCGGCGCGTAGAACCGGACCAGGCCTTCGAACATCTGGTGCTGGCCGAACTCGACGACCGTGAGCGCCGCGATCGCAGCGCAGAATACAGCCGTACCCGCGAGCGCGACCGCGAACGCCGAGAGCCCGCAGGCCACGCCGATCGCCATGCCGGCGAAGATGAAGATCATGTCCTTGGGATCTCGCAGCGCGATCCGCAGGCGTAGCGCCGAGAGCGAGCCTGCGATGCCAATCCCCGCCGCAAGGTTGTTTGACGTCGCGAGCATGATCGTGCACGCGACGATCGCCCCGATCGCGATCGCGTGGACGTACGAGCGCGTGTAGCTCATCCCGCGGTAGGTCCAGACGTAGAGCGCGGCAATCGCCTGACCTAGCAAGAACGCGGCGATCAGCGCGAACATCGCCGCCTCGAACGTCGTGCTCGAGCCCGGGCGCGCGCTGACGAGCTGCTGGAGCTGGTCGAGCTCGCTCACTGGCACATCCCGTTCGAGGCGCCGCACGTCGAGTGCGCGCAGCTCGCGAAGTCGCCGCTGCCGTCGGGCAGGCGCGCGAACGACACGTCGGTGGTCGCCATCCCGAACGTGATCGAATCGACCAGCGTTCCGTCGGGTGCCGAGATCAGGAACATCTCGCCCTTGGCCTCGAGCTTGAACAGGAGGTGATCGATGCCCTGGACCTGTTCGTCGGCCCACAGCAGCCTGAACCCGCCGGCCGGTACCGTGAGCCCAGCCGGCAGCGCCAGCCGCATCGGCTGGGTCATGTCGTCGCTGACGTAGAACCCGGTGAGATCAAGATCGGTCGGGCCAGCGTTGTAGAGCTCGATCCAATCGTCGAACTCGCCGAACGGATCGGCGCACGCCGAGGTGTTCGACGGCATCACCTCGTTGATGAACAGGGTGCCGAGCCCGCGAGGCTGGCCATCGACGTCGGCGGCACCACTTCCCCCGCACCCCGCCAACAGGATCGTCAGCGCAACGAGCCACTTCATTGCGCCGCTCCGGTCGGATCCGCAAATGGACGCGCCTGCTTGATGTAGCAGTGTGGTGGGTTTTGCGGATCGTCCTCGTTGTCGAACTTGAACTCGACGTCCATCGCGTACCAGCCGTGGTTTCCGGCCCCGGGTCCGTACGCTGCGCTGAATCGGTCGTGGAGCAGTTGAAGTGCTTGGCCGAGCTCGTAGGTCTGTGCAGTCGTCAACACATGGACGCCTGGCGACGTCAAACTCGAGTGCGCGATGAAGCTGATCGGCTGATTCGGCTGCGTGAAGTAGTACAGGAACTGATCGCTCGACACACCAGGCGGCGGCGACACGACCTCGACGTCTCCGCCGAGCTGGACGTTGATGTAGTACGCCGGATCGAGCCCGCTCGCGTCGAACGGGTTCGCGGTGACCGCCACACCGTTGGCGGCCTCCGCGGGGAAGTTCTCGTGCGCGAGGATCGCCATCCCGACGCTGTCATGGGCGACACCGTAGTAGGTTCGCAGCTCGAACGCGCGGAACGTCCACACGCTCGCGTAGGTCTGCTTGATCGCCTCCGCCATGTCGGCCTTGTCCGTCGTCCGGCCGGCAAACGAGTCGTAGCAACCAGCACACGGGAATCCGGAGATATCTTCACTGTTGCTGCTCGACCGGAACTTCAGCTTGCTCACGCCCGCGAAGGCGGGTGTCGCGATCTTCGCACCGAGCGCCGTGATGAGGTCAGCCGGCAGCGGCGCCGCGACCATGTCGGTGCGCAGCGCGGCGAGGGACTGCTCGCGCACGGTCGCGTTCGTCGCGAACGACGAGTCCGCCAGCAGATGTGCGACCCGGGTGTAGAACCCGTTCGCAGTCATGAACTCATGGTAGTAGGCGATCGGGATGGCGAAGGCGTTGCGGATCGGCATCCCCGGCGTGTTGTAGAGCACTGCGTAGTGCGCGGCCTTGCCACCGTACGCCGTCATCGCGGCCTGGAGATTGCCCAGCAGCGTCTGCGGGCCGGTCGGATCCGGCGTGACCGTGGAGATGTCCGCGAGCGCCGTGACCGTGAGGTCCGGCGTCGGAAGTGTGACCGGTGCGGGTGCATGCGCGTCCCAGTAGGCCTGCGCGTCCTCGGCGCTGATCGCCTCGATCGTCCAGCTGTCGGCGGTCGTGGTCAACTTCGCGGGTTGATCCTTCAGGCCGAGCAGCTGCGGGTTCGCGAGTGCGTCGCGCAAACCCATGTTCGGAATCTTGCGCGTGTGCGCGAGGACGTTGATGTGCGACAGCGGGGTCTGGAAGGTCTGCGTGATCGTGCCCTGGACCACCGACAGATCGTTCGGCGCGCTATCGAGCACCAGGATCGTGTACGGCGACACGTATTCGCCGGCCGAGATGCTGGCCGCGGTCGTGAAGTGCAGTGTGCCGACTGCCGTCGCGCGCGACAGCGGCTGGTAGTCGATGCCGGCGTAGAGTTCGTCGGTCGTGACCACCGGGATGTCGCTCGGCAGCGCCGTCGCGACCGCCGCGACTGCGTCCGATGTGGGGTGGAACGCGAGCGCTGGGCCAAAGTAGCTGTTCTGCTTCACGCTGCGGAACAGCGTGTTGATCATGTCGGCCGACGCGGTGTCATACGGCGACAACTCGAGCGCCCACCTGTCCGGGCCGGCGTAGTACGTGACCGCGCCGAGCGAGAACCGGCGATCCGGACTGAAGTACTCCGTCGCGTTGAACGATGCGAGCTCCGGAACGATCGGCAGCCCTCCGCCCGAAAGCCGGGCGCTGCAGAACTTGTAGTGAATCGGATACTTCTGCGTGTTCGTGAAGTAGAGGTGATTCGCGTCGAGCCGATCGACCACGACCTTGACCGACGTCGCCGTGGGGAGCGTCGCGTCGATCGGGAGCGAGCCGAGCGTCACGAAGTCGGCCTTGCACGTGATCGTCTCGAGATCGTCAGGCGGGCGGCTGGCATCCGCGATCTGACACGCGCCCTCGGTGATCTGGTTGCCGTCGGCGGGCCCGTCGTGGTCGCCGCCACACGCCGAGGCCACCAGCCCAAAAAATAGGATTGTTTTCATGGCTTGAACCCGAAGCAATAGAATCCACCGTAGCCACCGCCGTTTCCCACCGTGTTCGCATTCGGATCGGGCCCACCGGTTTCGATCAGGTTGACACCGGGTGCGCAACCCGACTCGGTGAGCGCCGACTTCCAGTCATTCACGTCACCGATTCCTCCGCCGGGTCCAACACCGCCGTCGGGTGGAGGTGGAAAGCCTCCATCGGGCGGCATGAACCCGCCGTCGCGTGGGGGCGGAACCCCACCATCGCCAGGAAACGGAAGGCCGCCATCCGGGAATCCACCACCTCCTCCACCGCCACCACCGCCACCGAACCGGGGCCACGAGTGACCAACCTGGGGCCGCCCCTCGGTGGTCACGTCTCCGGTCGCCGCGGTCCAGTCGAGACACGTGGCGTTCGCGGCGTACAGGCGTCCAAAGGCATTCGAGCCCGTCAACATGTCGTGGTTGTCGACGTCGCCGGCACCGTTGGGGTCATGGTTCGGAACGCCATCCTCGTTGGGGAAGTCATCCCGGATCGTCAGATCGCCGTTCGCTGGCCGCGCGTTCAAGAGATCGACCACGGAGGGCGCGAGCAATCGCCCCACGCGGTCGTACCAGGGACCCTGGCCGATTCGATCGATCGCGTCTACTTGATGACCAGTGCCATCATCGCTGGCAGAGAGGAACGCGCGCCAGGTCTTCGCGCCAGCGCCTGTCATGCTTGTCTCTGCCAGCGCCGCGCAGATCTTGTCGGCACCTCGCAATCCTGCGCCGGGCCCGGTCTCGCCGAACCGCAGGTCACCGCCGAATCCCGACGTGTTCCCCGAGAGCCGCTGGAGGCCGGTGTAGCTCGTGACGAAGAAGCTGAAGTCGGCCGCAGCATCGTTCGCGGCATCGACCACGCGGTGGTTGTCACCACAGCCGAGCACGACGACGCACGCGCTGGCGATGCCATGGACGCCCGGACGGCGCTTCCCGCGTGCTCGGCTCATCACGGCGTCACCGCAAAGCAATAGAACCCGCCGTAGCCGCCGCCGCTGCCGACCGTGTTCGAGTTGGGATCGGGTGGCCCGGTTTCGATCAGGTTGACTCCCGGCGCGCATCCCGATTCCGTGAGCGCCGACTTCCAGTCATCCATGCCGCCCGCGCCGCCACCTCCACCGCCGCTGAATCGTGGCCAGGAGTGACCGACCCGCGGCTTTCCCTCGGTCGTCTGGTTGCCGGTCGCCGCTGTCCAATCGAGACACGTCGCATTGGCGGCGTACAAGCGACCCGATGCGTTCGAACCGGTCAGCATGTCGTGGTTGTCGACGTTCCCGGATCCGTCGGGGTTGTGGTTGGGTACGCCATCTTCATTGGGGAAGTTGTCCTTGATCGTGGAATCCCCGTTCGCAGGCCGAGTGCCCGAAAGATCGGCCAGTGCCGGCGCGAGCTGTCGTCCGATCCTGTCGCGCCAAGGTCCGTTGCCGATCCGATCGATCGCGTCGACCTGATGGCCGGTGCCGTCGTCGCTGACAGACAGAAACGCGTGCCAGGTCTTCGCGCCCGATCCGGGGAGGCTGGCCTCTGCGAGCGTGGCGCAGATCTTGTCGGCGCCGCGCAGTCCTGCTCCGGGCCCGGTCTCGCCAAGACGCAGATCCCCGCCAAAGCCCATCGTGCTACCCGAGAGCCGTTGCAGGCCGGCGTAGCTCGTCACAAAGAAGCTGAACTCGCCCGACCCCGACCCCGATCCCGAGCCAGTCGAGTCACTCGCGTTCGTCGCGTCCACGGCGGCGTTGTTGGCGCCGCACCCGATCACAAACGTGCAGGTCACCGAGATTCTCAACATCCGATTCATCGCGCTTCTCCTACTTGCAAGTGAGATCGGACTGGCAGGTCGCCGGAGGCGTGCACTGCGAGCTGTCGGTGCACGACCTCACGCCGGGCACCGAGATCGAAACTTCGACTTCCGATGACACGACGAGGTCAGCATGTCCGTCGGCGACGGCTGCGTGCCCCGTCGAGGTGCGAGTCACGATGATCGATGGATATCCGGCCACACCGAGCGCGAGCAACGCATCGATCATCGGAGCGCCGATCGAGACCGTCCCCGTATCTTCGATGCTGCATTCGATCTTGCCCTTCGAGCCGCCGTGGTGGCTGATGTCCAGCTTGATCGCGATCTGTGAGCCCTCGGTCTGCGGTGGTGTCCACGCGAGCGCGAACGCCCCGCCGCTCTGGAGTGCGAGCGAGTTGGCGTTCGCAAGCTCGAGGCTGGAAACCCCTCTGGCGGTCGCGTGGAACGCATCGGCGAAGCTGCTCCCCGATGTGATCACGTCGACCGCTTCGCCTTCGGCGAAGCCCGGATAATCGAGCACGGTACCCGCCGGTGGCTGGTAGCTGTTCGAGACGGCGACGAGATCCAGCTCCGTGCTCGACCCGTGCTTGACACCAGCGACATGCACGCTTCCGACGCTCTGCGACGCTGGATAGGGCTGACAGGTGTTTTCGGCCACACACGCGGCGGCAGTTCCACAGCCCGGTGAGCAGAACGGCGTCCTGGGCGTCGACAGCACGCAGCCTGCGTCGGTGGACTGCGGAGTCCACACGACAGCCTGCGGCTGAGCCCCGTCATAGACCTTGCCGAAGATCGACGTGTAGCCGGGGGTAGTAGAACCGTCACCCGCGATCTTCGGAGCCACGAGCGACACCGAGAACGTGCCGAGCAGGTCCCCGGGGGCAGCGTTGGTGGCGTCGGGCGTGGACTGCGACGAGCAGGCGGCCAGGACGAGAAGCGAAATTCGTATGATCGTCACGCGCATGGCACTCCGTTGTCATGGAGTGCTCGTTGTCGCCGATCGTTTGCCCGGAACCGCC
>Ga0307515_10009800_pt1 | contig 18455 bp, 2 predicted proteins | sample 17_EM_MG_FD_194513 | JGI IMG/M metagenome (GOLD analysis project Ga0307515, IMG submission 194513) | Populus trichocarpa ectomycorrhiza microbial communities from riparian zone in the Pacific Northwest, United States - 17_EM | ecosystem: Host-associated > Plants > Roots > Unclassified | place...
ACTTAGTTTTAGATCTTTTTGTGCACGGGATCTCTAGAACCGTCTCAAATTGCTCCTATTTTGAAAATTCAGCTTTTCTATTTATCTTTTCCTTTTATTTTAGAATTTATGATATTTCTGTTTAGCCCCTGTTTACCTATGAGAACCCATATTTAATAAACCTTCTATTTGGATGAGAAAGTTCGGAATTGATCCAAATTGTTAATGTTCTAAACAGAAAGAAAAGGAATTACCCCGACCTACTAACAAATAAATGCTCCCCAAGGTAGGTTCAAGTAATAAAAAAAGGAGAACCATGTAGTAGGTGATTCAATAATAAAAATTTGTTTTTCTTTTGGTCTCAAGTTCGAGCCCTATGGTTTCTAATCTAATGGTCACTGAAGATTTATATAGTCGTTAACTTCAGGATCCGTGGGATTAATCGAGATGTACACAAGCTAAACCGGACACTCACGTTAATAATAATAGAAAAAGTAATAAAGAGAGGAGTTGTTCAACTTGAAGTTTTATATTCTATTTATAACATTTTTTTATTAAAAATTATTATTTTTGTTTGATTAATTCCATTCATAAATTATATATTTTAAGTTTTAATTCTGACACGAATAAAATGAGTACAATGAGACCTACTTAAATAGTGTATAAATATGAAAGACATAATATCTACTTGTGAATATATATATATATATATATATATGATTTTAATGCATCAATCAATTATGATTGAAACTAATTAACATGAATCTTTGTAATTGTGTTTAGCTAAATATACCATCATGCACGTACACGCATGGTAAATAATCCTATAATAGCTATTTTATTCATAAAAAAAAAAAATAATCTCAAAGCTATTTGATTTTAATCGAGTGGTAAAGTAGCTCCTTTTCCTTCTTCAACCACATTTACATGGTGGGAAGGGTTTATTATTTTTTTTTATTTACATGGATTTTCGGACCAGCTTGCGCGCAGCACAACTAATCTCACGGCCCACTGAACACCCTGCAAATCCAATAGGCATGTAAAACACCGCGGGATAACAGACATGCACATCAAGACTCGAACCCAGAAGTAGTGGAAGGAGACAAACCCCTCTCACCGCCAGGCCAAGACCCTCCGTGCATGGTGCGAAGGGTTTATTTTAAAGCTTGTCTTGGGACATGGTGGGATGATTTAAGTGACATTCATTAGCAGCGTTGACAGTTCATGCATGTGTCTATTCACAGCCATAATCCTCTTTTCAAAAAACATGATTTTAGCCCATATATTATAAAATAAAATTGATTCCAGGCATTAGGAGATCGAGTCCTAAGTCCTAACATATTGATCCAGCCATCCTGGGCTCTGGGAAGTTCAAACTTCCTTAATTAAATTCTTAAATCTCATCTGGTTGTCATATTCTCAAATCTCGCTGTATACCTCAAGCTCCTTTAAAACCCATCTAAATCAACTGTTCCTATCCATTGTCGTTTGTAACTTAAATATGTGTAATTGCTGCGATATCAGATATGACCAAAGTATCTTTTTCTTTGTCGAGATAATGTATGCCATTGACTCTTTTCTTAAGGTTAAAAAATAAAATAAAACTGAAATGATTGCAAAAGTACTCCCACTATCATTTCTTCCCACTTTGTATTTCGATATATGAAACAATATTCTGCACGTAAAGATCAAGATAAATCAAGGACCCAAAAGGTTATAGGAAAATAAGTAGATCTAATTCGATGTTTTAATTTCTTTCCAGTATATTTTAGCAAATTCTACGATTCTTGTTTGGTTGAATTTGGGATTCGAATTATCTCTATCTACCCATCTTTCCCAGCTATTTACAAGATAAACACTTAATGCGTGGTTTAGTTTGGTCACTGATGAAGGGAAAAGAATTGATCGCGTACAAATTTGCCCATACGAATACACATTTTTATACATGCAATTCTATATATAATGCACGCACAGTGGGTTGATATAAGTTAGGAGTTAGGACCACAACCTTCGAAGGACCTGCACGACGATAAATAAAGACATGATGATATAAAGAAACCTGCCAAATTAGGGTTTGATGGAAAAAAACATAAAGAGAGAACACTTTTTGGCACTATTTTCTAAGATAAGCTTGTAAATTATTCTGGACAAAAATAGTATACCATGTGAAGGAACAGTGAGATTAAAGTAGAACCGTATCTTTCTTTCTAAAAGCAGGGTATTATCTATGTTAATTAACTTCGTTGTTGAAAACCCAAGAAGCTGACCTCTCTTTGCCCCAGGAAAAAAAAAGGGTGGACCACGAATCATCACGACGACAGTGAAATAAAGTTTAATTTAGAACTTATATTTCAGGTTAATTTGACAACGAACAGATATGCATATTCGTGCAAATAAATTTACGAAAAATTATTTTGAAAAAAAAAGAGAGAGAAAGAAAGAAAAAGAAGATCTTTCTCAAGAACTCCAAATGATACTTCTGTGTGTGAAACAAATTTGAGATAAAAAGGCTTCGAAATTATTGTACTTCTTTAAAGCCTAATCCAACTACCATCACTAATGATCGTGCGAGAGTCGTTTTTATTATAATTTGATTTCTTGACATTTCACCAAAATGCAGAGGCAAGCGATCGGGCTAGGTAATTCTGGCAACATCATGACAGGTGCAATGTGGTGCAAATTTCGTGTTTCTTCTTCTAAATTTTGCTTTGCCAACATCACCTTACTTTTAAGTTTTACCCTCCTTCTCTTTACATTACATTAGTCTCATTACACCTTCAAATTACTCTAATTCAAACAATGCATATCGAGATTATTTTTTTATTTTTAAAAAGGAGTTATTTCAAGTCTATTTTTGAGAATATATACGAAGCCTATCTATCTGGGTTCCTTTTGTGAGTGTATGGTTATAAAAAAAAACAAGAAAAAGGAAAGAAGATTGACCAAGTTTAGGTAAACAGAACTCACTATCATTAAACTTAACAAGACCCTGGTGGTCTTTCTCCGTAAATAAAAGAAGGCATTGCCCAAAATGTTATAGTTTGGTTTTTTCTATATAATATTGTGAAACTGTGCGCATAGTAGAATATGAACCAAATTACCATTTACCACGTAGAGTCATATATAAAACAAGGAAAATCTCTCTTTGTGCAATTTTTTTGTTTTTTTTTTATGGGGTATAGGAATAATCGAAGAAAATAAGTCCTGTTGTGGATAAAAGAACAAGGGTAAAGGAAAAGGAAAAAAGAAGTTTGTATAATGAGTTAGCATTGGAAGAGGGGAAGATTCTTGTATAAAGAGAGGGTGTCGTCCTCTACTAATCATTATATTTCTTTTTCCCTTTAACCCAAAATTGAGTGGAGTGAAGCATACCATGCTAATGAAAAAAGCTCAAGAGGAGAGCTTAGCTGGTGAGCGGTCAGCACTGGTATGCCTTGCCGACAACAATTTCTGTCCCTCCACTTAATGAGTTATTACAAGACCCTAAAGTGGTAAAATAATACCATACTCATCAATCCACACTACTTTTATACTCTCTTCATTCGCTTACCAGAAAGTGAAAACCTCACTTCATTTTTCACCTTTTTACTGTTTGTTTTTGGAGGTGGGTGGGTGAATCCCATACTCATCAAGTGAGAGAGAGAGAGGTATAGGGTGCTTTGAAGAATATGTTGACATAAGTGGATAGTTTCCTTGTAAAGTCAATACAGTGGTTACCATGAAAAGTTGCAAGGTGGTAAAATTATTACATTCCATAATTGGGAGACTGCTTTAGTTGTAGTAAAAATTGGTTGAAACAGCACTCTTGTTAAATTCCATGTCTTCGTTTCATTTCTCATGTTTTGGCTCAAAGTTTCAAATTCCCCCTCTCCTAGTTTATCCTGATGAGTAAATTTATGAAAGCATGCCCTTGAATGGACATTCAAGTTGAGCAATTATCATGGAAAGTTTAATGTCCTGTGCCCGTGCCATCATGTGGTAAAAACGTTCACATTTTCTGCTGTTAATTTAGACTTGAAACTTGAATATGAAACTTGAAACCATGCCTTGGAAAAGGATGAAGACATGAACGTGTAACAGGTGGAGAAATTTTACTAGCAAGCGTTATAGATCTTTGAGGGCTAACTGCAGGATTCATGTTCACTCCTCAAACTATATACAAGACACTAACTTCCATCCCAGGCCAGCACAAACACAGAATGTGGAGTCTTTTGACAGAGCCGAGGTTCAAACCGTTCCTCCGATATCAAGCACTGATGTTCCAGTGCGTTTAGCATGAATAATTATGGTAGATAACGGACGCCTGTATGTGATAGCATCCCGGACAAACAAGAAGACATCTTATCCCTTTTCTATTAGCAGACATAAAATTAACAAATGTAACAAATGTACAAAGCATCTATAATCTGTTTTATATTCAGGAACTACACATGGAAAATTTTTTTAGAAGCAACAACAATTCGATACCAATCAGCATGTAATTCTAAACATATCATCGGTGAATTGCATAATGAAACGACGGATGATTGAATCTACTGCTTCCTGTTAAACTATATTTTCCCAACTTGATCAGCTAAAGATACGGGACAATAAAATTAGTAGTTCGAATTTGTTGAAGAATCGCTCTCAAGCATCTTTTGCAGTGCTTCATGCCGACAGTCTTCATTTGTTTTGGGTCCTCTAAACACCTTTCTCGCAATTATGGGGAGCATTGCCCAATTACCCTGCATGAACGTCACAAGCTTTGGAATGTTTAAAAGATAAGTTACCTGAAAGATGATTTGATGGGAAAAACCCTAATCTCTCTCTCTCCCTCCCTCCCTCTCTCTCTCCCTCCCTCCCCCCCCTCCATGACAACCAAAGTTGGGAAAAAGACTTCCACTTCTTTCATGGTGGGTCTCCACCTTCCCAAAGACACAAAACCAGGAGATAACAGTTAGGAGTGCTTTTCTAGCTAGAAAGGTGTTCTTTCAGGTCCTTCCGAGGTTGTTGATGCACGTAGAGGTACTTGGCTCGCCATTCACCAAACCAGCTTGTTGAAGCAACCTCTGGTTACAAACAGACATTTCACTTCCAAAAATTTCAAGTGAAGTCTTTGGATTCTTGTGGCGGAATTCCACCTTTAATCATTGTCCATGGCATTGTACTAACCTCCAACAATCTTATGGTGGTTTCTCCAGTTCAACAATATCTTTGTCGAGCTCTTCTGCCACCACAAAGACTAATTTAGCATAATATCTTCAGGTTCAATTAATAACGACTATCACTCAGGTCAAAGTTCTTGACAAGTGGAAAATCATCATCTTCCCAGATTAGATCGTTACAATCACAAACCCAAGTAAGAGGCTTGCATATTGATTCAAGTTGCATCATAAAGAAGCCTAATTATATGCATCATAAAAAAATATTAAATAAGAAAGGAGCAGAACCAGCCTAAGAATCCCCAGAGAAATGATATTGTACTTTGTATGTGATTCGACATTGAACTAAGCAAGCAGCTCGAGTAGATGTGATGAAGGAACCTCTAAGCAAGGCATGTGAAGGTGCTCATATGGGCAGGAACTTTACCTAATTTTGGAACATACATGGAAAATATGTGGCAAGGTTCAACAGAAGATCTGTTTTCCAAGAGAAAAACAAAACTAGAATCCCATTCTCCGGAACCTATTTGGGCAGATAAAGGACCACAAAGAACATGAGAAGTTTTCAAGCAGACCCTATAATCATTATATCGAACATGCAAAATAATGAAATTCAAGAAGGAAACAATGATTATACAAGGCAGTCAATCATGCTTGTTGATCAAGGAATTATAAGATCATCAAACAAGAAATGAGGGATCCACATTGCAATGAATAGGATAACAAGCGCTAAACTCAACAATTGCATCAACTTCAAAAGCTCAGCTGGACTTTTGGGTGAAATAAAAAAGAATAGTGACAAACTTTTTTTTAAAAAAAACCAAACAGCAACCTCATTCATGGCATAATGGTGAAGAATATAACCATTGAGGTTAATCACAGAAAAAAAAGCATATACTAAAATAGAGTCATGCGCATCATGCTCAGAAAATCATCAGCTAAGCAACCCAGATATGCTTCACCCATGCTTAAATGAGAGTATCTAACATGTTATGTTCAGAGGATTGGTATCCATTGCTCTAGTTTAAACTCAATCTTAGAAAGTGGGGAGACTACTTGAAGAACACATTTTTTTAACATTGTTCCCATTCTGAAAAATCTGTTAGCAAGAAATAGCTACCTTTACAAACAAGAACATTTTCCTTTCCTTTTTTTTTTTTTTCACAAACTCAAAACCTCGAAAATTCATTCTAGAAAGAAACATGGGACCTTGCTCAAATCATGTGGCTATGCATTACTAGGCATACAGAAACAGAATCCCTATTAATTCATCTCTTCCTCCAATCTGACTGCCCCAAAATCTTCTAAAGAGTAAGTAAAGAAATACAAAAGGAAATATAAAGTGGAAAGAATCCAAATAAATCCTACAATTTTAAAATTCAAAAGTAGTGGAAAAAATGTTACACTGAGGATGCATCAACAAGAACCTCGTTTAGCACATCATCCTCACCGTTTGCCAATGCAAAGAGATCTGCATCCTTATCTTCATCGCTCAAAAACTCCCTCCTATCTAGCTTTGAGTGAGCAGCGATAAATATCAACTTTTGCACCTTGTCCATGCCTGCCCTTGATTGCCCATGGGCATACACCCATCTCAGCAAAGACCAATTGCATTTGAACCCACATGAAGTGGCATGAAGAAAAATAAGCCTAACTGCAACTTTGCCCAGCGACTTGAACTCCGTAAGATAAGTCTCCCAGACAAGCCTACTGCTTTGGGGATTTACTATTCTCATCTTTCCTGTGATGGGATCCCTCTCCCTCATCTGGACAGCCTTTGCATACACAGGATCAAGCCCTTCTGTTCTCCATTTCATGAGTTCCATCAGTACAATATGAGCCTCCTCCCTTGAAACAAGCCTGGTTATAAGCTTGTCCACATCCTTTTCCTGCTCCGAGGTCAAGCATTTGAAAGGAGGAAGGTATTTGCCACTGTTGTCCCTCAGCAAATAAAGTGGATCGAGTATGTATGCAGCAGCCCAAGCAGGATGATAATTCTTCTTGAACCTTGTTTCAATCACTTTCTCCACTGCTCCTTCAGCAATGTGGAACTTTGAACACCAGGCCTTCACTTTTGCCCTAAGTTCATCCCATAGCGGCAGACATTGCCCGACTAATGGCCTCTCTGCCTCAATCTCTTGAGCCATTTCCTTTATCAACTTAACTAGCGAATGCACCGCATCCATATCATTCCAAAATCTCACATCTCCAATCATCTCAGCAACTTCTCTTGCAGTAGGATCCTCCATGGATACTATCTTATACGATTCATCATGCAAAACCAACTGCAATGCTCGAGCTGAGCTCAATACGTCCTCTAGCATTGTATACACAGGTCCAAAATCCATCTTCTCATACTCCCGCAACGGCATTCTCAATAATCCTGCATTCCCATACTCCTGCAATTGATATTTATGGAAACTATTTCGAACTGGGGTCTTATTATTGACAAAACTTGCAAGCTTGAAGCAATTCTCGCTCACAGTCCTGAACAGTGGAAGCTCTTTACTAAAATCCTTAATCAAACTAGTGAAACCTTGCAGCTGACAAGAAAGATTGATCATCCAATGATTCTGGTTCTCTAAACTCCTCAATGCCTTGGCCTTAAACCTGTCTGCAACTATCCCTACACACTGTTGCACAAGACTCCCACAAATGCCTGTTATGGTCTCCCAAAAAACCTCCTCTGCATACTTGGAAGGCACTGAACCACTAGCAAACACAGCTCTCCTATACAAACTAGTTCCATTAGGCAAATTCACTGTCAAATTCACAAAATTTACATCACCAGAGCTCCCATTACTCTTCAACTTCCACCCATCCGATGCAATCTGAAAAAACATAGCATCTCTAATCCTTGCCTCAGACTCAGCCCTAGCTTCCTCGTACTTAACATCCAATCTCCCACCAACAAAATCCCTCCTTGAAACCACAGGCAAACCAACTTGATTCAGAAAAGCCCTGAACTTTGGATGCTCTAAACTCGAAAAGGACACAGACCCACAAGACTCGTAAACCCAATCAGCTAAATAATCAAGTGCACAGTCAATCTGGGTCTTGCTCAGAGCCTGTCCTGGCGAAGTTTTCGGACTCTTCAACCTCTTTACACTATCTTCCAACATAGCTAAAGCACCCAAATCCTCTTTCCCACCAGACAACATCAAATGTGGCTGTTGGGGCAGCATAGCCATCTCACCTGAGAATCTTGATGGATCCACAATAGCAAGAGGACTTACTTGGTACGTACTACCAACGGCTGTCACTGGATACGCTGATGATGCAACTCCACCAGAACCAGAAAGCCCTGAACTTGAAACGACAGGTCGTTTCCTATTACTACTACCATGCACTACTGTGGTAGCACCACCACCAACACCACCGCTTGAAGAAGGAGAAGGCAGTAAGGCAGTGTTTGGAGAGATTGAAGAAATGGGTTTCGGTACAGAGTTAAAATTAGGACAAGTACCACGTTTCAGATGCTCAGAGGCAGTTCTTGAAGGATTGGAAGCGGAGAAAACGGCGTCGCATAATGAACACCGTAGCTTCACAGCTTTTGGAAGACCAGTGTCGGTGTTGTGGACCAACATAGGTTCTAAATGAGCCCAGTACCACGCGCCTTTTCCTTTTATTGCTTTGGTCCTTACCATCATTAGACCTTCATATCTCTTGTGTGCTGCCTTTGCTGTTATCTCCTCTGCCGTGGCTGTGTCTACTTGTTGGTGTTGTGGTGGTGGTGTAGTTGTTGTGTTACTTGTTGCCATTATGTAATATTGTATGTATAGTAGTTCAACAAAAAAAATGGTCAAAGTTTGAAACCTTACGGGAGATTCAAGACTGTCATTCAACTTGGAAAGGCTGCCGGAGTGGTTGTCGCCGGATTTTCGTTTTCCGGCGAGTGTCCATGTCAAAGTTTTGGTCTCTTTTCTTATTGTTCTCAATACGGGGATTGGCTTAGTTTGGTCTTTCTCGAAGGGCCTGTTTTCTTAGAGGGAGAGGGAGAGGGAGAGGGAGGGAGAAAGAGAGGTGATGGGGTAAGAGAGAAATAAGGGAGGCATGAGCGACTGAGAGAGGAGTTTCAATGGTGGCATAGGGAGTGTGGTATAACGCGCAGGTTCATTTGCGAGTGGGGGAAACAGGAGAGAGCCATGTTGATGGGAACTAGCTTTGACACTTGAAGAAGCACTCTAACGCCACGGTCCGACGTACGAAAACACCACTGCATTGGCTGTCACTTCCTGTTGATTGGAGAGGGAAGCTCACGCGCATTGAAAACAAAGGTTCTAGTTTTGGCATCCTTTTCATGTTTCTTGCTTCCTTTTCTTTTTTGTATTGTGGGTCTGGTAGGGAAGGGAGTCTTCTTGTCTGTTTCTCCCTTTATTTTTTTTCACTTTAAAAATGAATTTAAGGTTTTTATATATATATATATATATATGTATATATATATTTTTTTTTTTTCCTTATGGGGAGTATTATATAATTTGGCTATTTCCTTTTTGTGACTTGTACATGTGATTTTATTCATGACGTGGACATAAAAGGGCAACCTAGGAATTTAATGAATTCCACCATCCACCAGCCTCTCCGTTATGGAGGGGGGGCAGTGTTGACCAAGACAACCATGGAGAATTGCCTTGAAAAAGCTCACCAAATGCCATATGCAATCAAGGGTTGGAATTTTCTCCCCTTCTTTATTCATTTCTGTATTGTTTTTTCTTTTTTATTTATTATTATTATTATTATGTGGGGGTGTTTTTTAAAAGAGCCTCAAGAGTAGGTAGCATACACCGTAAAAAAGAGGTGGCTAATTTACAGGTAACTATAATGCGTCCCGTTTCCCACTCCATGACACAGGAGTCGTTGTTGATCGTTTTAATTTTGTTGACTTTGTTTGTGCACGAGGAGCTTTCACCATGCTCTTAAAAAAAACAAAGAAAACAGAGAGAGAGAGGATTTTCAATCACAAACAAGGCCAAATTACCCCCCCAAGTTTTAGAATAGGACTGCCTCGTAAGGATTTTTACCAACCTAGAAATTACACAATGGTCTGCACATTCTAATTCATATGTGCAGTGGAATTTCTTAAATTAATCTTATTATAATTTAATCTTTATAGTTTACCAAAATTAATTTTGTTGACCATTCTCGATTTTGATAGTTTTTTATTTTACAATATCTCATTTCACCTAATTCTATCTCGATTTTGTTTTTCAAGAAAGAAAATGAATTAAAAATAAATATGAAACTGACAAGAAAAAGTATATCAGAAATATATATATATATATATATATATCTTCTTTCATGTACGTTAAATTTAAGAGTCTACAATCCACACATGCTTTCATATAAGATATAATCTACACTAACTATTAGAATATATATGCGGGTACGTATATCATCTAGCAGTCTAAATAACACATCTTTTGATATTGTTTTTGTTCTCCATTTCCTTTTCTTTTCTAATTTATAAAATAAAGATAAAAAAAACTATTTTTTAAAATAAAAACTAACAACCAATTACCAAATTTTCTAAAGATAAACGCAATAGTTTTCAAATATCGTGATGTTCTTTTTGCCTTGTTATAAATGATATATGAATACAAATTAAATTAATAAAAACAAATTCTTTTTGAGAGAAAATCAAGTGAAAGTACTCTGATATTCTAAGAACTATAAATCTATCTTATTAATTGCCATATTAGAAAAAATAATCAATTTTCTCTCTCTTCTTAAAAAATCAATTCTTTTTTTAATTTATTCAATCATAGTTGTTGTTTGATTATAATTTCAAAGTTGACGATACAATTAAATAAGATGCATGATATGCTCTCTTGCAATCTTAGGTGATGGACCAGATTCATCTAATAATTAATTACCTTTTTTATTAAAAAAATAAAATGGGAAACCACATGCAAATAACACATAAGTTTCAAACTACTTCACAATCCTCTCTTTTTTCCCTCTTTTATTTATCTTTTAGGAGGGCCATGGCCATGGGGATTCTAAAACAAGGGAGAAGGTACGTACACGATCAACCAAAGCTAGCTAGTTGGAGCAGTTGTTTTTTTAAGGAATCATTTTCACTTTTTTTTATTTTTTTATTGTGATTCTCATTCCATGTTTTTTAGAGTGACAAAACTAACCCTTATTTTGAAGTGGTTCTTTAAGTTTAAATTTCATCGTACGTTAAATTTAAGAGATTTTCTTTAGAGTAAAAATCTTTAATATCTAAATAAATATGTTAGAGATACTCTTCTGATGACGTCGGTGTCAATATAAAATATTATTTGCATTATAATAAGCTAGTAATAATAAAATTTAACTTGTTTTGTGATCAAATATTAATTTAATTATATAAAAAAAACAAAAAAATATCAATGAGGTCAAATTTGATATACAACTTTAAGTTTAATGTGTAATTAATTTATATTTCTAGGTTTAAAATGTTTTTATTTATAGTTTTCTTAAACTTTAATTTAAGAGATCGAACACGAGGATTAAAGAGGGCTATTTTTAAATCTAGTCACCAAATAACATAAAGTTATAGAATGGGGATAGTGTCATACTTCCTCCTCCTCCTCTTCTTCTTTGCGAAGGTGACATTCCATTCATTTGCTACTGTCGTGGCAGGCTAGTACTGTGCAATATAAGGTAATAAGCTCATTGTTATATTACTATTAATCAGGAAGTAATTACAAGGGTACTGTTGGCGTGTGTTTTGTAAGTTGTTAATGATCTCTTACTACGTACATGTCGTCTATATGTAAATACATATTGTTAAAAGAAAAGGAAAAAGAGGAGTCCTATTAGGGCACTGGGTAGGAAGGAATATGAACATGAGAACTCAAGAATGTGGCGTGTTGAGATATCAAAAGGAGTTTAGCATGATTTTGGAAACCCAGAGGAGTTTTATGCTATATTGCCCAAAAAGTTACTTTGATTGTGCATATCCTCCCAAAATGGCTGTCACAAGTATATAAGCTTTCACTGTAAAGTGCTTAAAATCATGACACTATTTATTGTTGTGGTTGTTATGGTCAAATGATTTATTACCAGCAAGCTGTCTTTCCTTTTCTTCGAAAGAAGAGTTTCAAGGATACCCTCATTTGCATTTAAGGAGAAGAATGTTCCAGGAAAAGAGAAATTCGAGAAAGCTTCTTGCATACATGGAATTTCATCTTAACTTTCTCTTTTGCAATCTCTAATCTATAATGTTGGGGAGTGGGAAAAACGTTTGAAGCTTCGTTAAAACTGGATGGGACGGAGTCACGGAAGCGTATTCTCTCTCAATGTGGCTTCCTCTATGTAATTGGATGGCAATATGACGAAGCTAAAGTTCAAAGGAGATAATATTTAAGTGTATATATTTTGATATGGGATAGTTCTGATATATGATGAACTAGCATATATTATTATTCAAATTTCAAAACCTTGATGTGAAAAAATAAATATTGAACTGCCAAAAGGAGGTAGCAATTAATGAAGTATTAAATTAATGAGGTTGATTAGTGCTCAGTTATTACATGTCTCTGGTTTGCCAATATCCAACTAGTCAATAACGTATGTCACAACTGTCACCCACCTTCAAATCTGACCTTGGATTTTAGAACACCCAAAAAAAAAAAAGAGAAATCAAGAGCTTTTGGCCTCTGATTGGCTATTGACGTGTAAACTTGAAGTATAAAAGATACCTTGGAGAGCTTTGATGAAGGTTTTCAAATATGGTCGCTATGCAGTGACTCGCTAGCTACCTAAAAGTTCTCTATGCATGCTCATTAAGGGGAAAAAAATTGAATATTCGGCCATATGGGTTGGTCTCTACCTTCCTGCTCTAACCCAATTTAGATCGTCTTGAAGGTTTGGGGGTGAGGATTAAATTTCAAGATATGAAATCATCTCTGGCTTGTTATTTTCAGAACTTTAGTGCATGCTGGATGTTAGCTTTCCCTTCTCTAAGCATTAATTTCCAACAAGGTTCTCGTCCCTGATTGCTCAGTGTCTTCCCAACTTAAGTAACATCTGTACACTTTTCTTTCCTCTTCAACATACGTAGTATTGATGTATCTGATATCTGATATCTCACTCTTAGGGGTCTTCTTTATTGAGCTACGAGCGAATTTTCCGTACATAATTGATGCATTTCAGTTAATCTCTCGTTTGCTTGTTTGTTTATATTTAAAGTTTACAAGAAGACAACTTTATCTATATTAATTCGAGACTAAATGCTTTGATACAAGCTGGTAGGTATATCATGATAATGGAGTAGAGCTAGGAACGTATAAGAAAATGGCAAAAGTAGCAAAATTAATTACACTACAAGTACATGGAGATATAACTGAAAAAGTTTCCAGTAAAACCTAAGTACTCTTCGTGCCCTCCTCCCAAATCAACTAAAAACTTTTGGTACTCCTACAATATCTATACGGAACACTGCTCGTATATTTCACTGTAAAAATTATAGAATTCCTCTAGAATCCCACATTACATATACTGATATACATATGCATGCATATATGCATGTATGTATGTGTATATGTAATGTGGGATTATAGAGGAATATTTCCATATTGCAGCCATTAATTGCGTGAGAAAGATAGAGAGAGAGAGAGGTTGTCTAGGGCATGAAGCAAATCATCAAAAGATGTAATTATCTTCCTCGCAGAAAGGAAAGGGCTAGTCTATAAACATGTGTGTGTACACGCACACACATAATTGGCTGGCAAATTAGACAAACAAGTAGTTTATTGGTGAGACACACTTCATGGGTGGTTGGCTCTTATAACGCACTTCGTAATCTTTGGCTGGTGATGATACTAACGCATGGAAATGATGAGGGTGGTAATATTAATTAGAGATAAATCCAGTTTTAAATTAGTGCTTTTAACTTGAGAATTCGTATTCAAAATCACTTGTCGAAAACCCAAATCCTAGATCATCTTCAAATATACCCCGTAGCTTTTAAATTGGGTCTTAAATCATCACATATATTGTTTTTTCTTGCTCTCGATTCACCATTTAGTGAGAATAGATATTCTTTATGTTTTTTGTAACCGAGTAAGAACGTGGAAACTTTGGAGTAGCGTCTCAAGTCAAGAAAATTGTTTCCTTCTCAATGAGTGTCGAAGCTCAAATAACAAAGTTTACAAATGACAAATACATTATAAAGATGTGAAGGAATCATTTCTTACTTGAAAATTTAAGTTATTGAATAAAATCTTGATGATTTATATTATTTGTAATATATTTCTTTACATAAATGCTTTTGAGATTTGAAATTAATATGGGTCCATGTGCTTAATTTTTAATTTTAGAAGATAAAAGTTTTCATAATTGATTTATTAAGATTTTATTATCATATTAAAAAATTAATCTAAAAATTTTAATTATCAGATAAAACTCTAAAAATATATTTACATTATTTTTCTTACAAAAATAACTCAATCGCATCTTGATTTAACAATTCAATAATGCTCTCAAAATAGTAAAAGCATAGTATCACACGACGGATTTTCTGCTGAAGGATTATGATAACAGGTCCATCGAACAAAGGACGAAAATAGAAAAGGGGCCATCGCTTGATTTGTTACAATGAAGTTTCACCTAAAAGATTAGTTCAAACTTCTACCGCATTTACTTAATTAATTAAGTGGTCAAAAATTGAACAGAAGAAAAAAATATTGAATATCATTTTATTTCTATTTAAAAGTTGATAATCTCTAAAGTATTTGTTAAGACTACATCCTTCACTGCAATATGACGTGGATCGGATAAATTTTTTTAAATATAAAATATAAAAATATTGTTAACAAGTTAATTTTCTACTAAAAAAAATTATGAGTTAATATAAAATCAAATATATATTCAATAATATTTTTAAAAAATATTAAAAGAGTGATATATTTTATTTTTTTAGAAATCCTATCATCGCCTGAACTTCTATATATCTTATATATCTTATGTTCACAAAAATTTAACCAGACAACTGAAAGATATAGATTTACTAGCTCGAGTCATTATCTCAAATGTAATTTTTTTTACTTGAAGAGCTTAAATAAAAAATACAAGTCCAGGTTCAAAGTATTAAAGAAAAGCCTTGGATTTTTAAGATTGAAGATCTTTTATACAATGCAATAAGTAGGACTTGAAGTGGAGCTAAAAATTGTTGGTGACGGTGGCAATTAAGTCTTCATGTCAAAGAAGTTGGCTTGTATTAAGCTTTTATGAAACATTTATATTTGGCTTTGACTAATTACTTAGGACATATAAGCATATATATTTCATTTATCATTGGTCCTAAACCTCTTTGGATTGGTTGTTGCTGGGCGATGAAGTATAAGCTTTCTAGGACCCTTGGTTTTGGTGTGTCTATTTATCCACTTTTTTAAAGACACATGCTAGTCTTTTATCCTGTAATTCAGCTTATAACACTAGCTAGCTTGAAAAAAAGAGAGGAGGTTGAGAAAAGGCCAAAAAGTGCCCCCCACTAATATGAAAAATATCCTTATTTTATTTAAAAAGTTGAACCTTTTTATTACATATGTGGACAAGTAGTAGTTTGTGTTTGCTGGCTAGTTACCAACTATTTTAATAGTTTTTCATTGGTTGACACGTGGCCAAACTTCTTTTCAAAAGATATCGGGTCTTTTTGGGAGTGTGGTTGCGGTTGCTTTTCAAAGTATTTTTTATGTCGAAATGCATCATTATGATGTTTTTTTATTTTTTTAAAAAAATATTTTTGAGATCAGCGCATCAAGACGATCTAAAACATAAAAAAATTAATTTTTAGTAAAAACAAAAATTAAATATTTTAGAAACACGGGTTGGCTCGCGTTTCCAAACGCTCTCTTACAAGTCAAATGTTCACTTTTATAGCTTTTTGGGTGTTCTATTTCTATTTGTTGGTATATTGATATAACAAAATAGGTCCCGTGTTATGTTGAGAGATAAGATAATTTTGTTTCAATGTTAAAAAAAATATTCGAATGATAATAATATGATATAACTTCAGTTAGATTTACTAAAATGCAATTTGGGATATGACACTAAAACAACCTAGAAAAAAGAAAGATTGTAAAGTTTAAAACCTAATATAATGTCAAAGATATATATATATATAATGTCGAAGAAGAAAACTCGAGTTAACTTGACAAACCCACCACTAACAATATGAGATCATGATAAAAAAAAAATAAGAATTTCAAAAGAAAAACCTAGTAAAAGAACCAAAGTTTAATAAAAAAAAAATATGAAAAAAATCCAAGCTAACTCAAGTTAACTTTACTAATACGCCCTCGGAATAACCAAACAGAAAGAAAAGTAAAACAAATGGCAAAGCTCGAGATAAAATAATTTAATGCAAACTAATGAAATTTTAAAAAAAAATCATAAAAAATCTAAGAAAACAAATTTGAGTCAACTCATGTTAAGGTGACTAACTCGCCTCTCACGACATGAGATTAGGATAAAAAAAAATTAGACCTCTGAAAGAAAAACTTAGCCAAAAAGACTAAAGTTGAATAAAAAAAACATTAAAAAAGAAAAAACAAGTTAACTCCAGTTACTTAACAAATCCTCCTCGGAATAACCAAGTAGAAAGAAAAGTTATATATATATATAGGGCCAAAAAAAAAGCCTAGACGTGCTAGGTCATAGGCCCGCATATACGCGTGGGCCTTCAAGCACAGGCCCACGCGACTAGGCTTATTTCTATTTTATATATATATTTTAAAAGGGTGGACAACTTATTCTGGAAAAAATACATAAATGGCGTCTTGTCCGCAAGCCTAGATTTCGTCCACTATAGTGGTGGCTGGAAATCGAGGTAACGCCTTTTTTGTCCAAAAAAACTCAATTTCAACAAAAAAAAAAACACCTGAATAACACTCTTGGAACACCTACAAATCAATCCATCAACTCAAAATATCATAAAAAGAGTCCAAAAACATGAAATCAAACCGAGTTAGATTTATCTTCCTCGGCTTAGATATATTTTTTCAAGGAATATTGTGGGTCTAAACAACCACCATAAGCCCTTCTCATCTCATGTAACTCGTGGACACCAAAATAATTCATTTTGGTTGTCGAAAATGGCTTGGACGATGACTTTCTCTCTAATCGCTGAAATTTGGCAAGTCTTCTCTCTCTTCTTTTTAACCAGGAGCTGAAAAATAATACAAATAAACTTTTGTACCGAAACTAACTTTGTTTAAGTTTTAAGGGATCTAAATTGTATAATTTACGTTACTTTTAAAGTTTGAGGACCTCGGTATATTTTTTACATAATCTCTAGTACGCTATCCATGTTTGACACCTTTTTAATTTCGGTCCTTATTCTTCATATTTCATCATTACCTAAGAAATCCAAATCAATTGGCTTTTAATAAGGATCAAATCACCCAAAATAAAACTTTAAGGACCAAAATGAATTATCAAGAAATTCACAGTGCTATCCATAGTGTTTTGTGTGTGTGTGTGTGTGAATAATTTCATCTCCACAATACAACCCATGCATTTTAGTTTTTTTATCTAATAATCTTTCAAAATCGAGACAACTCACTTTTTCACCTTTTCTTTTCATTTAAATAGGCTTGTCACTCATTTTTTTGAAGAACCAATTCTATTAGAGATGAAATATAAGCATATCATTCTCTCATTCATAATCATGTTGATTTGTTTCATCGTTCATTGAGAATTTGCATATCCACTTTACTAAAGAGCTATTGTTTTCAAATCTCTTATTGACAATGTAACTTACAAATATGAAAGTGATACCTAAAATACTCGAGATTGTATCTAAAACTTGGATTAAACTCTAGAGTGAGAGTGAAAGAATTTCGATCTTGAGTTCGAGAGAAAATCGTGATTATAAAGTTTTTGTATGTGTTTGTATTGGTGTTGTTCCTCAAAGTAATGTGGGGTATTTAGGGTTGAATTGCAAACGAGAGAATTTGTAATGGTCACCTAATAATAGAAAGCGTGCCAAGTAATAGATTAATAAATTATCTCTAACAATTCCAAAATCATGCGTAATATAACTAGATATCATCAGGCGAAAAAAGAGATCACAAAGTCGGAAAGGGAATCATATGTAAATATAATTAAAGAAAACACCAATCAATGATTTATGGTGATTTAAAGAAATAAAGAAAACGAGTTTTTTTTAAGAAAAAAGCGTGTTTGAATAATTAAAAAAAATAAATTTAACTATTAAGTAAAAAAATACATTGTAGTGATAGATTTCATAATAACAAATACTTCAATAAAAATAACTCAACAACAATAATAATAAAGCATGTTTTATTTGAAATAAAATTTTACAAAGATGATTATAAAAAGGGA
>Ga0307515_10009802_pt1 | contig 18454 bp, 16 predicted proteins | sample 17_EM_MG_FD_194513 | JGI IMG/M metagenome (GOLD analysis project Ga0307515, IMG submission 194513) | Populus trichocarpa ectomycorrhiza microbial communities from riparian zone in the Pacific Northwest, United States - 17_EM | ecosystem: Host-associated > Plants > Roots > Unclassified | place...
TCCTCGGCACCGGCGCGGTGGTCAAGCGCGCCGTGGTCGTCGACGACCCGAACCTGGGCGAGCTGATCGTGCCGCGCTCGATGATCTACCTGGCGCTCAGCTACGACCACCGGATCGTGGACGGCGCGGACGCCGCCCGCTTCCTGGTGACGGTTAAGGAGCGCCTGGAGGCCGGCCAGTTCGAGGGAGACCTCGGCCTGACCGCCTGACCTGCCGATCCGCGACGAATGTGAGGAAGGGGCGCTTCGGCGCCCCTTCTTGTTTTGAGCGGGTTCAACTTCGGGGATGATGGAGGCATGCGGATTCTCCTGGCCGGCGCGTCCGGTTTCCTCGGCACCCGGCTCGCCGAGCGGTTGCGTGCCGCCGGCCACGACCTCACCCGGCTCGTCCGCCGCCCGGCCCAGGCCCCCGATGAGGCCACCTGGAAGCCGTCGTCCGGCCAGCTCGACCCCGCGGTGGTCGCCGGCGCCGACGCGGTGATCAACCTGGCCGGCGCCGGGGTCGGCGACAAGCGCTGGAACGCCCGCTACAAGAGCCTGATCCGCAGCAGCCGGGTGGATTCCGCCGGCACGATCGCCCGCGCGATCAAAAACCTGCCGGCCGCCGACCGCCCCCGCGTCCTGCTGCAGTCCTCCGCCGTCGGCTGGTACGGCGACACCGGCGACCGCGCGGTCACCGAGGAGGAACCGGCCGGCACCGGCTTCCTGGCCGACGTGTGCCGGGTGTGGGAGGCCGCCGCCCGGCCCGCCGAGGACGCCGGCACCCGGGTCACGCTGCTGCGCACGGGCTTGCCGCTGGACGCGAACGGCGGCCTGCTCAAGCCGCAGATGCTGCTCTTCCGGATGGGTGCCGGCGCCAAGCTCGGCGGCGGCAAGCAGTGGGTACCGTGGATGGGCCTGGCCGACTGGCTCGGCGCGACCGAGTTCCTGCTCCATCGCGACGACCTGGCCGGCCCGGTCAACATGGTCGGCCCGGAGCCGGTCACCAACGCCACCTTCACCCGGGTCTTCGGGCAGGTTCTGCACCGTCCCGCCGTGCTGCAGGTCCCCGGCATCGCCCTGCAGATAGCCCTCGGTGAATTCGCCCACGAGGCGCTGCGCAGCCAGCGGGCGCTGCCCGGCGTCCTGCTGAGAGCCGGTTTCGCCTTCACCCAGCCGACCCTGGAGGCGGCGCTGCGCGCGGCCGTCGATCAACAATCGAGCCCGGCGGGGCGCCCGTAGTGCCGCGGACTTGCTAACCTGCGCCTGGTGTCCGTCGTCGCCGCAGCCCCGTCAGAGTCCGCCGATCCGCCGGTCGAGTCCCCGACCCGCCGCGGCGGGAGATCGTGGCGCCCACATCTGACCGTCGCGGCCGTCGCGCTGGCCCTCGCCACCTATGTGACAAACGGGCTCTGGCAGGACCCGGCCGGGCACGTCCTCGTGAAGAACGCCGGCGACCAGGCCTTCTTCGAGTGGCTGCTGGGTTACGGCGTCTATCTGCTGGGGCACGGCGGTGATCCGTTCTTCACCGACCTGATGAACGCGCCGGTCGGCGTCAACCTGGCCGCCAACACGTCGATCACGGTCTTCATCGTGCTGTTCTCGCCGCTGACCATCCTGGCCGGCCCGCAGGTCAGCTTCGTGACGATCCTCACCCTGAATCTCGCCGGCTCCGCCTTCGGGTGGTATCTGTTTCTCCGCCGCTATCTGGTCCGCCGGACCGTCGCCGCGGCCCTGGGCGGCCTGTTCTGCGGCTTCGCGCCCGGCTTCATCTCGCACGCCAACGGGCACCTGAACTGGACCGCGGGCTGGGTCGCACCGCTGGTGCTCTGGTGGGTCCTCAAGCTGCCCGAGCCGCGCCGCTGGCTGCGGCACGGCGTGATCCTGGGCGTGGTGGTGGCGGTCGGCTTCTCCATCGCCGCCGAGGGGCTGTTCTTCACCGCGCTGGCCAGCGGCGTCTTCCTCGGCGTCAGGTCGCTGCTGCCGCACTGCCGGGCCGAGGCCCGCGCCGCGCTGCCGACCGTGCTCGCCGGGCTGGGCGTGACCGCCGTGGTTGCCGGGGCGCTGCTGGCGTACCCGCTCTATATGCACTTCGCCGGGCCGCAGACCTTCAGCGGCACCGGCTTCAACCAGGCGCACTACGTCGAGGACGTCGGGGCCTTCCTGGAATACCCGACCCGTTCGCTGGCCGGCTGGCTGGGGTTCGGCAGCGACCTGGCGCCGAACCCGACCGAGGAGACGTCGTTCTTCGGCCTGCCGCTGATGGTGCTTGCCGTGGCGTGCCTGGTGACGCTGCGCCAGCACGCCAAGCCCGGACGGTTCGAGACCCTGGTCGCGATCTACGCCGTGGGTGCCGTCTTCCTCGTGCTGTCCCTGGGGCCGCAGCTCAAATACTTCAAGGACACCAGCGAGATCAAGCTGCCGTACGCGGCGCTGCTCGACCTGCCGCTCTTCGACTCGGCCCTGCCGGGCCGCTTCGCCCTCGTGGTGGCCTGCGTGATCGGCATCCTGCTGGCGCTCACCGCGGACCGGCTGCTGACCGAGCCGATGCCGTCGGTGAGCTCGCACACCCTCTGGGCGGCCGGCTTCGCGGTCGCGCTGGTGCCGCTCTTCCCGCTGCCGGTGCTGACCAGCGACCGCGCGCCCGAGCCCGCCTTCATCGCCGACGGCATCTGGAAGCAGTACGTGAGCGACGGCGGCGTGCTGACCGCGCTGCCGTTCGCAACCACCGACACCGCCGACGGGCAGCGCTGGCAGGCGTACACGCTGGCCCGCGGCGGCAAGCAGTTCCGGATCCCGGACGGCTACTTCCTCGGCCCCGGCGGCCCGGAGGGCGTCGGCCAGATCGGCGCCACCCCGCACCAGACCGACTGGTTGTTCCTGCGCGCCGCCATGTACGGCTACACCCAGCCGATCGGCGACTTCGACCGCGACCAGGCCCGGCAGGACCTGGCGTACTGGAAGGTCGAGGCGATCTTCCTGCCCCCGCAGGTGACCGGCTCGCAGGGCCCGGTGTTCCGGGCCGCGCTGGAGGTGATGGCGACCGACCTGTTCGGCGAGCCGGAGCAGGTCGGCGGCGTGCTGCTGTGGCGCATCCGCCCGGGGATCGACCCGGTGGCCCGCGGAAACTGACGGGCTAGGCTGGCGAGCGTGACGACTTCTACGCTGCAGGTGCTGCGCCCCGGGCTGGTCGACTATCGCGAGGCCTGGGAGTCCCAGCGCCGGCTGCACGACGCCGTGGTCGCGGGCGCCCAGCCGGACACGATCCTGCTGCTCGAACACCCCAGCGTCTTCACCGCCGGCAAGCGCACCGAGCCGCTGGACCGCCCGATGGACGGCACCCCGGTGGTCGACGTCGACCGCGGCGGCAAGATCACCTGGCACGGCCCGGGCCAGCTCGTCGGCTACCCGATCGTCAAGCTCGCCGACCCGATCGACGTGGTCGCCTACGTCCGCCGCGTCGAGCAGTTGCTGATCGACGTGTGCGCGGAGTTCGGCGTCGCCACCGACCGGGTCGAGGGCCGCAGCGGCGCCTGGGTCCGCGCGGACGAGCGCGGCCCCGACCGCAAGATCGCCGCGATCGGCATCCGGGTGGCCCGGGGCGTCACCCAGCACGGCTTCGCCATCAACGGCGACTGCGACCTGGCCAACTTCGACCGCTTCGTGCCGTGCGGCATCCGCGACGCGGGCGTGACCTCGCTCAGCGCGGAGCTGGGCCGGCCGGTGACGGTCGACGACCTGCTGCCGGTCGTCGAACGCCACCTGCCGACGCTGCTGTGATCCTCTACCGCGACCCGCGCGACAAGCGGATCTTCGTGCCGAAGAAGGGCGGCGGGCTCGCGCTGAACTTCGGCCACCCGGTCGCCTGGTGGATCCTGGTCAGCACCACGATCATCCCGCTGATCATCGTGGTCGCCGTGACAGTCGCCGTCTTCATCTGACCACGAGCGTCACGGCGTGACCCGGTGCAGGTCGCGGGGGAACGCGGTGACCTCTCGGACGTTCGCCGCGCCGGTCAGCCGGGCCACGAACCGCTCCAGCCCGATCGCGAAGCCCCCGTGCGGCGGCATCCCGTACCGGAATCCGTCGAGGTAGCCCCGGTAGGCCGCCGTCGTCTCCCCCCGCGCGGCCAGCGCGGCCTCGTAGTCGGCGTAGCGGTGCAGCCGCTGGCCGCCGGTGACCAGCTCAAGGCCGCGAAACAGCAGGTCGAAGCTGTTCGACCAGGCCGGGTCCGACGGCTGCGGATGGGTGTAGAACGGCCGCTTGCGCATCGGATAGCCGGTGACGAAGACGAACTCCGACCCGTGCTCACGCAGCGCCCACTCGCCCAGCGCCCGCTCGTGCGCCGGAGCCAGGTCGGGCTCGTCTGCCGGCGCCCCCGCGATCCGCAACGCCTCCGCGAAGTGCAGCGCCGGGATCTCGGCCGGCACCTGCGGCACCGCGGCGCCGGTCCGCTCGGCGACCGTGGCGGTCATGCCGGCCACCACCTCGGTGAGCACGGCCATCACGTCCCGGTGGTCGGCGATGAAACCCAGCTCGGCGTCGAGCGACGTGTACTGCGCCAGGTGCCGGGCGGTGTCGTGCGGCTCGGCGCGGAACACCGGGCCGACCTCGTAGACCCGCTCGAACACCCCGACCATCAGCTGCTTGTAGAACTGCGGCGACTGCGCCAGGTAGGCGGGCCGGCCAAAATAGTCGAGCGCGAACACGTTCGCACCCGACTCCCCGTCCGACCGCCCCGCCACCGCCCTTAATTGGACTGAAGACTCTGTTGCTGCGGCCACGATCTTCGGCGTGTGGATCTCGACGAACCGCCGCTGCTCCAGCGCGGCCCGGAAGCCCGCGGTCGCGGCCGCCGCGATCCGCAGCGCCCCGGCCCGGCTCGGGTGCCGCAAGGCCAGGGCGGCATGGTCAAGCTGGGTGGGCAGGGTCGCGCTGAGCGCGGGCCGATGCAGATCAAAAGGCAACGGTACGTCCACAGCGCTCAATATCCGCAGCACGGGAGCAGTCAGTTCGACCCCGGCCGGCGCGGACGGGTTCGCGGTGACGATGCCCGTCAACTCGACGACGGACTCCTCGCCCAGCCCTTCGATCATGGCCCGTACCTCGGGCTCGGTGACGACGACCTGGGTGAGCCCGGCGGCGTCCCGGACGATCAGGAAGGCGACGGCCTTGAGCAGCCGGCGGCGGTGGACCCAGCCGGCGACCGTCACGGTCTCGCCGGTGTGCCGGGCCAGTTCGGTGGAGAGGATGCGTTGCATGGCTGTTGACCTCCTCGGTGACTGCAACGCGGCCCCAGGGAGGTGTGGGCGAGCGGGATCCTCGCGGTGCCACCACACCTTCGCGCCTGCATGCAGGCGCCTCTTGTCAAACTCGGCTCGGGAGTGTCTTCGCGCCCCGGCACCGGGCCACCGTCACAGCTCGTGGTGGCTCTCTCGGCCGGTGGGATCGGGGCGTTACTCGGCTCCGTCAGCACCGTGCATAGGACGTTAACAGCGCCCGGACGGCCGGCAAACCGGGTTTCCCCGGCGAGGGTGAGGGCACTCACAGGATCAGGTATGTGAGCCTCGCCGCCCCTGCAACGGTTGATCTTGTAATCGGCGTAACCTCAGCCCTGTGACTATTGCTCCCGAGGGCCGCCGCATGCTGCGCATCGAGGCGCGCAACGCCGAAGTTCCCATCGAGCGCAAGCCGCCGTGGATCAAAGTCAAAGCAAAAATGGGCCCGGAATACACCCACATGCGCAGCCTCGTGCAGAAAGAGGGCCTGCACACGGTCTGCCAGGAGGCCGGCTGCCCCAACATCTACGAGTGTTGGGAAGACCGCGAGGCGACCTTCCTCATCGGCGGCGACCAGTGCACCCGCCGCTGCGACTTCTGCCAGATCGACACGGGCAAGCCGGCCGAGTTCGACGCCGACGAGCCCCGCCGCGTGGGCGAGTCCGTCGCCACCATGGGCCTGAAATACGCGACGGTCACCGGCGTGGCCCGCGACGACCTCCCGGACGGCGGCGCCTGGCTCTACGCGGAGACGGTCCGCCAGATCCACAAGCTGCAGCCGGGCTGCGGCGTCGAGCTGCTGATCCCCGACTTCAACGCGGAGCCCGACCAGCTCGCCGAGGTCTTCGGCGCGGCGCCCGAGGTCCTCGCCCACAACGTGGAGACGGTCCCCCGCATCTTCAAGCGCATCCGCCCGGGCTTCCGCTACGACCGCTCCCTCGACGTGATCACCCAGGCCCGCGCGGCCGGCCTGGTCACCAAGAGCAACCTGATCCTGGGCATGGGCGAGGAACGCGCCGAGGTCTCCCAGGCCCTGCGCGACCTGCACGCGGCGGGCTGCGAGCTGATCACCATCACGCAATACCTCCGGCCGACCCCCCGCCACCACCCGGTGGAGCGCTGGGTCAAGCCGGAAGAGTTCGTCGAGCTCAACGCGGAGGCCGAGCAGATCGGCTTCGCGGGCGTGATGAGCGGCCCGCTGGTCCGCTCGTCCTACCGCGCCGGCCGCCTCTACCAGCAGGCCCTCGCCGCCCGCGCCTGACCCAACGATCCGCCGGCCGAGCCCCCAAATCTTGGCGCCCGGCCGGCGGCACGGTCGCGCCCCGGCCCCAGCCCCAGCCCCAGCTCCAATTCCGGCCCCAGCCCCAGCCCCAGCTCCAATTCCGGCCCCGGCCCCGGCCCAGGCCCCGGCCCCGGCCCCGGCAGAAACCCACGGCCAAGCCACTCATCGGATCTTCATCCTGCGACGATGCCTCCGGCCCCGCCCTCGACGGTCCACCATGCGGGCACCACGTCCATCTGATGAGTCCCGGTCCCGCATGCCGGACATGGTTACCACCTCCTGGGCATCCGATCCCATACCCTGGACCAAAACCACCCAAAAATGCGCATATCGTGGCCGGCGGACGCGACCTTGATACCTTCCGGCGCCGAGCACGCCGGAAATCTCCAAGATCGGCGAACGGCCGCCACAGTCGGGTGCGGCCAGGGGGTGGCATGTGAACCGCGCGACCCACCCCGCCCGGAAAGATCCGTTACGTCGTTAATGTGGCGCCTCGGCATTCGCCGGCACCACCCGGGCGACCTGACGAACGGCCTTCGATACTCGCAAACAAGCCCTTGGAGACTTTGCTTTGTTGGCGGGCAGCCTGTGCCAAGTGCCCGGATCGGTGACAGTGGTCCAGGCGAGGCATTGCGGATCGACTGCGGGATAGCCAAGCAGAAGCCTCCCCAGGGAGCCCGGAAACTACCAAGGTCTACTAAGTTGACCGACAGCATCCGGATAAAGGCGATTTAACAGGTTCAGACGCCCATGCGGACTATCTCGGACGCCCTTCAGTAGGGCTTGAGCTGGTGGAGCGTGGCGCCTGTTGCCTGCTTGAAGAGGTATTCCGCACGCTCGTAGGAGAGCCGACCCCGGCCCGTCTCGGGGCAGCGGTCGACCTCCGCCCGCATCCGCCCCGGACCCGGGCGGCGATCGGCCAGGAAGACCGGCCCACGCGTCCGCCCCGCCAACAGCTCGGGCAGCAGCCTGGCAGTTCCGGACCGCCAGCTCACAAAGCCGGTCCCGCTGCGCCCCCGGCGGTCTTCCAGGTCCAGATCCTCGACGTCCAACCCCAGCACCGCCCGCACGGTGGCGCCGGACTCGTGCAGCAGCCGCCACAGCGTGCGCTCACGCAGCGCCACGTCGGCACGCTCCCACAGCCCGTCCAGATCCGGCCCACCCAGCGGTACGGTCCGGGCCCCGGTCTCCGGGCGCCGCCCGAGACCAGCCGCAAAGCCCACCCGAGCAACCGCAAAACCCGCCCCGAGACCAGCCGCCAAATCCGGCGCGGAGCCAACCGCCAAGTCCGGCGCGGCGCCGGCCACTGAATCCGGCGCGGAGCCAACCGCCGAACCCAGCGCGGAGCCAACCACCAAATCCGGCGCGGGAGCGGCTGCGGACGCCCATGCGCTGAAGGACCGGATCGCCGACACGTGCCGGTTCCAAGTCCGGGCCGCCGCGTCGCCCCACGCCGTGGCGCACGCCTCGGCCACCCGTTCCGCCGTCAGCTCGGCCAACGGCAGCCGCTCCCCCACCGCCCGGCACAGCCGGGTCAGCGTCTGGCCGTAGGAGCGCAGCGTCGCCGCGTCCAGGTCCTCGCGGGCCAGGAACTCACCAACCGCCTCCCCCAGCGTGCGCCCGGCCACCCCCGCCATGGTGATCTCGTCGGCCCGGCGGCGCAGGAACGCGCTCTCGGCGGCGTTCCGGGCCAGGCCGGCAGCCCGCTCGAACTCCCGGCGGGCCTCGCCGACGCGCCCCAACCGCGCCAGCAGGTCCCCTCGGACGCCCGGCAGCAGGTGGTAGTCGCGCAGCGCCGGGTCGGTCAGCAGCGCGTCCGCCAGGTCGAGCCCCGCCTGCGGGCCCCGGGCCATCCCGACCGCCACCGCCCGGTTGAGCTGGACGATCGGCGTCGGCCGCAGCCGGGCCAGGGCGTCGTACAGGGCGGCGATCCGGGCCCAGTCGGTGTCCTGCGCCGTGTGGGCCTGGGCGTGACAGACCGCGATCGCCGCCTGCAGGACGTACGGTCCGGGCGTACCGCCGATCTCGCGGGCCCGCAGCATCGCGGTGAAGCCGCGGCGGATGAGCAACTGGTCCCAGCGGCCGCGGTTCTGCTCGTGCAGTTGGATCGGCTCGCCCGCCGGGCCGGTCCGCGCGGCCGCGCGGGACGCCTGGATCTCCATCAGCGCGACCAGGCCGTGCACCTCGCCCTCGCCGGGTGCGAGGTCGGCGAGCAGCCGGCCCAGCCGCAGCGCCTCCAGGCACAGCGCCGGCCGGATCAGGTCGTCGCCCGAGCTGGCCGAGTAGCCCTCGTTGAAGATCAGGTAGATGACTTCGAGGACCGACGACAGCCGCGGGGGCAGGTCCTCCGCCTCCGGCAGGGCGAACGGCACTCGGGCCTCGGCCAGCGTGCGCTTCGCCGTCGCGAGTCGGCGGGCCACGACCGGCTCGGTGACCAGGAACGCGCGGGCGATCTCGGCGGCGGTGAGGCCACCGACCACCCGCAGGGTCAGCGCCACCCGGGCCTCGGTCGGCAGCACCGGATGGCAGGAGATGAACATCAGCCGGAGCACATCGTCCCGTTCCGCCGCGGGCGCCGCCTGGTCCAGCTCGCGGGCGTGCTGCTCGGCCTTGCGGTCGTGCAGCTTGGAGCGCCGGATGTGGTCGACCGCGCGGCGTTTGGCGATCGTCATCAGCCAGGCGCCGGGATTTTCCGGTACGCCGGCAGCCGGCCATTGTTCGAGGGCAGCGACGAGCGCGTCCTGTGCCAACTCCTCCGCCAGGCCGACGTCGTGGACGATGCGCATCAGCGCGGCGACGATCCGGGCCGACTCCAGCTTGACGACCGCGTCGATCCTGGCGGGTACGTCGGTCACCGCCGGCCCGCCTCCGGGCCGGCGGTGCTCCGCGGGTGGGTCACGGGCCGAAGACCTCCTGGATCACGCTCTCGCCGTCTCCGACGATCTTGCGGAAGCGGCGGGTCAGCTCGATGGCCTCCGCGCGGGACCGGACCTCTACCAGCGCGAAGCCGGCCACCGCCTCCTTGGCCTCGGTGAACGGGCCGTCCGTCACGGTGATCTCGTCGCCGACCGAGGTCACCCGCACGCCGCCGGCCTCCAGGCCGCCGGTGGCCAGCAGCACCCCGGCCGCCGTCAGTTCCTCGATGAACTTGCCCATCTCCGCGTACAGGTTCTGGTCGGCGGGCTGGTCGGAGGGCTTCGACATCATCAGGTAGCGCATGGGATGTGCTCCGTTCTCGGTGGTTGCCGTGTGCCCCAGCGTCGAACGATGGATGTGACAGGTAATGAAACCATTCCCTGTCACATCGCGGGAGCGACGTAGCGGCAGAACCGCAGCATACGAATCCCGAGAGAGGCCCAGCCATGACCACGCTCGCCGCCCGTACCGTGCCCGCCGCCGCCGTCCGTACCCGTTCCCTGCTTGCCTGCGTCGCGATCGCCGGGCCGCTGTGGGCGGCCGTCGCCGTGGCCCAGGCCGCCACCCGCGACGGCTTCGACCTGACCCGGCATCCGCTCAGCGTGCTGAGTAACGGTTCGCTCGGCTGGCTGCAGATCACCAACTTCGTCGTCGCCGGACTGCTGACCATGGCCGGCGCGGCCGGGCTGCGCCGGGCACTACCCAGCAAGTGGCTGCCCCGGCTGGTCGCGGCGAACGGCGCCGGCATGCTCGCCGCCGGAGTCTTCGTGATGGACGCCGCGGACGGCTTCCCGGCCGGCACGCCGTACGGGATGCCCGCGACGCTGAGCTGGCACAGCTACGGCCACATGGCCGCCGGCACGATCGCCTTCACCGCCTCGATCGCCGCCTGCTACGTGCTGGCCCGGCACTTCGGCCAGGCCGGACAGCGCGGCGCCGCCGTGGGGTCCATCGTCGCCGGCACCGCGCTGCTGGCCGGCGACCTGTGGGCGATGAGCGGCGGCGCGGCCGGGTCCCTGACCCTGGCGGTCGGCGCGATCACCGCGATGCTCTGGACCTCCGGCGTCGCGGGGTGGCTCGCCCGGCGCTGATCCGACCGAACGGCCCGCGTAGGCGCCCGCCGCGATCCCACCTAGCGCCCGCGTGGGCGCCCGGCGCGGATCCCACCGAGCGCCCGCGTAGGCGCCCGGCGCGGATCCCGGCGGGCGCCCGACCGGTTCGACCATCGACGGAACCGCGCGCGGCCGGCCACGTCCTATTGTCATGAATATGGGTTTCCGTGCGATCCTCGCGTGCGCTCTTGCCATCGCCGTCATCTGCTCCGCGAGTGGTTGCGGTGGCGGCTCCTCCGGCTCCGACGGCCCGTCGGGGACCGTCCACGGCACGATCGTCCTCTCCGGTGGCCCACCCGGCGCGTCGCCCGCGGGCGCGCCCGGCACGGTGGTCGTGGCCCGCGACGGTGCCGAGGTCAGCAGGCAGAACGTGGCGGACGGTCAGCAGTTCACATTCAGCCTCAGCCCGGGCGAATATCGGCTGTCGGTGCACGGCGTCGACGGCGCCTGCGTGGACACGAACGTCACCGTAACCGCCTCGTCGGACCAGTCCGTCGACCTGCTGTGCCAGCGGAAGTGAACGCATTCCCATTGACATCTGTCGAACCCTCGAAATGCCCGTCGGGGTCTGCAAGTATTGACTGCTGGCAATTCTTCCACGGGGAGGACAAAGCATGCTCAGAATCCGCAGACTGTTGGCCGCCGCATCGGTGGCCGCCGTCGTCACCGCCGCCCTGGTCGCGCCCGGCTCGCCGGCGAGCGCGGCGACCTGCACACCGTCGGCGCACTGCTACGGCGTCATCCGGTTCACCCCCGGCACGATCTACGGGATCAACCAGGGGCTCAACGTGCACTGCCTCGGCCCCATGAACGCACCGACGTCGTCCAACTTCGTGACTCAGGAGCAGTGGCTGGCCACGAACAACAGCTCGGGCCAGTACTGGGTCGAGGTCGGCATGGCCTACGGCGCGCCGCAGGGCTCCACCCGCTACATGTTCTGGGCCGACAACCGTCCCAACGGAGGGGGCTACCACGAGCACGACCTGTCCATCACGGCCGCGCTCAACACGTACTACGACGACTACATCAGGTGGATCGGCAACAACTCGTGGCGGGTCGAGCGGGGCGGAACCACGCTGGGCACCTCCACGGCCAACCCGGGACCGTCGCACTGGGCCAACGCCGGCGAGGAGCTCACCGCCAACGGCGGTGCGGCGTCGGCGGTGACCGGCTGGCTGTACCGGCAGACGAGCAGCGGCGGCGCCTGGATATCCAACTGGCCGGGCTCGACGATCAGCACGGACAACCCGCCATACGGCAGCTGGACCACTCCGGGTTACAGCGCCAGCTTCTACAGCAACTGCGCCTTCCTCACGGGTGCATCCGACCCTGGCCCGACCTTCACGCCGTTCAGCAAGGCTGCGGCCGCCACGGCGGTTCGAGGCCTCGCGACACAGCTCGCGGCAGCCAACGGTGACCCCGCCCCGAGCTCGATGGAATATGTCCTCACCACGCGGCAGGCTGCTGCGAAGGCGACCAGCCAGGCGGTCGTCGACTCTGACCAGCCGGTCTACGTCGCCTCCTTCAGCGGCAAGTTTTCCGGCGACCTCGCCAAGACGCCGCGCGGCGCGGTCAAGCCGAGCGGGTCGGTCATGACCGTGGTCATCGATCAGAGCACCGGCCGAATCACCGACTGGGGCATCGAGAAGGCGACGCCCACACTGGCCGCGCTCGGCGCGGTGCAGAAGCTCAGCTAGCCCCTCCACGGTCCATGACGCCGGGTCGGCGTCGTCCGCCATACGCTCGCCGCCGGCCCAGGCTCTGATCCACCGGGCGCCCGCATCAGTCGTCCAGCAGTCCCAGGCGGTGGGCGACCGCCGCGGCCTCGCCACGGCTAGCCACCGCCAGCTTCGCGATGATCCGGGAGACGTGCACGCTGGCCGTCTTCGGCGAGATGTAGAGCTGCTGCGCGATCCCGCTGTTGCTGCGCCCCTCGGCCACCAGCCGCAGCACCTCCCGTTCCCGGTCGGTCAGTGTCTCCGTACCCGTGGCGACCGGATGCGCCGCCGAGCGCAAGCCGATCCGGCGGGCCAGGGTGTCCGCGGCCTCGGACAGCGGCTTGGCGCCCAGCGCCCCCGCCACCGCCGCGACCTCCTCGACCGCCGCCGCCGCGCCGGGACGGTCGCCCGCGCCCGCCGCCGCGGAGGCCAGGCCCAGCAGGGCCACCGCCAGCGGATAACGCTGCCCGTCGGCCCGCCACGCGGCGACGGCCTCGCGCCACAGCTCCGCCCGGCCCGCCAGCGTCGCGGCCACCTGCACCGCGTGCGCCCGGTCGGCGGGGTAGCGCTGCGGCATCGCCCCGGCGAGCTGCCGGATCCGCGCGGCCAACTCGTCGTCGGCCGATTCCGCGGCAACCATGGCCGCCGCGGCGAGCATGGGCCAGCCGTACCGGGGACGGTCAGCGATTGCCGGCTCGGCCACCGCCAGCCGGGCCGCGGTCAGCACCGCGGCCTGGTCCCCGGCGTGCCGGGCGGCCTGGATGCGCAGCTCCGACAGCGACAGCCTGTTCTCCCGCTGCACGAACTGCCGGCCGAGGAAGCCGATGGCCCGGTGCGCCAGCGGCTCCGCGCGCTCGTGGCCGCGGGCCAGCCGCAGCCCGGCGCGCAGCCGCATCCACGGCACCGCCAGCGTGCCGGGCGGGTCCAGCCGGGCCGCTTCCGCGCAGCGGGCGTCCGCCTCGTCCCAGCGGCCCAGGGCGATCAGCGCCTCGGCGTGGTTGGCCAGCAGGAACACGCCGGTGGTCCGGTGCACCCCGACCCGGTCCGCGTACGGGACGCCCGCGGCCGCCGCGGCCGCCGACTCCTCGTAGCGGCCCAGCTCGTACAGGGAGTCGGAGATGTTCACCAGGGCTCGGGCCAGGTTGGGCAGGTCATCGGTCTCGCGGGCACGCGCCGCGGCCGCCTCCATCGCGGGCAGCGCCTCCCGGGCCGACAGCCGACCACCGCACACCTGCCCGTAGGTGATGGTGGCGGACACCTGGGCGGACACGTCGCCCATCTCGCCGGCGGCGGCGATCGCCTCGCTCGCCACCCGCTCGGCCTCGTCGTCGTCGACCTTGCCCAGCGCGTAGGCGACATCGGCGATCAGGGCCAACCGCTCCTGCGAGGGCGGCGCCCCCTGCAGCAGGCGGTACGCCTCGCGGGCCTCGGCCGCGCCGTCGCTGGTGCCCGCGTTGTAGAGCAGCTTGCTGCGCCGTACCAGCAGCCGGGCCGCGCGCAGCGGCTCGGCCTCCTCGTCCAGGTCGGCCAGCGCCGCCTTGGTCAGCTTCAGCGCGCGCTGGTGGTCGCCGGCGTCGATGGCCACCAGCCCGGTCTGCTCAAGCAGGTCGAGGTGGCTGGCGCCGAGCAACTCCGCCGCGTCCGGGACCAGCTCCCACAGCTCCAGGACGCGCTCCAGCAGCCGGGCCTGCTCCGCGTACGCGTACCGCCGGCCGGCCGCCTCCGCCGCCCGGCGCGACGAGGTCAGGGCCTTCGGGTGGTCGTTCGCGGCGTACCAGTGGTGGGCGATCTCCACCGGGGCGCGGCCCACCGCGACCAGGTTCGGCTCCGCCTCGACCGCCTCGGCATACCGGGCGTGCAGGCGGGCGTGCTCACCCGGCAGCAGATCATCGTGGACGGCCTCGCGGACCAGGGCGTGCCGGAACTCGTACCCGCCGTCGGTGTCGACGACGATCAGCTGGGCCGCGACGACGGCGCGCAGCGCGGACTCCAGGTCGGCCTCGTCGACCCCGGCCACCCGGCAGAGCAGCTCGTGACCGAACTTGGTGCCGCCGACCGCGGCCACCCGCAGCACCCGCTGGGCGGCGTCGGTGAGCTGGTCGACCCGGGTCAGCAGCAGGTCGCGCAGGCTGTGCGGGATGTCGCAGCAGGCCGGGTCGGCGGACGCGGCGAACTGCTCGATGAAGAACGGGTTGCCCTGGGCACGCTCGTGGATGGTGTCGACAGTGCGCGGTTCCGGCTCCGCCGCGAGCAGGTGGGCCAGCATCTCGGCGGTGCCGTCCCGGTCGAGCCGGTCCAGGTCCGCGCGTTGCACGCCGCGTACCCGATCCAGCTCGGCCAGGAACGGCCGCAGCGGATGGCCGCGATGCAGTTCATCAGTCCGGTACGTGGCCAGCAGCAGCACATGTGGCAGCCGGGCCGAGCGGACCAGGAAGCCGATCAGGTCCCGGGTCGACCTGTCCGCCCAGTGCAGATCCTCGATCACCAGCACCAGGGGCTGCCGCGCGGAGAGCCGCTCGAACAGGGCCGCGACCAGCTCGAACAGGTAGCCGCGGCGGGCCTCACCGACCGCGTCCGGCGGTGGCGGGCCCAGCTCGGGCAGCAGGCGCGCGAAATCCTGCTCGCGTCCGTCCAGGACGGCCGGGCCGTCGGTGTGCACGAGCCGGCGCAGCGCGGCGGCGAACGGCGCGAAGGGCAGGCCCTCCTCGCCAAGCTCGAGGCACTGGCCGGTGAGGACGCGGGCGCCCTCGCCGGTGGCCACCCGGCAGAACTCCTCCACCAGGCGGGTCTTGCCGACCCCCGCCTCGCCGCCGACCAGGACGGTCGACGGCTCGGCGTTGCGGGTGCCCTTCAGGGCGTCACGCAGCACGGCGAGATCCGCCTCCCGGCCGACCAGGACCTCACTGCTGGCGTGCGATGTCACACCATCGAGCATGTCATGCCACGGGGCGGGCGCGCCCGCCCCGAAGAGCACGGTCACGACGCGGCGGGAGCGCGTACCGGCCGGGGCCTGCGGGTCGGCCAGCGCCACCGCGGGCGATGCCGGCCACCGACGGTCGCCTCGTGGGCGAGGTGGTCGGCGGCTGCCGCGCGGCGCCACTCGCCGGCGCGCTGGTGGTAGAGGTCGAGCTGGAATTCGGCGTCGGTGAACTGGAACATTTGCTACTCCTCGCGCTCAGCCGTCGTTGCTGTCTTCGACTCTTCACGCGAAGGTGGCGGTCACGCATGGGGCAGGTCCCTCATATCCGGGCCCCGGCCCTCCTCAGCTACGGGTCCTGGGCGAGTAAGGCACCCGGCTGACCACTACACTTTCGGGTATGGCAAAACCCCAGGAGAAGGTGTCGTTCGTCGAGCGCCTGAAGCAGATCGGCCAGGTGTTCGCGTTCACCGCGCGGCAGGACAAATGGTTCGTCCCGCTGATCATCGCGGCGGTGCTGCTCCCGCTCGCCTTGACCGTGGTGGCCGTCCTCCTCCTGGGCTGGGTGTGGATCCCGATCGGCATCATGGTCGCCCTGCTGGCGGCGCTGATCGTGCTCAACCTGCGGTCGAACACGGCGATGATGAACGCGGCCGAGGGCCAGCCGGGCGCGGCGGCCTCGATCGTGGAGAACATGCGCGGCGACTGGCGGGTGCGCCCGGCGGCGAGCTCCACCACCCAGTTCGACATGGTGCACATCGTGATCGGCCGCCCCGGCGTGATCCTGCTCGGCGAGGGCCAGCCGCAGCGCGTCCGCAACCTGATGGGTCAGGAGAAGCGCCGCCTGTCCAAGGTGATCGGCAGCGCCCCGATGTACGACTACATGATCGGCCAGGGCGAGGGCGAGCTCTCGATCCGCAAGCTCCGCACCACGGTGATGCGCCTGCCCCGCAACCTGACGGGCAAGGACGTGAACGCGCTGGACAAGCGCCTCGGCGCCCTGATGGCCCGCCCGCAGATGCCGAAGGGCGCGATCCCGAAGAACATGCGCCCGGGCGGCAAGGGCATGCGCCAGCAGCGCCCCCGCTGACCCCGGCTGGGAGGAAAACTTCGGCGGGCTGGCGTCGATGGTCGACGATGGGGTCATGCACTCGTCGACCTTCACCGGCGTTCTCCTGCTGCCCTCCAAATCCGTCTTCGGCACCACCGCGGAAGTGACCCTCGGCGACGGAACCCCGGTCGCCGTCATCCACCGCAAGGCCTGGTCGGCCCGCCACAAATTCGAGATCTTCGACGCCGCCGACGCCACCCTGCTGGCAACCGGCACGTCGACCGGCTTCTGGGGCAACCGCTACGAGCTCCTCGGCCCGCGGTCCGAGCCCTTGCTGGACGTCAAGTTCAGCAACTGGAGCGGCCCCAAGCGATCAACCGTGACGCTGGCGGACGGCCGGGAGCTGACCACCAGCGGCAACTGGAGCGCCCGCAACTTCACCGTCGCCGACAGCACCGGCGGTCAGGTCGCGGGGCTGGTCACCACGAGCAGCATGTGGTCCTGGCGGCCGGACAGCCTGGCATTCGAGATCAACGCGCCGGTGCTCACCCTCGTGCAGGCAATCGGCATGGCGCAATGCATCCGTACGGCCGTCGAAGCATCTCGCGCCTCCTCGGCCGGCTGAGCGGCACACCCCCAGGGCCTAGGCTGACGGCCATGATCGAGAGGCCGAGTCAGAAGTGGCAGCGCCGCGTGGCGGACCAGGAAGCGGCGGTCGCGGCGGGAACGCTGCCCCGCGATCAGGCGTACGCCGCGGAGTTGTGGCCCGCTGACGCCACGGCCGCCATCGACGTCACGTTGGCGGCGTACGAGCGGGAGATCGAGGCTCTGCCCACCGTCCCGGACGAGGCCGCCTGGGCGGCGGTCGAGCGGGTCGTGCTCGCCCTCAACGCCATCGACGAGGAAGCGGACATGATCGAGACCGGCGAGCGCGAGGAAATCTGCGAATACATCGACGCCGTGCTGACCGCGGCGGGCGTCGACGTCACGGCCCTCACCACCCGCCGCAATTTGGACCGCGGCGAACTGACCGACGCCTGGCGCGACTGGTGATCAGCGCGCCGAGTCGGTGATCTGGTGGTGCGGTGCTGCGGCGGATGGCTACCCTGCTGGCATGAGCCAGATTGACTGGGTGGTCGTGTTCTCCGGCCGGATGTCGCAGCGAGCGCGGGACCGGGCCTGGCAGGGTTGACTGCGGAGCTGGGGCATCGACTGGAACCCCTTCGACGGCAGTGAAATCCGCATCGACCAGTATCGCGTCGACAAGCCCGACGGCACGGGGGGCGAGTGCCTGTGCGTATGGCGAGTCCAAGCAGCAGCGCTGCGACGGCTTGGCATCGAGCCGCCCCCATGGACGACACCCTGACCGAGCCGGGAAACGGTTCGCCCCGACCGGCGCGCTCGGCACACGCGAAGCGGCGGCCACGCCGGCAGGAGCCGGGCGTGACCGCCGCTTCGTACGCGGTGCTATAACTCAGACGTTGTAGTACATCTCGAACTCGTGCGGGGTCGGGCGGAGCCGGACCGGGTCGATCTCGTTGACGCGCTTGTAGTCGATCCAGGTCGAGATCAGGTCGTCGGTGAACACGCCACCGGCGGTCAGGAACTCGTGGTCGTTCTCCAGCGACTGCAGCACCGCGTCCAGCGAGGCCGGGACCTGCTTGACGCTGCCCCACTCCTCCGGCGGCAGGTCGTACAGGTCCTTGTCGATCGGGGCCGGGGGCTCGATCTTGTTCTTGATGCCGTCCAGGCCGGCCATCATCTGCGCCGAGAAGGACAGGTACGGGTTGCCCGACGGGTCCGGCACGCGGAACTCGACGCGCTTGGCCTTCGGGTTGCTGCCCGTCACCGGGATGCGGGTGCAGGCCGAGCGGTTGCGCTGCGAGTAGACCAGGTTGACCGGCGCCTCGTAGCCCGGCACCAGGCGGCGGTACGAGTTGACCGTCGGGTTGGTGAACGCGAGCAGCGACGGCGCGTGGTGCAGCAGGCCGCCGATGTACCAGCGGGCCATGTCCGACAGGCCCGCGTAGCCGGTCTCGTCGTAGAACAGCGGCTCGCCGCCCAGCCACAGGCTCTGGTGGGTGTGCATGCCCGAGCCGTTGTCGCCGAACAGCGGCTTCGGCATGAACGTCGCCGTCTTGCCGTGCTCCCAGGCGGTGTTCTTGATGATGTACTTGAACATCTGCATCTGGTCGCCGGCG
>Ga0307515_10009803_pt1 | contig 18453 bp, 10 predicted proteins | sample 17_EM_MG_FD_194513 | JGI IMG/M metagenome (GOLD analysis project Ga0307515, IMG submission 194513) | Populus trichocarpa ectomycorrhiza microbial communities from riparian zone in the Pacific Northwest, United States - 17_EM | ecosystem: Host-associated > Plants > Roots > Unclassified | place...
ATATAAAAATATAAAAATAAAAACAAATGCAAAAAAAAAGAAGGAAAAAAAAAGAATCTTACGTTAATGTTGAGTTTTCCCGAGCTAGAAGAGAAAAACAATCCAAACAAATCATTAAATAAATAGATAAGAAAAGAAGGAGATGAGAGGAGAAGACATACTTGCGCGTGGAGAAGAAGAGAAGAGAATAGAAGATAATGGGTTGAGGATAGAAGGGGGGAGAGAGAGAGAGAGAGAGAGAGAGAGAGGAGAGAAAGAAAGATGAAGATTTGGGAGGATGAGAGAAGAAGTTGCAGATGAAGAGAAAAGAAGACAAATGTGCCCGTCTATTCTGATTTTAGGGATTCTAATATTTCAATTGAGGGCTTTTTTATCAATGGTTTTATTGATGACATTTTAAATATTAATATTTTTAATTTTTTCATCGGTGTATCCGTTTGTAAAGTCTAATTGAAACTTTTAATTTAATAAAAAATTTTAAAAAACTTGCCAACTATCACTGACTACCTTTTTCGTTTGTCAATGATTCTGTATGTACTAATTAGTAATAAATAGTGCAAGCGAGAAGTGAATAGTACCTTAGCTCTCAGGAAATACCGACATACATTAATTGTTGGTGATCTGGTATGTATTGAACACAATGAACAATGCTAGTTAGAAGGGAACAATTTCAATGCTCTCTGGAATATACCGACAAACTTAATTCGTGGGTGTATCTATTTGTATTTTATAAGTTTATTGGTATTTCCATCGGTGCAAAACAATTTTTGTTGTCGGATTGTATTTGTATTCCTTATGTATCCATCTTGCAAATACTTAAAATCACAACAGCACACACAATACAATAACACCAGTTCTGTGTATAATAATAAAATCATATAAAATAAATGCTTTGTTATGATTTAACAATAAATAAACGTCATTGCCATTACATTAAAGTTAATTCCATCTATAAATATTACATTACAATTTATGGCATTACACATTTGTGTTGTACAAATTAATCAGAATTGTCTTCTTATTCAATTTCATCATCGTCATATTCATTGTAATCCTCTATATTGATTTCGTCATTATCATCATCTTCATCGACTTGTATATGTCTACTGGTTTTCAAAATATTATATAACTCCTCAACGTCAACATCAACATCAACATCAACAAAAGTATTCTCAACAACACGAAAATTTGAAGTTTCTTCTAAGTCATTAAAAGAAGAAATTCGATATAGATCAACTAACTCATCAAGTTGAAAGACATCATCTCCCACAGTTAATTCATCATTTCCATCCTGAACAAGGAAGGAGTGTATGAACTTGCTTGAATTGATTGGCGGAAAAAAAAGATATCGTCGATGTTGCGGAGTTTAGGCTTCGTGTTAGTTTTGACCAAGCCATGATAGGGATCTACTCTGATTTCTTTGTCAATGGTATCATGTCAATAGCATTTGAATAAAATCATGACCTCTTCTAACTTCCCACAGTAGTTAACTTCAAATTTATTAGAAGTCAATCCCTTAACACAAACCCTACAATTATATGTCTTTTTACCTTGACCATACTCTTTAATATGAAACATATGTCCATTAATGAAATATCCATTATAGAACTTCACCTTTCTTTCATGAACCACATTTAGTAAATTCAAAGTAACACTAACATTCCCTCTCAATTAATAAACCTAGTACATGAATTACATTTTCATCATAGTTAACGAGAAATGTGTAATGAAATTAAGTATCCCAAGAGATAAGAATAATTAAATAGTCCTTACATATGTTCTGAACCACGTGAAAAATTATTTATCTTGTAATCGAACAATTTACGATTCAGTCAGGTGTGACTTTTTGGATAGTAAAAACTGACAATGTTGTTTATGATGAATTCATCAATCTATTAGTTTATGATAATATAAGAGATGAATTGTTCGAAAGTAACAACATATGGAGTATTATACTTACTAAATAAAAGGTTTTAGTTCATCGCAGTTAAATAGAACAAAATTATGTGCTTGTCTGAATTTTATTTCTATTAAATATCTTCTCCTCACAACATTTTTTGGTACAGGTCATCTAGGATGAGAGAATATTGACAAATTCTCATTTGTAGGTACTTCCCCACTGTCATCATGCCTTGGAACGCGGTTGATTTTTGTTCTCACATGAAGCTCGAAATAGTATGAGATAAATGTTGAGATCTCTTCAATAATATAGGCCTTGCATATTGAAGCCTTAACATGCGCTTGGTTTTTTTACTTTTCTCTTAAGGTTGATCAAGTACTTCCATGGAATTAAATGAGTATTTGTATAATGATGTGGAAGTCATGAGTCTTCATTCCATACAATCTACAATTCTCCAAATTCATCAACCTTGATATGTTTGAAGCATATCCATCAGGAAAATGTAGAGTCTTAAGCCATTGGTAGACAACTATGCATTCTTGTCTAAGGCGAAGTTGGTTTTGCGCTTTGCGACCTGTGACCCATCATAAACCAACTCTATATTTTTACGGTTACAAAACAAAGATATATCCATTATAGCCTTGATGTTGTCCTTTGTCTTTCCTTTCACATCCATAATCGTGTTTAAAATATTTTCAAACATGATTTTTTTAATATGTATGGCATCAAGGTTATGGTTGAGGATATTAGTCTTCCAATAAGAAAACTCCTAGAAAATACTTCGCTTTACCCAATTGTGGGTCAAACCAAAACCAGGAAACTTTTGTTTATTGGATTGAAAACCAAACACAATGTCATCATACTCCGATACCATGTCATACAATTCTTCATCCGACGGTAGCAGCAATACAACATCGCTTTCAACTCTGCCAATATAGAAGTCCTTTTTGTTCTTTCTGCACTTGTGATCCATTGGCAAGAACCGCTTGTGGCAATAAAAAAAGATGTTTTACCGTTATTTGTTAACATGAAGGCTTTGTTATTTTCCGTACAACATGAACATGCTAGTTTTCCATGCGTGCTCCAACTAGGAACCATTCTATATGCAGGAAAATCATTGATTGTCCACATCAAAGCTGCCATTATTTGAAAATTTTATTTCCTCGATACATCATATCTCAAAGCCTCAGATGACCATAACTGCTTCAACTCATCAATTAACGGACGAAGAAAAACATCTATATTTCAACTCGGACAATTAATGATGCGAACCCTTGCAGAATTTAATAGAATTTGCGAACCCAAGATCTATCTAATCCAAGTTTGCTGAAAATAGGATGAGCTTATCACAATGGAGGACCTGCTCTAAGACAACAAGACTATAAACCAACTCAATCACAATGCCTACACTTGGAGACGAGCAAACAGAGTATAAATTCACAACAAAGATTGGTCAATTCTTTGAAGAGTTGAAAGTTCAATCAAGAACCTAGATTGACAACCAAAGGTAAAAAAAAATCAAAATATTATTAGGCAAAAAAGTGTGCTAAAAATTATTCTCAAGAGTATTTATACCCCAAGTCAGAAACCCTAGTTTCCCTAATGGGTCACATATAACCCAATTTAAATAATAATCAACCCAAACTAAAACTAGCCCAAACAAATTAAAATAAATAAAATAAACAAGTTTGAAACCCAAACAAGTGTTTCCTCATAAAATAAAGAAAGTTTAATAGCCCAACTAATTTAATAATACAAGTTCGGTTATTTCCGCATTCTATCTGGCAGCAGCAAAGCTCAACTTTAAATGGATGGTTCTCTCTCGTCTTAAAGAATTATAAGGCATGCCATATACCGTTGGAAAGGTATGGAAGTCTAGTTTCCTTACCAACTAGAATTACCTCAACATTCGACTTGTAGCTCCAGTTATGATAAAAAAGGTAGCAAAATGTCAAAGTATCCGAATCTAGTATTCTTTTCCCAATCTATGTGTAATAGTCTTGGTTCCACTAACAAGCCCCTCTTGAACATGAATTAGATTAATCACGACTTTCTTCTCATTATTTAATATCCTCTTGAAGTCCACCTTAGCCCATGTATCTTGAAGAAGTCCATTGAAAGCTTTTTTGAACCCTTTAGCTCTAAGCCTTGTAACTGGACCAACCGGAACCTCCAATGGATCCTTTGGTATTGGGATCACATCAATTAGGATCGAGTATGACCATAGATAAAAACATGAACTTCAACCTCATGCACATCCCTAGTGGCAAATTGTTAACCTCAAGTATCACCGGCCAACAAGAATAAGGAGCAATAAATGTACAAAATGGATTGAATCCATCTATACATAACCCAAGACAAACGTTCTTTGATTCTATTGAAAACTGAAGATGCACCATATTAAAATGTTTCCAGGATTCAACATTAGAATAGTGCACCATCACTCAATCCACCACATCATGTGAATGATGCCATATCTTATTCTCAACGATCTTTGGTATCATGAAAAACCTTTGTTGTCTAGGTGTGATTGAGAGGTATCTAAGTTTTCTATGTGCAACAAAAGTCCTTCCCCTACCAGTTATGGGTTTAGAATGAGTATGCCTACATGTTCTGCAGTTGGTTAACTCTGTATTTTCAAGGTAGTACAACATGCAGAAGTTTGGACACATGTCAAATTTTTTGTATTCTAGGTTCAGGGGTTTCATCATGGATAGCATAAAACTTCTCTTACAGCCTATTTTGTTCAAGTAAAATACTTTTCGTCCATTCGATAATTTTTTCATAATCAGCCTCACTTAACCTATGATCTGACTTGATGGTGAACACCTATGCAATGACTAATAATTTACTATGATTTATGTGCCCATCATATAATGGTTCATTAGAGTTTTTCAAAAGATAAAAAAAAAACTAGGCCTTGTCTGCATTAGGTTCTTCATCTACTATTGGACATTGACCGGCATAATCCTGATTCATTCTCATTACATCCATAACCATATTTCTATAAGGATTACTATTGTCATCTACAACTTATGCACATTGCTAGAACTAGAAGTTGACCTAAACATCCTTTCTACCATGGTCTTGTGAGGAACATATGATTCTCTGTGTGCAAACCAACACAAGTATCTCTCCATAAACCTTTTTTATAGAAGATTTATCGCTACAACATCTAGATCGGGAAACTTTTTATTTTTACATCTTTTACATGGTCATCTAATATCGCCTCCATTAATATTTTTCAGACTAGATAATGGGAATTAATAAAACCCTAAACCCCATTACAATAATTCATCCTATGCAACCCTTTGGGTGAATCATGATACATTCATGAACGATCATCCATTACTTATGTCAAACCTGTTTAGAATATCGATGACAACATGTATTAATTAATTAGATAAACTAAATAAATAACCAAATATTGGTTTAACTCAAATTTCTTCAAACTATTTTAATACTATAACTAATTCATTATCAATTATCTATATTAATTAAAATTTCAATACATTTACCAAAAATTTCAACTCAACAATAAAATTGACAAAATATAAAACAGACTTGTTAAATAAGCAATTATTTATTTCATCATAAAACACCTAAGTCACAAATTCAAATTAAATTTCATCAATTTACAAACAAATATAATTTTACAAAATCTGAGACCAACCCTAACATGTAAAAATCATACATTCATACAACAAATATTTATGGGGAAAAAAAATATAAAACAAGTAAATAACCAAACAAAATACATATACTACAAAAATATGCAATAAAAAATAACATTTTAAAATTGAGTTCAAATAAAAAATGGGTAGTTTTACTTACTTGAAGTGGAGAATCCTCAATAAAATTTGAATCAGAATAGGAATGCATAGAAACTAAGTGTTGGGATGATTGGATTTCTAGTGGGAGGTTGATTTATGATAAAATTAGGGGGCTTATGGTGTTTGTTACAGAGAAAAATTGAGGAAGAAGAATAAATGAGGAGAGAGAGTGGAGGGTCACTCGTCAGGTCATAAATTAAATATTACAAAACGATTTATCGACGGATTTAATCGACAGATTTAAATCCATTTGTAAGTTTTTCTGTAAAGATGACACATCATCGTACTTCTTGGGTTTTTTTTTTCATTCTTTGTTTTCCCACTGTAATTCTCTCGGTATATACCAAGGGAATATTTTTTTTGGTGGTTACCGATGGATACAACGAGGGACTATTTTGTCGGTAAAGTTCACTGCAATCTCCAGATGAAAAAATTCCGTCAGTATTTTCATTTTTATTTGCCAATTTTCTAACAATGGTTTACGTAGTTTTTCTGAAAATATTATATGACATAACGTTTCTCTAAACCAAAATAATAGGTTTAGCTTTATATTTATAGGGAATCCTAAAAATCCTATAAATGACAAAATATCAACTTGCCCCATAAATAATATCCATATATTATTTAAGAATAATTTTAGAAATTTAATCAATCAAGTCCTTACTCGTTTATTCTAGGACTAGAATTATAATCCCTAAATTAAATACATTTTAGTACTTAATTTCTAAAATTATTTTCAATCAAGTCACACTTGATTACTTATCCCAGTTTAATTTCTAACTAATGGTTATTAATGTGTGTGACCCATTAGGTTCCTAATATGTTGGCCCAAATATAAATTATAATTCTAAATAAATAGAATTAAATAAATTAAACAATTTAATTTATAATCAATTCAATAATTGATTTATTTATATTTAAAGATCAAGTGAACCATCTAGCAACGTGTCATGATCCCCAAAATATTATGAAAGTTATAAGTGGTTTGATTAACATTTTAGTGACCGGTTTCTCAGTATAATTAATATCCTTCATCAATAATGTTCTGATTTAGACATTTTACTATAAAGTACATCTGTCATGTTAAATCATATTTGTTCGCAACATTATAGTCATTGATCCTTCGAATAAGATTTGAAATTCTTTTCAAATCTCATTCCACCTTACGCAAGGATTTAACAATCAATACTATTTGATAATATGAGAACATGTGATGAATCCTTTCTTGACCACTCAAATACCTTAATATAGTTGATGTTATATCCATTGTCTTCCCATTTATTATCTTTACCAAGATAGTGTGTAACATGATCAAGACATAACACTCATTAGAAATTGATCTCTTAACATAAACTCCACTATTATAGATCTTTATTCCTGACCATACTCTTCAGTATGAAAGACACATCTGTTGAAAAAATACCTATTATAACATTGACCTTTCTATCAGGACCTAAAAATAGTAAACGTATAATAAAATCAAGTATTACGAGAGTTAAGAATTATTAAGTATTACTTACATGTGTTTTAAACCACGTGGCAAATTGTTCATCTTGTAATTGAAAGATTTGAGATTCAATTAGAGTTGAGTGTTTCACATATCTAAACCCTGACCAATAGTAATAGAGAAGATCGTTAATCCCCCACCTAACCTAGAAGTTCATATGTATTTTCAAAAATTAAAGAAGGTGATGTGTGAGGCATTAATTCATATCCAATATACAAATGCATGTGCGATATATATTAAAGCATAAAAGGAATGCACGTTGATAATAAGAAATGGACAAAAAGTAGTAAAAATTAAAGAAAAAAATGTACAACACAAAAAAAAAATAACACAACAATTAGACACACAAAGCTTAGTATATTGGTTCTTGGTGGAGTCGTCATTTTGTCACATGTATACGGTGTCGTGATGATCATCCTCCTGACTCAAGATAGTTGGGAATGGTGTGGAGGAATTCTTGTCCTTTATTCGTAAAAAGAGGGAATGAGAGTTGCCGCTTAGTATTTTGGTCACTAGGAACTCTAACTGGTCTCAAAGTTTGGGAAAGGGAATTGATTGCGTAAAGGGAAGGTATTAACACCTCTAATATGTCTTACCTGAGGTAAACTGCATTCCTTATTGTCTAATATAAACTAATGAAAAGTTATGTTTTCTAACTGGTGGTCTGTCGAAGGTTTAAGAAAAGTCCTCTCTAGTAAGGAGATCTTTATCTTATCAAATTAAAACAACCTAACCGTTCTAATGCCAACTAAAATAAATTGTCTTTTCATTTCATATTAGAAATATATCCTACATATAAGTTCATAATCCTGCATATGAAAAGAAAAAAAATATAATTTTGTCATTTTTGAAATGTATGCCAAAATCCTTTGGGAATTTAAACACTTGTTCTAAAATCCACGCAATATTTTTTCTTTAAAAAATTGTCAAAGTATTTTAGATATTTTTTTTTAAAAAAAAATGCTTAAATAACTTTAGGATTTTTAGCCATATGCAAGAAAAAAGCTTTTATATATTATTTTATTTTAGTTTTATTTTTTTTACCAGACCCGAATAAGTTAACTCGAAATCTTTGGCTCGACCATTGTCGCACCCTCGCGAGAGCTCAACGTCGCGGCGACCCTTCCCGGAGCGGGGAATTGATTTCAGGGTTTTTGTTTTTGTGAATAAAGGAGTCGCCACCTAGTATTATGGTCACTAGGAAACCTAACTGGTCTTTCAGAGATTCTAAGGCAAGGGACTAGTTGCGTAAAGGGAACGTATTAACACCCCTAGTACGCCCTACCTAAGGTAAGCTGCTTGGTGTTTGGTTTGCCTTATAATTGCTATGGTGTTGGTGTTTTCTAATCCCATCAATTTCCATAGGATAAGCTTGCTATAATGAACAAACGTGGACTCGAAGTATAAAAAGAAAGAACCCTTGGTCAATGTGGATTACACTCTTAGATATGTCTACAAAGTACCAAGGAGAACCAATGTAAATCTCTTGAAATCTGTGTTTGATTCAGACAAAATTTATAACCTATGATTTATGAAATATGTAAGATAGAAATCTAAGGAGATTCAATGTGTTTAAGAGCTCATTTTTCCCTTAGTATTTCAAGTGTTTGTGACTCGTAAATCGCAAGGAAGAGAAACAAAAAAACTAAGTTAGAAATCTAAGGAAATTCAAGGTGCTTTAGAAGCCCATTTTTTCCTTAGTATTTCATACTTTCACGGCTCGTAAACTGTGGAGTTAAAAACTAAAATGTCCCTAATTATAATCGAGGCTTCTTTCAAGGATGTGTGATGACTTATTATTCATAGAAAAATATTTTGGACATTAGCCACTTAGGGGTTTCTTTATCCAAACATTAACAGCGAATAATAACAAGTTATTCCCAATAATATTTTGGATATTCATTTTCTTTTAAACTTCGAATATTTGTTTTTTTTTTAAAGGAAATTCAAAATATGTTAGGGTATCGGTCGTATGCATGAAAACATTTTATATATATATATATGTGTATATTTGCCGCATTTGCATTGAAAACCGGGTATTCTAAATACAAGATTTCTATTTTTACAATATAAAAAACACAAAAAAGAAAAAAAAACAAAATAAATACAGGTTCAAGTGAATTTGCCTTCCCTGGTTACTGTTCAAGTGAATTAAATTTCACTTGAACAGTAACAAACGCAACTAAGAATGCATGCAAAAGCTAGGAATAAAAAAACAGCTTACCTGGTCTGCCAGCGATCGGGTTTTATTTGCCTTCAGCTGCCTCCGTTCGTTGGTTCTTCTTTTGTATCTTCGTTCCCCTTGTTCTCCTCTTTTCTGTCCCATTTTATGTGTTTTATTTCTTTCCCTCTCTGGCAATTGAGACGAACGAAGACAACGGTGCTGAAGCTTCTGCGCACAGCTGGGCTGTCACTGCTTCTAGGGACAACGAAAACATGGCCACGCTGGTTTTCGTCTTTGTTCTTTTTCTTTCCTTCTGCTGATGCTCTCTGTGGAGATGATGAGGGAGATGTCGATGAAGGCGTGTTATGCTGGTTGAGTTCACGCCCCTGCCTCTGTGTTTTTCTGCTTTCGACAGTGTCGTTGTCGGCTCTCTCTCTCGTTGTTTTTCCTCCCTTTCTCCTCTTTTTTCTGTCTTTTTTTTTTTCTGTTTTCTTCTCTCGTTGCTCTCTGTTCTGCTTTCCTTTTCCTTTCTTTCATAGTAACGAAAGGATAAAAAAAAAGATTAACTCCCTCTGTTCTCTACGTTTTCTCTCTACTCCTTCTGTTCTCTTCTTTTCGTTCTTCTGCTCCCTCTTTTCCTTCTCCTATTGCCTGCCTCTCCTTTTGTTTTTTCTTCTTCTCTTTAGGTCAGTAGAGGAGGCTTATATATAGCCTAATATAGCTCTATTTAGGAAATATTCAATGCACTAATTCTAGGGTGTAAATCTCGGCTGATTTACAATCAAATAATGGAAATGACGAAACTAAAATATTCTTCCTCCAACGAAACCAATTCACTTTCCAAATTTTGAAATTTGTCTTTAAATAATCCGATAAATCCTTAAAACATTAAATCGGGTCCCTCGAATCAAGACCTGAAAAACTCAAGCAGGAAACCTTCTCATGATAGAATTCTCTGCTTTCACATTAGATATTCAAAAGAGAATATCTTGACCTTCTGATATCGAAATCAAGAGATTCAAAAGCCCAAATTCATCTACGCGTCCACGACTACAACTTTGATGAAGGATTCGAAGTGAGATAAAATCTTTTTAAAGAACAGAATCTGACAGCAATCTGGTTGGTCAAAAAGGGTCTCCTGATCTGATTCAGACACTGACAATACTGAGCATCCCGATATCACTGAGAGTATGATCTAAGAATAACGACCAACAAAATTGTGATGGAAGCAGAGTCTTTAGTGCAAAACTTAGGTCAGAATCCTTCTTGCGGCAAAATTCTCTACTTTCATGTTTAGATATTCAAATGGGAATATCTTGAGCTTCTGATATCGAAATCAAGTGATTCAAAAGCCCAAATTCATCTATGCATCCAGGACTACAACTTTAATGAGGGATTCAAAGTGAGATAAAATCATTTTAAAGAACTGAATCCGGCAGCAATCTGGTTGGTCAAAAAGGGTCTCCTGATCTGATTCAGAAACTGACAATGTCGAGCATCCTGATATGACTGAGAGTCTGCCATAAGAACTGTGAGCCCTAGGACCCAATAGAGGTGTAGGTAAATTCTTCAACATGTCATGAGTGATAGAATATAGCTGGGATGGTCAAATATTGCACGAAACCAAGTCAGAATCAAAGCCTAAGTTGGAACAAAAAATTGCGACAGCAGCAGAATCAGTTTTTTTTTAGTGAAAATTCTGAGGGATTTATCCAACCTTAAAAACCAGATAAAGAAGGAATAAATTTAACATTATGAAGACTCCTAATCAGTCTAAGAAACCTGACGATTTTGGCAGCAAAGGGGGAGGCTAAAGAGAGTAGAAAACAACTCAAACAGGGTTCGAAAAACATTTCTTTCTTCTCCGCTTTTGTCAATTTTCCAGCAAACATGAGCTGCACTCCTACACTCGGTTTAAAAGAGGTATACACCATTTCCAGCACCTGGCCTCCAAAACTGAGTAACAACAACCATAAACCGAACTAAAAATCCTAATTTGACCAAAAAAAACAACCCAAAAACAAAACCAAATTAAAAAAACAGATTAAACACATGAAAAACACAAAAACTGAAAAATTCTTGAACAAAACCAGATCAAACACAAAAAAATAAAGAACACTAAGAACATCTGAATGAACCCGGCAACGTGAACTCAAATTCAGACCAGATTTCATTAAATCAATAGTATACAAAGGTTGCAAATCATTCAAGGATCAAGAATTAATGGTTCATTTACTTTGATTTTCTTTAAATCATCATGATTTGACCAAAATGGGTTCCAGTTGAAAACCAAAACTCTAAGATTAAAAATTATTATAAACATGTTATTGATGCAAATAAACACTATATTATTGGTTATTCATGCATAAGGAATGATTATGTGCAAAGAAATTGACCAAACATGGTCCAAATCTAGTGGTTAAGACAATAATCTTCCCAACAACATGAAGAACATGCTAGAAAGCCCAGAAATTTTCTAGCAAAGGTTACCTCTGCCAATCCTAGAAAATGGCATCTTTGGCTTCTAAAGCATGACTTTTTATCTCAATAAGTCACAATATCATACACAAACAATAAGGTTGTAAAGGGGATGTTCCTCATCCATTTGCAAAAAAAAACCTTATGCCATTTGAGGGTCACTCTAAAACGAGTTGTTGGAAGGTGCTAACTTGATCATCGTGAACTGCTAAGATAGAAAATATATTCTTCTGGGTTAAACCCTAGAAATAAGGGTTTCTAATTTGGGATTTGGCAAAGTTTCAATTTATTCCCTGCCAAAACTTCAAATCTATTCTTTCTATTGTGGCACATACACCCTTAATTGACACAAAACTTTTTAATTGCATGCAATTGAACCCCTTCCAAACTCAAATATTAACCCTTAAGTTGGCCACCTTTTCATTTTGGTTCTTAGTTTTAAATTTGTGTATTTTAACCCTTAATTGACCAACAAACTTTCAATTTCTTCGAGTTGGCCCTTGATTTGGTCAATTTCAGCCACTATATGAACACACCTTTTCCAGTTTGATCCTTGGTTTTGGATTTCTTCAATCAAGTCCCTATTTGCCCATCAAACTTCAATATTTATGCAATTAAGCCCCTGATTTGACCAAATTAACTTCCAAAAATTGCAATTCGACCCCCAGACTTTAATTTCTTCCAATTAAACCCTAACTTAACTTTTAAAAATCATTTTTTTTCAATTAAGCCCTATATAATTCAAATAAACCTTGAAAAATTCTAATAGGGCCTTCATTAGTCAAAAATACATTGTAATTTTTTTTTAATCTTGTATATTTGATCTTTCTTAGTTGGTCTTTGACTATTTTCTAGGTGTTATGGTATAGTCTTCTCACTAATATATATATTTTTATTTTCTTCTAATATTTTTTTTATTTGTTTTTTGTACGTTTTCCTTTTCCCTTTTTTTTTCTTATTTTCTATTTATATGGGATCCCAAAAATGGGCAACAATAGATGTCGTTCTTTACAATACTTACACAGCAAAGACTTGTTAAGTGTTTTGCATTGTAAGTTTGTAAAAACAAACAAATTGTTCTTCAAAAACTAATCTTCTCAAAACTTTACATTTAGTTGACCTGAAACTCTACCTTTAAAACAATTCCTTTCAATAGAACTATGATCAAATTGTTTACAGTTTGGTTAACCTCAAATCCTAATTCGGGGATTTCCTTTTAACTAGAATCTTGATCTATAATACCTACCAATTACTAGGTGTGAAAACTTGGTGCTTCTTGATTATATTGTTGAATTTCTTGGTATTTCATGATTGTAGGGTTGAGCCAAAATTCCATATCTCAGTGGTTCTTCTAGAACCAAAATTTCATGTTATAGCTCAGTCAACCTAAAATCTCAATCTAGCGATTTCCTTTAACCATAATCAATATCCCTGTCTACAGTTAGGTTAACCTGAAATCCCAACTTGGTGATTCTTTTTAACTAGAACCAAAATCTCTGAAAATAGTTCGATTAACCTTAAATCTCAATCTGGCGATTCTCTTTAACCAGAACCAAAATCTCAGTCTATAGCTTGGTTAACATGAAATCTCAATATGACGATTTCCTTTAACAAAAACCAAAATCAAAATCTACAGCTTGGTGAACCTGAAATTCCAGTCTAGTGACTCCTTTTAACTAGAACAAAAAATTTTGCCTTCCAACTAGGTCAACCTGAAATCCCAATCTGGCGATTCCCTTTAACCATAACTGAATTTTTTATTGATTGTTCAGTTAACCTGAAATTCCAATCTGGTAATTTCCTTTCACCAGAACCAAAATTTCTTTGTTTTAAACTTAGCTATCCTAAAAACCCTGAATCTCAGCGATCCTTTTTAGCTAGAGCTTTCCAAAGACTCCTTCTTTGTCAATCTTTTGACTTATACGAGTTTGATTTCAAGAATGTTTCTTATAAAAAAACTCAATGCAATGCTTTGGGGTTAATGCATGTATCCTTACCTTATTTGGAAACATAGGTCTCACCCTTTCTTTAGTTTCCTCTGAACTCTTTTTTTTGTCTGACCTTGTTCCTTTTATTTCTTGTGGGGCCCTTTCTTACTCCACCGATTATGTGATTTGACATTGCTTTCTATCATACTCTTGTTATTGCTTTAATTGTCTTTTTTCATTTTAAAGGCTTTTTGATTTTTTCTTCAACACATAAACCTTTTTCAAGAAGAAAATCTTTGAAAGACTTTGTTTCGTTCATGAAAACTAAAAATTTTAATGTATGCATCAAAACAATTCTTTAAGCAAACCCCCTTAGGGTTTTATCGATTTTTAGGTCAGGCTTTTACCAGAGGTAACCTTTTGTTTTAGCTTTCAAAAAGGTTTCAAGTATTTACTTGAAAATCTGTATAGAATCAAAGTTTTGCTTCATGTTAGGATTTGCATTTTTCTTGCATAACTAAAAGCGTGTGGCTGCTCATTTATCACATCGTGTGAATAGTAAGATCGTCATTTATCAACCCATTTTTCTTGATTAGAAAGGACTTCTAAAGGTACGTAATATAGACTATGGCTTTGGGCTATGAAACAAATGGATGCTTTTGAGGCTCAAAAAGTGTTTGAGGGTTTTAAAGACTTAGAATCACTTTTATTTTTCGTATTTTCTCTCATGAAGTTGTTTCATGGACTTTGTTTAGATAGACTCTCTTTCTTAATGAAGAGTCTTGCTTCAGAATCTTTGCCTTAGTCTCAGAGCATCATTAAACCATCATTTTCTTTTTCTCTTTCTTTCTTTTACTTTTTCATTTTCTTCTTTTCTTATATTGTTTTTCTCTTTCTTATCTTTCCATTTTTATGATGATGCCCCCTAGTGATAGGTTCTAACTTTCATAGATCCATGTGTGTATTTTGACAGTTTGCTTACATTTTCTTTTCCCCCCTAGTGTAAAACCCCAAGAATAAACTTATACAAAGAAAAAATTATTAAAAATTTAATTTTAATAATAAACACAGAAATAATACCAATACAAGAAATTAATTATGAAAGACATAAAGTGGTGGCTCAAGTTGTGAAAAAGAATATAAATAGGACCAAAGTGTAATTCAGAAGAAATGGGACTATAAATACCCCTATTTTCTTCTCCCTTGCAAAACCAGGAACACACACATAAAAAATGGGGGAGATTTTCAGATTTTTACATCAAATTTGGGAGAGAAAACACCAAGATTTATCAAATTTTACAAGTCTTAGACAAGTTTGTAGGAGAAAAAAATCATTTAGCAAGAGAAATTACAAGAAACAAGTGTGGAAATTGTGAAGAAAAGAGTGGTGAGTTGCCTGCTACATGCAAGGAAAAGGTAGCCAAGATTTTTCAATCAATTGAGAAGTAAAGCACAAATTTCTTTCATGTAAGGAGTTATAAACTCATTTTTTTTATGAATTAAGCTCCAATTTGGTTGAAATTGCACAATTTTCTTGAATTGGGAATTAGGGTTCTTGAACATAAATTGGCGGAAATGCGAAATTACCTAAAATTAGACCAATAGAGTGCTGCAAATTACTTTGGATGTGAAATTATGTAAGGACAACAAAAAAAATATCCATAGAAAAAGGGCCCAAGGTGGCCGACCATTAGTAGGGTGAATAAGAGGGGTAGAAATTGTGATTTTCTTTGTTAGATTGTTCTTAATATGTTGTTATAATGTAAATGATGATTAGAAAAGAGAATTTTCATTTAAAAAGGAGAAGGAACTCTTAGTCCCTTTGAGACCAAGATGAGAATTAGTAAGGAGAGGGGGAGTTTTGAGATTTCGTATGAAAAATTATGAGTGAATTAGGTATAGTGGAAAGTTTACTAATAATAGAAATAAGATAACTTGATGATATGGGAATTATGTAAATCAATTTCATAGGTCATGAGGGGTGGAAAGGAGTTTATGGGCCACATGCATGGCCTATGACGTGTTTTGGGGTTGGTTGTGAAAGGTACAAAATCATAGACGTAAAAGACGTGCATATTTCTTGAGGTGGTTCTAGACCATTGTACATAAAAAAAAGAGGCAAAATTAGTGTAAACGGTGTTGGGAGGTCATATTTATGAAGGTTGCCATACATATGGCATGGGATTAGCTATCTCGAGAGAGAGAAGGGAAAAGGGATAGTTGGAGATGCAATTAATCCATTGATGTAAAACTGGGCAGATTTGTCTCCTTGATTCCCGAGAGGATTTGGGCTTAAAGACGTTAAAATTTAGGGAGGGTTCCTTCATAGAATGTAGTCTGAGATGTTAGTTTTTCAACGAGTCTAACCTCGCTTAATTTAGAGCTCTAGAGCTCAAGATATAGATAAATATATGAGAGGTCGAGTTGCCACCCCTACTGGCAGATTTGACAAATTGACAAAATGGAGAAATTTAGCCATGTTAAGGGCAGAATCCAGTTTCCTTCCCTTTGGAAATTTTATAGCGTCATGTCTTGACATTCGAAAGGAAATAAACCATATTTGAAATTGAATTTTGTGATATTTGTTATGATTTGATAATGAACCGTAATCTTAAGAGATGTAATGAGAACGTAAATGTAAGGAAAACAATTGTAAAAAAGGAGTAAACATTGTCATTATTACTATTGTTATTTTGTGAAATGTGATTTGAGTATGGAATAATGTGATATGCTTGTGGATTCAAGAGGAACCACATGAAGGACACAATAGCAGTAAGAGAGCGCGAGCCGAGCTTCTGGAGCAGGTAGGTGATCTATATCTATACTTTTTACATAACGATGATTTTAATAATCTGTTCAATTCTTGGAATGTACATCTATGGGTAAAGCCACAAAGAGAAGAGATAAAACAAAATAAATGAGGAATAAAAATGGATTTGAGTAATTGGTTTGATTAACATGAATTATATTATTTGATTTCATTGGTGATCACTTCTCGAACTTGATTAGTTGGTCTCGAGTACAGAGGCTAATGATGTTAGTGAGGTTTACAAACATCGGCATGACCATCCCTAAAAATGAGGGATATTGGACTTGATTAACTATTCGGGATAAGAATAGTTAATGATATCGACTGATAAAATCGATATTGGCATTCATATAAAACTTGATTAGTTATTCTTGATGTGAAAGCTAATGATGTCAATAATCTTTGACATCAGCATTCCCAAAAATATTCCAATGTATTATAAAAAAATTGATTGACCATTTCAGATTAGAAATGATCAATGACATCAATTGGTTGCGTTGATGTCGGCATTACAACGAACTTGATTAGTCGGTCTTGATATGGGTGAGTAATGACATTAATGGGACTCGTTAGTGTTGGCATTTCCTTCTAGGATTTGGGGAAGAAGTATTATGATGGTATCATTGATGAAGGGATGAAGGAGGATTGAAAGTATTAATGAAATGGAGATTGACATCTTGAAAGAATTATCCCTTCGGCCCCAAAGATGCGACTATTGGTTAAAATTATGGAATGAAAAGGGAGGAGAGAATTATTTGATAATTCCTAGAACAATGAACTTAGAAGCATTAGACGGGAATTGTAAGAAATGATCATAATACATAACATTGAATATATGTATTTATGTATTATTGTTTTCTCTTCTCTAAAACATTATTGCTTTTAATATAATTATTTTCGAATATTATGTTATTGCAGGTCCATCATACTCACGATAGGAGTAATATTCTAGATCCTCTAGTTTTTGTGTTATTTAAAAATTAAATGAATATCAATGTATTTTGCCCTTCAAGGAACTATATGACTTGAATTGTAGTAGCATCCTTTAAAGCAATATCTGAATGTAAATTGTATTATTATGTACTTGAAATCTTAATGTATTTTATTTTCTTTATCTAAGATTTAAATTTATGTTCGACCTTATATGATGAATATTTTGAATATTGTGTTTGTATTCTTGAATAATATGATGTTTGAGACGTGGTATGATTAGAATATGTATAAATAATGAATAATGGATGTGTACATGTGACTTGTTGATAACTTGAGACCTCCCAGTATAGGAGAGAGTACTCTGCTGAAATTTCAGCAGGAATTTCGATAAACTTTGTATGAATTCGGCAAAAAAAAAAATTCATCGTATTTCTCCCTTTTTATGATTGATGTGTTAGTCTCGAAAATATGGATGGTACACCTAGAGTGGGGTGTGATCTTAGTCGAGGTTTTTAAAAAGTGAAGGGATAACAAAGATGGATTTTCCTCGTTTCAAACACATATCGTTAGTATTGATAAACTTTGTCATTTTTCTGAAAGAACTGACAGGTGATTACAGAGTGACTACCAACCATTTATCCATGCAATTCAAAATGTTATTCAAAGATAGGTTGTGTCTCAAAGTTAGTTTTGGTTTGATAGGTTTGGTCACTTTTTAATTGAAAATTGCTTAAATCTCATCTTAAGCATATTACGATTCATTCCTTACAATCATGCACAAAAGTAGTTCTTTTTAGGGTTTTTTTTAGGAAAATGATTTCAAATGCTATGAGATCATGCAATTTATAAAGAAATGTTCTCTACATTAAGAATTCATGGCCAAACTTTACTTTATTGACTT
>Ga0307515_10009804_pt1 | contig 18452 bp, 14 predicted proteins | sample 17_EM_MG_FD_194513 | JGI IMG/M metagenome (GOLD analysis project Ga0307515, IMG submission 194513) | Populus trichocarpa ectomycorrhiza microbial communities from riparian zone in the Pacific Northwest, United States - 17_EM | ecosystem: Host-associated > Plants > Roots > Unclassified | place...
CGCCAACGGCCCTGAAGTGGCCAACAGCGCCGGTATCAGGATGCTTCCAATGCGCGAATGCGTTGGCTACCATCCCGCAATCTCTAGCGATCCCGTGATTCTGAAGACGAATTCACGATCCTGAAGAAACTTAACGCGGTAAATGCGGATGAAGCCTGACCTAATATTTCAGGGCTTCCCGATCGAAGGACGGTAAAACCAGAATGAAAACATCAGCAGCAAAGAAAATGAAGCAGCGCAGTGCCGGCAAACCCGACATTGAATTGGGCAAGCGCATTCGCCTGCGGCGTGTGGAACAGAAGATCTCGCAGGCTGAGCTCGGCGACAAACTCGGCGTCAGCTTCCAGCAGGTTCAGAAGTACGAGAAGGGCGTCAACCGCGTCGGCGCAGCTCGTCTTCAGCAGATCGCTACAGCGCTCGATGTGCCCGTCACCTTCTTCTACGACGGCGATGGCAAGGCCCGTGAAGTCGAGAGCCTGCTGTTCCTCGACAGCGCTTTCAGCCTGCGTCTGCTGCGCGCCTACAGCAAGATCAAGGACCAGACCGTCCAGCGTCAGCTGGTGTCCTTGATGGAATCGATCGCAGCGAACGAAGACTGATTGCTGCTTGTTTTCGCGCGAACCGGGACCGGTTCGCGCGAACAAAACCTGCCTGATCCGGTTCTGCCCCCGTCAGAACCGAACTGGCCCTAACGCGCGGCACCGCGAACGCGGTCGATCAGCCCAAGCGGATCGTCCGGCAGCCGACCCCCCCGCCAGGCCACATGCTGGTCCGGCCGCGACAACACCAGCACACTGCCATCATAGCTGGCCAGGTTCGGTCTTTCGACATCGAGCACCATGAGCGGCAGACCCCGGCTGCGAGCCGCCGCCTCGAGCGCCGCGACATCCGCAGCCAAATCGAACCTCAACAGCGTAAACCCCTCGCCCATGGCATCGTAGAGCGAGCCACCGTCCGCGCGCCAAAAATGCGGAGTGCGGCAGCCCGGAACGGTCGAGGGCGTGTAGTGGCTCATCGTGTAGGCCGGATGCTCGGCGCCGTCATAGGCGATGATCGGAGAGCGGTCGTAATAGGTGCCGAAGTTGAGCCCGGCGCAGGCATATTGCTGGACGTTGATCTCATAGGTGAGCCGGCCGACTTCGTCCCGCACACGTTTCCCCTGCGGCCCCGCCGCCTCGATGTCCGGCGGCACCGCGCCGCGGCGGCGAATTTCGGCTTCCGCGTGCGACATCGCGAACTGTGAAACCTGGCTGGTGATCGGCCAGCGCTCGGCCTCATAGGCGTCGAGAATGGCAGAAGGCGCCCAGCCGTTGAGATGGGCCGCCAGTAGCCACGAGAGATTCATGGCATCCGCAATCCCGGCATTCATGCCGAAGCCGGCATAGGGCACCCAGATATGCGCGGCATCGCCGGCGATGAAAGCGCTGCGATCGCGAAACTTGCTCGCGATCAGCCGGCGACCGTACCAGTCTTCCTTTGAGATGATCTCATAGTTGAAATCATCCGCCACGCCGAGGATGGTGCGCAGGCAGGCGTCGCGGTCGACTTCGTCGAAATCGCCCTCGCCCGGCTTCATGTAATTGTGCACCAGCCAGCGCTCGCGGCCGTCGATCGCATAGACCATGCCCGAGCGGCGCGGGTTGATGGCGCCGGTGCCCCATGCGCGTTCGCTCTGCTGGCGATCGATCAGCCCGGGCGCGCGGATGTAAGTCGACTGCACGCGCTGGATCACCGCGTCACCGGACAATTCCGCGCCGATCGCCTTGCGGACGATCGAGCGCGCACCGTCGCAGCCAATCAGGTAGCGGCAGTTCACGGTGCTGACGGCGCCGGTGTCGAGGTCGCGCAAATTGGCGCGTGCAGAATTGTCTTCCACCACGACGTCTTCGATCGCGGTCCGGCTGATGATACGGATGCACGATTGCGCTGCCGCGTGTTCGAACAGGATCGGCTCGAGAAAAATCTGGTTGATGCGGTGCGGCGGCTCCGGTGTCGGCCAGTTGCAGTCGGGGCCGTCGGTGGCCGTGAAGCGATCACGCCGGCAGGGAATACGGATTCGCGTCAGCTCCTGCCCGGTAAAGGACGTGCGGTAGCTGATGTCGTGGGGATAATCCGCCGGCAATCCGGCATTGCGGACCTTTTCCGCGAGGCCGAGCCGCCGGAATATTTCCATGGTGCGGGCGGCAACGTGATTGCACTTCGGCTCCGGCGGTGCGGCGGGCGCGCGCATCTCCACCACCGTCACGTCGATGCCCCGCCACGCCAGGTCGATCGCGAGCGTGAGCCCGACGGGACCTGCGCCAACGATCAGGACATTGGTGTCATTCATGTCGGGCACGGGCCGTACGATTGCAGAAGAGTCATTTGAAAGACTTCTTGTTATTCGGGCTCGGCGCCGGAGTTCTTGACGATGGTAGCCCAACGCTCGACTTCGGTGGCGATGTACGCCGCAAAACTGTCCGGTGTCGACGGCGGCAGCGGTTCTAGGGAAAGCTTCGTCAGCCTCTCCCGCGTTGAAGGATCAGCCATCAGCTTCGTCAGTTGCGCGGCCAGAGCGTCCACAATCGGCCGCGGCGTGCCTGATGGCGCGACCACGCCCTGCCAGGCGACCAGTTCAAATCCGGCAAGTCCTGCTTCTGCAATGGTCGGAATATCAGGCGCAACCGCGACGCGCCGGGGTGTGGTCACGCCAAGCACCCTCACCTTGCCTTCACGGATCTGTTGCAACGCGGGCTGCAGGTCCACCACCATGAAGGGGACGTGTCCCGCGATCACATCGAGCATGGCCGGCACGCTGCCACGATAAGGCACGTGGCGGATATCGATCCCGGCTGCAGACTTCAGCATCTCGGCACCGAGATGCTGCGGACTACCATTGCCGGCCGAACCATAGGCAAGACCCGGCTTCGATTTGGCGTAGGCAATGAACTCCGGCAAATCCTTGGCCGGCATCGCCGGATTGACGATCAGCGCGAAGGGCACGCCGGCCACCAGCCCAATCGGTGCAAAGTCCTTGACGGGGTCATAAGGTAATTTCCGGTAGAGTGTCTTGTTGATGGCAAGCGTGGTCGAGGTCGCCATCATGAGCGTGTAGCCGTCGGGCTCCGACTTTGCGACCAGGTCCGCACCCAGCGTCGTCCCGGCGCCCGGCTTGTTCTCGACGATGACGGTTGCGTCCAAGCCGCTCTTTAGCTGGTCAGCAACCATCCGGCCGAGCAGATCAGTGGTTCCGCCTGCGGGATAGGGCACGATCATCTTGATCGTTCGGTTGGGATAGGCCGCCTGAGCCCGCGCCGGCGAGACGGCCAGCCAGGCCAGCCCGCCGCCACATCCCGCAATCGCTTCCCGGCGCGTCAACGGCATGCATGCCTCCCGAGAGTCGTTTTCTTGTTTCGTTGCGCACCATCATAGCACGTCACAGCGAAAACGCAGGGGCAAGGCTCACAGGGCTGCCAGCACCGCCTTGGTGATATCTGCGGTGCCGTTGCCGCCGCCGAATTCCATTGGCTTGATACCGTCCGCATAGGCCTTGTCGACCGCGCGCTCGATGCTTTCGCCGGCTTCCGCGGCGCTTTCCAGGCTGTGCTTGTCGGCAAGCCAGTCCAGCATCATCGCCGCCGACAGGATCATGGCGGTTGGATTGGCCTTGCCCTGCCCGATGATATCGGGCGCGGTGCCGTGGCAGGGCTGGAAGATCGCGTGGCGATCGCCGATATCGGCCGACGGCGCCATCCCGAGACCGCCGATCAGGCCGGCGGCGAGGTCGGAAAGAATATCGCCGAACATGTTCTCCGTCACCATGACGTCGAAATCCCAGGGGCGTTTCACCATCATCAGCGAGCAGGCATCGACATAGAGCCGGTCCGCCCTGACATCAGGATGGCGCTTGGCGGCCTCATCGAACATGCCGCGGAAGAACGCGAACGCCCGGAACACATTGGCCTTGTCGACACAGGTCAAGCCACCGTTGGCCCGCCCTCGCGCCTTGCGGCGTTCGGCGAGTCGGAACGAAAACTCGAACAGCCGCTCCGAGGTCTTGCGCGTGATGACCAGCGTCTCGCGCGCCTCGGTATCGGTCACGACGCCCTTGCCCATCGACGCGAACAGGCCTTCGGTGGATTCCCGGATCAGAACGAGGTCGATGCCCTTCTGGTCCGCGCCGACGATCGGGCTCGGCACGCCCGGGATCAGCCGCGCCGGGCGCACGCCGGCATAGAGATCGAAAAGCATGCGCAGTTCGATCTGCGGCGCGATCTCGGTATTGTCAGGGTAGCGCACCGATGGCAGCCCGCAGGCGCCGAGCAGGATCGCGTCAGCTTCTTCGCACAGCCGCACGGTGCTCTCCGGCATCGACTTTCCCGTCGCCAGATAATTGTTGGCACCGGCCGGCGCATCGGTGAAGCGGAATTTTAGATCCGTCGTCGCTTCAATTTTTCGTAAAACTTCGAGCGCGGGCGCCATCACCTCAGGGCCAATGCCATCGCCGCCGAGCACGGCGATGTGGAGCGCGTTATTTGCGGACATGGATTTCCTCATACGGAGTACATCATCAACTCGTCATGCCCGGCCTTGTGCCGGGCATCCACGTCTTTGCCCGCTGCCCGCAGAGAAGACGTGGATGGCCGGGACAGGCCCGGCCATGACGGGGAAAGTCGGGACTCTACGGCGTCAGCACCGCGCGGCCGACCAGTTTGCCCTTTTGCAAATCGGTCAGTGCCTCGTTAGCCTTCGCGAGCGGCATCGTTGTCACCGGGATCGGCGCGATCTTCTTGGTGCGGACCAGATCGAGCAGTTCCTGGGTTTCGCGCAGGTTTCCGACATAGCTGCCCTGGATCGTGATGGCCTTGATCGGAATCAGCGGCAGCGCCCAGGTCGCGCCGCCACCGAACAGGCCGACGATCACGAGCTTGCCGCCCTTGGTCAGGCAGTCGAAGCCGAGCTGCGTGGTCTGCGCGTTGCCGACAAGATCGATCACCGCGCGGATCGGCCCACCGGCTTTTTTCTGCAGTTGTTCGAGCGCGTCCGCCGCCTTGCCGTCGACGGTCGCCAGCGCACCGGCCGCCTCGGCGGCTTCGCGTTTGCGCGCGTCGATATCGACCATGATCGCGCCCTTGCCGCCCATCGCCTTCAACAGCGACAGCGCCATCAGGCCGAGGCCGCCGGCGCCGAAGATCACGATCGGGGTATGCAGGACGTTCTCGACCTTTTTCAGCGCGCTGTAGGTGGTGACACCGGAGCAGGCATAGGGTGCCGCGGTGACGGGATCGAGCCCGTTGAGGTTCAGGAGATATTTCGGATGCGGCACGGTCATGTGATCGGCATAACCGCCGTCGCAATAGACCCCGAGCGAGTTCGGCTTGACGATACACATGTTCTCATCGCCGCCGACGCAGGTTTCGCATTTGCCGCAGCCGAGCCAGGGATAGACCAGCGTGACGTCGCCGACCTTCAGACCACCGGCGGCGGCCTTGGCGTCTGGCCCGAACGCGAGGATCTCGCCGACGGTCTCATGGCCCATCGTGCGCGGCAGCGAAACGCCGCGCTCGCTGAGCGACAGCGGCTTGCGGCCATGGCCGAGATCGTAGCCGCCTTCCCAGATGTGGAGATCGCTGTGGCAGACGCCGGCCGCCTTCACCTTGAGCAACACCTGCGACCCGGTGGGCTCCGGCGTCGGATGATCGACTTCTTTCAAGGGGGCGTTGAACTCGGCGACCTGGAAACTCTTCATCGCTTCTCTCCCATCATTCTTGTTCTTGAGCAGGTATTTTCAGGCGGACATTGCCACGTTCATCCGCATGGGACAAACCCGCCTCTCGATATTCAGATCAGCGGATGATGGCAAGCCACGAACTGCCCGGATGCCACGCTACGAAGTTCCGGCATCTCATCGCTGCATTGCTGATCTGCGCGGGGGCAGCGGGTGCGGAAGCGGCAGCCGGAGGGTGGCGAGATCGGCGATGGCGGCTCGCCGACCGGCACGGTTTCGGCCGGACGCACGTCCGGATTGGGCACCGGGATCGCCTCGATCAGCAGCGCGGTATAGGGATGCGCCGGTTTCGCAAATAACTGCTCGGAAGGACCGACCTCGCACAATCGCCCGAGATACATCACCGCGACGCGGTCGCTCACCGCTTTGACCACGGCAAGATCGTGCGCGATGAACAGCAGCGTCAAGCCATAACGCGCCTTCATTTCCTCCAGCAAATTGAGAATTTGCGCGCGGATGGAAACGTCGAGTGCCGACACCGGCTCGTCGCAGACGATGAACTCTGGATTGAGCACCAGCGCGCGCGCAATGCAGATGCGCTGGCACTGCCCGCCCGAAAATTCATGCGGCAGCCGCCCAACCACCAGCGCCGGATCAAGTCCGACGGCGCTGAGCACCTCGTCGACCAGTTGCTTGCGTTTGGCCGGGTCCGTGACGCCCGAAATGATCAGCGGTTCGGCAACGATATCGCCAATCCGCCGCCGCGGGTTCAGCGACGCAATCGGATCCTGGAAGATCAGTTGCACGCGCTGGCGCATCAGGCGCAGCGTATCGCCCTGCATCGCCGTGAGATCCTGGCCATCGAACAGCACGCGGCCCGAAACCGGCCGGTGCAACTGCAGCACCGCGCGGCCAAGCGTCGACTTGCCGCAACCGGATTCGCCGACCAGCCCCAGCGTTTCACCGCGGGCGATCTGCAAGGAAACGCCGGATACGGCATGCACGATCTTGTTGCCGACGGGATACTCGACGACGAGATTGCTCACGTCGAGCAGCGGGCCATTGGCGGGCGAGGCTTGCTGCATCATGCGCCGGCACCCGCGCTGGTGTCGATCGGACGGAAGCAGGCAAATTGGTGCCCCGGCGAGCCCGCTTCCTCAAGCCGCGGCTTCTCGACATGGCATTGGGCCCACGCATAGCGGCAGCGCGGCGAGAACGAGCAGCCTTTCAGCGGGCGCGTCGGATCGGGCGGCCGCCCCGAGATCGCCGGCAGCGGCGTATGCGGCTTGGCATCGATCCTGGGAAGCGCTGCGAGCAACGCCTCCGTATAAGGCATCCGCATTTTCTTGAACAATGCCGGCGTCGGCGCGCGCTCCACCACGCGGCCGGCATACATGACCGCGACTTCGTCGGTGCGGCCGGCGACGACACCAAGATCGTGGGTGATCAGGATCATCGCCATATGGCGGCGGCGCTGCTCGCGCGCCAGCAGATCGAGGATCTGCGCCTGGATCGTGACATCGAGCGCGGTGGTCGGCTCATCGGCGATCAACAGTTTCGGCTCGCACGACAGCGCAATCGCAATTGCCACCCGCTGCCGCATGCCGCCTGACAATTGATGCGGATACTGCATCAGCCGCTGCTCGGGTGCGGGAATGCCGACCGCGGCGAGCAGTTCGATACTGCGTTTGGTGGCCGCCGCCATATCGAGTTCGAGATGCTCCTGCAGCGTCTCGATCAACTGGGTGCCGATGGTCAGCACCGGATTGAGCGAGGTCATCGGGTCCTGGAACACGACCGCCAGCGACCGGCCGCGCAGCTTGCGCAGCTTTTCCGGCGACAGCTGCAACAGATCCTGTCCGTCGAACATCACGCGACCGGTAAGCTTCGCCTTCTTCGGCACCAGTTGCAGGATCGCGCGCGACAGCATGGTCTTGCCGCAGCCGGATTCGCCGACGACGCCGAGGGTCTGGCCCGCGCCGACGGTGAGGTCGACATGATCTACCGCGCGCAGATTGCCGCGCGGCGTCGGCAGGTCGACGACAACGTCCTCGACGGAAAGCAAGGTATTCCCGGTCACAGCGCGCCCTGACGTGGATCGGTGAGCGCCCGCAGCGTGTCGCCGACCAGGTTAAAGGACAACACGGTCAGGAACATCGCGATCGCGGGCATGAAGGCGAGCCTGGGGGCAATATCCAGGCTCTCGCGCCCCTCCCCAATCATGCTGCCCCAGCTCGATATCGGCGGCGGCACGCCGAGGCCGAGGAAGGACAGCGAGCCCTCGACCACGATGATGACGGCAACACCGAGCAGGAAGAACGCCAGCAGCGGCAATATGACATTGGGCAACAATTCGCGCAGCAGTATCCGCGTATGCGTCGCCCCCAGCGCCTGGGCCGCGATCACGAATTCCCGCCGCGCCAGCGTCAGCGTAGCTGCCCGCGCCACCCGCATGAAGGCGGGAACGCTGAGCGCGCCGAGAATCAAGGTCAGGTTGAAGATCGACTGCCCAAGATAGGCGGTCACCGCCAGCGCCAGGATCAAAGGTGGAAACGCCAGCAGCACGTCCATGCTGCCGACCACCATCGCCTCGAACCGGCCGCGGAAATAACCGGCAAGCATGCCGAGCGCGCCGCCAATAATGACGCCGATCACCGGCGCGCACACGCCGACAACCAACGATATCCGCGCGCCATAGATCAGTCGCGAAAATTCGTCGCGGCCAAGTCCGTCGGTGCCAAGCCAATGCTCCGCCGAAAATGGTGCTCGCCGCTCCAGCATGTCCATGTCGGTCGGGCTCGGCAGCGGCAGGACGGTTGCAAAAACCGCCACTGCGAACACGAAAATCAACCAGCCGATCGCCGCCCAGAACAGCATTCCAAGCCGACGGCCCTTGCGCGCAGGCTGGGTTAAGGCCTCCTCGGCAACTTCGAGCTCAAGCGTGGCCATGGCGAATCCTGGGATCGAGAACGGCGTAGAGCAAGTCTACGATGAAGTTCATGATGACGAAGCCGGCGCCAACCAGCAGCACCACCCCTTGCAGGATGATCAGGTCGCGCGTGAGGATCGCGCCGATCAGCAGGCGACCGATACCCGGAAGCGCAAAGATCGTCTCGACGATGACAGCGCCACCGATCAACCGGCCGATATTGATGCCGGTGATCGTCACCAGCGTCAGTGACGACGGCTTCAGCGCGTGCACGAACAGGATCCGCGAAGCCTTCAGCCCCTTAGCTTTCGCCAGCGCGATATAATCCTCCTGCAGGGTCGCGATCATGTCGGACCGCAGCACGCGCATGATGCCGGGCCATTCGGCCAGCGCCAGCGTCAGCGCCGGCAGCACCATGAAGCGCAGGTTTGCGGCCGCGTCTTCGGCGAACGGCACATAGCCGGTCGCCGGCAGCCAGCGCAGTTCGACCGCAAAAAGATAGATCAGCAGGATCGCCGAGAGGAAGGTCGGCACCGACAGCATGCCGAAAGCGGTGCCGGTCATGAAGCGGTCGAACGGTCCGCCGCTGCGCGCCGCACAGATGATCGCCAGGGGTACGCCGATCGCCAGGGCGCCTACCTGCGCCAGAATCATCAGTTCGATGGAGACCGGCAGCCGCTCGGCGACAGCCTGAAGCACGGTCTGGCCGGTCCGGAACGAACGGCCGAAATCACCCTGCATCACATGGCCGAGCCAGCTTAGGTAACGCCACCAGATCGGCTGATCCAGCCCCATGTCGGCCCGCAACGCCGCTACGTTCTCCGGCGTCGCCTGGTCACCAAGGATGGTGTAAGCAAGATCGCCCGGCAGCAGCGACGCGATCGAGAACGTCAGCAGCGAAACTGCAATCAGCACCGGCAGCAGATAAAGCAGCCGGCGTGCAACGAAGAGCGCCATAAGCGGCTATTCCTTCCAGGCGCGCGATACGTCGATCACCCCGCTATACATATTGGGCAGTCCCTTCACCTTCGCGCTTGATATCGCGTAGTAGGTGTTCTGGAAGGTCCAGAACCAGATCGCCTCCTTGTTGATCAGCCGCGAGATCGCGCAATAGTCCTCGATGCGCGTGTTCTGATCGGCGGTGACCCGCGCGTGATCGAGCAGTTTGTCGAGCTCCGGATTAGAGTAGTTGGCCAGCGCCACCGGGCTTCCCGTCTTGAAGTTGGCATACATCTGCGTATCGGGATCGGCGAAATCGACAATGCGCCAGGGCGTCAACTGGAACTGGCGCATGAAGGCGCGCGGAGGAATGGTCGCCTGATCGACCTGCTCGATTTCCATGTTGACACCGGCCCGCTTCCACAACTGTTGCAGCACCTGGCCAATGTTACGCCCACGGGGCGTCGCCGTGACGAGCATCTTGAACTCGACAGGCTTGCCGTAGTCCTTGATCAGCGCCTTGGCTTTCTCTAGGTCTTCGGGGAGCGCACCGTCGTCCTTGCATTTGACCCAGGAGCCATCGCCGTAGGGGTTGCTGGCAGGTTTAGCGAGACCATTGGTAATTGCCTGCGACATCTTCTTGCGGTCAAGCGCCATTACCAACGCCTGGCGCACACGCACGTCGTCGAGCGGCGGGGTCTTGGTGTTCATGGCGTAAACTACAGCCCCCGAACCGGTATAGGTGTGCACGGTCAGCTTGGAATCCTTTTGCGCCTTCTGAATGCTGTCGGCGGAATATTCGTCATCCCAGATCAGGTCGACCTCGCCGGATTGCAGGCTGGCGAAACGCGATTGTGCGTCGGGCAGCGGCTTCAGGGTGATGCGGTCGAAGTAGACTTTGTCCTTGTCCCAGTAGTCCGGATTTTTCTCCAGGATCATGCGATCACCGGCTGTCCAGGATTTCAGAATATAGGGGCCGGTGCCGACGGGATTGCGGTTGTAGTCATCGCCCTTGGTCTTCCAGGCCGTCGGAGAGTGAACCGCGCCGTTCTGGTTCGCGTAAGAAATCAATAGTGAGGGAAAGTTCACCGAAGGGTCGTTCAGGTTATAGACCAACGTCAGTTCGTCGGGCGCCTGAACGTCTTTGACGTTGGCGATATAGAAAGCGCAGCGGCACTTGTTTGCAGGATCCTTCTGTCGGTCGAAATTGGCCTTGTAGGCCTCGGCATTGAGCGGCGTGCCGTCGTGGAACTTGACGCCGGGACGCAGCTTGAAGATCCATGTCTTGAAGTCCTCGGAGGACTCCCAAGACACTGCAAGCTTGGGCTGCGGCTTGCCGCTAGCGTCGAGATAGGTGAGCGTATCGAAGAGGGCGGATGACGCGGTCAATGCCGCTGTGTCGTAAACCCCGACCTTCAGCGGATCGAAACCGGGAATGTCGAGTTCGAGGCCCATCGTGATGCTGCCGCCCTTCTTCTGGGCGCTGGCGGGGACCGCGGATAGCGAGATCGCAAATCCCGCCACAAGAAATAATCGCGCAAGCGCGCCCGAACGAACCGCGGCTGTCATCGATGCTCCCTCTCAAATGTCGTCCGTCCGGTGTTCCGGATCGTCGATCGCTGACGGTAAGACTGTCTGGAATCGCCGTCGCGGGCAAGGCCGTTCGCATGCTGCGGATGAAAAGCCGCAGGACGAATGCCTTGTCGCTGCAACGCAATTGCCGTCAAACGCGCGCCACCATCGCAGGCTTGCCGGCAAAGGCCGCGATTTCATCCTCCGACAGGCCGGTCTCCTTCAGATAATGGCGGGTATGTTCGCCAAGCGTCGACATGCGCTTCGCCGCCGAGACCTTCGCGCCCGACATCCGGAACGGCAGATTGAGCACCTTGAAGCTGCCGCCGGCGTCCTGAACTTCGGCCAGCGCGCCGCGGTGGACTACTTGCGGATCCCTGAGCGCCTCCGCCACCGTGCGATAGGCCGATGACGGCACGCCGTGCTCGTTGAGCGCTTCGAGACATTGCTGCGTCGTCACCGCACGCGACCAGGCCTCGACGCCTTCCATCAGACTGCCCCAGTTTTCGCGGCGATCTACATAGGCCGCAAAGCGCGGATCGCTCACCCATTGGGGACGGCTGATCACCTTCATCAGGCTCTGGAAGGTTTTTTCGCTGGCGATCGCGACCATGACATATCCGTCCGAGGTTTCGATCGGCCCGAACATCGGCCGCTGCGTCGCCTTCACCTCGAATTGTGACCACTGCAATTCATTGAGGGTCAGGCTCAGCATCGATTCCAGCATCGAAACGTCGATATGCTGCCCCTTCCCGCTGGCCGCGCGCTGGTACAGCGCCGCCGAGATGGCGCCGAACGCGTAGACGCCGGTGAGGACGTCGGCATGATAGATGCCGCAATAATCCGGCCGGGTACGTCCGGGCTGATAGGCCAGATGCGCCATTTCATAACCGGAGGCTGCGTGAATCACCGGTGCATAGGCCGGCAGTTCCGCCGACGGCCCGGTCTGGCCGTAGCCGGAGATCGAGCAATAGACCAGTTTCGGATTGAGTGTGCCAAGCGAGGCGTAATCGAGCTTCAATCGCCGCATCACGCCAGGGCGGAAATTCTCGACCAGTACATCCGCGCCCGCGACCAGCCGGCGTACGGCTTCCACCCCCGCGGGCGATTTCAGATCGAGCACGAGGCTGTTCTTGCCGACATTGAGCTGGCCGAAGGCGGTGCTGCAATTGTTGCGGACCGGCGGGCGGGTCCGCATCGTCTCACCTTCTGATGTCTCGATCTTGATCACCTCGGCGCCCATATCGGCGAGCATCCGGGTGCAATGAGGTCCGGCAATCGTGGTCGAAAAATCGATGACGCGCAGTCCGGCGAAGCTCCCCGTCAAATTCCCCTCATCGTTACCGGCTATCGTCATTCTCTGAGCTCCTTCGGCCCTTCGGCTCGTTGATTTTCTGGCACGCGGCGTGACCCTAAATTGTGCTTGCACGGCGGGGAAGCGTTCTCTCGGAACGACTTCGCGGCAAGTCTATTGTCATGCATGAGATAGAATTGGACCTTTTCTTGCATAAGTTCATTCAAGAGTCATAATCAGAGTTGGTACGAGGGCGGTCCTTGAAGGTCTTGTTCGTAACCACGGAAATGGATGACTTCGTCCGGGTGGGCGGTCTTGCTGCCGTTTCCGCCGCCCTGCCCCGGGCGCTGCGCCCATGGAGCGATGTCCGGATCCTATTGCCGGGCTACCGGGACATCGTCGAGCAGTTCACTCACATTGAAATCGTTGGACAATGCGCGCCTTTGGCCGAGATGCCGGCCTGCACGCTCGGCCGTTCCTCGACCAAGGATGGCCTGCCGGTCTATGTGCTGTTGTGTCCGCAACTTTACGACCGGCCGGGCAATCCGTACGGCGATGAATTCGGACGCGACTGGCCGGATAACGACATCCGCTTCGGGCGATTTGCGTCCGCCGCCGCGGAGCTGGCCGCAGGCAGTCTGGACAAGAATTGGGCAGCGGATCTGGTTCACGCCAATGACTGGCAGGCTGCATTGACGCCGGCCTACCTCGCCTGGAAGGGCGTCAAGGTCCCCTCGATCCTGACCATCCATAACCTCGCCTATCAGGGGCTCTTCCCGCGGGAGTCGCTACGCCGGATCGGTGCGCCCGAGGCTTCATTTCACATCGACGGGCTCGAATTCTACGACCAGATGTCGTTCCTCAAGGGCGGCATCGTCTACGCCTCGCATCTGACCACGGTCAGCGCGACCTACGCCAAGGAGATCACGACGCCCGAACTCGGCTGCGGGCTCGAGGGTCTGCTGCGGCAGCGCTCGGACGCTTCGCAACTGACCGGCATCCTGAACGGCATCGATGAAAGCTGGGACCCGCGCGCCTGCGCCCAACTGGCGCAGCAGTTCGGCGCCGGCGATTGGGAGGGCAAGCAGGCCAACGCCGATTACGTCCGCAGGCAGTTCGGCCTTGCGGTATCGCGCGGTCCGATCTTCGGCCTCGTCGCGCGCCTCGTGCATCAGAAAGGCATCGACCTGGTGCTGCACGCCGCCGACGAGATCATCGAGGCCGGCGGGCAAATTGTCGTCACCGGCAGCGGCGAGCCGCATATCGAGCAGGCGCTGGTCGATGCGCATCGACGCCGGCCGGACGCGATCGGCGTCGTGATCGGCTTCAACGACGGACAGGCCCGGCGAATTTTCGCCGGCAGCGATTTCACGATGATGCCGTCGCGGTTCGAGCCGTGCGGGCTGAGCCAGATGTACGCGCAGAGATTCGGATCGCTGCCGATCGGTCACCAGACCGGCGGGCTCGCGGAAACCATCCAGGACGGCGAGACCGGCTTCCTGTTCTCGCAGCCATCGGCGGAATCCTTCCTCGGCGGTATCAGGCGCGCCTTCGACGCCTTCAGGGCAAAAGACCGCCTCGACTCGATGCGGCGCAGCGCCATGGCGCGGTCCTTCAGCTGGGATCTTTCGGCATCGCTCTACAGCGCGCTGTATCGCAAGACGGTGGGATCGCAGGCGGCGTGAGCGCCGGCCCCTCTGCCGTCATTGCGAGCGAAGCGAAGCAATCCATCTCGCCGCGTGAAGAAAGAATGGATTGCTTCGTCGCTTCGCTCCCTTGCGCAAACGCTTCGCGTTTGTCGCAGGCAATGACGGACGAGGAGACGGCCTAACTCACCACCGTCCGCTTCGGTTCGACGATCTCGAACATGCGCGGGAATTCGTCCATCAGCATCATCAACTCGCCGAGCCGCATTGGGTTGCCGCTGACCTCGATCTTGCCGCTGCCGACCGCTTCGGGAAAATTCGTGAGCTTGGCAATGACTTCGTCGAGCACGCTGCGAGCCAATGTAAAACTGGCGTCGGCATCGGGCGCACTGAAGCCTGCGACGTAGGTCAGCGCGGAATTCTCCAGGTTGAGCACGAAAGTCTCGTTGGTGTCGGTAAAATGCCAGTTCAGTACGATGCGCTTGCCTTCGGCCTTGGGCCCGTTGAGGCGCACGCCGAGCACGTCCCATAATTGTTCGGTGCGGAGTGCGGCCAGCGTTTCACGCGGCATCGGGGGACGCGGCGGCACCTTCGGCATGCCCTGCCGCAGCTCCTGCGCGCCGAACAGATAGGCATTACGCCAGGTCGAGCTTTCCGAGGCGTAGCCAAGCTGCTCGAACGTATCGGCCAGCATCGCGCGTGCGGCCGCATTGTCGGGATCGGCGAACACCAGATGGCTCACCGCCTGCGCCACAAAACGGAACTCGCCTTTGGCGAAGTCTTTCGCTGCTCGCGCAAGGATCGCGTCCGCGCCGCCCATATACTCGACATACTTCTTGCCGGATTCGACCGGCGGCAGCGGATCGAGATTGACGGGATTGGCGTCGTACCAGCCGAGATATTTCTGGTAGATCGCTTTCACATTGTGCCTGATGTGACCGTAATAGCCGCGGCCGTGCCAGGCACCGTCGAGGCTCGCCGGCAGTTGGATCGCTTCCGCAATTTCGGTCGCGGTGAGGCCGTGGTTCATCAGGCGGATGGTCTGGTCATGCGCATACTTGTAGAGATCGCGCTGCTGGCGGATCATGGTGTCGATCCGCTCATGGCCCCACACCGGCCAATGGTGCTGGCCGCACATCGCATCCGCCTTGCCGCCCCACATCTGCAGGGCTTCGCCGAGATATTTCGACCACGCCAAGGCATCGCGCACATCGGCGCCGCGGAACGGCAGCAGATTGTGGAAATTATGCGTGCAGTTCTCTGCGAGATTGAGCAGCTTGTAGTGCGGGATGAAGAAATGCATCTCCGCCGGCGCTTCGGAATTCGGCGCCATCTGGAATTCGAATTCGAGCCCGTCGATGGTGCGCTTGTCGCCTGTGGCGATGATCAGGTCGGTCGGGCGCAGCAGCGCCACCGAACCTGCCGCCATCGACTTGCCCAAGCCGCAATCGACCTGCCCGCGGACACCCTTGGCTAGCAGCGGCCCGAACTGATATTGCGCCCGCCGCAACATCGCGGGGCCCGCGATGATGTTTTCGGAGACCGCGTGCTCCATGAAGAAATTCGGCGCGATGATCGGCACGCGGCCGCTTGCGAGCATTTCATCGTCGAGCACGCCGCGCGCGCCGCCCCAATGGTCGGTGTGGGTGTGGGTAAAGATCACGGCCGCCACGGAGCGTTTTCCGCGGTGCTGGAAGTACAGTTCCATCGCGGCCCGCGCGCCCTCGATCGAGGTCAGCGTGTCCACCACGATGACGCCGCTGTCGCCCTCGATCAGCGTCATGTTGGCAATATCGAGCCCGCGCACCTGATAGACGCCGGGTACCACTTCGAACAGGCCGTGGTGCATGTTGAGGCGCGACTGCCGCCACAGGCTGGGGTCGACGGTCGCGGGCGCCTCTTCCACCGACAGGAAGCCATAGGGCTCAAGGCTCCAGACCGTCCTGCCCTGCGGCGAAGTCACCTTGGCGTTTTCGATGGTGCCGAGGAAGCCCCGCGCCGCGTCGTCGAAATCGCGCGTGTCCGAAAACGGCAGCGCCTTCAGCGTCGCCGCGTGCTGCGCAATGACGGGTGCCGAGGCTTGCTTGGGAGTCTCTTTGGGCGTCTCTGCTGCTTGAGTCATACTCGTTCACTCCCTGACGTCTTGGACGTTTTTTAAGTCGCTACGAGATACCGCCTCAACCAAACCGCAGCCCCTCGAACTCGCCGCTGCGGCGCCATTCGTCGATATATTTGAAATAGGCCATCGCGCCGGTGGGATAGCCGACATTCAGCCGTGCCGCCGGACCGGGCTCGTGCCCCTCATTGTTGTAGTAGCCGGGCGTGCAATCAGGCCCGCCGATCATGCGACCGACGCCGGTCAGTAACAGCTCGACCCATTTGTCCTCGGCTTCCTTCGTCACTTCAATTTGCTTGAAGCCATTGTCCTGCGCGTGCATGACCATGACAGCGATGGTTTTCGCGGCTTCGGTCAGATTATGCGGCACGTTGGAGATCAGGTTGGCGCCCTGCGTCGGCTGCACGAAGAACGCGTTCGGAAAACCGTGCACGTGGATGCCGTGCTTGCTGCGCATGCCCTCGGCCCAATGCTCCGACAGCTTGACGCCGCCCCGGCCCGCCATGTCGAACCCCGACCGGCGCTTGTATTCGGTGCCGACCTCGAAACCCGACGCGTAGATGATGCAGTCGAGCTGGTATTCCCTACCCGCGACAACGACGCCGTTTGGCGTGATCTTCTCGACCCCCTTGCCGTCGGTATCGACCAGATGCGCGCCCGGCGTGTTGAACGCCTGAAGGTACTCGTCATGGAAGCACGGCCGTTTGCAGAGCTGGCCATACCAGGCCTTGAGCCTGTCGGCCGTCGTGCGATCGCCGACTGTCGCGTCGACCCGGTTGCGGATTTCTTCCATCTTTTCGAAATCGGAATCCTCAAAGGCAGCGCGCATGTTCGGCACCGTCCGCTGCTCGCGCGGCAGCTGCATTATCTTGGCGCGGATCCGCCGTGACAGATCGGTCCAGCCGTCCTGCACCAGATCTTCCTCGGCGTTGCCGCCGGCCTGGTTCGCGGTGAAGTTTTCGAGCCAGCGCAGCTGCCAGCCTGGCGAGGCGATGCCTGCGAACCAATCGGGATCGATCGGCGCGTTGGCGCGGACATCGACGGAGGACGGTGTGCGCTGGAAGACGTAGAGCTCTTTGCACGCGCGGGCCAGGTGCGGCACGCACTGCACGGATGTCGCGCCGGTGCCGATGATGCCGACGCGCTTGTCGGCGAGCTTGTCCATGTGTGCGCCCGAGGGATCGCCGCCGGTGTAGCCGTAATCCCACCGGCTGGTGTGGAACGAATGTCCCTGGAAGGACTCGATGCCCGATATGCCCGGCAGTTTCGGCACATGCAGCGGCCCCGTGCCCATGCCGATGAACTGCGCAGTGAAGACATCGCCGCGGTTGGTGGTGATGATCCAGCGCGAATGCGCATCATCCCATCTGAGGTCAGAGACTTCCGTATGAAACAGCGCGTTGTCGTACAGCCCATATTGCGTGCCGATACGCCGACAATGCGCGAGGATTTCAGGCGCGTGCGCGTATTTCTCCGTCGGCATGTGCCCGGTTTCTTCGAGCAAGGGCATGTAGACCATTGAGGCTGTATCGCATTGCGCGCCGGGATAGCGGTTCCAGTACCAAGTGCCGCCGAAATCGCCGCCCTTCTCGATAATGCGGACATCCCTGATCCCGGCTTCCGTCAGCCGCGCGGCGGTGGCGAGCCCCGCAAAACCGCCACCGATGAAGGCGAAGGTGACATGGTCTGTCCTGGGATCGCGCGGCGTGACCGGCGTATAGGGGTCGTCCAGGTAATGCGCGAGCTGTCCCTTGACCTCGATATACTGGTCGTTGCCGTCGGCGCGCAGCCGCTTGTTGCGCTCTTCCTTGTATTTCTGGCGCAGCCGCTCCTTGTCGATCGCGGGGCCATACAGGTTTTGCGGTTCGTCGGTGACAGTCATTGGCGGCCTCTCAGGACGAGACGTAGCACGTCCCTGACCATGACAAGCTGACAGCGGCGGTCAAGGCCTCCGACATGACGGCGCCGTGATGCGGCCAGGAGGCTTCAGCTTCCGTTGAGGCTCGCGCTTTCCACGCCCCGGAATGACGCTAACGCGTCACTTCTTCACCTTGCTCGCATCCATCTTGATCGCGGGATCGAGCATCTTGGTCGAGAACGCGGTGCCGACCTCGAACGGCTTTTCCATGCCGAGATAGGTCTGCACCAACTCGTAGTCCTTCTTCATCCGCCCTTCGTCGATCCAGCCCAGCGCCTTGGTGGTGGTGAAATCGTCCGTCATCAGGAACTTGATGCGCTCCCACTGCCGT
>Ga0307515_10009805_pt1 | contig 18452 bp, 3 predicted proteins | sample 17_EM_MG_FD_194513 | JGI IMG/M metagenome (GOLD analysis project Ga0307515, IMG submission 194513) | Populus trichocarpa ectomycorrhiza microbial communities from riparian zone in the Pacific Northwest, United States - 17_EM | ecosystem: Host-associated > Plants > Roots > Unclassified | place...
TATTATTAGGCGATTATAGTTATAACGGGTATCCTATACTTTATTTGGGTTAATATAAATAGCCGCTAGGTGCTGTATTATCTTATTAATAGATATAAATTGGATAGGGGAGTTGTCCTTAAACTTAGCTTAAAGGTGCCGTTGGGCGTCCCTAGTAGTTTAACTAAAGACGTAGAGCATTTTAGCTTCTTTAGAAAGGAAATAGTTATAGTTACCGCGGAGCTTTTCTCATACTTAAATCCTCTAATTCTTAAAGGTAGGGTCTATCCCATTAAATAGTAATAAGGGGTTAGGGAGCTTAACGGACTTTAATTACTTTATTATTATATCCATACTCCCTAGTATATTATATTTAGTGGAGTAAATAGTATCGGCTAGGGCTTTAAAAAGGAGAAGTTGGGCTATTTTATAGGGCTGTAAGGCTTTCTAGAATCTCTTATAGGGTCTCTTATATATTTCTCGCTTTAAGATAATTGGCTTCCTAGTTGGCTGTAAGGGCGCAAATCTGCTCGCGTACGTTTATAATGTTATTATTGTCTTCAATTTCTAATCCTAATTAGATCTTAGGTTCCTTTTAGGTAGAGGTAGCTCTCTTAGATAAGCTTACTTTAGGTGCCATCATTAGCTTCCTAAAGTTCGTTAGTATTATACGCTTTGGTTTTAATTCTGGGGGTATAGGTCTAGTCCTATCTGGCTTATAAGGTGGGATATTATCTAGGCTTTTTTAGGCAATGTAAAGTTGTTTTAGTGTCTAAGTATAGCGCGTTAGTGCGTCATTATAGACGAAGTTTCTTTAGGGTGGGATATTATTAAGGCCTTCCTAGGCAAGGTAGGGAGAGCTTAGTATAATATTACGGCTTAAATAAATGCCTCTAAACCGAAGCTTAAATAAATGCTGTATTACAAAGATACTAAGCTAAAGAGAAGGAAAAGGGGTTGCTAGGACCGATGTAAACAAATATATAGGGTGAGCCGCTAAGGTGCTAGCTTTAGGCGGGCCAATCGCAGGTTAGCAGAATATAGCAGGATTTAGTAGGTAACGTGCGATAGCGTCGTTATAACTCTATTACTTTAGTATAGAGTTTAGTAAGCTATTAATATATTTCTCCTTTTATACGATTTCCCTAAGCATTATATTTAATTTAATGCTTACTAAAAAGATAGTTCCAAAGGTTAATTATTAAGGGGTAACTATTTTCTTCTATTTTATTTAGGTAGATTCTATAGTAGTATAATAACCGCTTATTCTTTCTCTTTAGTTTATCCTTATATGGGTTATAACAATATTTATAAACTAGAGATATCTTTTTATAAAATTGTTAAGTTCTTAAGGATATAATTAATAGAGTAAGAAGGGATAAATCTAAGTTAGAAGCCATTTTATATAAATAGAATTTAAAATATAAGGATATTAAAACTAAAATTTTATTATAGGAATGCTAAGAAAAATCGCGATCGTGATTCAATTATCGCGATTCTAGGAATTCTTATCAATAAGATTATAATCAGATCTAATCGCGATAAGATTTATCGTTAAGACCCCTGTTCTTCCCTATACTCTCTACTAGGTCTTTAAAGGTAACCTCTTTATTATCCACTTCTTAAGTGTGCGAAAGAATAGTATAGCGCGGAATATTATCGCTAATAAACTTAATTAGGCTGAACTCGCCGTCGTCTTTAGGTTTTAAAAGACGCATTATAAGTATTAGCAAAATGTTTATACCTCCTAACAGTACTAACAGCTCCTAATATCTCTTATTAGGGCTATTAAAAGCTCTAAAAGATACTTATACTTAGTATCCTATTAGGAACCTATTGAACGGATGATCAGGAATAAGAACTCTGTTTATTAAAGAGGGCTCTAGAAGCTCTCTTATATACATTAGGTAGGTCCAAATACAATGACAACGACGTCGTTATATAGTAGGTCATAGTTAAGAGAAATAGGTAATAAGACGTTTAATAAGATATACGAGCTTAAGATACGAGATAACTGAGACATAGTTCGTATAGACGATCTAGGTCGTCAGACAGTATTATAATAGTAGTAAGGAACTTCGATTTAGGTCGATATACCCCCCTAGCTGCACAGAGCCTTCTAGGCTGCTGTAGAAATACTAAAAAGTCACGATAGCAATTTGGTGTTGAGTTAAAGGAAATCCTCTATATATTTATCTTACCTAAATATCATTTAAATCGAATTAAATTAGATCCTTAATATTAATGAGGTTTAATTACTAAACAAATGTCTTATGCTTTTAACGAGGCAGAGCCTTCGTTAGGCCGTCTGCTATTATATCCGCAGTAGGCACCCATTTAATATTAATGCTTCCTTTACGAACTTCCTGGCGGAGCTAATAGTAATAGATATTGACGTATCAAAGCTTAGTATTAAGCTCCGCGTCGCTTTTAGTAAGTAGTTAAATCGTTTATAGGTTGTCGCAATATATCATTTGCTTCTTATTAGGGTTAAATCCGATTTCTTTAAAGAATTACTACCACTAAATTAACTCGGTAGCTGCATGTAACAGGGCTAGGAGCTCTGCTTCTGTGCTTAATTTTGTTACTAACTTCTGCTTTATAGATTACCAGTTAATTAGCCCTCTAAATAAGGTAAATAGATAACCTTCTGTGCTCTTTCTACTTACTAGGTCGTCCCTAAATAATATATCGCTGGCCCTTGCGAAGATCTGGTTCATTATATTCTCCTTTAAGTACTTAATTGTAAGAGTCTTGGTTTGATTAAGGTAGGTAATTGCCCTTATAGCAGCTGCGTCGTGAATTAGTAACGGATTTTATAAGAATTCTAATAGCTTACTTGCTGTTCTCGCCACATCTAGATAAGTAATATTAGCTGCATAGAGTATAGATCCGACTTTCCTCTAATAGGCGTAGGTATTCTGCTTAGAGGCTTACTCCGGATTAGGCTTAAGTTCCTTAATACCCATTAGTGTATATATCTTGCGATAATCTTTAACTTCGAAGCTTGTCGCAATTTTGTTAATATAGGAATCCTAGCTAAGCTAGAGCTTTCTATTCTTTCTATTGCGGATAATTTAAATTCCTAAGAACTAGGTAAGGTCACCTAGGTCCTTTATTTTATACTTTCTTATAAGGTGCTCCTTAAAGGTTTAAAGCTTAAGTAGGTCTTTCTTCCTAAATATAGCTGTAATATCGTTAATGTAGAAGAAGACTATTAGCCAATCGTTATGATATAGGTAAGGCTCCTCCGCCACTAGCTTTAAGCCTTCCTTTTTTAGCGTTATTGTTAAGTTACCGTGCCATAGTAGAGGTGATCGCCTCAATCCGTAGAGCGCTCTTTAGAGAAGTAGGCACTTACCCTTAATTAGAAATCTATCTGGACACTTAACATATACAACCTTATTAATCACGCTGTTTGCGAATGCATTAATAGCGTCACCTTGCTAGCAGTCCAGGTCAAATATTACAATGATAGCCATTAAGGCTCTAAACGATCTTGCTACTAAAGTTGCGGTATAGGTGTCCTTATAAACTAACTCTTACAGATTACCTCGTGCGCAAAGACGAGCTTTAAATCTCGTTAGATATCCGTTAATATTAGTCTTATATATAAATACCCAGATAATAGGTACGGTTTTAATATAGATTATTTTATTAACGACTTAAAATATTCCTCGATTTTAAAGGTCCGTATATTCCTTTTAGGTAGCAGCCGCAAACTCTTCCTTATATTAATGTCTTTAAAGCTCCTTCCAATTTCTAGGCAGCAGTGGGAGCTGATCGCGGTGCAGCTTTTTATGAAATATAAGCCCTATATTAAAGGCTGATCTTTAAGCTGGAAGGCTCTAGTCGGTAATATTAGTAAAAAAGCCTACGTAGATCTTTAATCGTCCTTTAAGTCTCTTTCCTTTGACTACGTTTTGCTCTCCTATATCGCCATTAATCTTCTTCTTTAGCTTAGCTTTATCAGTCGGAACTATAACATAGTGCGGCTTCTTTGCCGAGGTGTTTAAGGACGGTAGTAGAGGCTCCGGTAAGTTAGGTTCTGGTGTTTTATTTAGGGTAGGAAGCCCTAGAGCTAAGTCGTCTTTAGAGCTTAAATCTTATTACTCACTACTTTTAATATTAGGCTCTTCCTTATTTCCACCAGATTCCACCTATCGTCTCCCTTTAGTATTAACTCGAATCTCGTCTTAAGTCTCTTTACTTTTGTTAAATAACGATTCCAATTTGTCTCGGAGATCCTATATTTAATAAACATTAATAATTTCCAATATTTAGTTAGTTCTTACTCGGAGTATATTCGCTAAATCTGGCTGTAAGTTATTATAGAGCAACCGCTTATTAAACTTTATATCTTTTGTCCTAATGACCTTTTTCTAACTAGGAATGTAGATTTGGAATATATTCGTCAAATCGTACCCTACTAGATATCCTATATGGGCCCTTAGCGCGAGCTTGTTTAGGCGTGGAATATTATATTTAAGAGGGTAGGCCCTACAGCCGTAGGCTCGTAGGTGGCCTATATTTAGTTTTAGTGGTAATATACCTATAGCTAACTAGATTTTTTTAAAAGGCGTCTGCCACCCGAGTCTTCTACTAGGCGTTTAATTAAGTAGATAGGCAGCTGCTTTGTAGACTTTAGAATATAGCTCCTCTAGTAAATGGGCCTTAATTCTTATGCACTGAGCCTTCTGTATAATCACCCCCCCAGATTATTCCGCTGGACCGTTCTATGATTAAGTATTAGGTGCTAATCTTTTAAGACTAATTCCTTATTTAGCTGCCCATTGCTTAAATTCGCCTATAAAAGACGTCTCCCTATCTATATGGATAATGGCTACCTTAAAGCCATATTGTCATTCGATGACATTATAATATTTAATAACAATTTGGGTGAGGGATGACTTCTTAGCTATTGTCTCTACCTTATTTATTCGCGTCGCGTTATTAAGGAAGTGTACTACGTACTTATTACTATTAAATATAACTATTCCGGGTATTAAATTAAGGTGGATTTTATAGAAAGGAACTAGCGACTAAGTTGGAGGTCTTCTAGATACCACCTTATAAGCTTTACTTACTCCATACAATTTACATTCTACCGTCGTTAGGCCTTTTATAATCGCGCTTATCACTAACTAAGGTAGTTGCTTAATCGCGTCTTTTCCTATATAGCCTATTTGCTAGTGCTATATATGGCCTTCTGCCTAATTTAGTAGAGGCTTTAATAAATGCTTTATTGGCTTTAATTAAGTCGCAAATAAAGCCTTAGGTGAGTCACTTTTTGGCTTATTATATTCGATAGTGTTTTGACTATAGTGGCGGCCACAGTAGGCGTACGTCTCGTCATCGCTATAGAAGAGAGTGTTCTCTTTATTATTCTAGTAGACTCCCTTATTATTAAGCTTGTTAAGATATACTAAGTTAGTATAAAAGCCTAGTATAAAGGCTACTCCTAAGAGCTATATCTATCTCTTCCCTTTTAGGTTATTAATCGTGATTATAGCTATACTATAGCCTACGATTTCTTCTATATGCGAGCCTATGTAGACGCGTTCTAATATAGGCTCGATATTGCTGATAAACCTAGCTCTATTATTAAAGACGTGTAGGCTAGTTCCTAAGTTAAGAATTATACTATCGCGAAGCTTGTAATTGGACGTTGTGTTATTAGATCCTATATAATAAACTACAAAGTTTCTGGTAGGCCCTTATAAGCTCTAATTGCTGCTGTCTTTTAGCTTTTTATTAGCTCGATTATCCTTCTTATTAGCTTAATCGTCCTTTTTAATTTGCTTAATACGAGCCTTAATTTCGGGCGTCGTATTAGCAATCTTCTTATCCACCTTCTTCTGAATTTCGTTACTTGGTTTAAACTACAATAGGCAAGGAATCAACTCTATAATATACTAGCACTTATTAAAGTAGTGACGTTTTCCGCATAGGCACTCTGGCGGCGGTCGCCTTTCCTTCTTTTACTTATCTGCTAACGATTAAGGCTTTAATTTAGGCTTTAAATTCGGTGACTTGTCTTTAAAGGTGACTCCAAAGGATCCTTATGGGGTTTTGCCCTTCTAGGCGAGGTCCGTATAACGGTGGTTTCGGTATATTTTAACTAGTTTAAAGAAGGTAGGAAGTGTCTTCTTCTCCCACTTACGCTTATTAAGCTCGTTCTTCTAATATTCTAACTAGCTTAGTGTGATTAATTTAACTACGTATGCGAAGTCTTTTACTAAATAATTACCATCTACCTTAGGTAGAGCTTGCTCCTTACACTTAGTGTATACCTTCTTCCACTTCTATAACTAGACCTTAAAGTTCTGGTTCTAAGGTGCCTTCTTAAGCCTTGCATATTAAGTGGCTATTTAAAGCTTTCGGGCATAGTTAGTCGGAGTAATTCTCTTCTTAAGAGATACTAAGACGTTATAGGTGGTGGTGCATTTAAACGTATAGATGAGGTAGGTATATAAGATAGAGCTTAGGATATAGCTGCGCAACGTATTAAGAGCTAATAGCTATTTTCTATATAGCTTTATATTGTCCCTATAGTCGGCTTTAAGTATACAGAGCTTCTCCTTCTCCTCCTTATCTAGGTCCGCGAGCTTCGTCTTCCCCTAGCTATTAGTATTCTTAGGTAAGGCACAAACAGGTTCTTTAAGCTATAGCAGATCGGTCTTAGGTGTTAATAGGTCAATATACTTCTAGAGACAATTATTATTCGCTTTTAACTTAATAACCTTAATCCATTCGTCCTAATCGTTTGGGCTTATAAGGATAACGAATAATATAATAACGGGAGGGGTTTCTTGTTAAGAAGTCATTATAGGTAATTGTCTATAATTAAGATGATAATTAAAATTAATGGGAATAAAGGCTTTAGAATTAAAGATAATACAGTAAACGGCCTGGGCTTATAACTGTTAAACGGACGATCAGGAATAAGAACTCTGTTTATTAAAGAGGGCTCTAGAAGCTCTCTTATATATATTAGGTAGATCTAAATATAATAACGACGACGTCGTTATATAGTAGGTCATAGTTAAGAGAAATAGGTAATAAGACGTTTAATAAGACATACGAGCTTAAGATACGAGACAACTAAGATATAGTTCGTATAGACAATCTAGGTCGTTAGACAGTATTATAATAGTAGTAAGGAACTTCGATTTAGGTCGACAGAACCTATTAGGAACCTATTAAGAGGTTACCTAAACTACTAGGACCTTTAGGACCATTAAAATAATAATAAAAATTCTAGATTTAAAAATAAGGTATATTAATACTTTACTCCAATATTTATAGCTAGTTAAAAATAATTTTTTTTTAATTTAATTATATATAATCTAAATAATCTAAATCTTTTTTACTTACCGCCTATATCTATTATAGGAGCTCTATAATTGCTTAGGCGTTAGGTAATTAACTAAGGAGCCTTACACGGAGGCTCTAAATTGTTAATTAGCGGTATTTCTAACAATTTACTAGTCATGTACTAATTTCCTAATTAGGCCTAGTTCCTGCCTGCCTATCCTAACTATCCTACCTATCCTACCTATTCTACCTATTTATGCCTACCTATCTATACCTACCTTCTATATTTGTAATTTGGGGAAGAGGTCGGCCCAATTAAAGGCTCTGCTTAATTCGATTAATTAATTAATTAATTAATCGACTGATCGTATTAATTCAATTGCGATTAATTGTATTAATTCAAATCGTTATCTATAGGCGTTCGCTGGCTATATATTTAAACGGTAGTCGTTTAGGGTGTCTCCCTAGGAGGCCTTAATTTGATTTAATTTAGTAATGAGCTAATATCGAGGCTCTAGTTCGATTTAATCAATCGATTAAATCGATTATAGTGTTTACTGGCTGGTCGTTTAAATAATTATTGTCTAGCTCTGGCGACGGTCGTCTGGTTCTAACGACGGTCGTTTAGTTTTAGCGATGGTCCTCTTCTACCTGCCTACTTACCTACCTATCTATCTACTTACCTGCCTATATTAGTATCTAATTTAATTTAGGGGAGGGGTCGGCCCGATTAAAGGCTCTAATTGATTTAGATTGTTCTCTATAGCCGTTTGCTAACTATATATTTAAATAGTAGTCGTTTAGGGTACCTCCCTAGGAGGCCTTAATTCGATTTAGTAATAGGCCGATATTAAAGCTCTGGTTTAATTCAATTAATTAATTAATTAAACCGTTTGTGGTATTCACTAGCTAGTTATTTAAAGGGTCGTCGTCTAGTTCTAGTAATAGTTGTTTAGCTTTAGAACAGTTATCTAGTTCTAGCAACAATTATCTAGTTTTAGCGACGGTCGTCTAGTTCTAGTGACGGTTGTCTACTAGCCGCCGTTCTAGTACCTCCCTAGGTAGAAAGGGTATAAGGAAGGGTAAAGAAATAAGGTAGCTATATAGGGGTATACTTAGTAAGGCGCGTATAGGCTATTAGGAATATAGTGGGGACTTAATAGCACTATATATAGGGTTTTATTTAGGAACGCATTAAAATAATAGGGTCCTATTTAGGAACGTATTAGGATAATAGGGTCCTATTAATCCTATTAGAAACGTATTAGAATAGAAGGGTCCTATTTAAGAACGTATTAGAGTAAAGGGTTCTATTTAAAAACGTATTAGGATAATAGGGTCCTATTAGTCCTGTTAGGAACGCATTAGGATAGGAGGGTCCTGTTAGGAGCCTGTTAGAACGATTAGGACGATTAGGACAGTTAAAATCCTATTAGGAGGCCTCTAGGATCTTAGCACCCTAACAAAATGCTAATAAATAATAGGACTTATTAGACGGACAAGTTACTTATAAGAACTCTGTCGATTAAAGCTAGCTCTAGAAGCTCTCTATATATATAAGGTAGGGGCAAAAGACTAACAACAACGCTAATAACGATTTAGTAACTGTTACTCAATTACTATAAGGTTGGTATTGCCACTTAGTTAGTAATAAGAAATAAATAGGTAATAGAAAATAGATAGTAAGATATATAATAGTAAGAAACAGGATATACGTTATAAAGTAGTACTTAATAATAACTGTTGGTTACACAAGGGGGATATCACGTAGCTACGGTTCGTAGATAGTATGATAATTATTCTATTTAATGATGTAGAAAGCAAAGGATTGTAAGGATCGCAGTGCCTAAGAAGGGGGCTGATAAGTTACCATAAGGGTGACTAATCAGAGACAATATAACCTCTGTCCATACATTCCGACACTAGCAGTTCTTTCTTTATGCTTATGGCGCTGCAGAAAGGCAGTAAAGTATTAGTTTAGCTGTAGGTAGAAGTAGTAAAGGTTAAAGATTAGCTGTAGGCGGGAGCAGTAAAATATCGGTAAGCTGCGGGCAGAGCAGCAACGGTTAAATCGGAATTAGCTGCAAGTATGGCAGCGGTCTGTCCAGGTGGTAGTACGGTACCAGCGATAGTAATAATAGTGGTTAAGCATAGAGCCTGTCTACCAGTTAGTCGGTTAATCGTAGGCGTATAGGCACGATTATTCGGTTGGTGGATCGCAGGCGTACTGGTGCGATCAGTATCGTAATAGCAGGCATAGCGGCGCTATTAGTTTGTCGATGATATGTGGCAGTACGGTGCTGCGCAGGGTCGGTTCCGTAGGTAGATTGGCACGGAGTCTTGTCATAGGGTTAGTTCGCAGGCGTTGCGGATATCGTTACGGATATTGCGGATACTGCTATAGATATTGCGGATATTGCAGATTGGATATTGCAAATATTGCGGTGGAAATAGGTAGGCGCGTATAAGGTGTCACGGGGTGTCCTGTGATAGTAATATAGGTACGAGCCTATCTGGGCTAGCGGAATCGTTAATAGCCCTAACAGCTATCTGTAAGGTAAGCTCTCCAATAGTACTTCTGGCAATTCTTCTTTATGCTTTGCCTGCGTAACTGTGCCGTCCTAACCGCTTCCCCCCTATATTACTCTCTCTTTACCCATCCTTTACGGTACCCTCCACGAGAACTTCCTGTCTGGATCACGCTGGTAGCCACCTTTGTAGCTACCTTGGGAACCACAGAAATCTTAAAATCCTCTACGCTAAATCTTCTAAAGCTTATTAAATATTTGTAGAGGAATAGATAACTATTGCTTCTGATTAAAGATACTGTTTGCAGATCTAGGTTGTTGCAGAGGCTTTTGCGGAAGCTTTTGCGGAAGTTACTGCGGAGGTTGCTGCGGATATTGCTGCGGATATTGCTGCGGAGGTTGCTTTCGAGCTTGCTGGCGGGACGGAGCTTGATCTTGATTATGGTAGCAGTGATCCGTAAAGAAGGTAGTATACACTCTTTAACTGGGGTGTTCCTTCTCCCGTGTAGCGATTGAGGGCTATAACTTGTTAATTAACTAAGGCAAGTCTTCTCTAGGATTTAAGACGGTAATTCTATAGGCGGGAACTCCCTGGCAAGCTATAAATAACTTATTATCTATATAGATCTTTGCAATTGTGGCCACCTCCTTACTGTATCTAGGTCCTTGCTCCACACTTATTACGGCCGGTTTAGGTAGTGTATATATATGTAGCTGCTGCAGTTGCTACGGCTGCTGTGGTTGCTGCAGAGGTTCTTGTGGAGGTTCTTGCGGAGGTTACTGCAGAGGTTGTTAGTAGGACGGAGCTTGAGGCACGGGTTAAGATACGGCAGCTTAAGGAACTTAAGGTGTTTAATGCCCTAAGGTTATCTGTGGTGGGTGCTGCGGAAGTTCTTACGGGGCTTATTACAGAGATAGATGCGGAGGTTGGTACGGAGATTAATGCAGAGATTGATGCGGAGATTGTTGTTACTGCAGGGGCTATTGCGGACGTTGCTGCGGACGTTGTTGCGGAGGCTGTTGCTAGTGGGTTGGGATATTATTCTAGGGGTTTAGATACGAATTGAAGTTGCCTTCTAAAGAATATCGGTTGGTTCTTGGTTTCCGTAGTTAACGTGTAATCTTAGCTTCCGTCCATACTAGTTCTTCTGTACTAATAATAACGGCCTAAATATTACTAGCAATTGGGTTACCGTTCTTAATAACGTATACCCCGTTCCTATGAAGGAAGTCTTAAAAATCCTAAATAATATTAACGTTGCTAAGTGCCTAGGTATTAGCAGTCCATTCTATAAAGTTCTCCCTAAAATACTCCCATAGTTGTAAATCGGCGTAGTATCTATTTCGGTAGAATATAATATAGTATAAAAGAAAGCCGTTAACTTGTTTTGCGGTACAAGTTATTATATTAATAGTAAATTCGTCCCAATCTTTATCGATAAGTTTCGCGTATGTAGCTACCCCTAGTGGTAAGGAGTCTCTCTAGTTATTTGGAATGGCTGTAGCCATGTTTTTAGAGGAAGGGAAATGTCGTTTAGTACGCGTTCGTAACGTGTATTTGCGGTTATAGGGCTTAGGACCAGTTCTGGCCTTAAATCGCGAAGACTCGTAATGCGTGTTGTTCTGCGTGATGGACGTAAGAATCTATAATCTCAGAAAGGCTTAGGACCAGTTCTGGCCTTTTAGATCCTTAGATTCGTGGAAGAGTTCTATTTAAGGTTTAGGACCAGTTCTGACCTTAAAAGACAGCTTCCTCTAGCACGAGTAGCACTGGTATAGTGGCTCGTCTCTTCTTGGTGGAATACCTAGCTGTTCTATAGTATAATAGTGAAGTTAACTACTAATTAGTGTTGGTTATACAAGGGGGATATCACGTAGCTACGGTTCGTAGATAGTATGATAATTGTTTTGTTTGATGATGTAGAAAGCAAAGGATCGTAAGGATCGCAGTGCCTAAGAAGGGGGCTGATAAGTCGCCATAAGGGTGACTAATCAGAGACAATATAACCTCTGTCCATACATTCCGACAATAACCTTAACGTTTAATATACCCCCCTAGCTACTTAGTCTTAACTAAGTAGCTAAATAAAAAATAGAAAAAGTTATAATACCAATTTAGTGTTAAGTTAAAGATATCCTCTATAGAGTTACCTTATCTAAATATTATCTAAATTAAATTAAATTATATCCTTAATATTAATAAGATTTAATTATTAAATAAACCCTTTATACTTCTAATATAGTAGGGCCTTTATTAAGCCGTCTATAATTATAGCAGCGGTAAGTATTTAGTTAATTTTAATTTAACTATTATATAATTTTTAGCATAGCTAGTAGTGGTATATATTAACGTATTAAAGCTTTATAGAGAGCTCTTATTAGTCCTTTATAAGTAGTTAAATCGTCTATAGATTATTATAGTAGATTATTAATTCTTTGTTTAAGAACAATTTAATTTCCTTAAAGAAGTAACTCTATTAAATTAACTTAGTTCCTATATAGGGTAGAGCTATAAGCTCTACCTTTATACTTAACTTTATTACTAGCGTCTACTTAGTAGAGCGCTAATTAATTTCTTCTCCAAGTAGGGTAAACAGATATCCTTCCATATAATATCTACTTATTAAATTATCTCTAAACGCTGTAAGGGATAGGATTAAGTGTATTAAAAACGCTATAAAATTATAAGGAATACTAATAATGTATATAATAGAGCCTTTATAGGCTAATATCGCTATAAGCGCCTAATCGGCGACTTTAGTATATACTTAGCGTAGTACCTATTAGGACTATAGTTAGAATCTAAAAACTAAAAGTAGTAAAAGTAGAGCTTAAGTAGATCCTTATATTAATTAAAGTATCTATACTAAAGGTAGTAGTAGTAAGGGTTCTATATAGCAGCGATATAGAAGTTATACTCCTTAACTAATAGGTAAAGAACTAGGCTATTATCTAGGGAGATATCTCTAAATATAAGATCCTCCGTTAGGATTACCTAGTTAAAGTAATTAAAGTACCCCTTAATATACTAATAGAAAGAGGTTAAGGCACTATAAACTTATAGCATATCTAGAAGATTATAGAGGCTACTAAAAAACTAGTCTTAAGAATTACTATAACTAGAGTTATACCCCTTACACCGATAAAATAGTTCTCGGAGTTATGGCATATACGTTTTCGGCGGTCGGCGTTCTGCCAGAACATTAAATATTAGGATATTTTGGTGTTCGCGCGCACGGGCTATACCTCCGAGAACCCTATTAGTGCAAGGGATAGCTTTATAGGGTACGTATAATATATATAGGCGCCTTACTAAAGTTCTAAAGTTAAAATACGCGGTACCTTAATAATTAGCCCACTAACTTAGGAAATATAAGTAGTAGTAGCCTATATGGAAGTAGTTATAAATAGCCTCTAGTATAAAGCCCGACTATACTACTACGGGGTCTAAATCCGCTAGTACTTTAGTGTGAGGGGATTTTGTAGACAGGGGGCTATAAGGATACGATTGGAATAGGATAGATTGGTAAGAGAGACGAATCCTTAAGGAGGTAAGGCCTTTGGGATTGTAGAGACTATATACTACGGGTATATACCTCCGGCATATAACCGGCGACTATCTAAGGGGCGTCCAGGGGTTATCCTAAGGGCAACCTAAGGTGTCCGCAATAATATCCCTTATATTACCCCCCCCCTTCTTACGGTCGGCCCCCGATCGCTATTACCTTACGGTAGGGAGATTATAAGGGCTTGTCCCGAAAGAGGTTCGGAGAGGTATTAGTATACCGCTATATATTATCTATCTATCTAACCCCTGCTTTAAACTCCTAAAAAACCTTAATAAGGAAAAAATATAACTAGAGAAAAGACGTGAGGATTACTAGGAGACCTATTAAAAGCCTACTAGAAGCATGCTGGTGACTACCTAGGCTAATATAGGGATTTTTATACAACTCTACTTCTAAGCCTTTATGCCAGTCTGTAATTAATTACAAGTATTATAGGCAATTTGGTGTTCTAGTATAGTTCCGTAGAACCTTTAGTATAGGATTTAATATACGGAGCCTTGGCTTACCGTCGTCTTTAACTGCTAAGATGTAGTTTATAATCTTTTCTTATAATCCTTTCTTTATAATCCCCTACGTTACTAACGCATTACTCCCACATTTGCCCTTAGGCTATTAGATACAGTTAGGGTATTAATTAGTTAGTTAAAGAGACTTATCTCTTAAGATTTGATATATATAGTTTTAAATCTAGTGGTTCTGTGCCGTATATTTAGCGTAGCTCTACTGCCTAGTAAATAGGGACATTTCGCAATAGCAATTATAGCTATTGTACGATTGTTAAGAACGTCTATAACGTTGTTCTTTAATACTATAGTATTATTTTAGGTCTAATTTAACTTATATACGTCTTTAATTTAACGTCTTAATTACCTTCCCCTGGCCACGTAGTTGGTTTTTATAAGGAAGTAATGGTTAAATAACTTATACGCGTGTTTTCTTCCTTCTAAATAGCGCTATTGTAACGGAGTTATATTGGTAAGGTTGCGGCTATTTACTAAAAGGGTATTAGACGGTAAAGTATAAAGACACTTTGCTTATTAAGCTTAATCCTTTTTCTTAATACCTTACTTCCTATTATTAACCTTCGTCTAATTTGGACGTATCTTTAATATATTATTAAGATTTTCTTCTTTTTCATTATTAATTTAATATGCCTCTTCGTTCTCCTGCTAACTGCTCTTTTAAGTAAATTCTATAGTATATTCTAGCCTTACCTTTATATATAGAACCCTAACCCCCGCTAACCCACAACTAGTGCTAGTCCTGCCTAAATAATTTTGCCTATACGTCTTTAAAAGACCAAAAATCTAATAATAGGATTCTGGAGGCTTATAATAAGACGCACTGCGTTAGATCTAATACCTTTAGTCCTTATAATCGATATATGCGTACTAAGAGCGGCAGTTACGTTAAGGTAAGCTTTTCTATCCTTAATAGATTTCTATTACTAACTTTAAGCTTTAGTAGCCTAGGCCTAAGTAGCAACAATCCTTTAATATCCTTAACTACTACATTACCCGGGCTTTGTCTTATTCTAGTACTAATACTAAACGTCTTAGTCAAATTTAAGACTATGCTACAGCTATCTATACCGCCCATAATTTCTAGTAAGCTAGCTAGTAACGCCTAATGCGAGAGTAAGGTTAGTATACTAAGGATAGGGTGCGGGATGGGGGTAATAAGAAGAAGGTTGCTGTCTACTACAGGAAGGAGTTCGCGCATGCGCGTTAAGTTTCGAGAGAGCATAACATAATGCGGTATTAGGTAGGTTACCCTTTGGGTACCTAGCGGATAAGTAACTAATAGTTGCCGTAGTAAGGTCTTGGTGGTTCTGGACTATACTAGCCAGCTAACGTCTCTATTTATTCTAGGCTTAAGCGTGTCTTTATTAACTATAAGCTTACGCCGCAAGAGCTTTATTAGTATTTGTTTGGACCTAATATTGGTGTTAAGCGTTTAAGAGTCTCTGCTCTAGCTACACCTTATCGTCCTACCCCTATTTTTATGCCTACTTATACGCCTACTAAGGCGTCTAGATCCCATTCTCGTTAGCTATTACTTAGTGGCCTAATAGATACTAATCCTGCTCCTAATAATAATAAGGCGTAGTGGCTTTTCAGATTGGGCATTTGTGGTTTAGACTTTTAGGATTTATTCTTATATATAGTAGCAATTGAGGACCTTAATTAGGTGCTTAGGAAGGCCTCGAAAGGCTTTTAGGAAGGGCTTAGGAGCCCTAAAAATAGTATTCCTAGTATAGATCAATTAATGGGTATATAATTCTAGCAAAATGCCCTATCAATTCTATGCTATATACGTAAAAAGGGTAAGAACTAGTCCTGCCTTAGGCTATAGCCCTAATCCTTATAGTTTCCGGAGCTTATCTGTTCCCTATCCAATTTAACCTATTTACTCTTTTCGCGAGCTTTCTTTATAGGTCGCGATAACACTATAGTATTAGAGCGCTTTCTGCGACTTATAGATTATAAACCTTAGTCCTAATATTCTTTTAAAATATCTTCGTAATAATTAAAGTAATCCTCTAGTTCCTATATAGAGTCCTTAGCGGGCCAGCCTAGCTATTTAACTTTAAATTAAAGCTTGTTCTTAACAGACTTATAGCATAGTATAGCTTTAACCTCGTACCACTCGCCCACTACCTTAGGGTGTTTAATTAGGCCTAGACGGAAGTTCTTTTCTAATAGTAGTCTATGCTATAGCTCTAGTAGGTTTATATAAAACACTAGATATATATGGGCCATAGATAGGGGTAACTAGAGACAATAGGCTAGCTTACTAATTCGTTCCTTAACTTAGAAGGGACCTAGGTATCTTATATTAAGCTTCTTTAATAGTCAACAGGTTTTAATATTTGTTAAACGTAATAGAACCTTATTGCCTACTCCGAAATGCTTATTTTAGTGCTTATAGTTATACTAAAGTCTTTACTACTCTTAGGTATCTTATAGGCTCTACTTCGCATACTTCTATTACTCCTTCCATTCCTAAAGGTATCCTTATACTCTCTAGTAGATGTCCTTAAACTTCCTGGTAGGATCCTATAACTAATTATACGGCCTTAGCTAGTGATTATTAGGTATACTATTAAACCTAAATAGTCGGACGCTATAGGTAATCTAGATTAGTGCATACTTATACAATATATATTGCTTTAAATTGTATACGTACTCCGTATACAGAAGTAGCTCGCACTAGTTGTCTTACTAGTAGTTTAAATATATCTATAGGTAAGACTCCAGTTCCTAGTTCTAGCGTTCTGTTTACCTATCCGTTTGCGGGTAAAAAGCCATACTATAACGGTAGTCTATCTTTAAATAGAAGCATAGATCCAACCAGTACTAACTTATAAAGACGCTGCCCCTATTAGTAATAATAGAGTGTGGCTAATTTACTTTAAAAAAGTATTTCTCCTTAATTAGGTTGGTAAGCTTTTATATATTAATTGTCTTATTAACGGGAAGGTATTAAACGTACTTTAAAAACCTATTAATAAGTATAAGAACCGAATTATATATTTATCCTTAGCTATCTTTAGATAGTAGGAGATCCGTAATAAAGTCTATAGCGTAATATTGCTATAGCTTACTAGTAGGGGGAACTGATTTAAGTAAACCCTATAGCTTATGCCTGCGGATCTTATATACTTAATACTTCTTACAATAGCTAATATACTCCTTTGCTTCCTAATTAAGCCTTAACTAATAGTATTTGCGTTAAAGTAATTCCACTATTTTTACTTAACTATAGTGGCCGCCTAGAGGATTATCGTAATTCTTTATAAGAATCTTCTGTTATAGATTTGCTTCTTATGGCACCTAAACCTTACTACCTCTATATAGTAGGCCCATTAGGTCTAGTTCCTAATAGTGGCGCCTAATAGCTTCCTTTCCGTTACGTTTCTGGTCTACTTCCGTATTAAGAATAGCATAAAAAGCGTCCCTCCATTATACCTTACGGATGAGATCTATTAACCTTTTAGATGGTTTCTGGGTAAAAGCTATTTCGTCCCGTACTGCTTTAAGTATAAGACTAGATAGTACCATGGATCTTATAACTTTTTAATGCGTATATATTAGGAAGGCCGCTATAAGGTTAAAGTCCTTTAGTTATTATAGGGCTCTGAGTTCCGATTACTCTATAGCTTTACTATTTATTTAAGGGGATAGCTTAGTAATTAGAGATAGTGTATTACTAGGTTCCGAGAATGTATTAGGGATATCCTATCTAGGTATATTTGGACCCTTATTAGTAACGGACCAGGTACTAGCTAGAATGTTAGTAGAAACCAATAGGGCTTATACCGCCTAAGACTTAGTATATAGAGCTGTAGGTACTTAAGCATCCTATACCTAAAGCTTATTCTATAATATAGGGAGTAAGATATCTATTATCTGTTTTCCTTCTCCCGTTTTAAAGCCTTTAGTATAATCTAGCCATCGTAACGGTCTATTAGTAGGGTTATTTTCCCCTAGCTTATATTTAATCTTAAAATTAAATTGTATAAGCTCCTCTACCTATTTAGCTTATTAAGGTATAAGCTTCTTTATAGTTATAAAGTAGCGTAAATTATGGTAATCTAAGAGTATACGAGTGGTATGGCTCGCGTGCTTAAGGTAGTATTACTACTATTTAAAGCAGTTAACTATAGCCAGCAGTTCCTTGTCGTGGGTATAATACCTAACTTTAGGTCTCTAGAATTTTCTGCTATAAAATGCTACTAGTCTCTAATAGAGCTGGGTAGCGTCTGGATACCTATTAGGTTATAGTAGGATACTAGCAAGGGCAAAATTTAATATATTAGTGATTATTATTAATAGCTAATCTAGGTCAAAATGCCGTAGTAATAAAGCTTTTATAAACTTTATGTAAAGTTTTTAGAAGGCCTTCTAAACCTTTCTAGGCTATAACTATAGCTTATACTATTTAGTTAGTCCCTTTTTAGTTTTCTTCCTTACCGCCTTTAAGCTTTTTACTTCTTAGGTTAGGTTTTAGGAAGCTTCCGTAATATAGTTAAATAGGTATTAGGTAATGTCTAAGT
>Ga0307515_10009806_pt1 | contig 18449 bp, 20 predicted proteins | sample 17_EM_MG_FD_194513 | JGI IMG/M metagenome (GOLD analysis project Ga0307515, IMG submission 194513) | Populus trichocarpa ectomycorrhiza microbial communities from riparian zone in the Pacific Northwest, United States - 17_EM | ecosystem: Host-associated > Plants > Roots > Unclassified | place...
AGAAGACATCAGAAGTAGTCGCGGCAGTTCCATCGAGTGCTGCAAGTTTTGATCGTGTGAACCATTTCAGCCGAAGTCCGACAGCCGGAGAATGGTCAGACGACGGACCGGGTGATGCAGAAGGGTTCGCGAGGTCGGGGGGCTGAATCCCATCGACGGGAGACACCAAAACCCGATTGTGGTGAAGACATACAGTCGGCATCGTTGGGGGCGGCTGTTTCGGACCTTTTTCCAACCCTTTCGTAAGGAGGTAGAAAATGGGTGACTATCCGCAAGGCTGTATCCATGTGTAGACGACCATTCAAGGTCCTTCAATTAAGGGGGGCGCAGGGACTCCAACCGCTCCATCGCCGGGGTCGTCGATGGGCGAACCTCGGCCGCCGGCAGCAGGCTTCTACGACGGATATAATGTCACAGCTGTATCTAGTGTTACGGGCTGTCACCCCGTACAATTTCTAGGAGTTATATGTCATGAGTGGGGACCCATAAATAGTAACAAAGTATCAGATAAGCGCGCGGTGGGAGTGGGGAAAAGTGTACGTCAAAAAACAGTTGTTACCATTCTTCATTGTGTAGTCCAATCAAGTATTTGAGGGATATAATGTGTTATACAAGATGAATTACTTACTACCAATTCACCTAAGCCATTCAGTATAAGCGAAGCGGGCCAGGACAGATGGTTTATCCTGGATCCATTAGCGATATTTGTTTCTCGTTCAGGTGCTCCAGTAGATTTAGCTAGTACGTTAACGTTGATCACCCGCAGACAGATCGCATCCATCAATGTGGATCCACTCGCGAGCACGTGCACGGAACAGCGGAGGGACGTCGGAGCTTACCTGGAACCTTTGGTCGGAGGAAGTGTTTGACCAGGTTTGGGTCGAACGATTGAAGCTGACGGCGCCGGGCCGTACGGGTCAGTGCAAGTGTGGTGTTAACCAAGTGTAACCGCCCTGGTCACTTGAAGATCCGGAGTCTCCTCTCGGGCGGTACGTGATTACGATTACGAGGTTCCAATGTCGTCGTAGGTGCGATATGCGTCACCCGATGCCCCTCGTCCAACGGTTATTGTCCCAAGGTCCGATATCTGCCCAGGTTTTTCCGATGTGGTCAGCAGTGGCTAGTGGCTGATTACTAGTTACCGATGACCTCTCGTCGTTGAATTTGTCCTCGTTGGGGAGAAAACCCATCAGGATGAGATTCGTCCGCGAGTCCGTGGGGCCACGCGTGACGTGGTTCGGGGTCCTCAGACTTCTTGTCCGACGGGGGACCGGCAGATCCTACACAGACGTAACTATATATATCAAAAGTCATTGGGCCGTCGGGATGCACGTGACCCACGCGGTCTTAAAAACTTTTCCCCACGAACCTGGAAGCGTATCTTGTATCTTGCGATGGTCAGTCTCCTTATCCTGTAAAGCTTTTCCGGGTGATGCTGAACGAAATTCTCCTTGTCTCCAGGGAAAAGCTAAGAAGACGAAAAAATTTGCTGCCGTCAAGCGATTGTTACATCCGAAGGACATTCGATTGTTCGTTCTCCATACGCTGCTACCTGTTCACTAGCCTCATGGCCATGCCCCAGGAAGGAGAATCAGTTGAAACAGAAGAAGAAGGATGAGGAGGCAAGGGAACAAGCTGTGCGGAGAGTGTACGTTGCCTCCCCCATCCGCCTTGCACTTCTGATCGAACGGATGTCCCAGACCCCAAATGGCTTCTTCGATGTTCCTGCAACACAATGCAGCATTGGTCCCTCCGTATCGCGTGCTAATTGATACCAACTTCATCAATTTCAGCTTCCAAAACAAGCTGGAGTTGGTCAGTGGTATGATGGACTGTCTATATGCAAAATGTTTGTCCGATCTTTGAGGTCTACCTGCCCTTATGGAATCCTGACGCGTTAGGATAGGCATCCCATGTGTCACTGACTGCGTTATAGCGGAGCTGGAAAAGCTGGGCCAACGATACAGGGTTGCACTACGGTGTGTATCTGGATTCGTAATTCACAGCCGAGCCTATCTTCTGATCAATGCGCATCTAGGGTTGCTCGTGACCCTCGTTTTGAGCGTCTTTCTTGTTCGCATTCTGGAACGTACGCGGACGATTGCCTAGTTCAGCGTGTTACCTCGCATCGTTGCTACATCGTGGCGACCTGCGATAGGGAACTGAGGAGACGGATACGAAAAATACCAGGTGTACCTCTCATGTATATCGTCAACCGTAGGTACTCGATTGAGAAGTTGCCGGATGGCGGAGCCCCGGTATAGTTCTTTTTTGGTCTGGGGGTATCAGCTGCCGCTGCTATTTTCTAGGCTTGGACCATGGTTTACTCCGCTAATTTTGGGCTTTTGATATGGACTTGAAATCTTCCCGAGTCTCTCATGCGCTATTTACGATTGTGGCGTACTCTTAGACGGGTAAACCGTCGCAGGCAATATCGTTCTGCATCGTGGCTGCCGAGTTCTGCGATAACCTAGATTTTCCCGGTTATCCCGGCTTGGCCATTCATATGTATTCATTTACGAACAACAGTGTTCACAGTACATTCTATAGAGAACCGTGATGTTTGTCGAGTCGCTTCCGCATAGCTCACATGGCTGTTTTCCGCATATCCATGCTGTTGGGTGATGGTTGGTGCGAGGTGAAACCGCGTTTTGGTGTCAGAAACATTAACCTCACTTTCCATATCTATCACCCGGGATGAATCGGCGCGCTTTGTAGATATCACAGAGCACAGCAGGAGTCAGTAAAGATCATCTGTTGGCGCGGATGTTGGGCGGTATTTACCCATATCGCTACGCGCCGGCACAGCAACGGCACAGACTTTTCGCAGATATGACCACGCTCCACGAGAAAAAAAAGACCCGAAGCCAGGGTATACTCATATTGGTATGTGGGAAATGCTGGGCCACTTCTCCATGGAGAAAAGAATATCCCCTGACGAAAATTAGGCGTAAATTCCACTAGCGCGGATCTTGTTAGGTTGCTGTTCCTATAAAGTCTCCTCCTCCTCTGGATGCTTTCGCCCAACCTGCCCAGTCAACCCCCCTCCTCCGTACTTCTCCCCAAGAACATCCCAGACTCACCTGTTCTGATGACCATCACCCTTGAACCCTTGGTCCGCCACTCAACCATCAGTGGCAAAGAGACGATCGTCAATCTCCTTCCACCTCCGCACACCACACATTCCGAACAACCCTTGAACTCGAGCCCTGCCAAATCCACCAACCTTCTCCAGAGATTTGTCGAAGATTTCAAGGAGGTCGACTCCTACCGGTGAGCCCGACACGACAGGATATGCTTCCGGCACGTGCTGAACAACTCATTCGCAGAAATGGAAATTCGATCCTCATCGACGGATACAATCTTTCCGTCCCCGCCGTTGCCGCCGCCGCGAGATACAACGCGCACATCACCCTCGATGATTCCGCTGGCGTCCGCGAAAGACTTCAACAGAGCCGAAACGTTATCGTCGATAAAATGAATGCTGGGAAGAGCGTGTATGGCGTCAGCACCGGTTTCGGCGGCAGTGGTAAGTACCGCCCACTCTTTCCCTTGCTCGCAGCTCACCCGATCACCCGCATCTTCCACAGCGGATACTAGGACTGATGACCCGCTGCGTTTGGGTGGTGCCCTGTTACAGCACCAACATGCGGGTGTGATCTCTATTGAAGAAGGCGATTCGCTTCCACTTCTGGATCCCCTTAACCACACCTCTATGCCTGAATCATGGGTCAGAGGTGCCATCTTGATCCGCATGAACTCCTTGATTCGTGGCCATTCTGGTGTCCGCATCGAACTCATCGAACAGATGGGCCATCTGCTGCGCGAACACATCACTCCTCTTGTCCCCCTGCGTGGCAGCATCTCCTCTTCTGGAGGTAAGCACCGTATATTGTGTCGGTCGTAAGGAGCTCGTCTCACACTCACTCAATGTACAGATCTATCCCCGCTCTCATACATCGCCGGTACCCTGATGGGTAATCCTTCGATCCGCACAATTTGCCGCTCTGCTTCATCCAAAACTCGCCAAATCCTCCCGTCAAACAGGGCGCTTGCTCAACACAATATCGAGCCAATCTCCCTCCAGTCCAAGGAGCATCTCGGGATTCTGAATGGAACAGCCTTCTCTGCATCTGTCGCGTCGCTGGTTCTCAACGATACCGTTCATATCGCGTTGCTCGCCCAAATCCTCACTGCTATGGGCGTTGAAGCTCTCCTCGGAACCCAAGCCTCCTTCGATCCATTCATCCATGACGAATGCCGACCCCACCCCGGTCAAGTCGAGGTCGCCAGGACGATCTACGGCCTTTTGGATGGAAGTTACTTCGCCACAGGTGCCGATCACGAGGAGGACGAGGCGAACATCGACGACGATAAGGGTATTTTGAGGCAGGATAGGTACCCCCTCCGAACTTCTCCTCAGTTCCTTGGTCCCCAGGTCGAGGACATATTGTCTGCACTTGATACCATCACTCAAGAGTGCAACTCTAGTAAGTTTAGACTATCTTTCACCACTAGCTCTGATCGTTGATCGATGTTAACAGCTACGGACAATCCTCTGATCAATGGAAAGACCGGAACGGTCCACCACGGTGGAAACTTTCAGGCTATGGCCGTCACCAACGCTATGGAGAAGACTCGTCTTGCCCTCCACCACATCGGCAAGCTCCTGTTCTCCCAGGCTACCGAGCTGATAAACCCCGCTATGAACCGCGGTTTGCCGCCAAATCTTGCCGCATCTGACCCCAGCTTAAATTATCACGCTAAGGGCATCGACATCGCGATAGCCGCCTATGTATCGGAACTCGGATACTTGGCTTCCCCGGTGTCAACACACATTCAAAGCGCAGAGATGCATAATCAGGCAGTAAAGTATGTCTACCCCCACCCCCTCGTCTTGGTGAACGTAATATTTGACGCTGATTCATTGCCAATTCAGTTCCTTGGCCTTGATTTCTGGTCGAGCGACGATTAACGCTCTCGACACACTTACTCTTTTGGTGTCGAGCTATTTGTATATCCTATGCCAAGGTAAGCTTCGTGATCCCTTCCCGTTATTTGCCCTCCTCCCCCCGCCCCCGGCGTCCGTGCATGCCGCTACACCTTTTCAAGTTATCCCCGCCCTCGGCCTCTGTTACACTATCGATTTTCATCCATATTCTATTCTGTGAACGGCGTTGACTAACTTCGATCGCCGCGCTCTTTTTCAGCGCTGGATCTCCGCGTTTTGCAAGCGGAATTCTCTGCGGGGCTCACGAAGATCCTCAAAGAAGAACTCGTGGCGTACTTTGGCGCACCGATCATCTACTTGAAGTTGTTGCAAACTATCGTGGCTACGCTCGACGAAACCACTACTATGGACTGTGCCGATAGGATGAAGAACGTTGCGGAGGTCTGCACCGCTCCGCTCGTTAACCACCTGTTGGCCACTCCGTCCACGACCGCACATATACCCAACATCCCCGCTTTCCGCACGTCCCTCGCCAACCGGTTGGTCGCCTTCCACACTCAACTGACCAAGTCGTTCCTCGATGGCTCCCACGGCCCCGCACCCGCGAGCAAATACCTCACGAAGACGAGGAAGGTGTACGAATTCGTCAGGATCGAGTTGAAGATCAAGATGCACGGCAAGGAGAACCTTGAGCGATTCGAACACGTCGGTATTGACGACTTGGTCGGTATGCCCGGCGGAGATGACGAGACTATCGGCCAAAATGTTACTAGAATCTACGAGGCAATTAGAGACGGGAAGCTTCAGGCTGCAGTTGTTGACACCTTCGCCAACTGAAGTTCTGGATCCTGGTCGGTTCGGTTTTTAGTGTTTAGCTTTGTTGTTGTTGTTGTTTTCTCTTTCTCTCTCTCAACGCATCGATTATTTTCCTCTTTTCGGTTTCTATTTTTTACTTCATTAGGACGCACTCTGGGTTTTCCGCTACATCGTCCCCGCGCATAGTTACCTGGGGGGCCCGTGGAACTGCATTACATTCGTCATTAAACCGCTGACAGAGATAATACATGGAATTTTCGTTACAACATCCGCCGTCTAAAAAAATCCAGTACAAGAAAAGGGAGAGGAAACGGAGCGAGAGAGGGAGAGAAAAGGAAAAGACTAAAGCAACAGATTGAATGGGTAGGGTGAAACCGGGAGGAGGGGCACTGTACTTGAAGGATCAGCAACGAATTGATCACGAAAAAAAAAGACAACACTCACAGAGGGCGAGGAGGGGGGAAGGAGGGTAGGGGGATAATTGGCCGGACGTACATCCGGGAAAGGGGGGATAGATGGCCAGGCACACCAATGAAGGTGCTCAGATGGCAGAGAGGGGGGGGAATGGGCCCTAGTACCATTACTAGTACTGGGCAGGGAAGGGACTTCCGACTTCGGACCTACTTCCTGCCACGAGTAGTCCTCTTCACAGGGGTCTTTGGGAGAGCGGGATCTTCGGGCTGAACCGATGCAGACCTACCCCTCCTGAGCCTCGAAGGGGGTTTGCTGGTAGAGACAGAGGGAAGTCCATGTTCGGGGTTGACGGTGGGCTCAGCCTCGGCCGAGGGGGCACGTTTGGGCTTGCGGACCCGAGCACCAATAGCTCGCTTCTTCTTCTTGGGTGAGAGGAGGGGATTCAGCATATCCTGACCCTCTGCTTCAAATTCAGCAGCGAGCGCATCTTCAGCTTCGGTCACCCTCGATGAAATCCGGGGTTTGATGGGCGTTTTTCGGTAGACCTTGTGTTCCTTTTTCTCAGCCTCGCCACCGAGGCTGAACCGGGTGGACTTGGAGGAGATATTCGCGGCCTCGTGTTCAGCGTCGGACACAACGACGTCCTCGTCGGTGTCCTTCTCGAGAACCCATAGAGGTAGCCTATCCGAGATTTTGTCAGCCTTGACGCTGAGAACGATTGGCCCGAAAACGTCTTCAGGGATGGGGGCTGGGGCCTCGGCGGGTGCCTGAGTCCCGGCGGGTGTCTCTACTTCGGATTGGGTACCGTTGGGGGTGGTAGCTTGAGTGTTTCCGGCGGTCAAAGTAGGCAAGGAACGTTGCGACCCGCCGAGGCCCTCGAGGATGTTTTCGGTCGGCTCTTCTTCATCCTCAGATTCTCCTTGCTCGATCCTCTGGCTAAGAATCTCGATAACCTGAGATATCTCGAGCTCGGAGTCCTCTTTTTGGAGCCGCGGTGTAGCGATGGGAGGGGGAGAAGCCTGCCTGTGTGTAGGCCGAGAGGAGGGCTCTGGAGAGTTTTCGCGGATCGAAGGATCGACGGGAGGCTGAGCAGGAACGTAGCCGGCTTCCGCAAGCGTTTGGAAGTCCCAGGTTGGTTGGTGACCGCTAAGCCTCCGTCTTTTGGGAGATACTCCGTCTTCGGTGTTCCTAACCGCAACCTGACGGAAAACGTTGGAGCGTATGACGGCGGTAGAGGGGCCGGCGGTGTTTCCAGCATTGCCACCCTCACTCTCAGGAGTAGATACACGCTTCCGTTTACCACCCAGCACGGTACGAGGGGGAGAGGGCGTGCGGGGAACCGTACGGGGGAACACAGGGTGTTGAGGCTTCGCTGGAGAAGAAGATGGAACGTAGGACTGCGCCAGTGGGTGGCGGAGGTAGGGGGGATTAACAGGCGGCCGCATCGCAGTTGCCGTGGCGGAGTCCATGACTTCACGCTTGAAGTCCTTCGAAATCCTAGCAAGCTCCTCCTCCGAAGGGGGGAAGAGTAAACCAGTATCAGAGGTGATCCTGAGGTCCGCTCCCGAACGGTCGAACGTGGAGTCGTCGGATCTGGGGGCAGCATGGTCGGGAGGTACTGCGAAATCGGAACACATTTCTATCTCGTCTTCGGCGTACTCAAGGCCATTCTCATCTTCGTGACCAGGAGGGAGCGATGGTTGCCTGGCAGGGGGAGTTTCAGGTCTGGAGAAATCTTCCTCTTCCTCGTAATCATTGGGAGGTTGGGGCGTGGAGTCCCCGATAATGTCCCGAGCGTAGTCGTAGGGGAGGTTGGGATGATTAACATTCCTGAAAATTGCGGATAAGCGAGCGCCCGGCGGTTCGGTGATCTAAGCTTAACGTACTTTGAAAGATGGCCTTCAACGGTGGGGAACGCGCGATTCTCGTCGCGAGTAAAGGTGGGGAATAGATCCGGGTTTCTGTTGAAGGGAATGTCAAGCACGTATCGGGGGAGAGGCAAAATCATCAGCGTACGGGACATTATCTTCCTCAGTCTGCCATTGGCCCATAAAGAGCTGTATCCTTTCCATCGCGCCCTTGTATGAATGCAACTGGGAGCCGGTCCGGTTAACGTGCTCTAATATTGCGGCTGTACGACACTTAAGGGCTCCGATGTACTCGAGCGTCTCGCGGTCACTTTTGTAAAGAACCTTGGCGGTTGCGTCTAGCGTCTCGAGATCTTCTGGATCAGCTGGGAGGTTGCCTTCCGGCTCCGGGGTAGGGTCGGCCCCCCGGTTGGGTTCATATCGGCGTCGAGCTCGCTGGTGGGCGGGGGTATCAACCGATCCGACTTGCTTGGCCTCTTCGGCCACCCGTTTCTTTGGTGCCTTCTTTTTCTTCTTGCTGGCAGCTTTCTTCCCCGAAGGGGGGTTTATGATTGGCGCGTCGCCGATAGAGTTGGAGGAGGAGGTGGCTCGCTCCTGAACAGGAAGCATGGGGGAGAGTGGACGGGTGGAAGTAGAGGGCTTTTGGACGGACATTGATTTGGCTTGGTAGTGGACGATAAATCTGTGGGTCGTCGAACAACGGCACAAGGGAGAAGCTTGTTGGTCAGTGAGGCGTAGAGGGAGGGTCAAGAGCGATGGTTGTGGTCCGAGTTCAAGAGCGATGGTGGCACATGGACGTGAGGTCCCGCCTGGATATAAACAAAGGGAGACAGGCCATGGCTGATCGCCACCGCGGCGCCGGTTCCGGTTTTTGGGCTTTGTCCCTCGGTCTATCCCTTGTCTAAAGAATTTAAGTGTGTATTCGAGTCGCAGATCCTGCAGGTGGTGTCACGGGGGTCGTAATCCTGCTGATAAGAGATCTGGGACCAGAAACTAGAGAATGGAGGCTGTGGTGGAAGCGCCCACTCCCAAATTGGGAACCAAGGACCATGATGATCAAACGGTCAAATCCACCGCCACACGACATCCCCGCTTCCTCGTTCCCATGCCAAAGCTTCATCTGAAGCGTACCCCCGCAGAGGAAGAGGAACGTGCACAACGCAAAGCGAGAAAATCCAAACGCAAAGAAGCTAAACGCCTTGGGCAAAAGTACGATCTCAACGGCTCATCTTCCACCTCCACACGTGATAATCACCATCGATCCAAACGCCGTGCTACAGACACCGGAGAAGATGCAAACTACGATACGGACTATGAATCTGATGACCGCCTGGAATGGCTGGAGGAACAGCACCACCGCAAGCGGGAGGAAGAAGAGTTCCAGGAGAGGTTATGGGACGAGCTTGGCCAACAAGAGAGGCTGGATAACCTCACGAGCAACATGGACTCCTATCCTCACATCCCTCAACGTTGGAAATCTGATGGAGTGGCGGACTTAGAGGATGCTGTCTACAACGACCCCAACTTGATGAACGACGAACACTACGCGGAATGGGTGAGGCAAGGAATGTGGAAGTACGTAACGTTCATTGTCTGCGAATGCTGCTTTCCCTCACGGGAAGCCTTGGCCAGGAAACGGAATGCTCAAGCATACCAAGAGCAACTCAGGAAAAAGGCCGAGGAGGAGGCCCGGAAGAAACGCGCCGAACAGCTTGCCTCCGAACGGGCTCGGCGGGAGGCTCGCGAGGCCGACGAACGAAGGCGGCGCGAGCGGTCGAGGGAACGCAGAGCGAATCAGAACGCCCACGACGACTACAAGACTCGCTGGGAAAAACTTTTGTCTACCGGCGAAACTACTGGACAACCTCTTACGTTCCGAGATATCCCCTGGCCCTGCCATGCTGTATACTCTGCTTCCGACGGTCACGATTTTTCTCCGGACGACCTTACCGTTAACTCAATTTCGGAATTTCTGTTCCGTTCTGCGAAGGAACCCACGGAGGCGACGCAAAAGATCAAGATGATCAGGGAGACTTTACTTCGCTTCCACCCCGACAAATTCGAAGGTCGAGTTATGAGCAGAGTTTCCGAGTCCGAAAGGGCGAAGGTTCAGGAAGGAGTCGGAATTGTGGTGCGGACGCTGAATGAGCTGATGAGAACTACCAAGTGATCCCTCAAACCCTGTGACTACGTGCACATACCCTGTAATTTGTATATATGTCCTTCAATCGGCCAGCTTTTGTCGCTGACGCTGCCGGGTGGCCAAGTGCGATAATATTTCGGGTGCCCTTCTTTCGGAATAGCAGGCGTGGGAAATACACGCCGAGCCCGATGCAAGACTGGTCAGGGCAGGTGACACCAGGTATGACGCCACCACTTATTCCCGAAAACTCCTTCCGTCTCAACAACTGAGTAAAACCTCGGTGCTCAAGTCATGAGTAGGATACAGGATGCCCCGGATGATGTGGTGATCCAAATCTGTCGGCATCTTTTCATAAGGGACGTCCTCGCTTTCCGGCAGGTAAGCGGAAGACCCTCAGTCTCAACAATCTTGGTAGGGACTCACAGCTCCTCAGACGTGCAAACACGCGTTTGCAGTGTCATGTCTCAAATCACTCTGGATCTCTTTGTGTGCCGCCCAAGTCACCGCCCGGGGGATACCGTTCCCTAACAAGGACTGGGTCAACCAGATGTCTGCACCAGAGTTGGAGACAGCGATGCGTGAGGCCCTCGATCGAGATTACCGCCTGCGCGATGAATCTCGACGCAATGGGTATGCACCGAAGGCGGTAGTGGATTGGAAGGCAAATCCGAACTCAGCTATCTCCGAAATCTTCTTTGTTCCGGATCCCAGCGGACACGAGGCCAGGTGCATCGTGACGGTTTCGAAGGGAATCTGGTGTTTGATCAGTTTATGGGACGTTCAGGGCCTCGGTCGGGGACGTGAGGCCACCCAACCAGGAGAAAAAGAGGTTGGATCGTGGGGTCCGAGGGGTGCGATCTTCAGCGCCATCGCGGTGAATCCCGACCCCCGGTCAGAGGCAAGCGCAGCTGTTGCCGTGAACCTATATGGGTAGGTTAACGCTACGTGATTCGGTTGAGGTCCTCATCTGAAAACACAAAATAGGGAACATCGTGTTTACATTCTCTCCTTTTTTGACGACATAACTAGTGGATACACACCTCGCGTCCACGTTGTGCGCAGCTGGAATTCGACACTCTCCGTATGCAGCTCGGTATCATTGTGTGGGGACATGCTTGTCACGGCAGACTCCCGCAATCGCGCCACTGTTGTAAATATTCGTTCCCCGGAGACCAGGGCCGTGGTTTTGGAGAGCACCACCGATTCTGGTCGTCCACAAATGGTTAGGAAGTCCCGTTCGCAGTGAAGCATCTTCTGACGAGTCCTACAGTCAAACATCTGCTTGCAGATTCAGATTTCTCAGAGATACATACTGGTGGCTCGAGCAATGTTCATTGAGGTGTTCGTCACCCCGACGGACATCCTTGCCACCGAATCCACTCTTGATTCTTCGAACGCAAGCTTTGTGGTCGGGAGTGTACACGAGCCAAGTATTCAACGTCCCGTTGACTCGTTCTCCTTCGGGTGGCTCGACGGGATAGCAATCTCCCAAGACCTCTCAAAACCGGACTCCTTTTTCGTTCTATTTCGTCGACCTGACGAGGACATATGGTCGACTCGCGCGCCAACTCTGTCCTTTTATCGGCTCGAGGTGAACTCTACAGCAGGCGTGGAGGAAGATTCAACTCCGAACGCGACAGGTTCAGCTCCATACTTGTTCTCCGAGACATTCCTCACCTCCGCCCCACTCTCGGCATCCGCTAGTCCTACATACACTTCGAGTTCTGCCTCCACGAAGCTCGTGTTAGGAAATCACAGCACGGCGTTATGGCTCTCTCCTCGACCGAGAGAGTCGGATTCTACCGGACTGGTTCAGATGGACCTGGACAGGCGGGAGGATTGGCCATCCCAAGCAAGTGGGATACGAATCTGGAGATACTACGTAGGAGACGATCTGGTTTGGGGTTCTTTCGGTCCAAGGAAGACACAAGCTGAATCACACGATGATGACGCCGAAAACCGGACTGGCATAACGGACGAAGATTCAAAGACGCACGTCTTCACGAGACGCGTCTTCAATGCTCGCGGCGATGTTTGGACGGCGATTGGATACGATGAAGAGACTGGCAGAGTGGCCCTAGGCAAGAGGGATGGTTGTATTGATTTTTTGCGTCTATGAAGCTCCATTTGGCTATTCCTCGTCGGAACACTTCCACCAGTTTGCTTTTTGCAGAAAATATTATGTATTACCAATAAAATATGGATTGTTACAAGGGCATCAGATCACGGATGCGGGACCATTTTACTGGTAATATCTGCTCTCATGGTTGTTGTTGAACATTTTATGTCATTATCTTATCGCGATGATTGGATGATGAGAGGGTGAGTCTGATCAGAATTGTACGCGGCGCGAATTTCATACCCATACGATACCCCACGACGCCCCTCGCGTTTCCTATATCCAGGCAGTTTTCCGAATTTCACCTCCCCCAGCCACATGAGGATCATCTAGGCTTGGACCGGAGGAACCAAAGAACCCAAGCTTCATTGGTGGCCTGCCAGGCTCTATTCAATTCCCGCCTTGATGGCGCTTTCTTCAGAAATATCCAGAGAATTCCGAGGATGATATTAGACCCTGTATCGAACGTCGGAGGATACATACTTAACCGGCGTAAGCTCAGCTAAAGTAATCGACTGGAAAAAACTCCAAGGTGATCGTGGCAAATACGCCGTGAATTACTCACATTGCCAACTGTACTGCGCTATATCGTTGTCACCAAAAAAGTAGGTGCGTGGTACGACGTTGCGGCGAGCCGTCATCGCTTACTAAATGCCCATGAGGTAATGTGGTCTCCCCTAGGTTCTTCAAGGCTGCCGGTAACACATCTCATCAGTGTTGGACATCCCATCCCTTCTTACCCCCGCTCCGTGTTTTTCCGTGTCTCTCCTTCCAACCGGGAACTGGGACCATTGTATTTCAATCTTCGCTGTTCGAGGCGTACGGGTGCGGTGGGTGCGGACGTCGCTTCAGGACACGGGGATGGTTAAGCCGGCGCAACACTAAGGCTCGAAAAAGAACCTCCAAAAGCAGGTTTTGAAGGATCTACGGTATGCCTGAGGCGCCACGCGATCTGCTGGCGAAATTCAGCTCGTCAACCCCTGGCCATGGGAGAGCTGTCGGAAAGTCTCAGTAAACATTTGGTAGGGGCGAGCGGTCTTGAGTGATTCTGGATTGAAAAGCTACTGGCCAGTCCTTTCAGAGCTCGAGTGGGGCTCGGCGTAGTGAGAAACGCCACAGTCAAGGGCCCGGCACAATGTCGGATCCAGATACCCCTGAGAAGACGGACCTGGGGCAATTTTATTTGTTTGCTGCGTACTTCGCATCCAGCGCCAGTGATCAGGATCCCAGCCCTGCAGGCAGCAGGGAATCTATTCCCCACTTGCGTTCCCCCGCTGCCGAATTTTTTTTTACCGAACCGCCAGAGCTGCCCGCCCTACCCATACAACAGGACACTCATCCATCAGCCAACGCGGAAAGTTCGGGAGAATCAACTTAAAAATACCCCTCAGCAAGAGTCTCCCTCGTGGCCACTGTGAATCTTGTAGAAGGCGAGTCGGCCTCAAAGACAATAGAATGATGGTCATAGGAAACAATGCGTTGATTTCAGAGGACGAAAGGAATGACAGCCTTCCTCTCCTTGGGATAACCAGGAAATCTACTATGATACCACTGATGTCCCCTGACCGCCCTGGGCATCATCGTAAACACTTCCGCCGCGAAGAACAAAAACGGAGGGGTGACCGTCGCCAGAAACGCCCCCCAGCTCTGGAAGCTAGGGAGGGGAGACGCGGCGAGCGCGAACCCGACCCATTCGATCCACTCGCAGAAGTAGTTTGGGTACGAGATGTACCCATACAAGAGTCCATGCGGAATCGCGTAGTGTTCCCCTTTCTTCTCCTTTGCGATTTGTTCTGGCGTCTTTTTCGCGTCTTCGGCTCGCTTCTTCCGGCGAATGTTGAGGAGGATCTCGTCGTGAACGATGTTGCCGACGAATCCCGCTACCCACACCAAAATTCCGAACCAGAAGCGAGGTCGCTGGTAGGCTCCTGCGAGATAGGAGAGTCCCTCCGGAGAGCTTAGGTATGCGCCAAGGAGAGAGCCGTTGAAGACGTTGAACGCGATTGCAGCGAGCACTACGATGGCGTGTGATTTGGATCTGGATGGCGTACGTAGAGGCGAGAGCACGGCTCGGTTCGCATAGTGGATGAGGAAGAGACCCGCCAGGACCGCGGATGGATTTCCGATGCTCAGAGAAGGGGACGTGCCGAAGGTGAGTGGGGAAAGAGGAGAATGGAGGTAGGCGTAAATGAATGTGGAAGGGCTGACAAGCTCCATGAACATCCACGACCAGCGACCTGGAAACGAAACATTTAGCGGTTGTCAAACCACGGGCATCCTGGAATAGTATTTACCGTCAAGTAAGAGGATGCTCTCGCCGGACGGCGTAAACCGTCCAAAAGGCGCATTTATCACAAAGGTGGCCGGGAACGCGAGCACTGGGAGAAAGAATGCCCACTTCCTCGTCACTACGCGGGGTCGGACATCCCGGATCAGACTAATTTCTCTGCTGGGAAGTGTGGAGAACGCACCATCGTAAAGATACCTGAAGTCTTTGGCGTTCATCGCGTGCACAAACCCCCTACCAAGCCTTGTGGTGGAAACGGAAGGACCGTGATGGCGTCGACCGATCATTTAATCATTAAATCAACCAATGGCATGGGCTCCCGAGGGTGTCACATGTACCCGTCTGCGGGCCACTGCGGGCGTCCGCTTTCCAGGCGCCGTACCTCTTGTGGATCCCAAATATGGATATGATTGCAACAGGTTATATCCAAGAATTGCGAGAATACATTATGCGAGTATGGTTTTTGACTTGGATGGGTTTGTATGGAGGAGGGATAATCGATGAAAGCATCACAAACAAGATCAGTCTCGAGTCGTCCGGAAGAGCACAATCTCCGTATACTCTTTGTTCACCATCCCAACAGTACCCCTAAACCCATCGTAAAACACCTCTTGCATATTGTTTCTTTCGAGGACTCGGTCGAGTCTTCTAACCTTCGACCCCAGGCTCGCGGACCGGGTGTGGCTGGAACCCGAACCTTGGCCTGGGTGCGCCTCGCCTCTCACCAACAGCTCCTGCTTCCTCCCTTGAATCAATTGGAGCCCATCAGTTCCATCCTGGTTACAGTCGATTTCGAAGTCCACGACAAACAAATGGACCGTCCGCTTCCCCCCATCGTCCCCAGAGTATCCCAGCAGAGAACGGGTACCCCTCGTCTTGTGGAGGAACGAGATACCAGCCTGCTCTTCGCCTCCGTCGATGTCAATGTAACCCGTCCCGATGTGAGTGAATCCCGGATCTGGGGTCAACCCGGGCGGTGAAGGCCATTCCGAAGAAGGGGGTGGAGAACGCCTGAACAAGTGACAATATAGACGTTGGCCCAGCCTCGATATGAGGCAGAATGACTCTTCGGTCGTTTGGAAGATGTTTCCTGTGATTGGCATGAGGCTTGCATCCTCCTGGTGTCTAAACGGCATGTGGACGAGCATCGTTCCTGGGCTTTCGTTGACCGAGGTCCACGGAGAGGAAGAGTCCCCATCCTCTGGACGAAATCGTGGTGTGGCTAACTCGGAAGACAAGTCCAGTGTGTACATCATATCCCTCCAGTCTTGTAGGATGACCGTGTGTCCAGACCCCACGACCTTCCGCCAGCTACCTTCCTGATATTTATAGAAGTTAATTTGTATAGCGAGAATGCGAGAATTTGCCGGGGAAATACCTCAGGGAGGCGGACCCGAAGTCCATGCCTAGACTTCCAATCGTACACGAAAACCCAGAATATGTAACCACCAAGCGCCAAGTCCGACTGCTGTTTGGTTCGAGCGAGAAGATAAACCAAGGATCCATCAGTGGCCGGACGACATAGCCCGCAGTTGAACCCCTTGGGGATCATGACACTATCGTGATGTACCACGCGCGGGGCAGGGGCTGAGGGGTCCTGAACAACCAGTGCTGTGTTGGACGATATCAATATCCCGAATGCTCCAAGATATGACGAGGCCTTGGGAACAGGCACGAGCTCTGTCTTGGAAGGAAGGTAAATCTTGATCGTATGCAAAGCCCTGAATGATTTCGGTAAGATACTTTCCACCAAGTCTACTGCGCGCATGTAGGGATAAAACTCACTCCTGGTAAGTCCTTGTTGGTTCAATCGGATTATGGAGCAAGTTTGTAGCCGCTCCATCAGTCAAGAAGGTGATAACCACATATTCCTTCAACCTCCCACCACCCCCTCCTCTATCCCGCTCGGTCAGGATACTGCACTTCCAAAACCAGTCCACCAATCCATTGGCCTCCCATCCGACTCCCGTGATGTACTCCTCGTCGATAGAGTCGCACCGGATGGTCTTTCCCTTGACAGAGATCAGCCAGGGTAAAGAATTGATGGTGTGACCCTGGACCATAGCCGAGGATACACCCAGAAGTCCCTCTTTTCCCTTTGACGATAGCCGCACCAAACCCTCCTGTCGGAACTTGATCCGAGCCGTCGATGAGAGCCCAACCCCTTGGTTCTCTCGTTCCTGGTCTGGGCTCTTCGCATGGCCGCTTCCTCTGATCTTGTGTTGGTAACAGGAAATCACCCGTGCCATGTAGCGGACATCCTCTGGCATATAGTGTTCACGGATGGTTGAGATGGAGACTGGGAACTGGTGCGCGTCCGTAGCATTGATCCAGAACGACAGAGACGCAAGGCTGAGTCGATACAAATTTTGACACGCCTAAGGGTACCGCACAGGACGGGAATTCAACTTCGGGGTCCTGGCAATGCAGTTGCGAGAGTACTCACCTTCGACAACGACAATATCGTGCTCAAATCGAGGTGGGAGACGATCTTGAGCGTGACATCGTCGTCAAGAGTATATCCCCGCATCTTCTCGAGGGGGCGTAATAGGATGAAAGGTGATGTCGACAGTCGTCGGAGCGGATCCCTTTATATCCGCCAATCTGCAACCTGAACGGAGGTGAGGCTCCAGCTGGTACCGGCTCCCCGCACAGCCACAGGGTCAGGGGAAGGCACGCGTTGGACCTGTACAGGAACCAAAGCGGCCATCAGTTGCGCCCAGGAGATCTTCTGTCGCGGCGGAACCCAAGGACGCAAGCGCCCGATGAAGTCAAACTGTGGGACGCTGCGCGCGCTCACGTATCTCAGCCCGGAGATGCCACATTGCTAACCCTGTTTTGTGTCAAAAAAAGCCTATCTTAAATTCATACAGTCATGCATATCGGAAGGTGTCCTTCGGCCGGTCAGTAATACAGGGTTTTCTTCCTCCGACTCGACGAAGCGACCCATTGCCCATTCATATCACGATCCGGGGTTGGATCCTCACGGTCCTCGTCCATTGGGTCTTCCTCATCCTCGTCCCCATACTCCCCATCGTCATCGTCTGAATCTTCACCCCACTGGCCACTCCCATATTCGTTCTCTCCACTCCCGCCTCCGTTCCCTGGCCCACCGTCTCCATTCCGGGGCTTGCGAGGTCCGTTGTTTATTGGTGGCAAGGGCGGGACTTGCAAGGGGCCCGGACCACCAATCTCCCGGTGCATCACCATCACCCTTTCCACCAGACCATCCCATTTCGCCCCTGTCTGGAAAAATCGGCGTCTCTGCGGAACTTCCTTCCGAGGCCCACTCGTATGTGAATTGTTCAGCGCTTCGGTGAACTCCTTTTCGAACTCCTTCCGGCGTTGACGCGTTTGGGCATCCTGGAGTTGGTTCGTAATGATGCTCATGCGTTTTCGGGATTTACGGCCCTGGTATAGACCAGATGCAGACGACGAATCATCCTCATCCGAAGATTCGGAGGTGGTGTTTCCAGCTGCCTCCTGCAGCCGGTACACGTAACGGGAGTGCTCTGTTGAAGCGGTGGGGAAAAAGTGTGAGCTCCATCACTGAATAACAGGAAAGGATCCGAATACTCACGGGCTAACCGCTCGTCTAATTCATCGTAATCCTTAAGCCCGATATGGGTACCCACGCTCTCCGAAGGGACATCGTGCAACCCAACAGAAGGCGCGTGGGGTAACCTGCTCAATTGCTCCAACGCAAGGGTCCTGTTGAACGAACGTTGTCAAATCTCCGATGAAATCCTGCTCAACGGAAAGTAGAACCCCACCTGACAGCATCAAGATAGCCATCGCGGACGTTTAAATCATCCATGTTGTTCCCGGCGACCTCGAGTCGGTACCGCGGT
>Ga0307515_10009807_pt1 | contig 18449 bp, 9 predicted proteins | sample 17_EM_MG_FD_194513 | JGI IMG/M metagenome (GOLD analysis project Ga0307515, IMG submission 194513) | Populus trichocarpa ectomycorrhiza microbial communities from riparian zone in the Pacific Northwest, United States - 17_EM | ecosystem: Host-associated > Plants > Roots > Unclassified | place...
AACCCCAACCAACACCACATACGAAATGTTATTGTTAGTAGTCTTTCCAATGAACCATGGAAAGATTTGTTTGTGTGAGTATGATGGATATCTTTCAATTTGTTTCCCCTTTACATTTGAGGCAACAATCTAGTGATATAATTGCTTTGCTTGCTTGCTTGCTTGCTTCATGATTCTGCATTTTGTGTTGAATAATGTAAGGCTCAGTTTCAATGACTTCTATGGAAGTCCAGATTTCCAGTACCTGGAAATTTAGGGTTTTGATTTATAGCAAAGTTTTGGATTTGGGATGAAATCAGTGGTATTGATTTTTGGCTTTTAATTCGTTTGCACAATGCAGGGAAAACAATAGTTGTGAAAAGGCATCTTACTGACGAGTTCGAGAAGAAATATAAGCATATAGGTTTTCTCAGTTTTTTGAAATCAAGAACCAAACTGGACCGGACCGAAACCGGTCGGTTTGACTAGGTTTCGGTTTGGTTTAGGTTTTGTTTTTCAAAAAAAAAAACTGGTTTGGTTGTTTTTTATAGTTAAAAACCGAACCGAACCGAAAATGATCACCCCTACAATGAACCATTCACGGATACTTTTTTTATACGAAAAAGGAACTCTTCTTGTGGCAACTTTACTTCATCTAACAGCTTCCATCTCCAAGTTTTTAAGTCAAACAACTTGACTCTAACGTAATGGTATATATAGAGTTATTTATCATACGGGCAAAACTGAGGCTTCGAGAATCTCACAATCTTATAATGTAAAGGCTTATGATATTTCAACCATCATGCCAAATTCTATAGTATCATATCATGTCTTTGGATTCAGGATCTTCTATCATTATTTGGTAGTAAGGTTGCCCACATAATAGCACGGTCCATGGTATGCATGGCAAAGTAACACTTCTTAATTTGTTGATGCCACAATCTCCACATGGTTAGGAAGGAAATCAAATGACATTTCAGGATAGGGTTTCAGAATATCAATTGTGTTAGAGAATAATATAAATCATATCTTGGGACCTTATCTAACAGCTTAAGCTTTTGGGTTGAATTGGTTCTTTGACATGGTATCAGAGCCTTGATGACCAAGTGGTCACCATCCCCATTTATTTGATAAAAATTTAAGCACAAGGTAACGTGGGCCTGTGCAAGTTTCAAGCCCAAAGAGCTTTCACTTGAAGAGGTGTGTTAAAGAATAATATAACTCATATCTTGGGACCTCACCTAACAGCTTAAGCTTTTAGGTTGAGATGATTCTTTGACAAATTAAAACAAAGGAAACATGATATTCAATTCTGATCATGCTTTGTATAAAAAAATCTAGAGATAATATTGGTTCTTTGGCTGTGTAGCTTCGTGAAAGTCGGTTTGTAAGTGAACTTATTGCACTTCTTGGAAAGAAGCCTACATTTCCCCATAGTCTTCATTGATGAATGCATTAAAACTTCATAGATGACATCCGAGCATAGGTCATAAGTTGAGTTCATGGTAAAGTAGAGGTTCTTGTTACCGGTATGAAGAAAACCACAAAGATGCTTCTAGATTAGAAGTTGAGCAAATCCTCTTTAACATCGTTAAATGTTGGCAACTCGTGACTCTTTAAAGGAAAACTACATTTTGGGGGACCTATATCTCAAATACCTGCCATACACATTCCATAATTCATAGGTGTAGATGCATGATGATGTGGATTAGTTATGCTTTGGGTTGATATATGGCCACCATTCCTTTCGTAGCTTCCGAGACAATTTAATTCGCGCCAATGCTTAATAAAAATACACTCATCATAAAAGCAATATTGCTCAAAAGGTTGGGTCTAAACCCTTTTCATTAATATTTGAAATCTAGTCTACTCATCATCATCGTTTATATGGAGAAAGGTTGAGCCTTTACTTTCTATGTCCTTAAGAAAAGCATTAGTCTTAGCTATGCTTTGTTGATATTGGTGGACATCCATCCTAACTTGTCGAGCATTGCGGTGGATTGTTGTTGGTCAATCTACTCATCTTTTCCAAGAAGAATATGTTGTTCCTATTCAGTTGATTATTGTTGGTGTCAATCATCTGATTGTAGTGCTTGAGAAGTTCATTCTTTTCTCCCAAATGTTTTGCCTTGGTCTTTTCTTTGTCGAGCTTCTCCTCTAGCAGGCTAATCTCATTACTCATTTTATCCAAATCAATTTTGAAGACCCTGACAGCCTTTCCTTTGGCTTTTGCTTTAGCTAGTTTACTTTCCAACTTCACATACTTCTTATATAGCTTTTTATAATGCTCAATCTAGCTTTCTAATTTAGCTTGAGTTTTTAAAGACATATCGGCCTTTTCTTGACAATCATTGAAACTGATTTTAAAAGACTCTAACTCAGTATTGGTTTGCATCCAATGTGTTCCTAATTCTTTTTGCTCTTCCTCATCTTAGTTTCTAACTGTCTTTTCTCCTTCTAGTTGCTTCTCTAAAGACATGATTTTCTTGTCATTTTCATCCAATTGTTGCTCTGCAAACTTTCTTAATTTTTTTCCAATGAGGATTAGCTCCTCGAGGGATATCGTAAGGGCTTTATTAGTGCCCACCTCCATTTAGAGTCTTTCTAATTGTTCTCTCAACTCTTCCTCATTGTTAATCCTCTTTCTTTTAGTCGATTCAACAGCTTACGAAGTCTTGGCTTCAAATCTAAGAGTCATAAGGATGATGACTAGTGATAAATTTCTCCAACTTGGATACTTTTCACTAGTAATTGGATCTTTCGGACCATCCAATTCCTTCTTAACCAATACCAGAAGCATTCAGTCTTGCTTGATATTTTTCATAACTTCCAAAGCAAATTGATCATTGAATAACCTGGAGAATTAGGATAACTTGGTCATTCTTGGCACATGTTGTACGCCTCTAAGTTGCCTCATAACAAAAGCGGGTGTGTAGCTGACATATCTGGTCACTCTCATCAAAGGCACCCATCATCTTTGCCCACAACTCATCAAGTAATATGTTGCTCTCATCCATGGGGCTTTCCACTTCACTTCTTCTTGTGGGATTCCATGCAATTTTAGTTTCCAGTTTTCCTTGTTCAAGTCCTTCAATTCCTCTTCTTCAACTATCTCCAATGGTTTTGACTAAACCACCAAAAGTTGTTAAATATCAGTCTCTTAGTTTCTATATAGCTAATTAGTCATATGTACAGTAGTTGTTCATAACATCTCATTGATCCCTTGCCACCCCTCCTACAATGGTTGAGTGTTAAGATAGTTTCTGCTAGCATCACTACAATGGAATTTATCTGAGTATTTTTATATGCAACAAAAGCTGAAGATTTTTAAAGCAAGTATTCTGCCCATTTCTTCAACAAATCTAGATTCATTCTTTTTTCTTTCAAATATTTCTTCAATCATCTTTCACTTTAGGCTAATAGCACTTTTCTCTAATATCTTATAGAGATCTAGAACTTTGATCAATTCATTTAATTCAATTAGCACTTTGTCATGCCTTTGGCGGAAGTAGACTTTGTATAGATTTTGAGGGAATTCAGTCAGTAAATCATATTCTTCCAAAGTAAGACACGTCTACATTTCCAAAAGCGAAGCATTGATACGCGGTGTCCCAAAAATACATTAAGGTCTTAATTGCTAATTTTACATAGACATTTTCGTGATTTCCACTATCCTCTCGTATTTCTTTAAAAACTCATCCTCACGGGTGCTTTTCATATGCGAGATGAGCTTTTTCAAGTCATTTTCTAAGCCACTCACATTTTTTATGGGTGGCAATTTACTATCATCCAGTCTAATAGCTGTAGGAATTCAAAATTCAACCCTTATTCAACAAAAGTCATTTCTTTAATGGTGGCCATGTTATCAGCCCTAAGTCCTGCATTTCAAGATGCTTTTTAAGGTTAAGCATGTCTTAATGCAACAATGTTTATTTGTGGAACATACTTCATTGGAAAGATTTGATTTAGGGATTAAATTGAGAGATAATTTAAGATTTAAAACCCTAATTTAATGAAATTGAAAAAATCAAAAGCCAATGGTGTTGGGTTTAACATATTGTCAAATTCATATTTATTTGAACTCAGTACATAGCTAAACCTAATAATGTTCGGTATAACAGCCTGTCAGACCTACATAAACTTGAGTTCAGTACATAGCTGAATTTAAAGAGATTGGGTAGACACTTTGTTAGATCCACATATATTCGGACTCAGTACATAACCGAATCTAAAGATGTTAGGGCTAAAAACAATACAAGACCTGCGTCACCTGGGTTTTTTAAAAAATATACCAAAGATATATATGGATCCATCGTGTATATATATATGGAACAGAAATTCATCAAGTGATGATAAAAGAGAGAACTGCTTCGATCTAGGACACTGTAATGTGCGGGCCAAAAGGAATCAATTGGATGCACGTCAAAACCTTCGAGAACAATTAAAGGTAGGAAACGGAAGAATTTGGTTTCCCCAAGCTGTGTTGTGAATCATGTGTTTTTTACATCCCACACTACGGGTATTTGACTTGTGTGTCGAATTAATCTGCCCAACTTCTCTTGTGTATAGCGTGAAGCTCAATCATTTTCAACGAGGATAATGATGCTTGGTTATAATATACGTCTATATCTAATTTGAGAAAATCCTGATACATGATGTTCAGGCTTTCACAATACCAAGTTCAGCTAGGAACTGGTTAGCTAAAAGACTGTCTCCAATGTTTTGTACAGCTGAAAGTGTAATGCAGACGGGTTTGTTATCACAATACTTGTTTATGGACTTGTGGAAAAGAGTTATGCTTAAGAAAATGCTTGTTTACGCCAAATGATCTGTATCAGCATGAAAGGAACAAAAAAATCATAATTTTTTATCTCTGCGTTGAATTTGATCAGAAGATAATATAGACCCAATTCTACATGAGATGATCTTCAAATTAGATTTGAAAGATGATATTTGAGCCAATTTTATTACTTTTTCTTTAAGGATTTTTAGTTCAATTTCAAATTTTATGTTATTTTTCCTATTTGATTTAAGGTTTCGATTTTCCTATCTTATAAAATTCAATTTATGACCATTTAAGTAGCTTGTAAAATTTCTAATTTTTTTTTTTTTGGATTACGCAATGTGGACCCAGATGAGCAAGTAAAACCTCGGCTATTCCAGGTTCTTACAACTTACAAGAGATGCACGCTCTGTCTCGAACTCGAAACCTACTGTGTAGATCTCAAGCTCTTTACTATCACGTCACACCCTTTAAGGACGCAAAATCTCAAAGAGACAAACGACATTAGAGATAAAATTCCAATAATAGACAGAAGTAGGTTAGTTATTGAGACTTCTTTGTTCATCAAAATATCTACCTTTCTTTATGTATATATATTTTTTCTTATCAGGGTAAAAATGAAATTATATAGCAGATAAATTAATTAAGCTGCTGTCTACCAATTCTGCATTATAAAAGGGGGTTATGTTCCCGGTCTTGAATTAAGCAGCTTCATTTGGCTTTATTAGTTACTATTCACAAACCAGATATCCAGTTTAAGCTATCTCTCGCTCTCTTTGATTTTTCCGTTTTCATGCAGAGAATGTTGATGCGAAGAAAGTTTCACGAACACTCAGCTGCTACTTCATTCGGGTAAAAAATAATAAGTTGCAAATTATTCATGACACCTGTTTGATGATCTTGCATTCTCTGTCATGCAATTAAGTCCTTTATTTTGCAACCCATGATTAGGTGCCTGTATAAGTTTCACATTTTTGCGATATGCGTATACTAATGATATAGCAATCTCTTTATCCGTTCCAGTTAACCAGATGATGGCCATTTCTCGGAACAGCTTCAGCTGCATGCAAAGAGCACTATATGAAGAAGCAGAAACAGCCCTAGGGCGTATGAGAATGAAGTTGTGAACAGAATACCTTTTCTTTGTTGACTTTGCTTGCCTACTTCGTAGTGTACGTTTCAATATAAAAAATAAATACTGCCTAAAGACATCCTTCTCAACTCCTGACCTTCCTATATAGTTCCTCCAAATTCACACGCCCAGGAAAATTGACTCCATCTCTAAACATGAATCCAGTTTTTGAAGATCCTACTGCTAACGCTGTTTTGAAGTACATCAGCCAGATTCTTATGGAAGAAGAGTCAGAGGAACAAACCTTTGTTCCAAGGGACTTCTCTCTTCGGGCTGCTGAAAGACCCTTTTCTGATATTCTTGCTCCGGAAGGTTCCTCATCAGACGGTAAAGTATCTGATCCAAATCAAACTATAAATAACGTTAGTACTTATTGTTGCGATGTTTATGGCTGTAACAGCTCCATGAAAGCTAACAACATTGTTGCGTCTAGCTCCATATGCGACGGAGGAGCTCCGCCTGTTAACTACACCGTCCCGTTATGTTTGCAGGTCAATCCACCTCCATTTTTTCCACGAAGCGTTTTTCGAACTTTTCCTGGGCCGGTGGATTCTGTAAATGTAGCCCTCAAAGAGCGCCAATTGGAGGTGCTGTTTAGGGGAGGGACAGACGAGACTTGGAAATTCCATCAACAGCCAAATGAGATGGTTGTTGATTTTGCTAACAACAGAGTGACTCCAGTCATGGCGATCACAAAGGAAAGTAATTTGGATCACTCGGTTTGTGAGCTGATGGAAAGGCAGAATCATTACAGAGTGGAAACTGAGTTACAACCGAGGATAAATAAACACACTTCAATTTATGCTGAAGAAGCTCAGCAATTTGGAATGTTTGCTGGGGTGTTTCCCTCTACTGGTGGAGATGGCGAGCCTGCTGGTTTCAACCTTAATGAAGCATTTCAAAGTGGTCCAGGTATGATATCTTATCTAAAAGAACAATCAAGAGGATCCAATGATGGAGTGATCTGCAGGAAAAACGAAGTTAGGAGTAGGGAATTGGTTGATATGAGGACTCTTCTGATACACTCTGCAGAAGCTGTAGCCGTGAATGATCACAGGACTGCAACCGAACTATTAACACAGATTAGGCAGCACTCTACTCCTTTTGGAGATGGATCCCAGAGGCTGGCCCATTGCTTTGCCAACGCTCTAGAGACTCGCATAGCTGGCACTGGAAGCGAGGTATATGCAACTCTTGCTGCAAAAAGGGTGACAGCCGCATGCATATTAAAAGCTGGCAGACTATATATTTCAGCTTGCCCTTTTATGATTATGTCGAATTTCTTCGCAGAGCAAAATATCATGGACCTAGCGGAAAACGCAACAAGGCTGCACATCATACATTTTGGTATTCTCTATGGTTTCCCATGGCCTTCCTTAATTCAGCGTCTCTCAACAAGACCTAGTGGCCCTCCGGTGCTTTGCATTACAGGGATAGAGTGTTCCCAGACTGGTTACGAGTCAGCAGCAGTACTTGAAGATATAGGGCGTTACCTGGCAAGTTATTGTGAGAAATTTAATGTCCCTTTCAATTATAATGCGATATCACAAAAATGGGAAAATGTCCAACTCGAGGACCTCAAGATCGACAGAGATGAAGTAACTGTCGTTAGCAGTTTATACAGGTTCCAGCACCTCCTTGATGAGACGGTAGCCTTGAACTGTCAGCGGGATGCCGTTCTTAACTTGATTAAGAGGATTAATCCAGCCATCTTCATCCACGGGATCATTAACGGGGCTTACAATTCTCCCTTCTTCGTTTCCCGTTTCCGGGAAGCCCTCTTCTACTACTCATCATTGTTTGATATGCTTGAAGCCAATACAGCCCGTGAAGATCCAGAGAGGATGGTGTTTGAGCAAGAGGTATTTGGAAAGGAGATCCTGAATGTCATTTCATGTGAAGGATGGGACCGACTTGAAAGGCCAGAGAAATACAAGCAGTGGCAGGCTAGGAACGCAAGGGCTGGGCTCAGACAGCTCCCACTGAAAGAAGGGATCATGAAGCAAGTGAGAGAACAAGTGAAGTCTAGTTATCACAAGGATTTTCTGATGGATCAGGACGGCCAGTGGATGCTTCAGGGATGGAAAGGCAGAATCCTATTTGCCATTTCCTGCTGGAAATCTGCCTAAGTAGGACTTCCATAAGCAATTAATCCATCTTTACACAATTGGAGTTCTAAATCGCTATCGCTAACTTGTTTCAGACATATGCATATTATTGACCCTTTGTTACACATAGCCGAATAAAACTTTGTCTGGACAAGCTTTGATCAGATTGTCGTTTTGTGTTCTTGTAATTTGTCTTTACACTGGATCGTATAGTTAGTATTAATATTAATTTTGTAAAATCATCTAATTAACTTGAGAAAAAGGGAAAAGTTTTTGCATAATAGCCTTAAGCAATCAGTATCTTGTTTCCCAGATACGGTAACGAGAAATGTAACATCAAATTTTCCGGGGCCTATAATCTAATATTTAAAGAGAACTCATGTAACATATCAAACACCTGAAACTTGAAAATTTATTTAATTTAGAGAAGCCGCAAGCCAACCTTATGGATTTTAGCAGACGGGAGAGGTTTTTTTATTTTTAATTCTGTCAATTAGGAGTGTTTTTTCCTGAATTTGATATCATTTTCACTCAATCTTGAAATCTAAGCTTCATGGAAAACAATTTTCTAATGTTTGGGAGGACTTTGCAACACTAGTTAATGGAATTTGTTTTCCAAATCTACATCCAAAGTAGAGAAAAAAAACTATAGAGGGGAGAAATATTTTTTAATTTAATAAACCATTTATATACATGAGGAAAACACTTTCTTTAAACCCTCAAAACCAACATATACCTCTTACAGAAATAGCATAACCAACGTAAACACGTGCACATATATATAAAAGATAATACACAGATTTACTATAAGTGTAAAAAATAATATAAAATCAATTTTGAATTGAGATAATTATTTAATAAAATATTTTAATCTTCTAAGTTTTTATAAATTTTAGATCCAGCTAATTTTTACTTAAAACGGTATATTAAAAAATAATATAAAACTATTTATTAACTTCACTTAATTATTTAAATTTTTAGATTAAATTAATTATTTTATGTTATAAAAAAAAATCCTAACATTTTCCCTCTCCTCGCAAGTTGTAGTTAATTCTATTTTCTTTTTCATAGTTTTCATGATAGTTGTAGTTCCTTCCTAGAGCTAAAAAAAAATTGAGTTTTAGAGAAATATTGTAATCGATTGTTTCAGATTTATTTTTTTATTCGATTGTTTGCATCTCCATTAATTGAATTACAGGCACTTGAACAAGAGAAATAAAACAGGGATACTCGATTAAAAACTCAGGTTTTTCTATAGTTTCAAAATAATAAATTTAGGGTCAATATCTAATTAATTAATATGCGATAGTCATATATCAAGTAAACGTGTTATAGCAAGTTAATGCTACTGATTTAAATGGAACAATTATTCGCAACATGGCAATCTTTGAACGGGCTGCTTGCCCTCAATACTGAAAAATGAGAGGAGGGGCACATGGTCAACAATGGTTAAAGCTTTGAAAATAAGTTCAAAGAAACATCTTGTCAGCTGTCACAGCCATGTTCAAGACATTTTAGAGGTCTAAAGGCAGATAGTGAAAGCTCCATAAGAGGTGAGATGAATTTGGTCTGTCATGACAAATCACCTGACATTATGGTTTTTGATTGAAGGAAAACGGGCTTCCATTATTGTTGATCATTCTAGCTTTTGGAATCGAGGGTCTCCGTCTAGCTGATAGGCCAGCCACCCCATTGCTTCACTAACACAATCATTGTGGCTAATTTTCTATTTTGGTGGCTTAAAACAAATGTAATAAATCTGACCTTCAATTATGATAGAGAGTGAGTTCACGTCAAAAGCCGGTCCGAAACTTGATCCATTCAGATTTGAAAATATTTGCGTTCGTACGGTATTCCAGATGGAAAAATATTCATCTCGTACGCGTTGCTTCTCGTTCTTCCAGGATTGGCACGATAAACTGTTTTTTTTTCTTGAAAACATGATAAAATAATGAACATTTTTATTTTTAAGATTTTATTTTTAATATTAATACATAAAACGATATAAAGATTCATCAAAATACTCTGAATATATCAGGCCAATGAGATGATACGCTTTTAAAATCGTTTTTTTTTTAAATGTCAATTGACATAATTGACATGAGAATACCTCTGCAATGATAGATGACAAGAAAACTATAGACTATTATTTACGGAACCATCAATGACTCCTTTGCTGATGGGGGTGATTGGCTAACTGGAAAAAACAAATTTAATCTACTTTTAATATTTCTTTTCTTGTGAAATAGTATTAAGTAGATCCTGATATTGGCGATTCATGAAAAAGCAAATCAATACCATGGGCCAGACTCCAGAGAGGGAAGTGACAACGACATGGATGCGAGGATGAGTTGGAGACTGGCGGCTTCGGTCATTCTGAGATTGTTAGGCAGTTGATGCCTATTGACTAGTCCCAGCAAGCGAGTTGTGAAAACTGAAAACACCGAAAGCCGACAGTGAACAAAATATCATTCACGCGGTTGCATTCTCACCAGAACAGATATGGTTTTACAATCAATTCTGTTTTCCATATTCTTGGTCGTAGTTCTACTTTTGTTATTTCTTTTACTACAATCTTCAGCACGGAAATTTTAAGAAATTGTGAATTGTGCTACGAGATCCTAACAAACCCAAGTAGTTTAGGAGAAAAGTTTGTCTTAGATAATCAATTAATTTTTTAATTCTAACAAGTTTATTCATTCTTTCTAACCAAAATGGCCAGTAACTTATACCTGGTATCTGGTAGGTCAAGGTGATTGATACCTGCAAAAAAATCCTCTTTAATAGAAGTGAGACTCTCATATACTTAAATAAATATTTATTTATAGAGAGAAAACGCAATGATATTTTAAAGAAATAGATTCTGAAAATACATATGCTGAAAATATTGAGAATGAAGAGGTTGTGAACCTGGAGCTTGAAGGATTTATGGGCTTTTTATAGCTCATGAGTCTTGTCCTTTTATAAAGAGGAGAGGCTGAAGAGTCATTTCATTCATGTGATATATTAAATTATATTCCACTCAAAATAATACGTATTGTATCAATATAAAATATTGAGGGACCTGCATGGAGGTCTTGAAAAATTATAGAGGGAATGGTGGGCTCAGAGCAAGTTGCCTAAGCCTATTAAGGGTGGAAAATGAGTTCAGACACGCTGTCCAGGGCCTATAGTTGTTGGGTCCAAGCAGTGTCTGGACCCATTCTTTTTGGGTTGTTAAGGGTTTTAAACCTGTTAAATTTGTGTTTATTAGTAGCCCTCAAGTTTTTGTAATATTGAAACGCAAACACTTATAAAAATACTCAGTTACCATGATGACTTCATCAAAAAAATTTCATATGAGAAGGAAAATTCAGGTAATAAACCGAAGAGCCCATGTGTAGGGGCATGCACCATGGTTGGAAAAAAATTATAAATACGTAGAGGGGAATCGTGGAGGAACTTATACTTAGAAAAATTTTCAGAAAGGTAAGGTGAAATTATAGAGGAATCCATCCTTACAGTTTTTTTCTAACAGGTGAAGAAATCTGTTGAGAAGGAGTCTATACTTAGAAAACATTAAGTGGTTGAAGAAACCTAAGGAACATGAGCCTATACTTAGAAAAAATTTCTAAGAAATTGAAGGGAATCCAATTAGGGTGAGCCTATACTTAGAAAATGTTTCTAAGAGGTTAAGGGGAATCTATGGAGGGTAAAGCTTGTACTTAGAAAAATTTTAAGTGCCTAAGGGGATCCAAATAAGGGTGAGCCTACACTTAAAAAATCTCTAAATGACTAGAGGAAACCCAAATAAGGAACCTATTGGAGGAACTCTCATCTCCAAACTCATTAGAGGAACTCAACTCCCATTTAAGAAACTCTCATTGGAGGAACTTCTTTTAGAGGAACTCTTATTGGAAAAACTCTCCTTGTAGGAACTCTCATCTCTAAACTCATTGGAGGAAATCAACTCTCATTGGAGAACTCCTATTAAAGGAACTATTATTGAAGGAACTCTTTTTAAAGGAAGTCTCATTAAAGGAACTCCCCTTGAATGAACTCTTATCTTTAAACTCATTAGAGAAACTCCTATTTGAGGTACTCTCATCTCCAAACTCATTAGAGGAACTCGACTCCCAAGAAAGAAAATCTCATTAAAAGAACTCTCATCTCCAAACTCATTAGAGAAACTGAACTCCCATTAGAGGAACTCTCATCTCCACTAGAGAAGCTATCATTGGAGGAACTCTCATCTCTAAACTCATTGAAGGAACTCAACTCTTATTGAAGGAACTCTCATCTCCGAACTCATTGGAGGAAATCAACTCCTAGTTGAGGAACTCTCATCTCTAAACTCATTGGATGAACTCAACTCTCATTCGAGGAACTCTAGTTTCTAAAATCATTGGAGGAACTCTCATCTCCAAACTCATTAAAGGAGCTCAATTCTCATTAGAGAACTCCCACTAAAGAAACTCTTATTGGATGAACTCTCATCTCCAAACTCTTTAGAGGAACTTAACTCCCATTTGAGGAACTCTATTTGAAGAAGCTCCTACCAAAGAAGCTCCCACTAAAGGAACTCTCATCTCTAAACTCATTGGAGGAATCAAAGGTCATTAGAGAAACTCTCACCTTTGAACTCATTCCAGAAACTCAACTCTCATTGGAGGAATCATTAAGAGTAGAGCTCATGCTTATAAAATTTTTAGGTGCCTAGGGCAAACCCATGGGAGGATAAGCCCATTCTTAGAAAAAAAATTAGTGGCTGAGAGGAACCTAAGAATGGTATTGTTATTGTATTAAGGAGACCAAGTCAATTCTTTGGAGAGTGGTGTTATTGCACTAGGAAAAGTTATACCAATCATTTGAAGAGTTTTCAATAAGTGGAGCTCGTCCAGCAGGTGAAAATCACCTGATAGGTGAAGCTCATCCAGTAGATGGAAATCACCTGGTAGGTGGAACTTGTACCGTAGGTGGAACTCACCTGGTATGTGGAGATCATCCAATAGGTGTACCTTACCTAGTAGGTGGAACTCACCTTTTGTGCATCATTAGAGCTCTTCAAGTCACAGTGACGCCCTTTGACGTGTACAAGCCTCCATAAATATTGTAGGCGTAGCCTTTGGGTATAACCATGGGTGTAGTCGTAGGCACAATCATCGTTGTGTTGTGATTTTGTCAGCCATGAAAAGTGCTTTTAAGAAACAAGAATAAACTGGATTTGTGTTTAGTTTTCCACAACAACGTCAATAATGAGGTCAATGAATTGGATTTGGGTTCAGTTTTCCACAACAACACCAATGATGAGGTCCCAAAAAAATCCAAGTAGCTTAGGAGCAAAACTTATGTGTTAGGTAATCGATTAATTTATTGGTTATAGCAATCTGATTTGTTTTTTCTAGCCAAGGTTGTTGGTATCTTATAGTAGGTGCCTGGTATGTCAAATTGGTTGGTACCTGTAAAATGTCTCTTTTGGTAGAAGTGGGGACTCTTGGATGCTTAAGTAAGTATCTTTTTAAAAGAAAAAAAAGTACAATGATATTTTAGGAAGATAGACTCTGAAAATATATATGATAAAAATTTTGAGAATGACGAGATTATAAACCTGGAGCTTGAAAGATTGATGGGCTTTTTATAGTCTATAAGTCTTGTCCTTTTATAAAAAGAAATGGATGAAGAGTTAGTTTATCCCCATGATATTTTGAATTATATTTTATTTAAATTAGTATATATTAAATTAGTATAAAATATTGAAAAACTCATATGTAGATCTCAAAAAATTACTAAAAATGTGTTGGGTTCAAACAAGTTGCCTCAGCTTTTTAGGAGCGGAAAATGAACCTAAGTGTGCTGCATGAGGTCATGGTTGTTGCCTAAACCCAAATTTTTTAGATTAGTAGGAGTTTTGAGCTTGTTAAATTTAGATGTAAACAGGTTTTTTTTATGAGATAAGAGAGGATGAGATTCAAGATTATTTTTTTTCCCCTTGAATGAGTAAATTGACTGGCATATCACATGATCAAACACCTTTCCTTTTTCTAATGATATAATAATACATAGAACATGGTAAAGAGGAAATCCTGCCATAAATAAAATAAAGATTTTATCTAATTTAGGATGTGTCACCGCGTTTCCTTAAATTTTAAAAAAAAAAAAAATTTGGTTTAATATAAAAAAAATTATATTTTTGAATTTTTTTGATGTGCTGATGTCAAAAATAATTTTTAAAAAATAAAAAAATTTATTTTAATATAGACATGATTGGTTAGAATATTGACCAGTTATATGACAACAGCTTTTTGATTTAGTCAATGGCCTTTGGCGATTGATACAGCCAGCCCATATCTGCCGTGCATCATAATTCAAGTCTTCTACAGAGTCATAGATGCGACTGAAGCTTGATCAAAACTAAAGTGCAAGAAATTTCCAAGAGGTCAGGTTGCGGAGCAGATGGACTCCAAGGCCTCTCTTTGCTTTTAAAAGCCAACCTAATCCCATTTTACCAAAATTATTATATAAACATCTGGATACTTCCTGTTCAAATCGCTTTCTTCAAAAAAACTTGGCCCCTTGGTCTCATAATTAGTACCTGTGATCTACACTACCTGCCTTCTTACCCATCACTTCCAAATTCTTGTGTTTCTGTTGGGTTTTCACAGAAATCATATTCCCCAGGGCATCCTAGATAAGTAGTATTATTTACACCTTTTCCACTTTCTTGTTCGACAATCGGATACGAATTTGAGCACATTTCATTTCCATACTAATGGTGATTGAATCTATGGATCCACCTTCCTATCCCACCAATCTACAAGCTCCCGCTGACAATCCTTCTTTAAGGTCGACCTCAGATGGAGAATCTCCGTTCGACAGTGAAACGACTGACTGCTACCATGCTGTTTTGAAGTACATACATGACATCTTAATGGAAGATGGCTTGGGGGATAAAACCTGTATGTTACAGGATAGTCTCGCACTCCAAGCTGCTGAAAAGTCACTTTATGATGTTATCGGCGAAGAGTATCCATCTTCTTCGGATCATTGCCCTCCTTGTTTAATGAATATCAATGAGCGCCCAGATGAGAATTTCACTCCAACTAGAAGTGTTCAATCTTCTGTTACACAGCCATTTGACTCTCCTGAAAGCATGCCGTATTTACATGTAGAAACGCAGCCTTTTGGACAGCTCAATGGAGTCATGGGAAGTGCTAACAAGTCCATTCCATATAGTCATTCTATCAAATTTTCTTCAATGAGAAATGTATCAGATCCTCAAGAGCTAGAGAGAGAGGTAATGGCAGACAGAATCCAGAGGAATGGAAGGAACTACTCATCAATTCAGACAAGGGGAAGGAGGAATCATCAGCATGACAATAATGGCTACTTAGAAGAAGGGAGAAGCAAGAAGCAATCTTCGGCCTCAGAGTCCCTACACTTGGAGCTTCTTGATGATACCTATTTGTATAATATTGAGAATGGAGGACACATACCGTGTCCTCTGTACGGTAATTCACCAAGTGCAAGGAACAAGAAGTTTCTGCAAAGTGAGCAGTCAGCAGCATCTGATATGCGCACGAGAGCACTGGCTAATAAAAGAGAGACAGACCTGTGGACTCTGCTAATTCTTTGTGCACAAGCTGCAGGAAGCGGGGATCTAAAGACAGCTAGTGGGAAATTAAAGCAGATTAGGCAACATTCTTCTCCTTTGGGGGATGCAAATCAAAGATTGGCACATTATTTCGCTAATGGCCTTGAGGCACGCCTTGCTGGCACTGGAATGCCACTCTCTGGACCCATTACACAAAGTTCGACAACAGCTGCTGACATCCTGAAAGCTTATGAGCTCTATGTTACAATATGCCCTTTCAGGAAGATGACAAATATGTGTGCAAACAGAACAATTTCTAGATTAGTAGATAAGGCAACAAGCGTGCACATCATTGATTTTGGCATTAGCTACGGATTTCAATGGCCTTGCTTTATCTACAGGCAGTCATTAAGGCCTGGAAGACCTACCAAGATTCGCGTTACGGGAATTGAGCTTCCACAACCAGGTTTCCGGCCTGCAGAAAGGGTTGAAGAGACTGGCCGTCGTTTACAAAGATTTGCTGACAGAATGAAGGTTCCGTTTGAGTACAATGCCATAGCCCAGAAATGGGAAACTATTCAATATGAGGATCTCAAGATCGATAGAGATCGCGATGAGGTGATTATTGTCAACTGTATGTACCGATTGAAGAACTTACCTGACGACACGATGGTGGTCAACAGCCCCAGGGATGCCGTTCTTAAATTGATTAAGAGAATCAATCCCGATATATTCCTCCATGGAGTTAGTAATGGTTCTTACAATGCTCCCTTCTTTGTCACAAGGTTCCGTGAGGCATTGTTCCATTACTCTGCATTTTTTGATATGCTTGAAGCTACTGCACCTCGAGAAGATCAAGAAAGATTGCTGTTCGAGAGGGAAATGATTGGAAGGGATGCTATAAATGTGATAGCATGTGAGGGTACACAAAGGGTTGAAAGGCCAGAGCCATACAAGCAATGGCATATGAGGAATTTGAGGATTGGATTTAGGCAGGTCCCGTTACATCAAAGCATCATTAAAAGAGTGAAAAACATTAAACATGAATATCATAAAGATTTTATCGTTGATGAGGATGGACAATGGATACTTCTTGGATGGAAGGGGAGAATAATCCATGCTGTTTCAGCTTGGAAACCTGTCCAGGAGTAACACATAAAACTATGGTGTTTTTGCTTCTTCTTCTTTTTTTGTAAAGTAAATTTATACTTTACTGCTTAGCGTCTGTGGATTATGATCCACGTTGAGCTCCTCTTTCAATTGTTTACTATGCATCTAATATCATAAACACTGAATAATTGGCCGGAAGAGGAGTCCTCTGAACATGCCCGGCCGATTATCTTGGATTACAGAACTAGTGAATATAGAGTTTCATTGCTTTGAGTTATGAACCAAGAAGATACAAATTCCTGAGCAGATATGCAACAAATGAAACTCTTTGTTTTCCTTAAATCAGTTTGGAAAGAGGCTTAGTGACACAAATCATAACACACATTCCCATTGCACAAAAAGGCTGAATTACATTTTGATCCCTACATTTTATGACTGTGTGATTAGATCCTTAACCATTAAACCAATCAAGATTAGAAAAACTCTCCTTTGTCCCTAAAGTCTTCGTATATTTACTGTAGTTTTCAAATACGGAGATAATTGTTCACATAAAGTCCATATCATATATGAGGTATATACATAAGATGGTAGGTTACTTTTTGGTAGATGTTAGAAGAAAAAAAATAATATAAAGTTTTAGAAAAAAATAAATGGGGCCAATCGAAAAAACTATAAGAACTAGATTATTTAATCCAAATATCAAGAATTTAAAAAAATAGAAATAAAGTATGGAGATTAAAAGCTAAATCGTATAGAAAAATATATGTATTGGATTGAAAAAAAAAATAATAATTTATAATGATCTTGCTTCTCTGTTTACTCACAAACTTGATATATCCTGACATTCAAAGAACACTTACTCTCTGCGAGTAAATATTTGGTCAACAAACATATTTATTCCCAATCATCACCTAACTCTCGATTGAGTACCCAAATTAATATATATATTTTTTTAGTTAGCTACCCTATCATCTATCACACATTATCCATCTGTCATCGATCCGTAGGAAAGAAATGCTAGCAGCATGAAAGGTGTCAAAATGACTTGATTTTTTATAAAATTTCAATATCATAACTTTCTAACAAAAACTATTAAAACAAACAATAACATATTAGATCTAACATATTAGATCAATCTCAATCCCCAATAAACCGTATCATGAATTACATTGAGTTTAATAATTTATTTTTTATAAAATATTTTTTTAATTATATGATAAAAATATATAGTAACAAAATTGAGCACCAGCTTACAAATAAAACTTATTTGAAACAGTGATAACCCTATAAAAATGAAAAATAAAAACAAATCATGTAATTTATTTCTCAACCAATCCAATATTAAAAGATAAAATCAAGAAAAAATAATTAACGAATAAAATACCAACCTAACACCATAGTTATCAGACCCAACCCGGAGATTGACCTGATAAACCCTGGTCAGCTTGGGAAAATTAAAAAAAAATTGGGGTTTTAAATTCTCACATTAAAAATTTTAAAAATAATTCATATAGATGTAGGTTATACATGTTATAAATAATAAACTTTAAAAGATTATTTCAAAAGATTTTTTATTTCACATTGAAAAGATATTATCTTCTCTTTTTAAGTTAAAGTATTTAAATCAAAAGGATTTTTTATCATACATTGAAAAAACACAATTTTTCCTTGTGAATATAAAGTATATATACTAATAGGTTTTTAATCTCATATCGGAACATTAAAAACTTCTTCTAGTGTTTATATAGTGAACTTTGGGGGGGGGGG
>Ga0307515_10009808_pt1 | contig 18449 bp, 6 predicted proteins | sample 17_EM_MG_FD_194513 | JGI IMG/M metagenome (GOLD analysis project Ga0307515, IMG submission 194513) | Populus trichocarpa ectomycorrhiza microbial communities from riparian zone in the Pacific Northwest, United States - 17_EM | ecosystem: Host-associated > Plants > Roots > Unclassified | place...
TTGATGTCTTATATATATATATATATATATATATATATATATATATATATATATATATATATATATACCAACTTGACAATATTGGAGTGGTTCCAAGATTTATAAGAACCTTTTCACCTGTTTGGAATGGTATTTGTGATACTTTCAATAGTGTGGATGATTGTCTTATTGGTTTACAAAAAATTATTTCAGTGGTTGTTGAAAATAAAACACAAACGTTTCTTTGGACTTTAAAATAGTTAGGAGATTTTGCTCTCAAATACAGGTTTTCTAGTCTTTACCTAGTCTTTGTATTGTATGTACAAATACAAATGCTTTACTATCTGTAATAGGAACATGAAATGACTTTACATGGGATTGGTCCTTATCATGAAAAAGAAGACCATGCGATTAGGAAAAGAAAAAGGAAATGAGACTTTTACAACCATTATTTGGGGTTTCTTTAATCCAAATTGCTATAAATAAAAAGATTTGGAAACCAGATCTGAAAGATTTTTTGTTGTTGAAAAGTTACTCAACATGTATTGAGACAATTCTTCTTCCTAGAGATAAACCATTTTAGGCCAATTTGTGTTCCTCTTTCGCTTTTTCTAAGGTTGAGTTTAATCTTTGGCTTGCTATTGTAGATAAACTACCTATAATAGCTTTTCTCCATCGACGAGGTATATTACAAGTGAATGATTTAAGTTGCCTTTATGTAAAAATAAAATTGAGACTACAAAACATGTATTTCTTTATTATGTGATGTTATGGTAACAAGTGGTGGCTTAGTTAGGCCAACAAAGGATCTTACCAGAGCCTTTGTATGATTTTTACTTATAGTGGAATAAATGATCTTAGGATCTATGCAAAAAAAGATATAGTCTTTGTTTTTATTTGAAATAATTTGGTCTATTTGGAATGCTCACAATAATTTGATCTTCAGTAAGGTGAAAACCATATGGGATTATATATATTACTTACTTTTCAATAGAGTTGCAACATAGGCAAAATATTATGATAGAAGTTTCTGTTATACTTGGATAGACTTACTTAGATTATCAATGATATTTTTACATGGACAAATAAGGCAAAAGTGCATAGTAAGTTATTATGGACTCCTCTTCCTCAAGGTATGCTTAAGTGAAATATAAATGCATCTATGAATAGCAAATCTGAACCCTAGGGTATTGAGGGTGTTCTAAGGTACCATGAAGGAAAATTTATTTGTATCTTTTTTTATTCAACATGTATTAGGGAATCCAATGAAACTGAAGTTTTGGCAATTCAAAAGGCTTTCTTTTTTAATACTAATTGTTGTTACATATTCTTTAAGGATTGGATTGTGGAGTCCAATTCATATAATACAATTACTTGGATAAGAGAAAGCAATTCCAAGAGGTTATGGTGATTACAAGATGATTTTAATGACATTTTCAATGCTTGTCTTAGGCTTTCTCCTGTGATTTTGACACATATTCATAATAAAAGTAATCATGTAGCAAATCATTTGGCTAGGCAGGGAGTTCATAGATAAATTGATTTGGTTACATGGTTATAGTCCTTTTTCATAAATTTATATTTTACTTGATTTGTCTACCTTTTTTTAAGTAAACATTGAAGGTGGTTAAGTTTGCATGATCTTTGTTTTGTTTTATATGTTTTCTAGCCCATCTCTTATTACTTTTCTTCTTTTGTTTAGCCATGTTTTTCATGGCTAAATCAGTTGATTGATAAAATTCTCATTTTTCATAAAAAAAAGTAAGGTGTTAAAGGTTACAAACTCTTTCATAAATAAAAATGAGCAAGATGTTAAAGGTTACAAACTTCCAAATTAGTTGCAAATAAAAGGATTATCAATTATGATATGAAATTTGATTAATCCTATATATTGAAGAAAGATGATTTAGGATTGCCTATAATGAATTTAAGAGGAATGCAACCTATCCAAGTGGAATTTGATAATGAGATATTGTAGTTAAAAGATAATAGTAATCGACACGACATTGTATATTTAGAACAACAACCATTAGAGCAGTATATATTGTTATAGGTAGAGAAAAATGTGATAGGAAAGATCATGTAAGGTATGTCTTTGATGACGTGATTTCTTTTACATTGGTGGCAAGTAATGAAAATCCATTTTATTTTTAGAAAGCCATTCATAATGATGATAGATAAAGATGGATAGTGGCTATGTTAGAAGATATGAATCAATGTGTATAAATAAAATTTAGAAATTAGTTAAATTACCTAAAATAAAGAATGTTACAGGTTATTGGAGAGTCTACAAGATGAAAGATAAAGTTTTAGAGAAAAACAAATATACGTTCAATAATATGAAAAGTTTAAGAAATCAAATAAAGAGGATTCTATACATGGATTAAAAAGTTCAAGTCATTGAGCCATTACCTCGTTTATTAACATTGAAAGAATGGTGTGCTTCTATTTATAAAAAGAGTGCAAACATTACTAAGTATCCGATAGAGATATCTTGTTTATATAGTTTGATGTAATTCAAGTCAAAGTGGAGATTATTATGATATGACATGAATTAATTGGTTGAAGTGTGTGCATAGGTTTATATTACAACACACACACACATGTATGTGGGGGCGTGTGCATGCATATGCGCGTTTTATTTATAAGGAAGAGGTTGAGACAACAAAAACATTAACCAAAGCTAAAATCCCTTGAAAACATATTGTTCATGTAGACGACTTAGGGTTTCTATTAATTGAAACAGTGTGATGATGGTTTTTCCCTTCCCATCTAAAATCATTGAACTAGCTATTAGGGGCATTGAAATCTTTTCGTGAGATCTATTAGTCATTATCAAATTGACAGGGGACAAATGAGTCTTTTCATATTTTAAAAGCATAATGAAATGATCAAAATATCTTTGAAAGAAACAAAACTGTAAACTGGTGTTCAAGAGTTTTTTCATGTTTTCATATTGGTGTTTTTGTTATTATTAGGTTAGTTGAAGAACAATTTGATATTTTAATAAATATAAAATATTATTAAAAATAAAAAGTAGATGACACGTGCAAAGTATGTACCTTTTGGGTGGCGCGTGTGACATCTTCTAAAGGCCAAACATTAGCTTCTATCGTATCATTAGAAGCACCGTGACATTCTCTTTCTTTTGGGACAACGAATGATGGTGTTCGAGTGGCGGTGTGATCAAAATAATAATAAAGTTGGTATTAACAAATAAAGGGATCGCAAGCTTTTCCATCTCTATCACCCGAAACCCATCTTTATCAAATGATCTATTAAAGGGAAACATATATGGCATTAGGTGGCTATCATCATCTTCTTGATTCTTGAGTGGTCAACATAGCATACACGTTCCAATTGCTTCGGCTAAACTTAATCCAAGAGGAAACAGAAATAAAAACAAAGAAAACGAAACATCTCATTCTAAGCAGAATACGAGTTATCATCATTGGATACTCCTACAGTTTACCTACAAAATGGTGCCATGCACGACAATATGGAAGGAAAAAGAGACTTCATGCATGGAACTTGTCATCAAGATCACTCGGTCTTTCATCAGAAAATGTTAGTATCTTCCTCCCATCTCTCGTTTTTCAAGGGGTGGGAATGGAAATTCAATAGCAAGTTCTCTAGGACAACATCAAAGGAGTTAAATTACTGATTTAATAACATCAAAAAATGTTATTATCTTCCTCTTTCTCAATTTTCTTATTATATTTCGCATTTTGGGTGGCATTACATATATTGTTTGGACTCCTCCACTAGTCGGAGGCGTCCAATTTAATCGGGTTTCTCCATCAGCAGTGTGATTAATCTTTTGTCCCTGTCAGATATTCATGGGGTTAGTGCTCAATGCTGCCATGCTACAATGGAGAATAGGACCTAGGCAGTGTCTTCTTTGTTGAAGGAACAAGACCATAAATTAGTTAGCTGGATAAGAAACGAAAAATCGAGATGGTCCTCACCTGGAGAAACGACAAAACAAGTAATTATTTATGTAAAGCTTTATAATAAATTTTGTCATCCCAAATATAAAGAGGTTGACCATAAAGAGAAAAAGATTCCCTAATTAATTATGAACCTTTTGCTGAGCTATTTCTCATATCATTTGTTGCAACATTGCTTGCTTCTACTTTGCTTAGAAATCATTACAAATAGATGGAAGCAAGCATCCAGATAATATCATCCCCATCTTTATACACATTAATACTTTAGTGTATGAGTGGTGGGACTAGCTAGAGGTCCATGAAAAAGAAAACGTACAAGGCACATCTTCAATTGTTTAAAGAGGAAAAAGAGAAAAGAAACCTTTTTTTTTTGTTTACTTTTTGATGAAGAAACAAGAATTTGGGTAAGATGTAGTGCATACTAACGTAAAGAGAGTAGCAATAGCAATAACACAGAGGGGAGGAGGGTGCACATGTGAGGAAGAAGAAGAAGAAGAGAGGGACTAGGGTTCAAGTTTTTTACTGTATAATCAAAGCTATTGCCTGAACAGAATTATTTTTTCCATTAAGAAATTGATGGAAAGGATGGTGGATTAACATGCCATGCGAGAGTAGTCTTATCTCTGCATATTTGAATGAAATGTTCATTCATATACAAAACTGACTAAAATGTATATTTTCAACAAACATGAAATGTTCAGCATCATGATTTTTTTTTCCTTTAATGAATTGCAAGCATCATGTTGCTTTGTATGGATTAAAACATGAATAAGCTAAAGGCATGGGCCCTAACAGTTTCTCCTCTCTTAACTTAAAGATGCTTTCAGTTTTCTTTTTAAAAAGATGCAATCAGTTTTAGTGAGATCGTAATTGTAATAACAATCATCATTATTAAATCTTGATCAAGCAAAGACAAAAGCACAGGCTTGAATGCTTTTAGATATACGATGAGCTTCATCAATGGCTGGATAGTTCAACTGATTACAAGTTGGTTGATGAAGCTTGAAAATGAAGTTGCTTCAGCAAAGATTGTTATAATGGTTCTTAGGTGACGAGCTCCAGCATTTCTCTTGCTCTGAGGATGCAAGGTCAGAGCAATTTTTACCCCACACTGCATCAAAAAGTATCCAATGCCCTAATTTGGATTTTGGACACCCTATCCATCAGAATATAAACACCTTCAAAGAGTTCAGACCCAAAGAAAAGAGAGAACAAGAAAATCTTGTTGGCCATGTATGAAATCTTATGCATATCCATCAAACTGTAAATTCAAAACCCCTTTCATCTCAAAGTTTCGAACAAAAAGAAGCAGGGTCAACAGAAAAGGTAAACATGAAAGTATTTCCTGCCGCTATCCTCTGGTAATTGTTTGTTTTAACGTTCAAGAGTTACAACTGGATACCAGGTTGACATTCAAACAGCTACAGCTGAGTTCATCTCATTGAGAATCCGATTGTAGGTATGGCAGTCGGAAGTGGTTTTAAATCCTGGAGTAAAATCTGAAAAGAATCTCAGCACTGCAGCAAGGAGTTGAGAATCATTAGAAGCCAAAGCAGCTTCCAGAAACAACGAGGGGCGGACAGTCACAACCTGGACAATGAATGGGTTGTTTTGTTAGGAACGTTGAAAATTCATTCCATCTAACATTGTGGTTTAAGATAAAATTGCTTAAGAAAAATAGCAACTAAAGACATTTTCTCTTTGTTCAGTTAAATACACTGCAGATTTTATTCAGCATGACACCATATCTTCTCAATAAAAAAGAGCGTACAAAAAAATTCTCACAATAATTGATTCACTGAACACTAAAAGCACCCACAAAGTGAACAGAATGTAAATAGCATGATCATGACTGCAACAATAAGAGCTGCATCTATACCAAAGGTTTGAAAAACTACTTATCTAGTACAAATCGATACCTTGGTTAAGTTAAAAATATAATATCATATTTACATCTATACCCAAAGTTGGTAGGGTAAAAATTACCTTGTGCTTCCTAGCATAACGCAAGGCTTCAAGATAATATCCATCTTGCACTAGTTGCAACACGTAGTCATGATGCAAAGAGAGCTGTCTCAGCATATCTAGACCCAGCTTCCTAACCTGGGAATTTTGACGGCCTGCTTCTAGGAGCTGCATTGCAACTTCTTTTGAGGGTTGAAGAACCTGTAATGAAATAGTTGCACTCGTTAAGACAAAAAAGGCTAAAAAATAAAATAGAGAGCTTTCATTACTATCCAGGAGATTTCATTACTTCATAAGCACATTTTTAGATGATGTTTCAAAACCTTGTTTATGATGAACAGTGAGAGTTCTGCATATCGCTCATTGCGTGCTAGAAGTTGTATTGCCAACACATAGATGTTTGGTTGAACTTTTTTCTTTACTGAACTTGCACTGCAACATTGGAAACAAACATGTCATTGGGTGTGAACCTAATATACACAAGCAGTTATGAACACATGCACGATAAAAAGAAAAAAAAAACAATATCAACATTTCCTAAATACTTTCAAGTTCATCTTTTCCAGTCACTTCCTGGCACAAGTTACCTGATAGGTACATGAATCATTTTAATAACAGAACTTGAGAAACCAAAGTTACCCAGTCCAATGGATGAAAGAGAGCCACCAATTTGACTGTTTTCTGGACTGGTCCATATGAGAAATTGATACTCAGTCAACAATTTTTTACGTATTCTATAATATAATAATAGCAAATATACCTGCATTAGTGTTAAACTCCATTATTCATTTCAATTTAATTCTTTTTTTATATATATATCTGTAACAGGAGCTCGCCCATACTAGGCAAGGGGCAGTGTCATTCTTTCATGTTGTGCCTGAAAGTTTTGCTAACACAACAGCTGCAAAACCAGAGTGGCTTAAAGTTCTTCACTTCCATATTATAAAATAGATTTGCACAAGCGCAAAAGTGAAGGTTGATTAAAATAGAATATCATTAGGAACACATGTAAGAGTCCAAGCCTAGAAACATTGCAGAGCCGTGAATCAAATATAAAATTGACTTACCTACGAAGGAACTCAACAATGATGGCAACGAAGTAAGAGGAGTCTCCCACCATCTCTTCCTCAACTGGAGCAAACACAAGGCTATACATCTCATCGGGTGAAATTGCTGGAGAAGTAACTTCAGACTCTTGCCTTTCAGAAACACTAGCATTTAATGGGCTGTTAGTTGGTCTAAGATGCTGAGATTGTGAAGATGATGTGTGAACTTCAGTGCTAGAACTCTCAGCACCACCTGATAATTTCTCCTTGTTCACTTTTCGGTTTGTTTTTATTGATTTGAATTGGACATTGTCTTCAGTGTCTGACATAGAAAAATATAAAGATCTATTCAGAGATTCATTGTCAACTAAGGCACTAGATTGGCATTTGGTAGATGTTCCATGTCAATAAACTTCTCCTGTAGATGCATTGGCACCAAATCTTGGTTTAACAATCTGTGTCCCACAAGAATGTGAGGTTTTCTCACCTTTAATTCCTTTGAGATAACTTCCTGTTTTGAGTGACTGGGAGTAAGACGCAATCAGTACTTCTATTGCCTTGGCAACCATTAAGACCGGACTCCTTTCCAAGATAAGGTTGTGTGTAATTGCCAAGCACAGCTGCTTAGCCTGAAATACAACAATCAACTCCAGCAAATCAGTAAGTGCTCAAATTTAAGAAAGGCTGTTGAATGAATTATATAAGGCATAAAAGATATATCCACTTTATTTCTCTTTAAGTGATTCTCATATATGTTATTCTTTTCAAAATCACTTATCATGTTCTTTGGGAAACAAAATTTCTTACGTGTCCCTTATAAAAACCAATGAGCTTATCAAAATGTAAGAAAGGCTTCCACCTTACTAGCTTCCAACCTCCTATGTTGCAAGAACTCAAGCACTGATGGAACTTCAGAGCTACATGCAGAAATTGCCTGCAACCAAAAGAATCTAATTAGAAGATAACACATGAAAAAAAAAATTCATCATCAAACTGATTTAACTTGCCTCCAAGTCTAAATGGATTTTCCATAACTGCTTATTGGAAACATTGCATGTAAGGTCAGGAATCAGAAATGTCCAGTCATCTCCATAAATGTTTGATTCAGAATCACTTATGTTGGCCTCTGGACTTTCACCATCTTTTATGGTAGATCGAGAGGAGGAAGCATTAGACCTGGGGAACCCCCTAAATAGTAGAGGCAGTGGAGCAGAAATGGGTGCTCGAGAATCTACAAATATGTCATAGAGTATAACAACCTTTGTGTCCACTTGATGGATAAGAAGTACATTATCAACCACACTAACAGCAATTTTGCTTGAATATATTGGCAAGGAACCCTGCAAAAAAGGCACATTACCATTTCAATTCTAGAAACTGATTTGTGTATTGATTTTGTAGCAATTCTAGCTCTTAGTTGACATGATGAGGCACAAAATAGTTGGATGAGTTGAGAGTTTCAAAAAGTTGGCCGTCACTATTTGAATGCTATGATCCATGAAAAGGTACCCAAACATTAAACAGGGCCAAGTCAGGTGCTGGTACACTCATGCATGCAACTGCTAATTCACAGGAAAGTCCCAAGTTCAATCTTTCACATATTTAATAGAGTGCAACAAAGCATATGTTCCTCAGCTCTATAGTTACCTCCAAAATTCTACTTTGATCAGTTCTGTTCTTGAATGCAAATTAGGTGAAACTAAGATAACCCAATTATTATTCCCAAAAAATTGTGTCATAACAATAAGCAATATCCAAGGTTATCAGTAACAGAGAAAAGGAAATTAGAGAAAGGAATTACCTGCTGCACAACAGCATCTTGATAAAACCTATACGAGTGAAGTAGCATTGCAACTCTATCAATTTGCAAGCAGTATATCCTCCCATAGCTGACAATGTTGAGATTTGTTAACATTAGTATAAGCGAACAAATCATTCTTTTCTTGGTGAACAATGTAGATGACCAAGTTATATGTATTAATCTAATAGCAATCAAACTACCAAAAAACCTACATGGTTGCAATATAGACATCTTCAGCTGCTAGGACAGGCTTGCTGTTAGCCTCAGATTTTGCCATTACCATCTCAAACTTTGGCAAGCAAACAATCCCTGCAGATGAAAGCTGAACAAAATAAAATACAATGTTGTCAGAGTTTCAGAAGAAGCTTCAACTAAAGAAGATGCCCACAATCATCAATCAGCTTTAACTGATAGAATCTCAAAACATCAACAATTCTATAAGCTCTTCTTGTACATGTCCTAAGATATGAATAAGGTAGCATCTTCTTGACATTCTTTTCCAGAAATCATTGCATATGAAATCAAGGCAGTATGCTTGATTTTAATTTCTAGAAATGTTATGTACAAGTGTACAGCCCAACAAATTCAGCCAAGAACCAATTAAAGTTGAAGCCAGTGATGAAAATTCTTGGCATACCTGAAATCCACTGAAGGTCTTGCATTGCATTCCTGAAGCAAGAAGAACCAAGCGACTCTCATGTGTATATACATACCAGCTCACGTTCGATTTCCTTGTTTCTACCAATTTAAATGATTTTGATTCAGCATCACAGGCAAGCAAATCCAGCCCACTGTGATTAAGACTTCATTTTAGTGAAATCAAAAGGGAAGATCTTAATGGCATAAAAAAGATTGAATCAAGCCTGGAGAAAATCGAATAGGAGTGTTACTAAAGAAGCTATTACTAGAGAAACTTTCTATTCCTTTTGTTTCTTCTTCTTTTTTTTTTAACAGATGGCCATGTGCAGAAATCTCCATGACATACAACGCCCCTAATATAGATAAAACTCCGAATCATATTCAGGGGTCTTCTATGTATATGAGAGAATTCTGCGATGAAGATCTCAATCTTTAGTATATTGGAAAACAGAATTTCCCAATCTCTGCTGTAACAAACCCATCAAATGTGTAGAAAGTGAGGTATGGAAATTTTCTGAGGATATGCAAGTACCAGGTCATTATTATTATATTCAACACGAACTCATTATCCAAGAAAAATACATGAAGCAAGTCATCTATCGTCGCAAGTATAAATCAGACTAGGTTAAAAGCCTAACTAGGAAAAATGACCACCTTTCGGTCGTTAGCTGAGGTGGCAAGGTGTAGGAATCAAGATAGGATCAGGGTAGATTTGAAAGTTGAAACTCTCCAAGAACTTTTTGGATAGAGGTTCAAATAGAACATAAAGACAAAATCCATTTCCTTCTCACAATACACAAGTTTCAATTGATTCCTTCTTTTTTTGCCTCAGCAAGAATTTAAGGCAAATAAACACATTGAAGAGCAAACAAATTGAAGACCAACAAAAATGCTTAACTTCTTTTAAAAGCCACATAAAACAAAATAAAAGTTTCTTCTTACCTGGTCTTTACTAGTACAAAATGGCACCGTGGACAATCAGTCCAAAAAAACCCTAGTATGCTCTCTGACTCTGGCTTACATTTGTGACAAAAGTTTTGTCCAGTTTCCCTATGAAAAAACTGGATCTCTTGACTGGTTCTCTGGATTGCTATGATCTTCGCATCTAAAGAATACCGAATAGATAGGATAGGACCTTCACTTATCAAATCAGAGGTAGGTGCAACAAGAGGATCAAAGGGAGCAACTTTCCATGAAAAAACCTGAATTAAAGACAAACAAATCAATTTTGAAACAAATAACCAACAATCACTTTAAAAAAAATCATGATAATGCAAACGAACTTTGAATAACTGATTTTAACATCAGATTACCCGATCAGATGTGGGGGAGCATAATAGCTTATTCCCATCATCATAAAATAAACCCCTTGATCCTGGAACATTACATCGTAAAGGAGGGTGCTGAATATAAACATGTGACAACCCAGCAGACCCACTTGAACTAACACTAAGCTGCGAGATGGATGCTTTCCCAGACATACCCAAACCAAATCCTTCACCTCTCAAATTTAAGCTATTAAACTTACGCTTGCAGTATTCAGTGTCTGCCCACAAAATATCCAAGATAGAGAACCTCAAGCCTTTCCTCTAATCTGCCAAGCAAAAGGAAATACAAAAATCTGATCAGATCCTTAGAAAAATTGGAAAAGCAAGAATGTTTTCATTTTCTTGAAAAATTTGAGTTTCATACGGTATTCTGCATGCAATTCTTTAGAGCAAGAAATTCTTTCAAACACATATCCCGCTCAATTTCCGGAACCTTTGCCGCAACACAGCCTCCGTATTCTTTTGCCTACCAAAAGAACACTTCCTTCACTTCTATCAAAGAAACCAAAACCGTGCTATAAATCAAACTTGTATCTTCTAAACAAAACAAACCTGGGCAGCACAATTAACTAAAATTCGTCTCAGCGTCGAACTACTACTATTCCTTTCTTTCATCTCCACAATACTGTAAGACAATTGAGAATTTGAAGACTTATTTTAACCAAATAATAATTTACGATTCATAAAAACGCAAAACGAAACCCTAAGCAACTACAGCTAATCCAATCAATCAAATGCACTAAACAAGAAAAAAAAATTGACAAGCAAGAATCAGAGAGAGAATACCTGGAGAGAGGTAAACATTGAATGGTAAGTGAGAAACTGAAGAGTCGGTGGTTTGTTTTTCTGTTGTGAAAAGAAAATTGTTTACGGTTATATAGTGATTGGGTCATGATTTGAGACCCAGGAAAGTCCCCGGCCCATGTCCGCGGAAATGAAGTTCCGGTTATGGGTAAAGCTTCGTGCGATGGGTCTTATGGGTTGAGATAAGTGTTCAGCCCTTTGGGCTTATCGCCGGAAACTTCTTGGCCGACTGTAACAGCTATGCTCAGTTCAATTGTGGATTAAGTATATGTTCGGTATGCTGTTTTTTAACTAAAAATATATTAAAATATTTTTTTTAGATTTTATTTTATTTTTGATATTATCATATTAAAATTATCAAAAAAACATTATAAAAAAACATCAATTTAATATATTTTCAAGCAAAAAATAGTGTAAAAAATAGTTTGAATTGTATTAATAAATATATCCTAACTGGATGGAGGCTCACGACTTTTTCCTTTCAAATTTTTTTCTATCATAAAAAAAATACTCGGTTTTCCGAGGACCAACCAAATGTTGAGAAATTTTGTAAATTTTAAATATTGTTTTTTAAACAAAAATTCATTATGATCTTAAAAGAAAATTTAAATAAAATATTAAAATAAATTCTCAAAATTTTGTATATGATTGGAGAAAAAATCGATAATATTATATATCAAAATATAAATTTTATGTTAATTGAATATTCACGAGTTTTTTTTTCATATTAGTAATATAATAATTGGAAAAAAAAACCTTAACATTCTCCTAAATGCCTACAATATTATTTGATACACATGAAAAAATTGAATAATAATTTAAATATAATAATAATTTTCTTATAATGTATTTAAATCTGAATAAAAAAAATGAAAGAAATACAAAGGGTTCAAAGCCTAGCACCCAGCTCAATAGAGTCCTGTGAAGCCGCAACATAACTAACCCTTTTTTTTTCCCTTGTGTTTAAGGGGTGAATATCATCCCATTAACAATTTTTTTTAATATTTTATTAAGGTATGTGATTTTCAATTAATGTTATTAAACCAATGCATCAATTTTTCAATTTATTATTAATAATTTCTTGGATGCTAAAAAAGGTTAACAATGCCTATCCAACCCGCATTCGAGTGCATTTCAGCTAGCTAGTAGCCACTAAAAGAGGGTGGTATTTGTGGAAAAAAGATGAAAATGTATAAGAAATTTCATTTTAGTCTCTTATGTGATGTATTGAAAAAAAGATGAAAATGTATAAGATATTCCATAAGCTTCTAATAACACCTCTTACCACTAAATGTACTAAGGTGTATGGTCATTTAGGGAAAAGATTTCATACGACATCCACCTCCAATAAATAATGGCAAGAACATAAAAAAAAAAAAACCCTAACAAGTTCTATCACTTTCATTATGACCACTGTTGTGACATTAAAGAATGTTATGTCCTGGAAAATGAGATTGAAAGATTAATCTCTAGAGAAAACCTTCAATAATTTGTGAAGAAGAAGATTCAACATGAACAAATAAGAAAAAAAATCCTCATGATTCACTATTAAAGATTAAATAATTTTTAAAATTGTATCTTTATTTTTTCAACTTTTTGAATAAAACTAGTAACTTTCTTCATGTCTTTAATAACTCCATGAAAAATCTTCATGCCTCTAAACATATTTCTATGAAAATCTCCAGAATGAGATCTTCAAGTCTCCATTAAAATCACCATAACTCCAAGAAAAATCTTCATCGGGATCTTCATTCAAATCTCTACATATCCATACAACATCTCCTTACATAATGCTTTTGATGATCATAAAGCACTTTTCATTTTCTAGATAAAAATACTCTCTACTAGAACTTGATAAAATCTTCTCTCTCTTATAGAAAAGACTCTCATGTTGACAAAAGCCACTAAGGTAAATTTTTTCATGCAAATATAGTCAATAACATTTTTCATGCAAACAAAGACGATATATATATAATAAGTATTTTTTTTTTGTTAGTTAAAGTTTTTCAAACATAAACTATTTAAAAGACTTGATAGGCAAATTATAACACCTAGTTTTTCTTTTATTAAAACATACTTTTCTAGCTGTTTAGGCCAAACCCAAATAATTGGCCTTGAAATCGTTTGGGTCACGCCTAAACAATTAGAATTTTTCTAGCTATTTAGGTAGCCTGAATGGCTGGAATTCTAGACTGAATTCAGCCCAAGGACACCCGACATCCAACACTAACCTAACATACAAATCTTATTTGGCACATATAAACTTTTCTATGCATGACAACACCATGTTTTTACATCAATTGCTACACCCTATTATCCATATCCACAACAGTTAGCCACTATGATGTATGGTATATTAACCCAAAAAAGCATAACACGTAATCCAAAGAAGCATGAAACATGATTCAATTTTTCATAAGTGTATTTTCTTTTATTACATGGTAAGGGATTGGATTTATAAATACACCCAGTCACAAAGTACGATGACATAACAATTCCTAGGAATACAAGTCTAACATACAACCATACAAAGCTAGATATGTCACTTTAGGCCTAAGTTATAAAAGTCAGATATAAAAACTAGTTAAAGCCAACCATGTCATTCTAGACCATAAAAGCCTATCATGCTATAGACCATAAACACTTTCTCTTACAACGAATATCTCTCTTACATTTCTTTTCATACACAATATTATTGGCTACGACTTAACTTTGATCCTTGCACGCTCGTCTGATGGCATTTTGGATAGAGATCCTCCATGAAATGAGATAAATAATGATCACATGTCACACAATTAAATAAAGAAGTCGCCACCTAAAGTTAGTGGTTCCAGGAACCTAATAACTAATCTACAAGAGTCTGGGTAAGGGGGTGGCTACGTGGAGGAAAGATGAACTCAACTAACGATACCCTTTCAATGTCTAGCCTAAAGTCAGCTGCAATACACACATTAATCATAAAAAATACCCTTAATTACAATACACATACTAAAAAAAAGTGAAGTAAAATAAAATAAAATAAAATAAAATAACACAAAAGATCCCTTTCTTAGAAAGATGGTGGCCTCATAACTTGATAATGTACACAATAAAATAAACATAGAAGCACATAAGCAAATAAGATTCCAATTATCGACATGAATGATGAAATTATTGGTTTTTATCTGCCTTTTAACATAAGGTGAAATGTCAAACCTAATGGAATCAAACATAAACTACACATAAAATATCATCTTCATTGGCCAACCATCCCTGAAGGATTTTTATTATTTTCATTATATATATATATATATATATATATATATATATATATATATATATTACATCATTATGTAAAAGGAAAATATATTTTCAAATCATTGGTTAGTAACAAACTGTCAATGATGAATCAATTAGAAAACACAAGTTTAAAGGGGATAGATTATAAACAAGTCGCTCATAGGTGAACCGATCATAGAAGCACGAGTTTTTAGAATTAATTGATCAAAACAAATCATTCATGAGTGGACTAATTCAACATAATATTTTGAAAAGGATCAATAGAAAACAAACCGTTCATGGATGAACTGATTAGGAAACACAAGTTTTGAGATCAATTAGTTAAAATGAACCACTTAAGGGTGGACCACTTAAACAAAATATTTTAAATAGGATTGGTAAAAAACAAACCGTTCATGGGTGAACCAATCATAAAACACAAGTTCTAAAATCAAGTGGTCAAAACGAATCGCTTATGGGTGAACCAATTAAACAAAAGGTTTTAAAAAGGACTAGTAAAAAATGTCTGCTCATGGGTAAAGCAATTGAAAAAAAATACAAGTTTTGAAATCAACTAGTCAAAATAAACCATTCATATATGAACCAGTTAAACATAACATTTAGTAGATGATTAGTCAAAAACAAATCGCTTATAGGTGAACCGATTAGAAAAAACAAGTTTTGAAATCAATTTGACAATCCTTAAAATTCATATCATATTGATAGTTACAACACAAAAATAATCAAGCAATCAATATTCACCAAGTCATCTCATATTAGGAATCGACCTACACAACTGATATTGATCGATATTTATCGACTCCTCTCATTTTAGAATTTAAATCATACATTCATAATCATAATAAAGAATTCACGATTTTACCTAGCTAAATATTTTTCAAAGAAGCACTGTACATAATCAGTGAATAAATTTTTAGGTAATCATGTGTGACAATAATGAATTAAGTCATAAGTCATGTAAGTCAATGGTCGATCAATCATTTAAGCTTTAATTCAGTAAACACTAGAACCAACACTTGTCTTGGATAATCCTAAAAAATCAAACCACAATTATGTCCTCCCGGTTCCATCATGGAACATTGACAATTCTTATTTCTCCTTAAAATTCCCTAGCAATCTCAGAACCTTTGGGTTTGACGTGTTTCGAAGTGTCGTAGGCACTTTATTCAATCGAGTATACATATATATGCATACAAATGTAATTATTTTTAATTACAAACATAAACACAAATAAATTAATAAATAAATAGATTTGAAAATCACTCAAATACCTTAGGTCAAGTCATGAAATTATTGTTTCCCCCCTATAATGTTCACTCGACACATGAGCCTTATGTGCCCGCTATTGTTGACCATCCTATAAGGTTTTGACATGTAGATAGATTTACTAGGAAGATCCCAATCTCGTTTATCTATTATTAATGGTCTTGTATCTCACAACCAACTAGAGAGGGGGATTGGTGGTGAGAAAGTTTAGTTTTGCTAAATGGTTTTCTTACTTTTTTCAGTTATTAATGATGTCATTGATGATGAAGATGCCTTAGGTTTTGGTTGAGGAGAGGAGGGAATCTTTATTTGGTAGTTTTGAGGTGTTTGGTGGTCGAATAAGGAGAACTGATAACTAGTTTGACTGTTGATTGGGGAAAGAATAAGAGATATGGATTGGGGATTGGTATGGGTTGGTCTATGGTAGATTCGTGAGCTTGCTTGATATAATGATTTAGATCACTTTGGATTTGATCTAATAATATAGATCTGAATGATTTTAAACCAAATCAAAGACTACAATTTGTTTAGGTTCTAATCTTGTGCGAGTGAACCTATTTTGGCCTTTAGATCAATGTTTAGAAAGGATGGATCTAACAATTGTGTTTTTTCTGGACTATTATCGAGTATGGGTGAGCCTATATTTACTCTTTGGATAAATGGTTAGGATGATTGGGTAATAGAATGCAACGACTATGATTTGTTCCCTTTTTCTTTCTTTTCTTTCTATTCAATGACCTTAGATTTTCTTAAAAGTAGAGAAAAGTGGAAAATTTGATAGTGGAGGGAGAATTGGATTTTTCTCTTAAATTTTTGAAGAAGAGAAAATGAAAGGTGCTTTATAGCTAGTACATCACCCATCCATAACTAATGGGATGTGATTAATCACATCTAATCCCACCACCTTGCCACGTTAACAATAATAAATTTTTAATACACACACATAAAGTCCATTTTGACTATCTAAAATTAATTTTGTCCACCAAAAAACAAATTTTGACCACCAGAGTTTTTTTTCCTATAAAAAATGCTTTAACCACAGAATGATGAATTTGACCCAATTAAATCATTTTGACCAATTCTGACATGATAAACTTGGTTTTGTCTGTAAAAAAAAAGGGGGGCTTGGCCAATTTTAGCAGAAACCTGATTTTGATTGTAAAATAAAAAGTTTAACCTTAATAGAACAATCTTGATCAATGTTGACGTGATGAAGTCGGTTTCGACCGTAAAATGTTGGTTTTTACTGATTGTTTTAGGAAACTCAATTTTTGATATGATAACTCAGTTTTTCCTTTGAAAAATCTCATTTATCAAGAATAATAATTTTTGGCCTGGAACATCATTTTTCATTTTCTTTTTGGAAAGGTGGGCTAAAACAAGTTATGAAACAAACTACAGTTTTCTTACACTTACTGACTTAAGCATCGAAAGATCCATATTCCAATAGGGGACTTGTGTTGTAGGAAAGCCATGGACTCGTTGTCAAGCCCAATCACAACAAAAATCCATGATGCAACCATGAAAAATCTAATTTTCTGTCTGAAGTTTTTTACTTTATCAATAAGAGATTCTTTTTTTTTTTTAAGGATTTTCATTGTGTTTTTGTATTTTTTTTTTCATGATACGTTGGTTTCTTCCTTCTTCCTTATCTATATAAGAGTTTCTAATAAATCAACTTATTTCTCTATATTTTTTAAGATATCCTATCTTTTCTTATTTATGTTGTGGCAAAACATAAAATGCATCTAGTTTACATATAATCCCTGGACCCATAATTTAAGTCGCTTCTCAATCACTATGAAGCTTCAACGCATATATACCAATTATTTTTCAGTATTAGATTGACAAAAAGGTTGTATGTCTATGTTTTTGTTTTTATATCATTTTAATACAATTTGATAATTGTTTTAGGAAAATGACACAAGTTAAGAAATTATTAGGGAAATAACATAGTTTGAACATAACTATTATTGAGAATATTGGTTGTGCATAACCTCTTTTGGAGATATTTGTTGTTTCAAAATCCATAATTAATTAACATGTATAAATGTCTACCCAAAAGTTTATGAAGATCTAATGGCCAAGAGATGAGATTCAAGATTCAATAGCCAAAAAAAAAAAATTCCTTAGGTTAAAGGTAGTGCTTCCATGTCTCTAATGTCCTCACTAATACATAAAGCTCTTTGTCATATATGGGGTAATTCAAGGTTGTCCCATTGAGCAATGAGCTTTTTATTATGTATTAAAACAACTCTAATATATATACCTAATGCATTACACTCAATCTCAAAAGTTTTTGTAAAGTCAAGTTAAGCTAAAACAAGTGCAATATATATATATTGCATCTTCTTGCTCATTATCTCATTTAAAACCAATAGACTTTTTTCAT
>Ga0307515_10009809_pt1 | contig 18447 bp, 18 predicted proteins | sample 17_EM_MG_FD_194513 | JGI IMG/M metagenome (GOLD analysis project Ga0307515, IMG submission 194513) | Populus trichocarpa ectomycorrhiza microbial communities from riparian zone in the Pacific Northwest, United States - 17_EM | ecosystem: Host-associated > Plants > Roots > Unclassified | place...
TTTCTTAGTGCAATTATTATTCATTTATCAATAATGTTTTGATTTAAACATTATAGCATGGAGTGTGTCTACTTTATTAAATCATGTTTGTTCTCAATGTCATAGTCATTGATTTTTTGAATAAGATCTAAAACTCTTTTTAAATTTCATTACACCATGCGCATGGATTTACAATAAATACTATTTGAAAACATATGAAATATTTTTTCTTATTCACTTAGAATAATGAATCCTCTCATAATTACTTAAATGTTTTTATATAGTTCATGTTATACTTAATATTTGCTCATTTGTTACCCTTGAGTAAGACAACATGTAGCAAAATCAAAACATAAAATTTCATATATAAAATAACTCAGTGATTTTAAGTCCAAGAATTACTTACACAATTATCATGTGAGCCTTTTTATAAACATGTAATTGCTTCATATGAAATCTCATGCGGAGTAGTTTAGTATACTTGTCATTTGATAAGCAACTATATATCAGTTTTAAATATCATTTATACCTCAGTTTATGATAATAATTGTTTATTTTTATAAATAAAAAAATATAATATATACAAGTTTCAACCATTTTAATTAATATTTAATCTTAAATAATATTAGTCATTAACATTTAGGAGCATTATTTTAAAATAATTTTTTTTATATAATTATAATAATTTTATTTGGAAAGTATTTTTATTTTATTAATTAAATACTAGATTTATATGATAATTATTAAAAATAAATATTTATTTATTAATAAATAAAATATATTTATATAAATAAAATCAATATTACTGAAAACCAACTGATTGATTAGAGGTCGCTGTAACTCGGTAATGGAGAAACTAGTTGCTTATCGGGCGAATGTGATGCGTTTTACAGAAGACAGCTCTAGCCAGATTTCCAGTGATGTTGCAGGTACCTTTTCTGGTTTGACTGAGAAGTTGCCATTTTAAAGATCTTGGTGTGAACGATGTCCTATTAGAGCCGATAATTTCCATTTGAGGAGCAAAAGGGGCCGTACTTTCCATGTCATTTCTTTTAACCATCAAACCTTTACGTAGTCGCTCTGTGGCTGCCGTTTTGTCAATAAAAGAGATGGCAAAGAAATTGCATGCCATTGGGATAGAACTTTTGCCGTAAGTTGTTTTCACCCATTCTGCTGGATTTTAACAATGAACTGATGACTCATCTTGCTATCACACTATCAGTGCTACGGATTTGGATCATAACATGCTTTGAACTGTAATTATCCTATTGTCCAAAGGATGATTTTAGAGTCTTCAGCACTGGGTTACTGAGTTTCAAATAGATGGGTTTTGTTTCATAAATGCCTCATCTCTGTTGAGGTCGTTTGGTGGTGAATATTTGTCTCTTCCTCTCTTGGTTGAAGCAATAGCCTTTGATCCATTGCCCTCAAAGACGAAGATCATCCCAGATTGTTGGGATCCCAGAGACCTGGAGCCAAAGGAAAGCACCTTTCCTCATTGGAAGAGATGGGCTAAAATAAATGCGGAACTTTGTCAAGATGTACGGAATTTTTTGAGGGGCGAAGGTCTTCCTAACAGTGACCTTGCAACACGGCTTTGTGGGAGTCGGGACATCTTTTCGAGTGGACAAGGCCCAGCTTTCTCTTTCAATTTTGTTGCCAGGAATTTTGGAATTCCTGTTGTTGACATGGTCAGCTTCAGTGGCAGTGAGTTAGCTCCAGAATTAAGCTGGAATTGTGGAGAAGAATGACCCAAAAAAACCACTATCCTTGAAAAACGACTTGAAACAAATCCGTAACTGTCTCTTTGTTTTATCTGTTTCGCTAGGTGTTCCTGTTCTCAACATGGGAGTTGAATGCGGCCAATCTTCTGGAGGTTCCAGTTCGTGTGGTTACAGAAAACCTTTTGATTGGTATGCGTTGTCAAAGGGTTTTGGTATCCAAACTACTCAGTTCATCTCATTTTTTAGTTCGTTGAGAATGAGAGGTGACCTTAAGAAGAGGAGCTTTATGAAGGAAGAAAGTATTAACAGGCATGGAAATGACCAGAATCCACCAAGATGAGAGGATCTATCCTGCAAGTTCCTTGTCACGACATTGAAGGTTGGCAAACCAGAGAACGGATTGAGCTCAGAATCTTCCCTTTTAGAGGGTGACATGTTCATTGCTTTCATTGCAGCAGGACATTCAGAGAGTGTCCCCCTACCTGAAATCCCTGAAGGGATGGCATGGCATCGCTTGGTTGATCCAGTTCTACCATTCTCAGGGTTCTTCTCAAATGGTGGTGAACCTGTCATTTAGCAGTCTCGTGAAATGAAATCTCACAGCTGCATACTACTTGAAGCCAACATCCATGATCGTTGAGGCCTTCCCTCTTCCTCATTTTCTTCTACACGGAAACATTTGCAAATATATATAGGATCAGGGCTCGTGTGTTGTAGAGTAATTTTATATGGGATGGAAATGCGGAAAATAAGGATGTCTTTCCAACACAGCGAGTGCATACTTTTAGACTTTTAGTTTCTTTCAATGAAAATATTATTTGTAATTCTTTTTACCTTTCGTTAAAGAATCTAATTATGGCTACCCCCAGGCTACAACTGCATGTTCCTGTAGATCCGTTTCGCACTCACCTTTTGCTTTATTTGAAAGCAGTGAAGCCAAGAAGCTATATAGGAGCATGCCTGGTGTTTTGCAAGCCAATTCATTTTTTATTGAGAACTATAAATTTACAAGAGATTAAGAAGAAACGTAGATAATGTAGCAAGGCTCAAAATGGATATTTAAATGGTAAGATAAAGCTTCAATTTTCAGGAAGAATCCCTGCCATCATGTATATTAACTCCAAATGAATGTCTGTGTGTACACAAGGTTCCTTGACAAATCTTCATTTAGTACAAATATAACTATTCTTCCATTATAGTTACATCGACCTATGGATACAAGCTGTGCTTTAAGTTCTTTGATTATGGAACTCGTTATATCACGTCATAGGTTTAGAGGTAGACACAATCCAAAAGGCAGGAGGTCTCGTTGTTTTTCTTTTCCCTAAGCTTTTCCAGAAAACAACAAAGTATGTGGCTACCATTTTAAACTAATGGCCAGGTCTAGCAGAGCTTCTACTTTGTGTATTGTTCTTCGCTTCTCCTGTTGCTTCAGTTTGCTTGCAACAGATTCAGGATCAAACCCTTCTACATTCTGCTCTTCACTTTGTTCTTGCCGAACCTCTTTAAGCAAAGCATCAACCTCTCTTACAAAATCTACCCTCAAGAGAATATCATCAGCTTCTAGTGGTGGTCTTACTGGCCCTGCATGCTGATGGAAAGAGAAACTGGCCATATCAATATAATTTGTTTGAAACAGAACAATCAAGTGCACTTCTAGATCGACGGAAAAAAAAAAACATAAACGCTAGCTGTGTCTATCATAAAATATGCAAAATCTTAACCCATGAAATTTGTATGACTTGTCTTATACCTGATCAATGTCAAACCCAGGTGGAGCAAGAATGCTAAATGGGTCCTCCCGTGGAAAGGTGTCAATCATGCGTTTTCTGCATTCTTTCATCCATTCATCGTCATTAAATCCATCGTGCATATTCAAAAGATCATTCAGCAGTCTCATGGCAGGAGTAGCCTCTCGTTTCAGAATCTCTGTCTAAATATGTTGTGTGATTCTTTTAGGTAAACACGAAAGCAAGAAACTCAAAAACAGCTGAAGGTAGAAGAAGGTTACAACTCCAAATCAAAAGGGAATTGGAAGTGTACTGCATTTATAGACAGAAGCAGCTGATTTACTAGGCCGCTTATTTTGCAAATTCCTCACAATAAAATCTTGCCCGTTAAGGAGCTGATTGTATAGGTGTTGATTAACCTTTAGCAATTATTTTCTGAAGTTTTCTACAGAAGTTCTTAAACCAAAAAAATCACTTGCACAATTCCACATCGGAACCAATCCCTTCAGCTATTACATGCTTTACGAAAAATTGCATACCTCAATTCTTCTGTACAAAAGATCAAGACTTCGAATAGCATCCTTTTCATCCTAGAAAAGCAGATCAATAACTTTATCAATATTGATCTCGCACACACAGGCTTATACAGCAGGCATGGAGTATGTAATTGTAACGAGCACACCATTCACCGAGGTCACTCTTTACGCAAAAAGATTATAAGCCAAAGAAATATATGTAGAATATATAACCACTCACATCGCGCCGAGCAAGATCAAGGCGATTCCATATGACCATTAGAACAAGTTCAGTGAGTTCTCCTTTCTCAGCAGCTTCCTCAATTTTCTGCATAGAATCAGATAACCAACAGCCATCAAACATTAATTACCAACGAGAATGCTATCACTCAAAGAAATGCACACAGACGGTCTTTAATTACCTCTTCTACTTCTTCTTCAGCTCTGATAAAGCTTGAAACCAGTTTCTTTGCTTTCTTAACATCTTCTTCAGGATACCCCTTCAACCGTATACCAATTTCACGATAGTTTTCAACCATCCTTTCTTCTTCATCATCTTCTTGTTTACGTAGTCTTTCTAACTCCTTGGTCTTTTCTCGTTGTTGGGCTTGCCATTCCTACCCAGTTAACTTTTTAATCACTAAAATTCCAACCTTTTGCGATAATCTAATTGACCCACGTCAAGAAATTATCAAACTTCAAGGATAAAAAGGTAGGTACGTACCTCATCATAATACTCCTTCGGCATTCCGTCAAGAAGCTGCTCTTCTCCTTTTTTGGTCTTGGCTGTGCTCTTTCTCATAGCTTTTCATTGTTATTACAAGAAAGAAACTACATCAAAACTAAACCCAAAACTTGGAATCTTTAACCTGAGCAGATACTAGGAAGATCAAGACTAACCTGCGCAGCAGCTTAGTCTTCTGGGCTTGAAGTAGACAGCGCGCATATTAGCTTGAAACGGAATAGACGGCAAGAGAGGCGGCGTGCATGTTAGCGGAAACACCTTGGCCTCCATCCCTTTGTTAGAATCAGACAGACAACACAGTTTGGGCTCAAGAGGATAAAGGGAGACACAGATGAGTAAATTACACGGGCTCTCCGAAGTTTCTGTTTTTTTTTTTTTTTTTTTTGCCTTTTTACACTGATTTTAATATTTTCAATCAATCCACTAAAATCTTAAACATACCAGTCCTTGCACTTTTCTATTTTGGTTATTTAGGCCCCTCTCTATCAACTTGCACGTGTGCATATGGGTAGGATTTTGAGTTTACAATCAAGTGTAAAATTAAAAATTTGGATCGCACAGGTAATTTATCTAAAATCAAACAGATTTTGTTGATATATTTTCTTTTCAAATTGTCTCCCAACTTTCCTTATATATTCTACAATTACATAAATTAGAGTGAGGAAATGACATGGGACAAAAACAAATATTAGGGGGACTAAATCAAGACAAAATCTAGAATTGAGAGACCAAATGTACCATTAACCCATTACTTGATGGCACTGCCCTTCAGTGTCTTTTCTTTTAGTTGTATTTGTTCATTTTGGCTAGAAGATTAAATTCCTTCTCACAACCAATAAAACGTCACACGATTATAAATTAATTACATAAAAAAATAACTATATGACAGACGCCATGACTCAGCTAACAAATAGATTAAGCAGATCCAAAAGGGTAATTAAGATTAGAAGAAGCTTCTAAATCTAAGAATTACTGCTTAAATAGAAAAAATAATAATTAAGATAACAAACTCAAAACCACGAAGAGGATTGGTATACAAACATAGACTGGGGTATCGAGAGTAAAACAAAGTTTAGAATTTATTTATTTTATATATATATATAAAAAGGGTAATATCCCTTATGACGAATGTACAACAGCATCAATCCTAATATCCTACGGAACTTGTTTGAAAAAGAGCTTTTTATACTGAGAAACAAAACCAAAGATGTTAGTAGCTTTAAATATTCTTCTCTAGGACCGAACTGAACCGAACCGAACCCAGTAGCACTCACCTGGCTCTACCAGAGAAGGATCCCAAAAATAAGTTCTAACTAGCATTCAAGCTTTTATGCTTTCGGCAAAATTTACAATCCGGTTTCAATAATCAGTTCAGCTGCTGCGCCCATTGTACCAACTCCACCTAGTCCCAGCAAGGCCACAGCCAGTTCTTCCTCATTCCATTGTCTCAGCCCCTTGCTCACCCTCTTCAATACATCCACATCAACCTCAAGCACCCATTTTGGTGTGCAAGCCACCATCAAGCACACAAACCCGGATGCATACGCCCATGCAGTAGCCCAATCACAACCAAGCGATATTTTCCCCTCTAGAGCACTTGCCAGATATTCTAAGTGGGTCCTGAGCACCTTTGGCCGTTTTTTTGATGCTGCTGATTCTGAGTCCACACCCCATGCAAATGTCCCACAAAACATTGCAAAGTATGCAAGTGCAAAACCCCTTAGCATTGCAACCATACCTCCAGATTCTCCACCTTCCTGCTCCGACCCATGGACTGATATAAACCAAGAGGGTAAGGTTTCATTAATCAAAGATTGAACCAAACTTAATCCACCAGAAACCCAAACTAAAGAAGCTCCAAGTGAAGCTGCAAGCTTGACACGCGTCATTGCTGCAGCAAGAGAAACTTCCCCGTATCGCATCCCATGTTTGCTTTTCTTCAATTTCTCCATTGCCCCTTTAGGCAACGCACTGCTTGCAATATCTCTAACAGAATGCATTAGAAGCGAGAGAATTTCTTCTGCCATAAACATGACATCTCTGACAGATCGGTGCACTCGCAAGTAGAGAATTCCAGGGGCAACAGGAGAGATCCCACCAGAAAAGTGGGGGCCAAACCCGTGACCTAAAAGGGCACCCACACCACCATTGCTGGAAATGTGTGAGGGGCTTAAACCAAGAGTGGATGAGAAGCAACTCTTCAGAAGCTGAACTACAGCATCACTATTATGGTGGAATACAGTACGAGAAGCAGAGAACACAAGGTGGTCACTCCAACGCTTAACCTTCTGTGCCCATAAAGCGGCTATAATGGGCATGCATGGCCAGCAACCAGCAGCAAGGGCATTCACGGCTGGGCCAATCAGGGTGAGGAACCTTTCAGACATTTTGTCCAATTTATAAGTAATTGTGAGGCTTACTAGGGCAGCTAATGGCAAAGGAAGTGTAGCCAGAGTACCCCCTGCAAGGACAAGTTTTGAGACCTTGTTAATGGATTTTGTTTTTCTAAAAATTCCCCTGTAAAAATTTAAACGCAACTCGTGTATACTCATTCTTCCTGCTTCATCATGATATGAGGATCTCTAGGTCTAACACATGAATGGCCTTGACAGTTGACATCTAATAAAAGGATACGAAATCCCAAACCTAAAACTGTAAGAGTGTAGCTATTGATCTACAAAATACAGGTCATTGTGGTTTGTTTTAGCTAAGCATTCAAAGGAATGTACATGAAGAATTTTACCTCTGTCAAGAACTGAAAACCCTTCATAGCCTTACAAAAAAAAGGAACGGTAATCAGTATGACAAAGGATTACCTACAGAAAGGCTTGGGACATCAACACCAGTTGCAGCCAGTATTTTCTTTATCTGTTGCTCAACAGAGGATAAATTTGCAGCTGGGCTTGGCCAATCAGTTCCATTCATAGAAGCTGGCTTCCATATGCCCCGTGTAACTTCAGCTGAAAAATAGCTTACAATAGTGGCCAAAGACGCTGGCAGAAAATCAGCAAGATCTTTAAGCCCTATCATAAGTCATAACAAGAGCAGGCATAAATAGATTTGAATGGGCATATGGTAATTAGGGATGATTTATTTTTGAAGTTTTAGTACAACTAAACTTTAGTTTTTTCACGTCCAAACCAACAATACAATCATTTGATGATTTATGATAATGTGAAACTAAATCCCTCTATACCATCCTCTGCTCTAATATGCCCCATTAGCCACAAAGGGATTACAGTGTTGAGTTTTAAAAGAATAGGGGAAAAGTTAAACCATTTTAAGATCTCAGTAACATCAACTCTCCTACTTATAAAGCTTGTTCACATTTATTTCTCACATATAGCGAAACAGTACTCTTGACATAGCTTCAATATTTTCCCTCAAGACACCGACTTCTTCCTCACATGCTTGCCAACTGATCTCAAACCATATAGACTTAAAATGACAGAATGAAACATTGAGCAAGGTGTGCAAACCTGTAGCCAGTTCACGGGGAGAGAGTCTTCCATGGGCACAGGCTGTCAGAGCAGCATCAAGTGCAAATGGAGTTGCTTCTAAGATATCCCATGCAGGTATTTTAAGTCTAGCTTGAGCATCTTCAGCACCAGGGCCAGAAGAAAGACTGCTTCCAGAAGTCGAAGGCTGAACGCCTCTATTTATCCTTCTGAACATCAAATTGAGGAGTGCATCAACAATCTGGTGAACAGGAGTCCCATGTACAAGGCCAGAAAAGGTAGAAGCAATACATTCCAGATGTTTTCTGTACCAGAGTTTCAAATTCGGGAAAGAATCCATGAATACTGGTTCTACAGACAGACTCAAGATTTTTGAGTATCTCCTAAGTTTGAGTTGACTCCTAGTTGAAGGTCCAAAGGACGCTAATAGGGAATTCCGTACAAGTAAGAGGTATTCAGGGCTTAGATGGGATCCCACTGGTGGTATGTCTCCCAACACATGATCGAGAGGTGAATGATCAAATCTCCACAATCTCAGCAGAAGTGTAAATGCATTAGAAAACACTGCATGACAAGAAAGTTCTTCCCCTGTTGGTGGAAGAGTCCATGAGACCTCGGGAACAGCGGAGCCAAAGGCCTCACAGATGGGCATCAATGCACCAGCAAGTAGCGGAACCTGCCAACAGATTTTGAACATCAATTCATAGACAAAATAACTACAATTTTCCATTTATTTTCCCAATTTGGTTCTTCTCTTTAATTCCTATTAACCCTTTGCACTAATCTTCGATTATGATTAGGCTTTTTGCATTGATTTTCTTTTCCATGCATTCCGACCAGCATCATGTTTTATTAGTTCACAAAATCAACTAAAGGCATAATTTCTTAGTTTCCATGCATATTGGAACCCTCTATATTCCATACTGACAAACTCTTCATTAGATGACCTCTTCAAGAACTTAATAAATTTCTCCTCTATGTGAAAAAGGACACAAGGGCACCAGTCAGCAAATGACATGCATTACACACACAGAAACTAGACAGCAAAAGATGTGTTGTTAAAATTCAACCCACCAAACCATGTAAGGACAAAATCTGCACGCAATCCACAGATGATATTCCAACGAGAAGAACATTTAAAAGTGGAGCGTAATTTATCAAGTGACTCTCAGTCCCAGAGTGATCAGCAGGAACTGGAGGCGACAGCAAATTTATAATGAAAAGAATTGTATGTTCCTGTAAACAAAAGTAGAAATAATTAATAATTTCAACTGGAGAGGGGGCTATGGTGGGGGTGGGCTTCCAGATCATTACCTGTATATTCCAACCACGAACAAAAGAGGCTCCACAAAGAATAGCAGCAGCAGATATCTTCTCATCACCAGAACCATTGACTGCAATCTCATATATTTTCTCGACCTCTGGTAAGCTTCCATCAAATCCATCTTAAACTCAGTTTCCATATCACTGGGTAAATACAAGAGAGAGAGAGAGAGAGAGAGAGAGAGAGAGAGAGAGAGAGAGAGAGAGTATGGCATGCCTGGCTTCAGGAAAAAGAATGGCATAACTGGGACCAGTTTAGGAGATTAGGGAATTGCATTTTGAACAAGACAGCTAAGACCTTTATGGTATACACATACAGCAGTTTGAATCTTTCCTAGTGTGTAATAACAACATTATGGAGGACAATTCATAAATCATAAAAGCTCTCAACTTAATTGTACACAGGACATGCCAACTTCAAATACCTCCAATATGGCATCTGTCAACATAATAAAACACAAAGCACATCTTGGACCAGCCTCTTTTAAGGCATTCATAGAATAGCATCACCAGTCAATAATATAATGACATCAAGAGCTAATTTCTACATGCTAATTACTAAGTTTAGACAACAACAAATAGTGATATTGATTCTCCAAAAATCTGGCGTCTGAAGAGAAACACCACCTAAGGATTCAACATACACGTTCTCTCAACTATAATTTTTCTGACTACTAACATAACAGCATGAAAATTATGAAGCTGGTTAGATCACGTTTACTATAACCATACAATATGAATAACATTAAAAAAAGTCCAAACACTTGTAGAACAAAAATGAAATAAAACAAACAATTCCATACAAAAACACTACAGCCTTGAAGAATCACAATTTTGCTCAAAAGAAAAAAGTCTAGAATCTCGAGTTGGGTCTGGTTTAGACTACAAAGAAATCAATGTGAGAGCTTTTATGAGAAACAAAACCAATGGAAAGTGTGCTATCTTGAAATAAGTCAAAACATTATGATGATTTATATTATTTAATTTGACCCATTGTGCAAAATGTCAAGTCTTCTTGTGAAAAGAAGGTAGGAAACTCCTGTTGTTTCAGTTATAATGATAGTACTATATTATGTTCACCATGCATGCAATAAAGCAAAAAAAAACGAAGGGGAAAAAAATAGGAATCAAAATATAGTGATAGTCGTTAAGAGTAAACCACTGGCAGCATACCTGGAAGCTGGAGTTGAAACCAAAATGTTTATCATTGAAGGGGTTAAAGGTGACCCGTTCATCAATGATGACCAGCCAGTTGTTTGACTGGGAACACCCCTAGGTACTTGGTTGGCACGAGCATTCACATAGCCTGGCCATAAATATGCTGACGTGTCCAACATATTTCTTGCAATAAAAGCCTCAACAATCAGATGCCTCAAGTTTCCAGCTGCAAAGCAATTAAAAGGAAAAGAAGACTACATTTCAGAGCCACACATAAAAACAATAAAGACTGGCATGGAAGGTCAACAGGTTGAGAAAAAAAGAAAAGAAAAGACCTAGAAGAGAAGAGGATGGATAACCATATTTTTGGGAAGACAACAGATACAAGACCTATTAAAAATTAAAGAACAAAAATTGTTCAAATTAAAGAAATGTACTATTTGTGTTGTTTTTGTGACCCTCGAAAATCTGAAGTGAGGAAAAAGAAACAGCGAACAGCAATTGAAAAGAGTGATAAAAAAAGATAAAAAAAAGTTGAAAGGTTCAATTAGTTCATGTAATGTTTTTTAAAAGAAACCCCCATATACAAGGGAACTTTCTAAGAAATACAGAAATAAAAAATCAGGCTGCCAATTCAAGTTATAACATTTTGGTAGCAGGGGAAGTTATACATGTTCGTCGACAGTATTGGAACTATCTTGTTTCTGCAGCAAACACAACCTTCAGAAATATGAACTGCAATGTTAATGAATGTGATCACTTACAACAGTTGACTGGCATGTCATTGATACTCATGCTATAACCATTTCTGACAGTGAGGCCCGAGATAAACATTGTAGCTTTTGTGGCAGCTTGATTAGCTATTGAGCTAACTGACTGAGGCGGAGTCAACAAACCCTCATAATCACCCAATAGCTGTAGGGAAGTAATTAGACCCTTCTGAAGCTTCCCCTGTTTTTCTTTTCTTTGATTGGCAGGGTTCTGCTGCGTTTCATCAATCAATTCACTTTCCTCTTCCTCGATAAGATTAGTCACTACAAGGGTTGTAATAGACAATAACATGGACAAGCTTGTATCAACGCGAGGCATTAGACCCTCACTAGTATTCCTTTCCTGAAAGATTGCAAATAGTTTAAGTACTAAGAAAGATGCATAAATCAATAAAAGTTAAAACAGGTTGATGCAATCCTTGCACCAAAAAAAGGTACAATTCCATTGGAAGAAAGAGAACAACGCTTCTGGAAAATTAATATCATATGATTCTCTCATTCAAGCTAGTATATTAAAAAAGTTGCAATTGTCTTCGACCAGTTTATATTAAAAAAGATACAATTTTCATGCAAACCTTAGCCTTCTTTCCCTGTCTGTGATTCACCGCATGCTATATCTCATACTTGAGGGAGTTCTTTTTCATTTATATTCTCATTTGGGTTTGTGTTTAAAGACATTACACATTTCAGAAGCACTGGTTTAAGCCCTTGTTCAGCATCAAATATACTAAATTGTTGTTTATGAAAAAAGATGTACTTATGACAATATTCGCAGCTGAATAACAATTGGTGCTCTGGGGATTCCTCAGTTCTTTCTCTACTTTCATAACAAAGGGATTGATATTAAAATTTTTAGCAAATTGAAAAATTTACATGCACCCATAGTTCCTTTATCAAGTTAGCACAAGTACCCACCCTTTGAACAAGCCGTAACGCTGCAATCCACAGGCCTAGAAAAGTATCATGCCAAGTGGTACGATTGACTGCTTGCAGAGCTTTGACCAAACCTGCAACATAAAACTGGAACAATAAATTCTCTTTCATCACCTACAGTTCTACACTACAAGTTTGTAAAAGATTTCAGCATAACACAAGAAATGACTCGTACTGATAAGATTTTCTACTGCACTAGTTGTTGTCACTAGTGACCCATCCATAGTGTCTTCTAAAAATAGGTCAATAGGTAGCCAAACCGCAGAGTGACTTGCCCCATGGCATTGACCAACAGAAGATTTGAGTGACCCAGAAAACATGACTGCGTGAAACTCATGGTGTGATATTGTTTTGCCCTCTCGAGACAAAACCCTGTGGGTGTCAGATGTCAACTGCAGAAAGGCATCTGGAGTTGTGTGTTTTGAGTTTCTCAAAGCTGTGGAATGCACTACAAGCAGTTGCAATCGCTCAATGAAGCCTCCCCAATGTGAGGGCCTAAAAGGATAAGAGAAGATCTTCATTAATCATGTTTCATTCAATAAGATTCTCCAATTTCTATCAGCAACTACCCCGCAGTTCACAAGACTGCACCAGGCCAGGCATCATTTATACTGAGCATAGCAAATCACTTTAACGGCTTGTTTCACTTTTTCCTATTAAACACAAGTAAAAATTATCATAACACAGCATAAATCTTACATGTTTTGACGTGCCAAGTAAAGTATACTTGAGGTTACTTTGTTTTTTAAAAACTCTTCAATTAGCTCGATAGCCATTGTAGTATTCACTTTGTGCAACCCCTCATGGTGCTCATTTCTCTTCTCACTGAAGTTCTCATTGCCATCTATTTCCATATCCTGCAGTCTGGACAGCCATCTAGAATTCTTTTCCAAGCTTTGTTCCAGCAACCCTTCATCATCCAAGGAAGCATCAAGTAGCTGCCACACAATTGAAAAGACAAATTCAACCAGAAGAATCCCAGGTTCACACAATTGCACGCCAAATATTTGGGAAAGATGAACAACATCATCTATTGATTTCATGGTCCTGTTATCGCAACACAATGAAATTAATATTTATTATAGAAGTTTAGAAGTATACAAAAAAAAAATAACTAAAATTGCAAGATTAAGATGGTCTGTCATGATTTTTATTAATTGTTAGGTAGAAAATGAAAGATTATTTATTGCAAAAGTTATTTCTAGAGATTCTGCTGAAGAGAAAAAATAAAAAAGACAAGTTTATAATTCCACGGTTGAGGCATTCACGACTGGCAGGATTGCTAGGACCTAAGAGTATCCATAGCAAGTACATTCAAAGTCTGGGTCCAAGAGTGAACATCAATGAAGCATCTGCTTAACAATGCAAGCACGGACCAATTGCAAAACTATAAAAAAATTTCCTAATTATTTCTTTAAGACATCCTTCATGTTTCAAACATTGCATTACGTTACTGTTTTATAAAAGATATATAGTACATCAGGAAACCACTTGAAGAGCCATTATGTGTCCGCTTCAAGTGTTAAGACTGAAATCACCACTGTCTACGGCGATCACCAAGGTCAACCAACTCATTATGAAAGAGAATGGCTGAGAAACTACTCTCATTCCCACTTTCACGTTTCTAACCCAAATGAGAGTTAAAATCAAGCATGGTATTGATGCGGTATCCTCTTTAATCCAAAAACGAAGCCTACTATTACTAAGTCTCCTACTATTTCGTCATTATCTCTCTTTCATTAAGTACATTTTGGTTTCATCAACCATAAAAAAAAGTCACCCTGCATGACTACACAATTTAAGACTTGCTATATCTGCCGATTCCAAAAAACAATATCAAGTTTTAAAGAAAAGCCAGTATTTGGAATCATATAGAGAAGTAGCAGAAAATGCACCACATAGAACCATAATTAGCAATGCATTCATAGAGACAAAGAAATCCATAAAAAAACTCACATTTGGTAGTTTTGGGCATTGATTAGTGCTGAAAAAGAAAAGGCATGTCTCTTAACAAGTTCCATATACAGCCTATAAGCTGCTGGGTGGAGCTTTCGATTCGGAACAACCCTGTTGATAACATCAAGAATTAAACAAAACAAAACCACCCTTTTAACATAAAATTAAAATATTATTATTATTATTATTGAAGGTGATGGGTTGCCTGGTAGAAAGAAGTGCGAGGACGAGCAAGGGAGGGGCGAGGTTGAGGGAGAGGGCCTTCTCGAGGAGCTTCCACGTGATAGGCACGTGATTATCGAAGCAGATGTGAGAGACTAACAGGCGAGCCAGCTCCAATGAGGGCAAATCAACGCCTGCAGAGTTGAGACTGGAGCTGAGTTGAATCGCCCATAGGTGCGGCTCACTGTTCTTGACCTGAGCTGACATGGTGTGTTCAAGAACCGAGTCCCATACACTACTACTCGCCGTCATAGCTCAACTCAACTCGAATCAATTGCTTTCTAGAACAAAGATCTACGCTATTCTTTCCTTTATCATAAGGAGAGAGAGAATAAATCAAGAAAGAACTTCGGGGATTTTAACTTGAAATTTAATGGATATCAAGAATATTATATCTCATTCTTTTTCTTTTTCTTTTTCTTTTTCTTTTTGAGAAATTAGAATTTAGATATGCTTCTTTATTTCTATTAAAGAAAAAAAAACACCTCCTTTGACCATATGTGAAGTGAAATACGATATAAGAATACAAATTATAGTTTTGTCCTTAGAGACTCATCGTTGTTCTAATTTTATCCTTGTTTTTTAATACATTCCTATTGTACCCTTTTTCATAGCCTTCAACGCACTTTTTTCACGTTCTATTTCTAGTTTTTCTTATTTTTTCTAGTAACATAGATAAAAATCAAAAGTCAAATCTATGTTTGTTTTTGTGTTTTAAAAGTATATTTTAAAAAAATTAAAATTTATTTTTTTATTTTAAATTAATATTTTTTTAGTATTTTCAGATCATTTTGATTTATTGGTGTCAAAAATAATTTTTTAAAAAATATATCTTATTTTGATGTATTTTCAAGTGAAATGCACTTTGAAAAGTAACCGCAACCACACTCTCAAACACGAAAAAAATGAGGGGTTCAGTATTGGAACTTTGCGGCTGCTAGAGGGGTATCATTGAGATATTTTAAACTATAAGAGTAGAAGTGAAAGAATAAAACAATCTTCTGTTCTGTTCTGTTCCCACAAGCGAACAAATCCTTTCTTCTCCAGAAGGGGTTCTTTTCAATGCACCTGAAGGCTCCAGCATGAAATGGTCTTCTTATAGAAATAGAGACCACAATGGTCAACACTGACGGCCTGATGGCTAATCTTCCAAATATCTCTCATTACAAGACGGTTCAACAGAGAAAAAACCTCTTTCCATGGGAATTATGGGCGCCTCCTCTTCCATATGTTTCAATTTTAAACCCGGGCGGTCCAAGACCCGGATTTGAGTTTTGACTGAGTCACCGGATTTTAACCAGGTCACCAGGTTGTCCGGGTCAATTTCTCTTTTTTAAAATCAAAATGACGTTACTTTAGTTAAAAAAAAACAAAAGTCAATGGGTTGCAACCAGGTTTTTGACTGGATAAACTCGGGTTTTGCCTTTCTCTATTTTTTTCTTAAACCCGGTCTGGTTCTAGCTCCGGATCAGCCAGGTCCAGGTCCGGTTTCAAAACTATGATTTGAAAGCATGATTCTCTTTTGTTTTATACATTAATTTATTAAAATAATTCAAAAATATTAAAAAATATTAAAAAATTAATTTAAAATAAAAATAATAATTTTTTTATTGAAAAATCAGGTTAAATTGCCGCCGAAAAAATCGGAACCTACCATAGAGGAGGATCATGAGACTTTTCGGGTCTTGGTTGATAAAAATCAAGAAACCATCCCGTTTGCTTTGGATTTCAAGAAATGTGAGCAAACATGTATGGACAACTACAATGATTATTATAATAAAAAAATTACCCTATAGCTCGGAATGATCAAAATAATCTCTTAAATATTATATTAAAAAACTCTATCAAGCAAACAACCTAATTAATACAATAAAAACCGGAAAAAAAAACTGAAACCAAACCAAACCGCTTCAATACCAAACTGGAAAAAAAAAAAAAAACTAAACAAAAAAAAAACAAACCAAACCGAAATCAAGCCAATTAAAAAGTTCAAAAAAACTCTAAAAAATAATATAGTTTTTAGTTTTTAATATAAAATAACCGAAACCAAACTGAATCGCTTCAAAACCAAATCGAACCGAACAAAACCAAAACTAGTCGGTTGGATTTTGGTTTAATATAAAATAATTAAACCGAACCGAACCGAAACCAATTGGTTTGAACCAGTTTCAGTTTTATATTTTTATATTTTACAAAATTTTAATTTAATTATTTTTATAGATAAAAAGCAAACTCAACCGAATTAAAAACATCACTCCTCCATAACATGGAGGCCGAGACAAGATGCGGCAGCAGTTGAAGATTACCATTAAGGTGGTTCCTCGGAGTTTCAAAAGATTTGCAGTGCTTTTGGCAGACCCCACGTTTAGGCTGACGGGGTGATCAGCGGCAATAAATCTTCATGTGCTCGACGAGATGTTTTTTTTTTTTTAGTTTAACATGGGTGTCCGGGCCAGCTTGCGTGTACCTCGACTAATCCTACGGGTCCTGAAGTTAACGACCATGTAAGCCTCCAGTGATCATCATATGAGTAACTACAGGGCTCGAACCTGAGACTACAGAGAAGGTAAACCTCTTAATCTTAAGCTCTTATTATTGGACCACCATCTAGTAGATAGTTGACGAGATTTTATTTTTTCTTGAATTGCTTGTAGCACAAAAGGAATTTGCGCCTGCTTCCATAAAATAACACAAGGGACCAAGCATTTATTATGTTATAAATTAATACAATAAATTTACCTGGACAATATTATTTTCAATTTAAAATATCTTCAGGAATTCTCGAGCACCCACCACTGTGTACTTTGTGATCAATTTAAAATTGACCCACGTGTATTAATTGATGATCAAATATTAAAATCTGTACAATTTTCACTTCTATTTTTGTTTATTATTTTTTTTTGTCTATAAAGTGGTGGGGTACTCCTTGAATGAATGATAGAGATATTTCTCAATATGCCGAAATAAGAAGAAATTACAAAAAAAAAAAAATTGGACACGAATGAAATAATTTATATCTTAAAAATCATTGGTGAAGAAAAAGATAAGATTTCTTGGAGTACCATAACGAATAAGAAGAAAACGAAAAAGACTTAGTTTAGGGACTATATTGTAGTTGGCTAATAGTTGAGGGGTGTCAAACCAACTAGCCTTCCATTGATGGTCCGACTTATGGCAGAGTAGAGGTGAGCTTTATTCGTCTAAACTGAAAAATCGAATCAACTGGATATTTACATTTGTTTTTGTTAGTTTTCTTTGAATTTTCTTTTTTGAAATCTAACCGAATTTAATTCATTTTTTCAGTTTTAGTTATAATTTTTTATTTTTCATTTTTTTATAACCAAACACAAAATAGTATACACGAGATAACATGCCCGTGCGCTGCCACGGGCTTATAAAACAAATGCACTTGATAGTGTTATAATTGTGAACGAGTGCTAAATAAGTAATAGAAATTAAAAGTATGATGGAGCAAATATTTCATGACGAAAAAAAAAGTTGTGTTGGTGATCAAAAACTTAGAGACTGGACAAAATGATTTGTAGCAATCTACAGTGTTTTGTGAGGAAAGATACAGTGCCTTCGCCACATGATTTAGCTTTTTAGTTAATAAAAAAAAAAACTTACAAAACTAAATTCTCTACCAATTTAATATTAAAAAAAATCAACAAAGATAATTTTGTAAGGAAAAAACCCATGAGAAAAAACGTTGTAGCAATTGACAATGTTTTGTGAGGAAAATTATAACGTTTTTCCTAGTAAAATAAAATAAAAAACCATTTAGAGAAATATTGTAGTAATCCACAGTATTTTGTGAGAAAAACTACAATGCTTTCCTCATATGATTTAGCTTTATTGTAATTATAATTCTTAACCAACTCAATATTCAAAAAAAAATCGACAAAGATAATTTTGAAAAAAATTATAAAAAAAT
>Ga0307515_10009810_pt1 | contig 18446 bp, 9 predicted proteins | sample 17_EM_MG_FD_194513 | JGI IMG/M metagenome (GOLD analysis project Ga0307515, IMG submission 194513) | Populus trichocarpa ectomycorrhiza microbial communities from riparian zone in the Pacific Northwest, United States - 17_EM | ecosystem: Host-associated > Plants > Roots > Unclassified | place...
TTTCTTATATTTCATGTATATTAAAATATGTATATATTATATTATATTAAAAAATTCTAAATATTCTACAAATATATTTATACAATATAAATATATATTTCAAATTATATTTAATAATATTTATATCCCGTCTATTTGATCGATATCCTTGTGGTTGGCATTGAATTTTCGACTATCAAACATTTGGACGAAGGGAAGGGATCAGTTAAATATTTATACGAAAGAAACAAAGGCGGCCAATCTACAGAGGCATTAGCTAACCACATGACATCAATTTTTCTTTAAAACTTAACATTACAATGATTAAAAATTTAAAACAATGCCATCGCCCAGCTGTCAAGAAAGATTCTGAGCCAACTGGCTTTGTACGACTATGACCACCTCTCTTGTATACCCGCTTACTATATAATCTCTGCATTTATTAGCTTCTTTCCTATCAGCAAATTCGATTTAAAGTAATCTTCTGATCTTCAAAAATGGCAGCTGCCCGGTTCCATCTCTTACTTGTTCTTTCACTCACTCTCAGTTTGTGCCACTTCCCTGACACCACATGGGCGCAGCTTAGGCAAAATTACTACGCTAGCAGTTGCCCCAGAGTGGAAAGCATAGTTAGGGGTGTCGTTCAGAATAAAATTAAACAAACCTTTGTTACGATTCCGGCAACTCTCAGGCTTTTCTTCCATGATTGCTTTGTTCAGGTAATATTTATGGAACACAAATAAACAGCCCATTGCTTCATTCATTTTCTCTAGCTTAAGATTAATGTTTTGTTTCTATAGGGCTGTGATGCTTCAGTTATAGTGGCCTCCACTGCAACCAACAAGGCGGAGAAGGACCATTCTGATAATTTATCATTAGCTGGAGATGGATTTGACACTGTGATCAAAGCGAAAGCGGCTGTTGATGCCACCCCCGGATGCAAAAACAAGGTCTCGTGTGCTGATATCCTTGCCATAGCAACAAGAGATGTTATCGCACTGGTCAGACCATCATGTTCTTGATCTCCTTTCTTCTTCTTTTTTTTCCTGATATGTTCAAGCGCTATAAATGTGATATTGATGCAGTCTGGTGGGCCTTCATATCCTGTTGAATTGGGACGATTGGATGGTTTAAGCTCAACAGCTGCTAGTGTCAATGGGAAGCTGCCTCAGCCAACTTTCTCTTTGAATCAGCTTACTGCTATGTTTGCTGCCAACGGACTCAGCCAAACTGACATGATTGCTCTCTCAGGTATGACAATCATCATCGTAATTGTCCTAAATTCACGTGCTCCAATCACAGACATTTTATCTTGGTGGGTCCTGAAATTGGATCTCTCTTGGCAACATTTATTTATTTATTTTTGTCAATGGAGCTCCTATCATTAATCAAACCCACAAGCAACCATTTAATTTATACTCCTATTTGTTTTTCATCAATGAAATGATGCATATTATAGGTCTTTTTTTTTTAATTTAAAGATAGGAGTATCTTTAGATGAATTTATAATTTCATTGAGCTTGATTTTTCTTTGCATAATTTTGATAATGTACCTCCAATAATATATTAAAAAATTTAATTATATGCAACTTAAAAAATGTGCACTATATTGTTTCAAGATGGATCAATTGATGATTTTTTTACTCTTTTTTTTTCCCATCAGCGGCACACACGCTTGGATTCTCTCATTGTAGCAAATTTGCCAACAGGATATATAGTTTTAGCAGGCAAGGTCCGATCGACCCTACACTCAACCGAACATATGCAAAAACACTGCAAACTCTGTGCCCCAAAAACGTTGACTCCAGAATAGCCATCAACATGGACCCAAACACTCCCAACACCTTTGACAACATGTATTACAAGAACCTCGTGCAAGGAATGGGCCTCTTCACCTCTGATCAAGTTCTATTCACAGACTCAAGGTCCAAGCCAACTGTTACTAAATGGGCTACTGACTCACAGGCCTTTCAACAAGCCTTTATCACTGCCATGACAAAGTTGGGCCGCGTCGGTGTCAAGAGCGGTCGAAATGGGAAAATTCGTCAAGACTGCGCAGTTTTGGCTTAAATGGAATTTGCTCAACTAGGCTGGTTTTTTAACCCATCTTCGGCTCCAGATTTTGTTCACATTACATGTTGCAATTCGGGAAAAAAAACAAAGGAAATAATATTTTTTATTTAATACTTGTCCTGGAGTGGTTGTGATTTTAATAAGGAAATGGCAATACTTAGCAACAGAAAGAGAAAAATAAATGATTTCACATCAGTTTTTTTTTTTTTTAAAAAAAAAGACTTCGCTGTATTATAATTTATCTATTTTATACATTGTAATTGTTTTTGTGTTTTCCAGTCCATATCAAAATGTAGTTGGCCTGCTTATCCTAACACACGCCCATATATACTATTGTTTGATAACTCTGCTTCTCTGAACATTAATTTTGGAATTAAACATTGAAGAAATTAATTAAAAAATCTTGTGCTCAAGTTAAACTTAGAAGGAGTTTGTTTACGCGGTGACTTCTACTTTTAAAACTCATCGTGTAAATATCATGTTTGGTAACAATAAAATGCAACTGACTTTTCATGTGAGACCCACATATATTTTTGTTGAAACGCCGGTTCCTGAGAGCTGCTTCTCACGCCTGCCAACCTGCATAATTCACCTGGGCACTGTTCACTCTAAGAAGTGAACAATGCCCAGATGAATTAAATTCACTTGGGCACTGTTTGCGTGAACAGTGCCAGGTGAATTTCACGTGAACAATGCCATCATTATAACTACTTATATTAAAAAAAGTTATTTTTAAAAAAATTATATTTTACTCGAAAAACTAGTGTTTAATATTATTTAATAACACTACATAAATTAAAAGAACATCGCATGATGACGTAGCATTTGTGGAATTTGATCGCAATTCCAATTTTGTTTCTGATGATATTTTACATGATTTTGTTGCACGCTCAAAAAACCATAGAAACTAAAGTCTTTATCAGATGAATTTCATACATGATGAAATTGTAGATAAGTTAATGGAATAATAAAAAATATTTGATATAAAATATTATTTATTTAATGATGTAATAATGGTAGTTAAATCTACAATATTTAAATTAAAAACCATTAGTATTAATATATATCTTTTTTAATTATTTTATAACCTCAATTTGAAAAGCATGTTTAACCAAACACATTAAACTATTTTTTATTCAACCTCAATTTCAACCACAATTTTAACCAAACATATATAAATACCAAACCAACCTCAACCAAAAATATTTTTTATAAAACAATTTTTTTCAAATCATAAACATAAAAGCTACCACCAGGGGCGGAACTAGGATTATTTGTTAGGGGGGGCCAAAAATAATATAACAAGATATAATATTTGTTTTAATTTATTGTACATGAGTTATAAAAAAACCCAGCATGATTTAGTTTTATTCAAATAACTTATTACAAACATATAATGACCTTTGTATAAGGTAAAAGGTTTGGAGCAATACTAAATTGAGTCACAACAATAAAGTTAATTTTATTTTCATGATGTATCCATCACTTTAATGTTGTTGGTCTTTATACCTATCAAATATAAACATACAAAGTATATAAGAAACATTAGCTAAAGCGAAACATTATTTTATATTTGATAAACTTTGAAATAAAAAAATAATAATAAAGAATAATTTTTACATATTTATTTTAATTGTGCTCATCGTTTTTTTATAGAATAGAAATAATTGATTATCATATCAATTGTGAATCTTTTAGCAATTTCTTTTACTATATAGACAATCAAATAACTTGCAAGAAAATCATCCTCCATCCATTTGCGAAGTATTGTTTTAACAATCTTCATCGCTGAGAAAGCTCATTCAGTAGTTGCTGTCGAAACAAAAAAAAAGTCAAAATAAGCCGAATCAACCTGTCAACTAGTGGATAAATATTTTTCCTTTTTTTTCAAAAAAAATCAATTCTTCTTATTTTGTTCATGGTTCAACTTAAAATCAAAACATATATCGTGAGAAAAAATTGATAATTGTGATGGTTCTGCTAAAAACAAAACATAAAAAAAATTCCAAACATAATCAAAACAAACCAATAAAATATATTTAATTAATCACTATCAAGAATTTAAAAAACAATTGTTAGAACTAGCAGATGTGAAAACAAAAAAACAAAAAAAATTAAATTATAAAAAACAATCATCAAATTCTTAATAAATATCTCAAAACAAAATAAAAAATATATTTTAAACTTCAATCTTTTCACAAAAACCCGCTGCGTTGAAGACATTTATATTAAGGCTGTAGGGAGAGAAAAAATAGCAAAACACATTGATAACTTTACATTTTTTTTCTTTCCACGTAGGCATGTTGGTACCATAAAATCAAGGCAAAGTCAAAGGAATTAAAAACTAAAGCAAAGGATAACAAATATATTTCCTGTAAGAAGGACCATCTCATTAAAAAAAGGTTACAGCTCCTCACATTTAATTACCAAATAAATAAATAAAATCTTGCAGGTTCTGGCCCCTGCTTGCTACCCCTTCATTCTGTTTCTAGTTATCACAATACTAAATACACTAATAAAAATGTTTGAAAAGCTTGTTTTAGAGAAAATTTGACTATTCTTTTGTGGAAAAGAAAAGGAAATGAAAGATAATACTTGACCAGACATCTGATTATAGTTCTTGTTAAACGAGGCTATCATCAATTTGCAAGAAAACAAAAAACCACACTACTTTTTTTAACAAACCAAGATAATTATCAAGACACCAAGATGGAAGCCAAAGTGGTCACGTGGAGAAATAATTCTAGCTTCAAAGACATGAAGCAGTTGCAAAAACGACAAAAAAAATTACCCCCCCGAGGGCAAAAAAAAAAAAGAAAAGAAGAAAAAAAAGCATCTTATGACTAAGAAATCTAAATCAAGCTTTTAAAGGCTAAAGATTTAAGAGTCGCGATCATAGATAATTAAAGGACATACGTTTTAAAAATAAATGAATTATTTATTATTTTAGGAATAGTCAAACCCACAAGGAGTACGTAATCTAAGCTACCAGTCAAATCCTTTTTACAGCCTCATAAGTTCAATGTATCTTGACATCAATTTTCTTACCGAACATCGACAGCAACCTTTAAAAATATTTTATCCCTGATATTAAATTCAAGAGGCCTCCTCGTATGGAGGCTCTTAATCAAATCTTCCAAGTTCTAGATGGTTTTCTCTAACTGCCATCAGTCTACTCAAATTTAATTTTATTCGTAGAGCACGCTAGATACTTGGTGAAGAGAATTTGAGTTCTCAATCTGAGACGATTGATAATGTCACTATATAATTTTACCATTTCATTTACATACAGCTTTGCCAATATTATCTCCTTAGTCTATCATCTTTATAGGTAGGAATAATGCAAAGTTAGTGAGATGATCCATATGACATCATTTCTCTCCTTCCTCTAGGCAAACCTGATACGATCCAAACAAGATTAGATTCGGATTTTATCGTAAAATTTTGTATTGTTCAATTTTACGCTATTGAGCATAACTTCAAATCCAACCGTTAGATCGAGTTGAAACTTGACCTGAAGATCCCAGAGGTATTGGTCTATGTTGGGGTAAAGTTTCAGGTGAATTGGAGTTCGGAAAGGACTTGTGATATAGGTCAGAACAAGCTGTATGGATTTTGTTATTTACTTCCTTTTGACTTGTGAACTTCCTATTTAGCAAGGATCCTTTTCCTACAAGGATGTGGGAGCTTGTTTTGAAAATTTCCTAGTTCCACAAGGATCTTTAATGAACTGCAATATAATCTCCAAGTGTGGCAATGATTCATTAATGTTTCAGAATCCTTTTCTTATAAAGATTCCTTATTCATCCTAGCTACATAAATAAGGAAAGAAGAGTTGATGATATTTAATGACATATTAGTTATTTTTTTTTTATTTTTTTTCATGTTTGACCTTAATTAATACGTTGTTTTTCAGCTAAGATTTAAGGCTTATTTGGATTAGGCTATGACAGCCCACTAAGATAGATACATTAGGGTTAATTTTTAAAAACTATTTAAACACATAACAAAAAATTCAGCAGTAATTGATAAATATTACTTCTAAATTTTTCAGTTTTAACGTGTGAGAGTGATTTTTGCATTCTTCAGTTCTTGAACGAACTGAATCTCACTTATCGAAGATTAACTGGATTTGTGGCGTCATTCTACTTCATTCCAATAGTGTTGGTGCCTTGAGGCAGGTTTTTATTGTGTCACACTTCTATCAGACCTATTTCGGTTTTTCGGGATCAGATCTCAATCTTGATTGTGGGTTGCGTTACCACATGATCATAAGGTTCGCATAAAAAACCGATACAAAAATCCATTATATATATCTTTTCACTTCCATTCAAGCACCAAGAGTGGTTATAACGGCCCCGCAGGTTTCTGGTGTTCAACTTTCACTTGTTGACACATACCATATTTTGTTATATACTCATTTATTTATTTTTTCATGTTCGGCCACAAATAAAACTCTTTTAAGTCCATGTACATCTTAGTACTTCCGGGACGTACAACGAACCTGTATTCATGAGCTTCCTTCGGTACCTCGTTCTTAAGAGCTTGATCATCCGACAAATACATTTTTTTATCCATTACCACTACCCCATCTCCAAATATTTGAAAAGGAGTTTCAACTCCTGCCCTCACTTTACTTCTCACTTTCTGCACGTCTACATCCTTTTGTTGTGTTTTCAAAATCTTTTCTCGAAACACAAAGCGTACTTTTAACTATACGAATAAAGATCCTTCTATTCCAACTCCTAATAATGCATCCATTCTTTTTAACTTGTCCAATTCTTTCTTGTCCCAATTAGGAAGTTCATATATCACTGATTTATTCTTGCGACTAGGCATGTCCGCAATAAAATTTGTTTTTTCCGGGTGGTAATCTATTACACAGTCATGATTCTTAATCAATTCCACTCATCTTCTTTGTCGCATATTTAACTCCTTTTACGATATCAAATACCTCAAAATTTTATGATCTGTAAGAAGATGGGAAAGACCTGCCAAACTTTTATGATCCATATAATTAGTGTCACCATACCCTCAAAGCAAATATTACGGTCACTAGTTAAATATCATGGACCATATAGTTACTTTGTAAGGCTTCAGCTATCGTGATGCATAGGTAATTACTCCTCCATGTTTCATCAATACATAATCAAGCCCTTTTCTCGATGCATCAGTAGAAACTACAAATCCTTCAGTCCCCGAAAGAAGGGTCTATAATGGGGCGATATTGAGTTTCTTTTTTCACTTTTGAAAACTTTCTTCACACTCTTTTAACCATTTCAACTTCACCTTCTTTCAAGTCAATCAATGCAATGGAGTCACTATGGGTTAGAAATCTTTAATAAATCTTCTATAATACCACTCTAATCTAAAGAAACTACAAATCTTGGTCATATTGGTAGGTCTTTCCCATTTCAATATTGATTCAATCTTACTTGTGGATTCTTAAAAAGCAATGATTTAATTACATGTAAAATCTTTATTTTGCAAAGATTTCATACTTTATAAGAAGATTAATTAGGCAACAATACTTATTTTGCTATGATTCCTTATTATTTAAGGACATTAGAGGATATTTTTCTTAATACACATAGTTTTACACTAGCAACCATAACTTTTGATCCAACTTTTGGATTAGGTTGATTTTTTTTTAGAAAATTGTAAAGGCATTGTTTTTTATAGGATTAAAATTTTATAGCAATCCAACATCAAAAAGGCCTTGCTTAGTTAATTGAGCACATGTTATTTAAGTTTGGGGGAAGATATTTTATGTTAGTTTATGCTAAAAAAATAAATAAAATAAAATAAAAGAGAATTGGTTTGATGAATAAAAAACCTTTGATAATAATATGATTGAAATTGATTATAGTTTTTAAGAAAAAAAAATCTTATTTGTTAAGTCTATTTGTTAATCTTTGACTTTGTTTTGCTTAGTTTGAGATTTTGGCTTGTCTATCTAACTTCATAACAAGTTTTCAAGGCTACAGTTGACCACCTCTATTTGTCTATCTATCTAAGGATGATAAACACTATTAAAATTCAACTAAGTCCCTAGGTTTCCTTACAAGCTCTTCCAGAAATCACTTATAAACTTCACATCCCTGTCCTAAGTTATAGACCTAGGGATTCCATGTAAGAGAGCAGCCTTGTTAAACTACATGTGGGATATCCATGATGCATCCATGGTTTTTTGACATGCTATAAAACAAGCCATCTTTAAGAACATGTCCGTAAAAAAATGAAATCCAAGAAAACTCCAAACATTATGGATGCTTTTTAGTGTTGACCATTTTATAATTATTATGATCTTTGAACTCTCTCTATCCACAAGCACAATAAAACCTATAAAAGTAACAGTACTAGTGAAAAACTTATATTTTTATGGTTTATAAACAACTGCTCCTTCTATATATGCTTTAAATAGAACTTTAAAGTTGGGCTGTAAATTAAAATATCATCCAAACAAACCACAATAAATTTACTTATGAATAATCTTAATATCTGATGCATGAACTTTATATGATCCATGTTGTGATTTTAGCTTCTTTAAGATTGAGCCTATATGCTAGCCTGTTTAGCCTATATACTAGCCTGTTTGGTAGGCTAGACTTCAAAACCAAGTTAATTCAATATTGTATCAATGCTACAAATTATATTAGCACAACTGTTCACTTCTTCGTAACTATCATCAAAATAGTATTGTTTCCCAATTTTATTACTACCAGACGTTAGGGCATACACTACTAGTCTTCCATTGGAATCATTATAATTTCCATATTAATTAAAGTATGAATAAAATCAACAATACCTACCCCAATATTCTAAGATTAATTGTATGAATACACTGAACAACGCCACTCAACATTCTCTATTAATTATAATCACATGTTTTTATTTTATTCTTTTCTTACGACTCATGTCTCGAATTAATAGAAAAAAAATAAAGTTGTTAGTGATGGTAGGACCATATTCTTCATAGATGAAAAATAAAGGGATTGATTGAATTGAAAGAAAACAAAAGGAGCACGTTAAAAATATATAGAAAAAATATATTTTTTAGTCAAAATTGTCTTTTCTTATTCATTTAATGTTTTAACAAAAACAAATCTATTCTTTAGAAATGTGGTTTAATGTATAAAAAAATAATGTAATTACAATAAATATTAAAAAATATTCTATTGATTTGAAATAAAGAGAAAAAATATATTTTTTTAACCAAAAACCCATTTCTTTTGAAGAAAAAAAGTGTCTTGTTTATTAGAAGTATTGTTTTTTTAAATAAAACTTGTCATAATCTTAAGAGTAAGTTTAATAAAAAAATTAAAAACAATCATAAATCAACAAATTTTACACGAAAGAATAAAAAATAAAAAAACTAAATTTGAGAAAAAATATTTTTTAACAAATAGATATTTTATTTGTATTGAGTACTCATGAATATATTATGTTCATATATAATTATTTAAAAAGTAATTGTTAATATTACAATAAAAAATTGTAATATTATTTGAAAACCATAACATAATTGAATAATTATTTTAATATTATTTTAATAAATTTTTTTTAAAGAAAATCTTATTATAAATTATTAAAATAAAATAAAAATGACTAAGGATCATTTAAACAAAGGCTGGACAAGCTTAGGCTAAAAGATGGACTCACACGCCTTGTTTGTTTTTAAGGTTATTTTTTATTTACAAGGAACAGACGAACTCATCGTTTGTAGGTGGCTATGGCCACTTGAAAATTTGAGTTCAAGTTATCACATTGATCTCTAAAACTATATTCCAAACTACCAATCATATTTTAATGAGAATATAACACAATTCCTAAATGTTTGGACCTCGTTGATGTAAACTTAAAAGATTGGGTAAAACATATAAATGAGTTTTGTTAAATTTATTGCAAAGCTTATACTTCATCTAATAGAACAAACCAAATCATTACCCCGCGCTATCATATAGGTCAGACTAATGCTTTTTTTGAATGAAAAAAAAAAAAACTAGACATTTCTAATGTGTTTTCTAAGAAAAATATTAATTATGAATTTAAAATTTCTTGTATATTAAACAATGTCTTTTTTAAATATTGAAACGACAACATATTAAAATTTTTAAAAAATAATATTGAAACGGTAACATAATGAATTGATCTAAGTTAATTCGGGTTAACCTGCCAAATTTATTATTTTTTATGATGAGACCATAATAACCCATAAAAAGTAAATCAAAATAAATTATAAAACTCAATTCATAATTAAGCTAATGTTGAAGAATGAAATTTATGAAAAAAAAAATATTTAATTAAAGATAGAGAAAAAAAAGAGAGACTTGAGTGAAATTGAGTTAACCTGTCAAACCTGCGATTCAAGTCATACACCCTATCACATTTAATAAGTTTTTATCAATGAGATTATTTTTTAATCATGCATGTGAGATTTATTTGCATTAAATAACAAAATATTAAAAAAAATAGAAAAAAACAAGATACACATGTGTACTCAAATAATAAAAGTAGACTTATTTTTTAAAAAAAGTTAAATAAGAAATAAATCTTTAAATAAAAATAGATAAAATGCTCTTTTTTTTTAGTTCAAGGATCCAAAAATACATTAAATAATAATAAAAAAAAACCCAGATATGTAAACTTACAAGCCAAAACCTAACATGTATGGGCCTCAACCCAAAAACCCACATGCGCGGGCCTTCTAATCTAGGACCACACACCTAGGTTTTAATTTTTTAAGTAAATAAGGTGGATAACACGTCATCTGTTCAGTATTTTGTTTTAAAAAAAGATTGTAAAGAACACGTTACTTGCAACCCATATTTGGACGAAAGGTGTTTTAAATCTAAAAATCTATTTTCAACTAATTTTTAATTAAAAAAACATAAAAAACACCTTAAAGACATAAGCGAATCCATTTATGCCATCAAACAACTAAAAAATTGGTCAAAAAACCAATAATTAACTTGAAACTCCAAAACTTTTTGATGTCAAACCTACTTTCTTAAGCAATTTTAAGGTGAAAGAATAGGTTAATAAAACTTATCTCATAGAATCCATTGACATCAAGATCAACTATATTTGGTGGTTGAAATTGTTGTCAACCAATATTTTCTTTATGAATCATTATAATTTGATGACTTTCTTTCTCCTTTGTTAAATTATGGACTGAAAAATAATAAAAATAATTTTTTAGATCAAAATTGAATTGTAGAAAACTACAAGGACCAAAAATCTATCAATTAAAAAATAGAAGGACCACAATTAATTGTTCACGCTAATTTAAAAAAAGCCACCTAGTTTCTCCATCTTTTTCACTTTATTCCATTACCTTTAAATCATGCCTTTCATCAACAAATTGAAAGCAACCTGCCACAAAAGAATCATCATTTCCCCCCAAAAACAATTATAACTAAAATGAAAAAAAAAGGGAGAATTAGTTTTTGTTAATTTTTTAATTGAATTTTTTTATAGGATATAAAAAACTAAAGCTATAATAAATTTATATTAATTATTGTAACTAGAATATATCAATAAATAGGCAATATTGAAATAAAACCCTACTACCAAGCTACTTCTGATATAATTTCCGAAGTTAAATTAAAGAGTTACTACAATACAATTAAGAAAAACGTTCTAAGAAATATATAAATAAAAATAAAATCAGAAAAACAAATTATTTATAATTAAAACGGATATGAAGAAGCGTTAAGCAGGCAACCAAGCACTAGCAAATACAACATTATGTCCCTTCCAAGTGAGTACAATATCATCATCTTCCTTCTTTAGTCCCCAGCCGGCTGCATGCTCATCAAGCATGGTCTTAACTTCAGAAATAGCATCGTCTGCGAACGAAATGCCTCGAAAATTTGCATTTCTCATCCGTTGAATCCACCTGCATTTTGGTTCAAGCCGCTCCACTCTTTGCGGTCCCTCATGTGCTATGACATTCTCAATTTTCCAGCATATATCAGCTTCATACCACTGTCTTTGTCTACTTCCCCTTGGAAGAAATGTATCCACAGTATCATAAGGTATCCATAGATAATTGAAAGCTGACCTTAGTCTACACACCAAATTATTTGATGTTAAATCTGCATCCTCATCTACTAAGACAACAAGTGTTGGGTCTAAACTCCTAAGAGACTTTAGAAACATTGTCCTAAAAGACATAGAGGACGATGAAGATTCATAAGAATAAGTATTTGAGTTTGTACTAGGAATACCAGAAAGGGTTTCTTCAGGTATGTAATGAAGCATCATGTGACAGTTTATGACTAGCGCCTCACCACTTTCAGCATACACTAGATGTTGCACCCGAAGTTGCTCGATAAAGGAAGAGAACCCATCTGCATAACTTGAAGGAATGACTCTAAATTCCATTATTATGTTTCGTGACCGAGCAAAGTTGACCAACTTTGAGCCCAACTCTTCATAAGAAAGATCAAGCAAAGGTGGTACATCTTCAGTGGCACCAGCAACAGTAAGCTTTATCAACGGGGGCACCTCGAACCGATTAGCAATAGCATCGACAAGAGTTGGGATTTGCATGCAATGTGTCAAGCTTAAATCTACAATATGAATAACTAAATACCCTTCAACAGCTTCCAATATTGCAGCATTTGCTGCAGTGTAACCGAAGCGATGCCATGGGGTTAAGTCAACAAAGCTTGCAAGCTCAATGATAGAAAATTTATGTGTGTCTATGGCTAGGTTGCAGTGAGCATTTTCCATTGCAGCAAGAAGTTTGCAGGTACCACTCTTCGCTGCACGTGCGATCAGGGCTCTTAGGAAGGCACATGTTAGGCGTTGGTTTGAATCACCATCTGGTGGTGCAATGTTGTTTAGGACCCATAGGATCTGTTGGGATAGAGTGGCATCATTACTTTCAATTGCATTTACACAGTGGACTAAAAGCTGCTCCATGCAATTAGCATCACCAAAGCTTCCTAAGGATTTTGATGTAGGGAATCCAGGCCAGGGACGGTTTCTGTTCATGGTGGGGTTCGAAATTGGAGTGATGATTTGGTGCAAGGTTGGTAGTGGGGTTTCAGTGAATTGCATCATGGAAAGAGAGACAGATTGAGTGGAAGAAAAATAAAGAAAAAGGAAAAAAGAAGTGTACAAATTAAGTTGAGAAAGAGTGAACAAAAAGGAAAGATAAAGAGCAATCTGAGAATCAGAAGAGACAAAGAGACCAGACTAGTAGTGGGTACCTTGGCATTGGGAAACGATCCAATAGAGGTGAAACTTGAAAGTGTAAAACCAGTTGTAGAATTCTGCAAGTGAATCAAAGAAAATAGACAGTTCAGCTTTATCCAGGGATTTATTGAAAGGGAGAAAAAGGACCGATCATGAGGTGTGAACTCTCATCCCCAAAAAAAAAGAAAGAAAGAAAGAAAGAAACTGGAAAGTTGAAGAAGTCATATATTGAGCAAAAGAGACACTTCCATTTGCAAGATCAGCCTTTTTCATCAGCTGTCAATAAAGTGGTTCAAAGAGCAATATAATCAATGATACAACTACTTCTTTCAAAGATACAAAAGGGTCTAATCCTCTCTTGATGTCCCTGATTCTGCTTTTTCTTCTGGTTGCTCGGGAGAGGGAGAGGGAGAGGGAGGTAATGTCGAGCAGAGGAGAGTGGGCTAGTCCTCCTGTTGAATTTTGGTAGCATGTGAGGCAGCCGGCCAGGGTCTTGTCTATACGTGGGAGTTGGGATTTTGTCATGTAATGCGAGATGGGTGGGGATATATATAAGGCTGTTAAGGCTTGGCTCACTCACTCACGGGCCACCATATAATTATAATACTTAATCATGAAAAAAAATCAATATTTTGTTCGGTTTTCCCTTTCCTATGTATACCAACTGTGTCCGGTCTGATTGTTTTTACAAGTCCTTAAGCATACCGCATATAGTTTTTCATATCTCCATCAAGGTGGGATTCAACTATAGGGACATAAGTGATCATTGATATATAGTAGTTCAATAAGGCTATAGGGTCCCTCCTATGACTCATGCATGACAGCCAAATTCCGCGAATATGCATGCATTGATAAGACAAGTTTTTTTTTTAAAAAAATGAATAGTCATTGTCGAAGCATGCGAAGAGTTTCTTCTAGCTGATTATTTCATTTGGTCCCCCTCCTCCGTGAAAAAAAATATGTTATGAAGAAATTATAGAAAACAAAGCGATTTATATAAAACAAAGAATGAATCATTCAAACCTGAGTTCCTGACCTAACGGTTGTAGTAGGGACTTGTTACTTTTCTTCATATTAGAATTTGATTTTTTTTGTGTATGTCTGTCATTTCCGCGGTGCTTTACCTGTTTATTGAACTTGCATGATGTTCAGTGAATCCGAAGATTAGTTGTGGTACGTGTAAGCTGACCCAGACACCTCGAATTATATATATATATATAAAAAATAAATCATTCATCATAAATATTTAGTTTTTTTTTAATAAAATAATTCAAACTCAGCCATTAAACTTAATATATATATATATACGCACGCATGTGTACAAGTACAACTACCAGGAAGACAATTGAGTTTCCTGCAGATCAGGATATCACAAATTCTGTTCCTTTCATTTTCTCTGATCACCCAATCTCATCAAGTTTTATAGCTCGACCATTTACATGTAATTGTCCTGTACCTTAAACTTTTGAATAGTGTTTGTTATACTAACAATTAAAAAAAAAGTAGAAAATTCGGTTCATATAAACAGTACGCCATTTTAATAAATGTTTTTAATCAACGTCAAGTAGTTGCTCATTAATTGTAAACGTGCGAAAGTTGTTGAGATAGTGTGCTCGAGTCGCGCTAGAAGCAAAATTAATTTTCTTCTAGCATTTATGGGTTTTTTTTTTCAGAACAAGAAGAGGAAGAAAAAATAAATTAAAACTAGCCCAAGCATGTGGACCTCCCTTAAATCCATGTGTCTAAGTTTTTATTTAAATTTATTTTTCAGTATTAAATTAAATTGATAGTAAATTAATTTTTATATATTTTATTATATAATAAAAGTTTTTTGACCTTATTTTTGTTTAATGGTTTTTTTTTTAATTTCATCTTTTAATATAAGCTCTTTAATTCCTTTCTGTTTTTGCAACCTTTTTTATCTTTTATTTTTTTTAATCTTATCATTTAATATGAGGTTTTTATTTAATTTTATCATTTAGAATTGAATTGATTTTTTTTCTTTGGAACTACCCAGTAAACAAGGTCACGCGAGACAACTCACACACAATTTAATTTAAAACTCTAGCTAAACAAATTATCAGGTTAGGATTTTTCAAATTTGAAACGTCATACCGAGATTCATGACATTGCCGAATATTAAAAAAAATTGATCTAGACCGTAGCAAGAGCACGATTAATAAACTAAAATTATAAACATGAACGCGAATAATTATATATATATTTCAGGGGGGGGCGCGCCCCCCCCCCCCCCCCTAACCCCACACACACACACACACCAAAGAATCATTTAAATTTAAAAAATAAAACCCCACACACACACACACACACACACACACACACACACCAAAGAATCATTTAAATTTAAAAAATAAAGTTTGTAGGTAATGCCTTATGATATTATTTCATATTAATTTACCTAGGGCCACCTCTATCATATGTTGATTTAATTTTAATTAATATAAGAGAGAAATTTGAGGGTGGTAGGAGTCAAACCCATGATCTTTTAATTAAAGTTTTTTTTACATCATATCAAAAAACCATCTCAATTCAAGAAAATCAAGTTTTTAGATAAGGTGCAAGCGATGATTTTAAATCTCTCACAATTATATATTAAAAAAAAACATTTTAAAATGATAACCGGTAAAAACATTATAGTGTATTTTTTTAGCAATTGAAACAGTACTTGTTATAAGAAAGTTTCATATTTTTTTGTTCACAAATAAAAAAATAATTAGTGCAATTTTGTTTTTATGGAAACATGCATGTGAATGGTTGTTATAAATAAAAACTATAGTTTTTTTTTTTATTTCTTAGGTAAAATTATTTTACTATAAAATAAAAATAATAAAATAAAATTTAAAAATATTTGTTTTTTATTTTTTATATTTATTAAATATCTATATATAATGAAAAACATGTCCAAATTTGGAGAGAAAATAAAACTTATAATCATTAAAACTCAGACACTAATACTTATTATTTAGTAGGGTAAATTAGTTTGATCATGAAATTACAAGGAGATCATGGTAATTCACCCTCATATAATAATTAGTATTATAATATAAAGAAGCTATTTTTTCCCTATAAAATGTTCTTATATTCTATGCATAGATGAGGTATATGATATGTATAAAAGTGTCATTTAGAGCCCTATCAAATTAGTATGATAACTAGTTGTGGACTTATGCTACGATGTGGGGTTGTTTTCTGTATAAAAAATAATGTTCAAATGCCGCAAACAAGTTTTAAAGTAAAAAACAAAATTCACAACTCGGGTCATAGACCTGATTGAGTCAAATAAGTTAGTTCTATTTTAATTAGATGGTATAAAAACTATGCAACAATACTAGATGGATCAATTTTTTTAAAAAAAATTGATCACGATAACCTATGAAAAAAATATTTTTTTTTCAAAACAAAAAGAATGATGTAGCTCAATTTTCATTCCATTAAATACGGAAGGATAAGATGGGATAAAAAAAGACAATAAAAATCGACCCAATTCAACTGGGGTTAACATGACAAACTTATAACCTGAGTAATAAGGGTCGAGCAAATCATGGTTAAATTGCCAAATTCATGGTTCAGGTCATGAGATCGAGATAACCTGATAGAAAAGAAAATGAAGAAAATCTCAAAGCCTATTTAAAAAAAAAACCATAGTCGAATGATGAAAAGTTGAAAAGAAAATACAAAAAAAAAAAAACCTGGGTTAACTTTTCAAACCAATGACCCAGGTCATTAGACTATAAGCATCATATTTAGAAAAACCAAGAAGCTCAATTCCCAACCAATTAAATTTTGAAGGATAAAATTTGAAAAATAATTTCAATGATACAAAAGGATCCAAAACAAAAAATAATAATTAAAAGAATGAGGATCAAAATAGAAATAAAAAATAATTTGGTTTTTAATGGAATGGTGAAATTAAAAAGGAAAATCAAATTAACAAAAAGACCTAAAAGAACAAAAAAGAACAAAAAAGAATGAGGAACAATATTGAAATAAAAAATACAAACAAATTTTTGCTTGAAGGGTGAAATTAAAGAGAAAAATTAATCTAAAAGAACTCAGATAAAATTAGTGATCTTTAAACAAATAATTATAATAAATTAGAGAATGAGCATTTATCGTTAAGAATGAAAGTGTTTGTTTTTAATTTGATACGATAAATACTCTGAAATTAAGAAGGTATTTTTGTAAAGAAAAAGTATTGTGAATCTTTTACCTGTGTGATTCTAATGGTATTTATAACCCTCGAGTTTTATTTTTTTTTGCACATTATGAATTGGAGTGTAATTTTGCATTAATAACATTAATGAATGATAAATATTTCTTACACACAAATATTAATGTGAGATGAAATATCTATTACATTAAATATTAAAAGGGGGATGGGAGATGAATATCCTTAATACTAATATTTTATATTAAAAGTTATGAGAACAAGTAAACAGAGTCTTATAGCCTAACATAGGGTATATAATGATATTCAAACCTTTAGCCTTTTGTATTTGGCATGTAGTCGAGTCTAAGAATATCGGGTTTGGCAAGACGCTATACTCATACTCAATTGGGCTTGACATGCAAAAAACAGCAAAAACAAAAGTTTTTTAAAAAATAGGGATTGAAATCTAAAATTCAAAATATTAGAGGACAACTCTAAAATTATAGATAAACCACACCACCCCTGACTACATTGTTGTCTCTTAAGAAATTGAATGTGGTGGCACTTTTAATAAGATGATGGAATATGGTTTTTGGTCAGTAGGAGGCACTCTAGAATGGCGCAGACACCTCCAACTTGCTGGGCATGAGCACAACAAGCACCATCAATTTGTTTTATTTTTTCAATTACTTTTAATATTTATTAAAATACCATATTTTCTCTTAGCACACTTCACTATAATAAAAAAATCTAGTGTGAAAAGATGAATGTGCCCTTAAACATCAATTTAATTTTTTTTATTATAAGGGTATGATGGTCATTTTATAGTGCTTTCAAAATAGAAAATGAATTTCTTACCCTTAAACTATATATTAATGATTAATGGACCTTGTGCAAAGATTGAACTACCCCTAACACTACCAGAAAATTGATAAATACAAACGGAAATACCGACGGAATATTTTCGTCGGTAAATTTCCGAGGGATTTTACCGACGGAAATATTCCCTCGGTAT
>Ga0307515_10009811_pt1 | contig 18446 bp, 3 predicted proteins | sample 17_EM_MG_FD_194513 | JGI IMG/M metagenome (GOLD analysis project Ga0307515, IMG submission 194513) | Populus trichocarpa ectomycorrhiza microbial communities from riparian zone in the Pacific Northwest, United States - 17_EM | ecosystem: Host-associated > Plants > Roots > Unclassified | place...
AGTTACTACCCCTATAAAAATCTCGCTAAGGCTCTAGCATTACGAAAAAATTTACTAGCATCTTAAGTTAGGTTTATGCTAATCTAGCGATTTTAGCATTTAGCCGCATTTAGTTATATTTTGCGGCTATATACTACACCGCTAATAACAATACTATAATTTGCGGCTAAACGCTGCCTTAATAATAATAGTGCTATAAGCTGCAGCTTATTACAGTATAAGTTGCTTATTATAGTATAAGCCGACTATTACGGTATAAGCTAACTATTAAGGTACGAGGTAAAAGTATATAATTGATGTCGCGTAAAGATCTATATAGGAGGTAAGGTAGTATATATACGCGTCGCTTAGGGGTTAGGTCCGTGCTTATGTATACGCGTACACTTATAAGCTAAATTATAATAACGCGTGTTAGTCCTGTAACACAGCTTAATACTCTTTTAAAAATAATAATACTGGAAATATTTTAGTTAACTAAGTTTACTATATACGCTATACTACTACTTATAAGTTACTAGAAGACATATCCCTTGGCCCGCATATACGCCACTATATAATTATAATAGGTTTCGCTATATAGCAACTATATATAGTGTTTAGAACTATCTATAGTTATATTATACTCTTATAATCGTTACTAGTATTAGATAGTCTTAGTGTCTTCCTTTTTACCTTAGCCTACTTTTAAGCTTAAATTAGCCTTCTCCTTATATACCGACTTCTGCAGTAACAACGTAAATTTAGTTAACTTTAATATCCTCTGCTTAATACTTAACTTCTAATTGGCTATAATAGTACTATAGCAGACGGGCTTAGTCTATCCTCGTCGATCTATTTAAGTAAATAGTTACTTTACCTCCAAGAGCTTGTAGCTTAGCTTAACTATAATAGTATAATTTGCGCGCTATAGGTTAATAGCTAGCCTAATTAATACGAAGGTGTAAAGTAGGATCTACTTAGAGTTATTAGTGTTAAAGGTTTGCTTAGCCTCGGCCTTCTTAATATTAGATATACCGGCTATATAGTAGAGCACCTTATCTTTACTGTATTCTTTATATAGCCTATTAAACTAATAAGCTAGTATAAGAGGTAAGTAAGTAGTAATAATAATCTTATACGCTAAACCATCCGTCCATTTTTCGTTATAAACGTAATTATAGATTTTTTTAGCTTTAAAGAACTTTATATTCTGTTAAAAATAGCGGTTAAGTATATTAGTAAACTCCTTACTAAGTAGGTTAGTAGTTTACTTAGCGATAATTAGGTCCTTAAGTGTGCAACTCTAAGTTTTTAGGCGTTTATTATTAGACTTATTAGACTTATTAGACTTAATTATAATAGGGGCATACTAGTCCTAGTATTGGACAACCTAGGCTACGCTTACTGCCGTTTTCATATTAGTGTATAACTCGGCTTAGGTAAGTTTTAGTATCTTAGGTTTAGTATTTAGATCGCTGCCATCTTCCTCCTATATAGCCAGAAGTTCCTTATATTAGCGCCTCTGCTCTATTCTTACTTGGTCCTCTATAGTTATAATTATAGCCGCCTTAGTATTATTAGGGTCGGCCTATAATATAACTAATTTAAGACAGCTATTCTTTAGGATAAGCTTTTACTGGTTAAACTAGAGTGTTAACTTCCCTCTATATATCTAAAACGTTAGAATAACTATATAGAAAAATGCAGCCAGTTTGCCGAATTTCTTATCTACTATTACTCTAGATAGGTTAGTCTTTATATCCTTATAGAGACGGTTAAATTCCTTCTTCTTTAGCTAGATATTTTCTTTTTTAAGCTTAAGCAGTACTTTAAACTCTATTTTCTTTAGCTTATCCACTTCTTTCTACTTAGGCCTCTTTAATCCTGCTATAATAAACCGCATTAGTTGTATTAGGTTCCCATTATTAGGCGTACTAAACGCACCCTATACGGCAGGGCTGTAATTATACGCGATATAGTATTCCTTAACCACATCCTTAATAAACGACATTAAGACTCTACCGGTCGCGTCTAGGTAGCATTTATCCCAGAGGATACGCCCAACCTATATTATACTCTTTAATTTCTAATATAATTTAGGGGTTTTGCCCTTTAGGTATTTCTATATACTAGTTTATATAGTAATAAACCCGCGTATTAGTTATGTGGTAATATAATTTTACGTAGTAATTAGAAGGAATTAGGTTAAGTGTTTTAGCGCTAATAGTTCCATTATATTAGGGATAGGGTAATAATTATTCTTAAACCTAGCTTTACCCTACAGGTATAATAGAAGAGTCTTACTAACCAGATATATGTTATTATTATTCTCCTATTATTCCTCGTTGGTCCATTTAAGAGCCTTATAGATTTACGGCCATTTATTCTTTTTTAGTTTACTAAATATCTTAACTTTATTGTAGCTAGGGGCGAGAATTGTAATCTAGGGTGGGTTAGGGCGCTTTATAATCGCGCCGTCTTATAATATTATACTCGCGTCCTTTAGGAATCCTAGTAGGCCTAGGGTCGGCGTAAGGACGACTAAGTAGCCTCGCTGTGGGTCTGTAGGGTATAGTTTCTTAGAGTTGTCTTCGCAGTAGCATGTAATCGGCTGCTTTACTGCCTATAGGCATTTTATATCCAGTGAATATATCTTAGGTAAGTAGCGGGTTACATCCCTAGTGGCTTAGGCCTCTTAAACGTCTATTACGTTCTAATAATAAAAGTAGTTTATTAGCTATTAAGTAATTATTTATATAGTCTTGCCCGCGCCGGGTTCATCTGCACAAATGCTGCCTCCTTTAATTATTCTCTCTTGCTTAAATGCCTAAGCTATATATACTACTTAGTATAGGCTAAATTTAAAGCCTAATGCGAGGCCCTAATTAGGGAGTTTAATTAGGGTGGTTTTAGAGAGTGCTTTTAATAAGATAAGTAGGAAATACTCTAGAGTAAGTAGAAGATCCGCCTCCGTTACGTGTGCTAGTGCGCTATTTAGGTTATCCTTCCTGGCCTTATAGAGCTGGGCTAAGAAAGATTGCTAGTTAAGCTCTTCCTCTACGTCTACGTCTTAGTCGTTATTATTAACTAAATCCTTATCTTGGTCGTTATTATTAACTAAATCCTCGTCTTAGTCGTTATTATTAACTAAATCCTTATCTTTATCTCTACTCTCCATATCCTTAAAGTTAGTGTAATATAAAAACTAATTATTATATCCACTAGCACGTTATAGTAATTTACTATCCTCTGCGGTAATATCTTAAGGGGTATTAACGGTTGGCAATGCGGTAGTAGGGTCGTCTATTATATTATTAGGCTAGTATATACCTTTAGGTTTAGTAATAGGTTGCGGCGATTTGCTATTATCTGCGGTAATTTTTTTAGTACCGCTGTTACTTGCTAATATGGGCTTATAGGTAGATAGGTTACGTCTTCCCTTTACTAATTACCTTCTGCGCATAACCGGCTTGTTATTACTGTTTTCTATAAGGGTATCTGCTATTAATTCTACTTAAGGGCGTTTCCTACTTTTATTCGGGTTGGCCTTATAACTATTTAACTTCCTAGGCGCGGCCGGCTTGCTTTTATTATCCTCCGCTAGAGCACTTATTACTAATCTTAGTTAAGGCCACTTATTATATCTACCCGATTTAGTCTTACTATTGTCCAATTTCTTATATCTAATAGGCTCGCCCTTGCTATCTTCTTTAGAGCTATATACTGCTAATTCTAATTAACTCCGCTTCTTGCCTTCTCCCAGTTTACTCTTACCGCTAGCCTTACGCGGCGTTAGGACTTACTAGCTGTCTTTTACGCTGCGTCCGTTACGTCTAGGCGCCTTAGATTTAATAGCTAGCGGTATATTATTAGTGGCAGTGACTTAAGAGTTTAAGCTAGGAGGTAAGAGTAATGCTATAAGCACGGCCTCCTTTATGCCATTTCTTGCTATTTCGCTAAGAGCTATAATAAGTATGCCCTCTAACCGTATTGCGAGGTTTTTATATCTCTACGGCGATATATAGATATTCTTTTTAGGCGGACTGTTGATGTTAAGCTCTATATAGGCTTGCAGTTCCTTCTATAGCTTACCTAGAGCTATATATAGGTTTCCGCTTATTAGATATAAGACTTAAACCACCCTAACTATTAACCTACCCGTTAAGCCTATGGATTGGATTTTAATCTTAATATCTCCCATATTAATTGCGTTGCTTACTACTAGGGTTACTAGCTAAGGCAAAGGGATACTATATAGTGGGGTTATAGTAACGTCTATGGGCTATATTATATATAGCAGCTAAGGTAGCGTCGTCTTATTTTATGCTTTAGTCTTTAGGGGTAATATATATTTATATAGAGCGTGCCTACTCTTAAAGGTACTTAGTACCTTCCTTACGCGATTAAAATAAGCACTTCCTATAATTTTTAGGATTACCTGCAGTTTCTAATCTAGTGGAGTATTAGTAAATTATAAGAGTTACTTATAAAACTTCTTAACGTGCCCTTCTTTTATTATTATAGAGTTGCTGTAATATGTTACGTGCTTAGGCTTAACTTTAATCGCGATATCTTTAACCGTCTCTTTTAGTCTATTATAGTTTTTAATGCTTATTCTAAAGCGTTAGGCAATATCTATATCTTTAGTTAGCTTTAGATTCGCCTTATACTACGTATCCGGCTTTGCCTATATTTGCGTTATTATTAAGTCGCTTATTTAGTTAGGTATATATAATATTGCGGCATATATTAAGTAGAAGGTAACTATTAAAGTAGGAGGGCTTTATACGGTAGCTAGCTAGCGCTATACTAGCATAACTCTAGTGTTAGATATAGTTAGAGGTTAATTATAGAAAAGATAGAAGGTGGGGTAAGTAAAGTTAATTAAGAAGAGGTAAAGAGATAAATCTTATAATTGCCCGCACGTGCCCGTATAGAGGTAAAATTGGCTATAGTTTACTACTACTAGTTAGGGTAGATATGGCTAGACTTAGTACTATATAGTTAAATAAGGGTATAATTATATAACTTATAGGGACTACTCTACCTAGCCTATTTAGGGCTAGGTGGTAATCTAGTACTATTAAACTCTTACAGTTTTTAATGTAAGTAATTTATTAAGTGCCTATAAAGGGGTAACTAGTTATTACGGTATAGTAGAATATAGGAGGTTATAGGCGTTACTATATTTCTTATTATTATATAGAGTTAGTATATATACGCGCCGCTAGAGTTAAAGGGCTAGCCTATATTTATATATGCGGGCTCTATTACTGCGAAGTATTTGCTATATAATAGGTGGTATTTCTAGTAAACGGTAACGTATTATACTTATTATAGGCGTTACTATATTTCTTATTATTATATAAAGTTGGTGGATATACACGTCACTAGAGTTAGAGGGCTGGCCTACGTCTATATATGCGGACTCTATCGCTATAAAGTGCTTAGTATATAATAGGTAGTACTTCTAGTAAACAGCGACGTATTATACTTACTTCGTAATCGCTAGTGTTATTATTATACTATATAGCACTTAAGGGCCTACTAGATAAGTTTATTTAAAATAATAATTATCTAGTGCGCGGGATTTATGTCTATGTATAAATATTTAGTACTTATTTAAACGCATATCTACCGTAAAAGGTAGTAGGAGGTTTTATATTTTATATTATAAGTTTATATAATTAATAGCATTTTATGGCATTTTGCGGTATTTTAGGGCATTTTAGGATAGTAGATATATTGTATATATTAGTATCTAGCCGCTTAGCAACGTTAACTTATCTTACTATTTATCTATTTAGTATTATATAAAAGGTTAATATTTTACTATAGTATTTGTTATATTAGAGTCTCTTAAATTTAATATCTTTATTTTAGATCTGTTTAGAACTATATATAATCTTATAATATCCCGCTCCCCACCTAGTACTCTAGTAAGAGATTATTTAGTTAATAATACCTTTTCTCTTACTAATTAAGGGAGGAAAAGACTTATACTTTCTAGCAGTAGTAGGCTGTGCTTATTAGTGACATTTTTAACGGATTATAGTATTTAAGTTTCTGTTTACCTATAACGTAATTAGCCTGCCTATAGTAAAGTGCTTTTACTTTACTACTTGCTTTTTTTTTCCCTTACCCTTCTATATATTAATATACTTATATTATAAACTATAAGAGCTTAATAGTACTAGACTATTGCCTAGCCTATATTAAGAGATAGGCTAGGTAGGGTAGTCCCTATAACTTATATTATACTACGTCTTCCTCTATAGGTTAGTCTCGTTATTATAGATTTACCCTTATACGCGTTTAACCTATAGAGTGTATAACTATATGCTTTGCCGCTAAGGCCTTACTTATATAATTTTATTAGGGTGCGCCTTATTTCCTTACCTTTACTAATTAACCTAACTCTACTAACCACCTACCCTTACTTCTACCCTACTGGCATCTACCTCTATAACTAGTGCCTTTGTAGATCTATCTAAGCTATAGAGCCTTATAATGTAGTAAGTTAGCTGCTTTATCTTTGGCCTTAGCTATATAATAGAGAATCTATATTTACTAATGCATTTATATAGACCACCGCTTAACACAGCCTACTACTAAAATGGACCTACCTACTAATCATTTTATAACTTGCGACGTTAACTACGTTTATAACTATAAAAAGTTCGCTAAGGGCGTTATAGTTTTTAAGATTGCCTTAACTGTGGCGATTATGGGTTTTAGTGTCTCGTAAGGTAATAGTAAGGGCCCTATACTTAATAAGCCTCTTCTTCTAGAGCTTAGTAGTCTATACCTCTTAGCCAATAACGCTCTAAAATGCTATCTCTGTTTATCTACCGGCCATATACGCGCTAATTGTCCTTTTAAGAAAGCTTCTTAACTTTGTTACGGCTGCGGTAAGGCTGGTTATCTTAAAGCTAACTACCCTAACCCTATGTATAATAATTATAGGGAAGCCAGTTATCTTAAGAGTAACTATCCTAGTATAACGTGCAACTAATGTGGTGCTATAGGCCATAGAAAGCGAGACTGTCCCTAGCTATTAGGCAAGAAGAAGCGGACTTGCCTAAACTATAGCTCCCTAGACCATTAAACTATCTTCTATAGTTAGGTATATAAGAACTATAAAGTTATAGGGCATAATATTAATAATTATATAAGTAGACCTACTTCGATTTGGGTAATAAACGCCGTAACTGCTTTAGGTAAGGTAGATATACTAGGTGCTGCCACTTTAAGTACAGCTACCACCTCTTCGTCGCCTAAACCTCTTAATGCAGCCGGCTTCTATCTAGTAGTGGATAGCCTGGTAGATAATCTAAACACCTACGTAAAGGATAGCGATTCCGTAATAGCCGAACCTTTAGATATACTCTAGCTTCCAAATAATAACCACTTTATAGTTTAGTTTGTTATGCAAATTATTGAAAAGCATATTACAGCATATAGTATTACGTTTTAGGCGTCTTATAAAACTGGTGGAATGCCTACTTATTGTTTATATAAGACGGCGTCTATCCAATTTACGGATACTAACATTACTAGTAACGTTAAGGTTAACACTACTAATGCTACTTCTTTGGTTACTTAATAACTATTATATCTAACTACGCTTAAGTATCTTACTTATATTCTCCCGTAAGATGCTATAACCCTACAACTTTACTATATTAGGTTCGTTGTTGCCTCTAATAAACTCGCACTAAGTACGCGCACATTACTTAGTAAGTACTTCTTTATTAACGGGGACTTTGGCCTATTTACGCCGTAAATCTATAAAGCTTAGGATATACTATTAAATAGTCCTATAGTTATTATCTACTTCTTTACGCTAGGCACTAAATAGCTTAATAGTTATATCGCGAGCCTAAACGCGAGCCTATAACAGCAGAGCGTTAATAATCCTTTAGGTCACTAGTGGAAGAACTATAATATAAATGTCCAGCTTAGTATATAGCTCTTAGTGGAGGACCGACTATTATATAAAATCCCTGTGAGGTATTAGTTTAATAGCGTTTTTAAGTATTTTATAGTCTAGTTCTATGCCGTAGTTATAAGCCTTAAGGCCGTTAATTAGAACCCCTAGGTACCCACCATTATTTATTTTATTACCTTCTTAGGTGGCGCGGACTGAGTTTACTACGCTGCTATCTAGATAGTTAATAGTCTTGCCCTTCGCACCGACTCTATTATTAATATTTTATTCCTAGGTAAAGATATAGATAGCTAGGCCAGCTAGAAAGGAGTTATTATTAATACCACTCCCTTTAGCTCTAGCTATAACTATTATACTTTTATCTTTTAACTACGGGTAGGTTATAAGTTTATACTAAACCCCGTATTCGCTCCGGAGTATATTCTAAGCAGTAATGCCTTTATAATAGTTAGTGACCTAAGTAAAGCCCTAATTACGGCATAGGGTATTAAATGTTTTATGACTAAGCGTATCCCTAAGGTTGAAATCTCCTAAGAGATTAACACTTTACGCTACCTATGGTAAGGAGGCGATAGTTTCTATATTAAGCGCTAAATTACGCTATCTAATAACTTTACAGATCTCCCGCGTATTAATTACTTTAACTGCGATATTACTAAGTATAGGAGGAACTTGGTCGATAATACCCTTAAGGTTATTTTACCGCTACTTAACGAAGAGTAAACGGGTGCCTATACTGCGCTTAAATATATAATAGGCGGTATTTTGCTAATATAAGGCCCCGGTGGTGTTAGGAAATCAACCTTCCTAACTGTCTTAGTATAATACTAGTATTAACTTAGGTCGCCTTAGTAGGATCCTACTAGAATCTAGGTCCTATTGCCACTTAATTATTAACTAGATATGCTGGCTAAGACGATTAATAATGCGCTTATAGAGGACTATAAGGCACTAATTACGCAAAGCTGTCCCGCTAAATTTCCTATTGTCCTTTACCGCTATATACGCTTAACGGAAACTAAGGTCTATAAGTAGGATACCATTATATAGCGAACAGCGGTAGGTATTAATACTTATCCTAAGTATTTTAAGGAATAGAATAACTATGCTATAATTAACGAGGACGCGTTTATGCTGAATATAGCATTCCTGCTCTACCGTACGTTTAAGGCTAGTAATGCCACCGGCTTTAATAAGCGGTTATAGGTTATAGATTTGTCTAAAGGTTAGTAGTTATTACGCCTCGCGGGTGTCCCAGATAGCAATAGAAACCTATATCCTATTATAGACCCTAATACAACTAAATATGCTAAATTCCGCTAATACTTGCACTAATTTATGCTTAGTAATAATATAACGTAAGACAATAAGATAGGATTAATACTCGCGGCTAATATAGTTATCGCAAACCTAGTTAAGAAGGCTAATGTTATTCTTATAACACCTAATATAGTCTCACAGACTCGTATACATTCTATTAGCGCTATACGTGTAGTTTTCTATAATAAGGCTAAGAAGGCGTCTAAGCTAGGCAATCTTACTAGGTTTGCCTAGAGTAGACTATATTTAATCTAGGGAGGTCTATAAATCTAGGCTGGCGACCCTATACCTTAGGTTCTCCTTAGTAATATATACTAACTAAAACCAATCCTTAGTCCCGATTTTAATAATCCGTTCTACTATTAGAAATCTATCTCCCTCTATACGTGTCTTCTCGCGGCTAGTGCGGATATGGTATAGTTCTTACTATAACATTAATTTGTTAAAAACATTATATATCTTATAAATGCTATCCTACCGTATAGCTAGCTTTAGATAAGCCTAATAGTTAAGGATTAAGAGCAGTTAAAGCTAGCGGCGAGCTTTTTTAAGGATATACTGCGCTGTAACCACCCTATTGCCTTCCTTGCCGTTAATAGTACTATATAGGTAAATAAGCTTAGCTAATTAACGTATAACCTAGTCTACGCTTAACGCGCATTTTAGGTGGCTATGGCGCTAATAGACTTTAGATTTAAGCTATTAGAGGTTAGCCTTACCGTTCTATATATAGTCTAACTTGCCGTCTACTCCGTAGTGCTGTATGTGCTTAAAGAATAGTACTACGCCTAGTAAGATAGCAGCAAGTGGCGGGAATTTGCGCCAGTAGTTAGCGAGATTAAGGTCTTTACTGTTAACGGCATCTAAGGCGGCTAGGTGGAGTTATTAGTATATAATATAACAGTCGCCGGTTTACTGAAATTTGTTTAGGACACGGTAAGAAACCTTTTTATAATTACTAGACTATAAGCGGGCCTTATTATTATTAGTAGTCCCTAAATAGTCTATAATTATTATACTAGCGATAAGACCTTTATAAATACCGCGTACTATAAAATTAAGAAGTAGTGTAAGGATAATAAGGTATTTATTAACCTTAAGAATTCTAAGCAAAAAGAGCACTTCCAGTAACTTATTGCCCCGTTTAACGTTAACGAAACTATATAGCATATCTATCGCTAGCGTATAGCTAATTATACGCCTATTTTGTATAGTATGGATATTAACTTTAATATTACTATCCCTAACTTCGTGGGTGGAGCAAATATTAGCGGCGTTGGTAATTATACTAAAGCGTAGAACGAGGCCGATAGAGAGGGCGCTAATAATAACGGCTAGGATGGTGCCGGTGATAATAGCGAGGATAATAATAATAGAGAGGATGTTAGTGGCGTTAGAATATAAGAAGGGTAGTAAGGATAGATGTTATAGACTTTACTAGCAGCGAGACCCTTAAATAGGGATACTAGATAGAAGTTAAGAGCGGTGGTAGCTATAGGCCTTTAGCATTTATAATTTTGCTATAGTACTAGGTAAAATACGGTATATTATAATATATGTTACAGCTAAATAAGATAAACTCTTAATAATTACAACCTCTAAAATAGATAAGTATATTATGGTAAAGATAGCCTAATTTATAAAGCCTAGTAATCCTAGTTTCTATCCCTTATAGGCTAGCGGTTAATTAATGCAAATCCATAATCTAGATTTTAAGGGGTTGTTCGGTTATAATCTATTGCTTTTAAATCTAAACTAAAAGTCTAGCAGAAAGAACGCGTTTCTTCCTAATTTGATACGCGTTTATAGCTCTATAGGTTACACGGATATATACAATTTAAAGCCTTTAGATTTAATCTAGAGTTTAAATAAGGAGCTTTAAGCTCCTAATTTAAACTAATGCTAAGACCTTAGTTTAGATTCTGTATATAGTAAAGTTGCCAACTTTTTAATAACTTTTAGCGTGTTTTTTAGAACATTAAAAATTTATAGCTAAAGTTAAGTTGAACTAGAATTTAACCGAATGGTTGCCTTAGAATTAGATTAGAGCTTTAGATTAACTCCATTTTAAAGCCCTTATTTTAATCTAAACTTATAACTAAATATTCCCTAAGTACTTAACTAGTTAGATTGTAGTCTAGATATCTCGCTAGCAACCGCAACTATTATTAATTACTCTCTGTATAGTATAGGCCGCCTCTATTTTCGCTAAACTATAATAACCTTAAATAGGATCTAATCCTTTTCTTGCTATAGTTGCTGCTAAGGCAATATAACCTAACGCCCTTTCCTACTTATATTAGGTATACTATTCCTAGTATTAGCACGCTATTACTATATCTTAAAAAACTTGTCGCTAATGCTATAGGCCCTTAGAATGATACCTGTCCCACTATACTAGCTACTAGCTAGTAAAATATAGGATAAATATAATGTTTATATAGTTGCCCTTAATAGAAGAGCCTGTAGTAAAGGTAATTTACTATACTACGTCTGGATAACCTAAGATTGTATATATAGGTAATAATCTTAGGGCTTCCTAGTACGATAAGAGGTTTTACTATAAGGCAAACTTAACTAAAGTTACTATCTCTACGTAGATTAGATTAACTGTAATTAATTAATACCTTCTAGCCCGCCTAGCGAAACGTATTATGCTAGAGATGGGGCTAGATAAACGTTAGCAATATATTATAATTACGACGGATATCTGTATACCATCTCTATAAATAGCCGTGAATATAACCTAGCCTACCCTATAATAAACTGCCCTTAATAGAGCAGCCCTTAAGGCCCTATTGTTTTAGATAGGCATAGTCTCTATATAGGCGGCCTATATCCACTCCTTATTATAATCTACCCTGGCCTCTAAAAATATCTTAACTAGTAGCTAATATTTGATTATGCGTAGGTCTTAAGGCGTATTAGACAGCGATACTAGATTTAAGGCCATATCTATACTTAGGACTAAGTTTATACCATCTAGTTTCCGCCTATAAAGTAGTATAATGAGTTATTTAAGATTATAGCCGCAGTTTTGCGTATAGTTAAGCTAGGACAAACTCTACAAGTTTGCGGCAGCTATATACCCCCTTTCCGCATCCACTATATAGTTAATGCTAGGCCGTCCTAGCACCTTTATCTTCTTACGTATATTTAACTATATATAGGCTAGTATATTCTATATAGCCTTATATACCTATAGCGCTAGTGCCTTCTCGCATTCTATTACCTAATAGATAACTTTTTAGATTACCTACTTATGTAGTAAATTGTTTAGTTATCCGCGAAATAAAATATATAGGATGCCGTCCTTAATGATAACCTACTTAAAAGTCCGCTTAATAATATTAAGTCTCTCCGCAGTAATGCCTAAGCCGGTAATAAGCTATATGTCTTTTTACAGGTCCGTGGCGCTCGTAGAGTTATACCACGCCATATTTACGGCATACCGCTATTATATATTACGTCCTATTATAAAAAACAGTCTAGTATCCTAAGTAGGGAATAGTAGTATTTAGAATCCTATGCTTAGTATAATAAAGAGGCGGCGCGACGTTAGTAATAAGTAGAGTCTCCTAGCCTAATATAACGCGATCTAGCGTAAATTAGCGTAAAACGTAATAGGTTGCGCTATTTAGCACATTAGTGTCCACGGATATCGCCATGCTCTTACTATACTCCTTCTATCTTAACTAGCTTATAACGTAGCACGAGTTATAAACACTACTTTAAATATATAGTTCTACACGGATATTATTTTCGGCTCCCTTCTAACTAAACTATAGCAAATTATAGCTTAATGCGGCAATTTATAAATAAGCTCTATTTAGCGGTAATATGGAAAGTATGGGACTAAAGTAAAAAGCACGGGTGGTTTAACCTATTATAAATAATATTATCTAAGATAATAGAAACGGAAGAAGGGTAGACATAAGGGCGTTAATATTAAAGAGATAAATAATAATGCACCCTTACGCTATTAAAGCTTAGAGGAGTATTAGATAGCCTATTATAGGGCTAAGCTAGAGTAATATAATAAGTGGCCACTTATACAATATATAGACAACGATGTACTATTATACTATTAAACCTTAAAAGGGCATTATATAACTAATTATAAGGCCGAATTAGAGTAAGGTAATAAGTGGCCACCTATATAAGCTCTAGGCGATAATATTATTAATAAGCCAAATAATAGGGCTGCGGATGTGTACTATAATAATAATTCTATAATATTTAATAGGGTATATAACCTGGTAATAGTTAAGACTAATTAGTAAACTTTAACTAGAATATCTATAGACGTCTTTTAAACTAAAATATTTAAAGAGGCCACTGGCCGCGCTATAGGAAAGCCTCTAGGATGGAATTAAGGAAATCCATAAACTGCGGACGATACTGCGGCAGTATACGATATTATGCCGCGTATTAAGCGTACTAGCAGTACACCAGATAAGATACCTTCCCTATTTTATCCGTTTGGTAGTAAGGCAGAATATATATAGGTCTTATAGTGGGTAAGCTACGGGACTTCTAACCGCGCTATTAATGAGTGGTTTAATAATATTAGGCTTTAGGGAGTGTTTACTAACCATTTTTCTTATTAGAGTGCTAATAATATTAAAGCAAAACTACTTTTAAAATAGATGCAATCTAAGAGTAATTAACCACAGTAGATTAAAATAATTGTAACTATAGGGGACTAGTAGCTGCTAGTACGTCACCGAAATGCTCTAAAGATTGTGTCCTTCCTTATTAGTTACGGCCCTTTTTAAAAAGATATGACTTTCTCGCTAGTAAGGCAGTACTTATTAGTAGGAATAAGAATATACAATAAGCTTAACACGGTAGACTGGTGGTAGGAGACATAAAAGTAGCTACTACTTAGCGTAACTGTAGTGCCGATTATATTAGCTAGTAATAAGAACCAACTAATATAACACGCCGGTGGTAAGAAAGCATAGCCGCTCTATATTTTAATTAGAAATATTAAACTACGTGTTTAATAATCTGTAAATTAACTAGCCCTATTACTGCTTATATACCTCCTAGTCCATATACCTAGCAACTAAATAATATAACTAGCGGTGTAATATAAGATCCTCGCGGCTATCCTTAAACGTATGCTTTAGCGACAACCCTACTGCTAGTATAGTTATGCTAATAATGCCTATAGCGTTAGAAAAAGCTAATAAAGAAGAAGTACGTTTCCTATACGCGGATGGTTAGGATTAACACTACTTTCCACTTCTGGCTATATTTATGGCTAATTATAAAGAATAGGTTACGCTTATAGGTATTAAAAGTGGCCGTAAATATTTGACTTGTTATATATATACGAATAAACGGCATAATTTAACGACTGCTATCTAGCGACCGTGGCCGTTCTATATATACTAATTGATAAAAGACCAAATACGAATATAGTAGGAAGGTTGCGATACTAATAAGAAGGATAACTTAGATTATATTTGGCTGTTCCGTAACTTTATATAGGGCTATAATCTATTTAATATCTATAAGATAATAGCGCCTAATTTCCTATACTAGGTGCTTAAAGGCCTTACTAGTGAATATCTTATATACTAGATTAAGGGGCTTATATAAAGCGAAATATAGGCCGGAAAATATTAGGGCCTTAATATCCCGCGTATAGATAGTTGCGGCCAGGAGATATTAAATATTAATGCACTTATTACCACCCGCTTTATATAGGTGGAACGATTTACTAATATAATAGTGTGGGATAGCTAGGCAAATGTCAGCCAATAAACAGGAAAGATATATAAATCTCTGTTATAACAATTGGTCCCTATTATAGCACCCTTACTAAAATAGAATAAAGGCGCTATGCTATTTATCCGGGCGTTTATAGACTTTACTATACTATCTTAATATATATTATATAACGAATCAACTATCCAGTACCTAGTAGTAGCTATTTATAGAATAGATAAGATAAAGGATATATTCCTTCCGTTTTAATTAAGCAAGGTAGAACTACTACACTTTAATATTCCTAAGCTATATGCTATTACCTATTATCTGGAGAGTATTTAGCAACTAGGAGTAATTAAAGGTATAAATATAGAGTATTTAGAGTAAGTATATAAGCTGCAGAAGGTATTCTACCGCAGGACTAATAAATAGAATAACTATAAAGAGTAGATGCTATGATATAACACTATATATCTTAATACTATGCTTCGGAACAAACTTAAGCTATAGGCGTTAACTAATATAATTGATATAGTAGACCTAATAAGCGCAATATAGATAATATAACTAGGTCCTATAGTTAATATATACGCATATTGCTCGTATATATAGAACTTTAACGACTATATAACTTAGATACTTTAAGACTAGAGAATCAACATATCTATCTAGCGTATAGTTAAAGAGGTATAGCGCTAGATGGAGATTACTAACCTTATATCTAAACTAGCCCCCTTTATAAGGGAATGCTATAAGTAGATTAACGGAATCTGGCGAATAGACTGGGACGTTGACCGACTAGAGGCCGATAATAATTGGGTATTAAAGATGCCCTTAAGCATCTATTACAGCGTTATATGCTATATTCGCTTTAGGAAGGATGCCACTAATACCAATAAGCTTAATAAGGTGTTTACTTAATGTACCCTATTATAGGCTAATACTAGAGCCCCCCGCTATAATACTGTAATAGTGCGAGAATATAAGTGGGTAAATGACAGCCTCTATAGCAATAAAGTGGGGAGGCTTTGTCTGCTATTCACAATCTAGGATACTAGGTAATTAGATAGTAAGGGTAAATACCTAAAATACGCCGGTGCGTTAGTAGAGACCCTTTAAGTTTATAATAGTAGTAAGATTAATATAAGAACCGGAATACTTAGAGTATAGAGTATAAAGCTATCTAACAGCAGGACGAAATGTATGCTAGATGCCCTTTAAATATATAATATTAACTATATTACGAGGCCCATCTTACTTATACTAATGGACATTAACGTTATAGACTGTTTCTTTATAAATAACTATAGCGATTAGGATATATATAATACTATATATAATGAAGACTTTAAGCGAATAAATAGGGTATAGGTTAATGTATATATAAGGAAACAGGCTCGCATTAGGCGGTAAATAAATATGACTTAGCTAAAATAGCGGTAAGTTATAACTAGCGGCGCCGGATTGTAATAAAGGGGTAAATTACCGCGACTATAATAAACTAAAATATAATACTACTACGTATTGCCCTCTACGCGCTAGCTACCCTTTATATCCTATACACCGTACTATTTACCTTAAGAGTAGGCAAATATCGCGAGGAACTAGGCTTCTGTGCGGTATAGAAAAAATATTATATAAAGTAGGACTTTATACTATAGTAAGGCAATCTAATTACCCCGTTATAAAGCCTAATAGATAGTTAGGCCGCCCTCCTAACTTATTATTATAAGTTTATTAAAGCTCCTTTTTATATACTCGGCGAGAAATGCCTAATTTATATTATAAAAGTTAACTAGGTTATTATTTAAAGTATATTAGGTATAAGACTCTAGACCATCTAGCGTCTTTTAAGGAAGTAAGGTGTGTATAAAAGTTAAATAGTTCTACTAAACTAATATACTTATCCTTTATTTATCCCGTAGAAAAGTAAACGAAGATGCTATAAGTTAAGTAGTAGCTTCTAAAATAATCTGGATCTTAAAAGGGATAATATTGGGCTCTATACCGTAACTATCTCTATTAAAAGGCAAGGCTGTTATTAATGTGCTATAGTATAACCTATTATTATTAATTTTAATAACGTTATCCTAATAGAAAGTTCTGTTTTTATTAGACAAAAGCCCGCAAACCTTAAGTAACTTTAAAACATCTAAAACCTATACTTAAAAGAAACGTATATATTACTTAAATGAATAACCGCTATAGGATAACTTTAGATAATATATAAAGCAGCTACTTAGCCTAGTTAATATAAAGATATACAGTATCGCTTAGACACGTTTTATTATACGAGTAATAATAGGCTCTATACCTAAAGAGCTTTATTTCTTTTTCTAGCTAAAAATAAATATAAGCAGTTTAAATATACTAATAAAGCAGATATAGAAAGAGGCGATTACTATTATAAACCGTTACGGAAACCCAATAAATAGAGTATTAAGTATGCTACTAGGGCTAGCGGCACGCAAGGTTTGCGGTCCTTAGATTTAGTAGTACTATACTAACCGATTTTTTAGCTATATAACCAGCTTAGCGTGTTTTAATATTATATAATAAATATAGTGCGCGATACTATTGCTAGGAGCTATTACTACCTTAAACTAGATACCGAGGCTATAGTAGAGAAAGTAGTGGAACTACTTAAGGATGACCACTTTACGCTTAGTGGCCCGGTTAGTACTCTGCCTTTTACTATACTTAACTAACTAAGGCTAGGATGGAGAGATAAGATTTAGGGCACTAATTATTGCACGTTATATTAAGCGCGTGTTCTTTAATTTTAGGCTAAGGTTACTTGCCCTTAATAAGAATAGTACTAACCTCTTCTTACCTATTATAGCTAATACAATATAGCTTATATATATAGCGATTTAATATACTCTTAAGGACTATAAAAGCGGAATATAAGTTATTTATAAGTTTAAAGCCAACGCTATAATTACAGGTAAATCTATAGAAAGCCTCTTACTATACTTACTAAAGCGTATTATAGATAGTTGGGAGTAACTACGGAATACCTAGAAGAGCTACTAACCTAAGCGTAATAAAAGGCTATGTAGGCTACTTCTATAATAAGTTAATAAAATATAGAACGTAACTAGAGATAAGATACTATAGATTTAGTAGGTAATTAGTAATCTATTTAAGGATACTATAGAAGATCTAAAGAAACTAGATCCTAAGTATAATAACAGGTTTACTTAATAACCGTATACTATAAGTGTAAATATATAATATTATATTAATTACATCACAACGTTATATTGCGATACTCGCTATATACTATAGTACTTTACTACCGTTTCTTATATTATAATATTACGCTATTTTAATTATTATATGCGGGCTAATAAAGATAATATAATAGGATAATAGTAGCCTAGTGTATTTATTGTAAAGAATAAACCCTAAAACTATATATAAGGTCTCCTTCTCGCAGTATACTAATAAGACGATTTTAATGCTATATAAC
>Ga0307515_10009812_pt1 | contig 18445 bp, 21 predicted proteins | sample 17_EM_MG_FD_194513 | JGI IMG/M metagenome (GOLD analysis project Ga0307515, IMG submission 194513) | Populus trichocarpa ectomycorrhiza microbial communities from riparian zone in the Pacific Northwest, United States - 17_EM | ecosystem: Host-associated > Plants > Roots > Unclassified | place...
CGGTACTGCTGCGAGAAAAACCGCAGCTGCTCCAGTAGAATATCCACCTTCGAATGCCAACAAGGTAGGCCTTCAGGAGTTTCAGTTGGGGAATTGTATGGAGAAACATGAAAGAAGCGGCGGATCTCCTGAAAGCGAGTCTTGCCATGGTAGGCAGCTGGTGGTAATCCATCCTTGGGAAGGTAAACTCCATCCTTCATCCAGTACCTCTCAGGAGGAACTCCAATCAGACCCATATGAATTTGAATTGCCAGCTAGAGATAAAGATCCTGAGCAGTAACTGGCTGCCAGGAACGCTGCCGCTCCTTCTCTGGCCCAAGAAGCTGCTGCTGGGCATAGGAATTGGTGTTGGCTACAAGCTGTCCCATAGTGGAGTTGGTAAGAAAGAGATTGAAGATATGAATTGGAGTAATGGCATCCAGCTTGGAGAATGAGATGGGCAATCGGTTCCATGCTTTATGAGGAGGGACAACTGGTTGTAAAGGGTCGAATGTGGGAAGCTTAGGAAGATCTGGCAAATTTTGAATTGGTTTTTTGAGTGTTTTCTTGCGCCGCTTGGCCGAGTGACCAGCTGTGATCGACCCGGCTGGCTCAATATATGCCTCATCTAAGGAGCTATAATTATCGTCAAGGTTGAGCATTGCAGGTGGAGCTTCAGTAGTGAGTGAAGACACATCAGGTATAATGACAGGTCGATGCTGTACCACTGGGGGTAGGTAGTTGACATTAAGGTTGCGAGGTCTGAGGGCTTCTCTGCTCATGGTCGTTGTGGTGTGGTAGATGGGAAGTGGGAAGGTGATTGCCGCTGGGCTGAAGGATGGTACTCTCACAATCTCCTAAGTACTGCTATTTATATGCAACTCAGCACCAAAGAACTTGTCACACTGCCACAAGAATTTGTAAATAGAAGCTTCTACTAGTTATCTTTCAATTCATAATATTCTAGGGGGGGTTTAAGTGGGTGGCTGTGTTGTTATAAGCGACAAGGCGCAGCGCACGCGAAAGTGGGCCCTTTCGTGGGCCCACTACCGGCGAAGGGATAGCGGGCGGTGAAATTTATTCACCCCACTGGGCACAGAAAAAGAGTTCCAAATGAGCTGAAAAGGTGCTAAAAAGCGCGTAAACAATTGAGTAGATAAGCTATTTAGGTAACATATCTTTGGATAATTTAATCTTGCATATTATGATTTTACGTAGTTTGCAAATGGTTTACATTAACGGATATTCGCAAAAAATGTCTTTCCTAATGGAATCTCGCGTTAGAATTTGATAAAACCTCCGAATTCTATTACGAATTTTCATTTTACTGATGCATAACAAAGCGTATCAACAATTTGGAGATGTACGAAGTCCTTTGTTACCAGTAACTGACAACTTGAAGATATGTGTAATTACGATTCGCTTTGAATATGCGTACCATGAAAATTCCCTCAGCAGTTACTACCCCTATTGAATGACTTAATTACCCAATATTATGAATCAAATTGGCTAAATATATATTTCTTGCTGAAAATTGCATACCTATGTCTAACCGTTACGCTAGTGTATTTCTAGTGGGTAAATCGTTAGTAACGATTGTTAAACATAACAAAATCGACTGCTATAAATTTACAAGACTGTAGTATACGCCAAGGCGCAGAGATAAAGTTCGGTATTGAGAGAATATGATAGTCTACGTCAATATGTGGTCTACCCGTGGCAGCAATCTAAATATTGCTATCGGAATTAGCACATCAACTGGGAACACAATTGTGAGACAGAGGAGTTTACTAGATCTAATAACATGCAGTGTCATCTGCGACTAACGTAGGGTAAAGTTTAGGGTAGGCCTTGGATCAACGGGCTAGCTAACGGGAAGGAATTATTGGCATTAAATTCCATGAAAACATTGAAATACTGGATCTAGAATGTGTCTCAAGACCCCCGAAACCAGCAACATCCCACTTGCTATACCATATACCATGACATACTACAACTACAGTGGGCCGGAGTGACGTTTCGGGAATCGTTATAGCACGTAATGGACTGTCACTAGCTAGCTCTTCCACACCTCGCTTAAATGCGTTCATACCCGTTCAAATGTTGAAATTAGACATAGCTGGGGTGCTATGCTAAATATGGAGAGCAAAGTATCCTGTAGCTACCTCTCAAGACCTCTCACTTACCTATATGTTGAGACTCTTGATAGATTCGCAGACTTAGATTACTACTTATGAGGCCGCCCTTTTGATGCCTCGGTCTAGGTCATTCAAGAGATGCCAAACTATTGATCCCTGTGGAAACCCCGAATTGGCAGGATGGTTTAGTTCATATAGCGTCATGTAAAGCTAGGCCCCAGGCATCCATCGTGCAGTCTTAGGTAGGGAGATCAGATGGGCTAGACTTGTTGTTTTAGAACACTGGGGTCATAATCTCTCTGCAAGTAGCGCACTACGGTACAGAACCCCGTAAATCACCGTAGTACAAATAATTTAACTTCGTTGCAAAGCTATTTCGAACAAATTATCTCTACTCAGTGATTAGCAGTGTTTGCGCTTCAGCTTCTAAATTAAGTATCGATAACTTATGCCCCAGACACAATCCTCACCCCACTTACCTAGAAATCTCAATTCTATGTTAGTAACAAGATATCTGGAATTAACAAACTCTTCATGGAGACGCTCATCACTTGTTTCTGACTCTGTCGGTGATAATTCATGGCCTCTATTAGCAGTGATGACACTTACATAAAAAGACTTTTGGCATTGCATCGTGTTGTACATGTTAGCTAAACATGGAATTAAGTTTGCGCGGCATGCATGCTTATCGGGGGTCGGCCGGCGGGAGTAAGCATCGGACGCCACCGTCATCCTTGTCGGCGGCGTCTATTGGATGGTTGAACAGGGTTAGGGGTCGGGTTTGGCCGACACTGTCCCATGGTTCCATTGTGAGCATGATTCAGCGGTTGTCATTGGGGGGCGTGGACTCAGGAACATTTGACATCATCTGTCATCCACCGGTCAGCATTCTGTAATCCGTTGATCAGGATTGTGTCATCCACAGGTCAGCACTGTGATATCCACTGGTTAGCACTATGATCCGGCATTGCGGGGAATCGCCGGTGTTGCCACTTCCAATGCCCGAATTGAGAACATGCTGCAGTCAAACCAATGCGGCCGAAACGACCCGTAACGATCCGTGGTGGCATTGGCCTTGCCCTTGTATCGACCATCAGGCACGGTCATTAAAATCTCCAGCTAGGCGATTACGCGTAGTTTGTAAATTGAGCGCATCCTGCAGACGTTCTTCATGACCGATGTAGTTAAAAAGTCCATCTATGTTGGCGTACGCGTTCGAAAAGGTACTGCCGGGCGTCGGTGTTAAGGTGTAGGTGTGACATTGAGACATCATCATTGGCTAGCGTAGGTATGCAGAATTGATAACCAAGGTACAAACACTGATGACGTGCATTCGGCGTGGAGCGGTAATATCCGTCCCACCTTTCTAACACCTTATATATCCCCTTCAACTCCTTCCTCGCTCTCATAAAATACAGGCACACAGACACAATGCGTTTCCTACCTCTCTTCTCGTTAATCTCCCTTGTCGTCGCATCTGGTTCGGACATCCCCACCCCACCTCTCCTCTCCGACTAACAACCCTAGGATCATACACCTACAAACGCCTGGACAAAACCAAAGCGCTCCTCCTAGTTGTCGACATCCAAGTAGGCCTATACCACCAAGCCCGCGACCAAGCACCGGAAGTATACCGCAACGCGCTCCTCGCTCACTCCGCAATCGGCCCGCTATTCAACCTTCCCACCATCCTCACCACCAGTGCCGAAACCGGTAATCCTCTTCCTCCTCGTTACGGCACTCCCGGGCGCTAACGGAAAAGGTCCAAATGGTCCCCTCCCGAAGGAAATCATACAGATGCACCCCACCGCCCCACACATCAGCCGGCAGGGCGAGGTCAACGCGTGGGACAATGCCGACTTCCGCGCCGCCGTGAGGGCCACGAATAAATCACAGATCATCCTGGCGGGGATCACAACAGACGTCTGTACACACCCCCACATAGCTTAATGTACGCTAACGGATGTAGGTGTGCACGACGTTCCTGGCGCTCTCCCTACGCGAGGCTGGGTACGAGGTCTGGGCGAACTCTGGTACCCCCCCTCCCCTTCCCCAAAGACTACTGGCTAATTTTTAGACGCATCTGGCACGTTTAATACAAGAATTGCTGAAGAAGCAAATGCGCGGATGAGGGATGCGGGAGTCACGGTGACGGGAACGTTCGCGATTGTGTGTGACCTTATGAGGGATTGGAGGAACACGCCTGGTGCTGCCACGGTGCTGCCGTACTTTGATACGTATTTGCCGAGCTACGGGTATCTTGCTAGGGCACATTTGGGAGCCGCGACGAATGGGACGATTATACCCGGCGAGGCGAGTCTAGGGTAGGAGTGGGCAGGGTGGAGGGGAGGAGGGTGGAGGGAGGCGTGTAAGGAGGAAATAAGATGTGGTTGTGTAAAAATATGGTGGGTATATCGCCGAGGCAGTGGCAACTTGCTAGTGACTATGCCCGTACGTGTTGGTACACCGGTGGAACAGACATAGTTCCGGGGAGCAGCATTGTGTATCACTCGATTTAGTTAACTTAATACGTGCCATAACAACTATATCTAAGTGCAGGGTTTATTCGCTTCTATGAACCTGTGAGAACCAACATAGCCATGTATTCTGCAGCAATTGTGCCGGATGCCGTAGTTATTTGCTAGTCAGCTCCCGCCACTAGAAATGGCGCGTTGCACATTCCAGAGCCAATCTGGAGCCGAGGCTTGGTAGCTGTGCCGTGGTAACTTGAGGAAGATCATGTTAGCATAACCGATCCCAATCTGACCGTATACATTGAATCTCGACCGTTTCGTACGTACCTACCAACCCGAACGCTTCACCATCGCTTCTCTACCGAGAGACCTGCTGCGCTGCAAGATGGTCTGCATGTCTCTGAACGCACAGTCTCCAACTAGCGCCTCGAGTGAAGCGAACTACTTCGGCTTATCCCGCCCTTAACCCCCTAGCGACCAATCATTCCGGTCCGGATGCTTACTGCCGCGGGCCGATGCTTATCTCCGAAACGATCGGCATGGATGACACCGCATTGCAGGAAGGGTGGGGGGTGTTATGTAAAACTGGCAGACAATTGCAAAGTCTTCTTGACCGCTTGCGAATGTGGCGTGGCAAGTACGCTAGATCTCCCACACGTGGCCCGGTGCGTTGAGAACAACCAGATGTCAAATAATGAAACTACTTGGCGAGGAGTTACTCGAATTTGACTACCGAATTATTGCATTGCCTGCTACACACTATCTGGGGAACGACTTACTTCTATCTATCTACAACTTGTGTGGTTGTTGCAAGCATTTGATGCTATATGCTATCCGCACGAGTTAATCTAACGAACTCTGAGGTGTGGCTTGGTTTGTTTCGGGAATAGAGTGTGCATAACGTATCATTCATACCCACTTGATGACCCAAAGAATAACTCTATTTGTAGTCGACCTGATACTTGATCGTAAGTTATTGCTCACTTCACAGTTACTTCGCTGCTGAGAAACCCGCTGCGCTGTAAGAATGACAATGTTAAAGAGAGGACGATATTGCACGCTATCGCACTGATGGTTTTTAAGACCTCTTGCACATACACTGTATTTAGATAACACACAACACGGCACGTACTAAAAATCGGCCCGCTGACCATCACATATGCAGTCGACCGAGTTCTCATCATCGGGCTTCGAGAGAGTAGCAGCCATACGAAGTATTAAGTCGGTTACCTCGCTTGCACAACACGCTTCCATCCACGTCTGCCACTTTCTTCGGTTTCACTGCAGAAGCCTCGGCTACCTCACCACGACTAACGAGGTTTTATTGAGGTTTCCACCCACTATCTGTTTTCTGTCCCAACAAATATCTCGTCCAACCATCGCGCTCGGTACCATATCATCTCGACACTTTCCTCAGTATTGTCACCCGTCGCTACAACTATGTCGAGTAGCGGAATCTGTCCGGCAGTATTGATACGGATCTCGAAGTCGAAAATACATCATGACTAGCCTTACGCGGAGGATCCAATTGTCGAAACATTGGCTGATGTCTGCCACATCACCCATCAGTACCAAGAACAGAACAGCAGCGGGATGTGGTGCTCGTGGGGATGGAACCAGTATCGAACATAGTTCTCAGGCCCCCCCAACCGCGAAGATGTGATTTTTCCAGTGTTCCTAAGTGGTCCGGCCTCGGTTTTGGAGGCCCGCCTTAGCGGCAGCCTGGGTGCTTAGGAACACTAGATTTTCCATCAACTTGCAGCTGGACGTGCTCACCACAGATGATATTCTTCGGATGTTCCTACGCTGCCTTCATCTTGGATGAATTTGGTATTTGTTGAACGTGTGGTAGTAAATATCTTTAGCATGTTAGGATGGCGGCTTCAACCGCCTAAATCTAGTTGCTTCGGGAGCTTGTGCATACTCCTGGAAGTCAGTAGCGAGATCTCTTTTCAGAGGAATGGCACGACTGCAAGTAATCCTCTCATATAATAGCTTTGATTGGGGTGCATATGTATCCTGTTCGACAGCATGCCGAAATATCGCAATCATACGGTTTATCGTGCGCGAAGCTGGGCACGGCTTGATTATACTACAACTTGGCTGGTCGGGAGTGATCCGCATAACATTGCGCATTCAAAACTTGATTGGCTGATATTCGATGTGGACAGCCCAAAGTTAGTCCAACCACGTCATCCCTCATTTTCCCACGTTCGTACTGACAATCCTTCTAGTTTGGGAGCCTGAGGATATTTGAGACAGCTAGTTGTGGTCGCGCTGGGGGATGCAACGTTCAAGTCCAGCCGAACAACTGGTCAACCACGAGGGGTGGTATATGCGGCCGTAATCCAGCAGTGGCATGATGGCCAACTAACGCTTGAAATTGTGTCATCGGAATGGGTGATAGGGATGTCGGTGATTCGGGTTTGTTGTGTATTGTAGAGATATCTGACGGAAATCTCTGTCCAGTGGAGCTCATTGTCGGTAAAAACACGTTTTGCGATGCTATGTTAGTCTCGGCGATGTGGGCGGTCTTAGAATACATGAGTAGTACCATTGGGGAGACGGTGAAGTTTTTATAATTTCACTTCATTAATGTTGCAGCTCTATCTTTGTAGGGGGTGATATTTCAGTTGGTGACTTGGCACATAGAGATTTGGGGCGTTGTTGACATGCGGGGTTCGCTTGTATTTGATTTATTGAGGCTCCGACTTAGAGGCTTCTTCTTGTTATGCCATTGTCAATTGAGTCAGTTTGGGTTTCGTTTTCTGGCGGTGGTGCTGGGGATTCCGTTGCTTGGTGTTCGGTGAGCTGCTGTTTCCTTTCCATCGCGACGGATATGGGGATAAACTGGACTTTATAGAATTACTTGAATGCTTAGCAGCGGCTGTGATTTGTTTATACATCATGTCTTTTATCGTTACTGCAATTGATGTATTTGCTGTGGCGGGGAGCATGAGAAGTATTTGTAGCGAGGATAAGGATCTAGCGTGCCAGCGTGTTTATAGACTGAATTCGTGCGTTTCTTAGTTTTCTTGCCATCATTTCTCAGAATTCACTCTATCATTCAACTCACTCGGGGTTTCTCTTCCTCATATAGACCTCTTCGTGTCGAGCTTTCTCTCTCTTCATGTTCATGTTCGTAACACTTGTAAGGACAATAGACCAATAGCGGTTCCCCGAAATACGGAAAGGTGCAAGAACAGGGGCCCAAATCCCGTCGGCCCGTACCGCTGCATCTAAGACATAGATATTTAACTTTGATAAGCTACACGCTGGACGTATCGGGATTCCGCGAATTGGGGCTTCGGCTTGGAGATCCCGACAATCAAAAGCATATGTATGAATGTGGTGTACATGGTGAATTTCTGTTGTTGCATGATAGCGAAACTCTGGGGACCCTGTGAGAGTGGTAGCTTCAAATACTGCAAACCTGGTGAAGCCCGGTGAGTACTGGGTAGCAAGTTATTTCTATTTATGTACTCCAATGTCACGTACGCTGGTGGGAAGAGCAAAGACGAACAGGGTTCACATACTTCTCGTGGGGTCGAGCTGGATTCCGCTACCTCCTGTCTATCCGTCTTTGGCGTGCTTTCGTGACTCTGTGCGCGGGACATGTCGGTAAAATAGGACATAGCCACCAGCCACACGAACCCGTGCAAAGACCATTTTCAGTCCATCCCGATAACAGCCGCGCTTCATCGGTAGAGAGTCTTGGGAGTTCCTGCAGAATACACCAACCGCGGAGTTCCGACAGCAACCTTCATCAGTATTCCACGGTTAGCGCCTACTTAACCGCGTTCTTGAAGCTGCTAGAACTCGTCATTCGACTGTTCATCCCATCTCTCCCTTCCACAACATAAATCCAAAAAAGAACGTCCTTTAACATCCTTCACCTAACCCCACACCTCTCAACCTCCACCATGGCCGCCCTCCGAACCTACTGGTCGCAACTGCGCCCCCCGGCCCCGACTCTCGCCGAATCCAACCTCCCCCCACAACCCGGCAAAGTCTTCGTCATAACCGGCGGCAACTCCGGGGTCGGCTACGAGCTCTGTAAAATCCTCCACACCTCCGGCGCACGCGTATACGTGGTGTCGCGGTCCGCCTCCAACGCCGCCGCCGCAATCGATGCAATCACAAAATCCATCCCCACTACATCGGGCTCCCTTACGTTCCTACACCTAGACCTATCCGACCTCACAACAATCAAACGCAGCGCCGAAACCTTCCTAGCGCAAGAGTCCCGCCTCGACGTGCTATGGAACAACGCCGGCGTCGCGACTCCGCCCGTCGGGAGCACAACCGCGCAGGGCCACGAGCTGCAAATGGGAACGAACTGTCTCGGCTCATTCCTATTCACCCAGGTCTTACTGCCGCACATGCGGAGCACGTCCAAGACGGCCCCAGCAGGCAGCGTCAGAATTGTGTGGACCTCGTCGATGCTCGTGGACGCAAAGGTTCCGGTGGGTGGGATCAGCATCCCCGAGCTTTCCGCGCCCACCGCGGACCAGAACCGCAATTACGCCATGTCGAAAGTGGGGAATTGGTTTTTGGCGTCGGAGTTTGTGGCGAGGGTGCGCGGGGATGGCGTCGTGAGTGTTACGCTGAATCCGGGGAATTTGGGGACTAAGATTTGGGATGCGGCGCCCAGGGTGGCTAGGATCTTGACAACTCTAGTGTTGCATGAGCCAAAGATGGGGGCTTGTACGGCGCTGTGGGCGGGGGGTTGGGTGCCGAGGTCTCGGTGGAGGATGGGGGGAGGTATGTCGTGCCCTGGGGAAGGTGGCATCCTCAGCCGAGGAGGGATATTGCGATGGCCTTGAAGGCGAAGGGGGAGTGGGGGACTGGAGAGGCTGAGGCGTTTTGGAGGTGGTGCGAGGAACAGACGGCGGGGTATTCCTAATTATGAGGTGTGGCAGGTTGGTGTTGAATATTCTTTGTGTACCTTGGTAGGTATCACTAGTATCGATTACCAGATCCACTTGAGTGATGTAAGAGATTCTGTTGTATTGGATTAGATTAGTCTTCTATCAGAATCTACCTACGTTTCCCTATCTATAACGGAGGTACTTCGAAGCTGCAGCACCGTCTATCACTCGGCCATGAAAGGCACGCGATTGTTTCATATCCTGTAGCAAGTCACTCAGAGTGGCGAGTGGCGAGTGGCGAAGCATCAAAGTTTTCTCTAATGATTCTCTGTATATAAATCGGGCCTTTCTCCTTCTCTGCTTCTCTTCACTGTATCATAGAATGAACACACGGTTCTCCCCTAAGTACTATAGCAACTGCGATCTCATACCCCACCTAAGAGTGACAGATGGTGCGCAGTCAGAAAGTGCTAGTTGGATACAGTAAAGCCATTTTGTCATCCACGCAACTCATACCTGGGTTGGGTTTACGGCTATTTGAAGGCTTAGAGTTGTCACAGCTAGCAATTCTGTCATTTCAACTACCACCAATTGCAAGACTCCCGATCTTCTGTCTCGTGGTGGACTTTTCCTCTTCTCCTCTCAACTAGCGCTTTCTCAGAAACTTTTCGATAACACCCCTGTCTATCAATGGGTGATCTCGGCTGTCCGCGGCCAGTGTCGGATCGGCACGGATCTTTTTCAGAACATTGTCGATGCGACCTGCTTCGCCAGAAACGCTGGCCATTTATGAGGAAATTGAAGCTTTATCTATCAGTGCAGAATTCCGATTAAAGGATGACTGGCACACCCACCGCATTATCACGACAATTGTTGAGGGAAATCCATAAAATTGGTCTGATAGTTAGTCATATGACATGCAAGCCTTAACTACTAAGACATATATTCCCCGGCAGTAATAATAAGATAAGAATAATTTGTTTCCCGAAGTCTTCACCGCGCTATCATTCCACTAACCCTGACGTCTCCGTCACTTTCCCATCACAGCAACACCCCCTATCTTGATATTCACCGTTTCTCCGGATCCCCTCAAGCCTCTTTATCTCCGCCTCCACAGTCGTCTCTCCGTTCTTCAACTTCTTCAACAACTGAACATACTCCGCAATCGACACGACCTCATTCGACTCCTGTGTAGCAAGCGGCAGCGTAGGGGTGGGGACCGGCTCAATGACAACACACGCATCCTCATCTTCACCCCCATCCTCGGAGGACAACAAACCGAACTGCGTAAACGGCTCCATCGTACCCGTACTCTCGAATGTCGACGCTGGAGGAGTGGGCCTTCGTATCTACGACAGTTAACCGCAGCGCAGTGGAATTGAGGCGGGCTTACCGGGTGTCCAAACACATCCAGCTCGATACACGGCGATGGCGTCGGGTGGGTATTTCGAGCCTCACTGGAGAGCTTTTGGAGCTCGCTAGGGGATAGGGAGTCAATGACGCTGGTGCCGGTGTATTGTGTTGCAGGAGGGTCGAGGAGGGCTAGCTGGTGCGCGGAAAGGTCGTCGAAGATAGAGGAGTCGTAGAATGAAGAGGAGGAGCGGCAGAGGCTTGAGGTGCTAGGATTTGCCATGATGAGATGAGGTGGAGGAGTTCAGAAGGGAGGATGCCATATGGAGGGGAAAAAAGAAATGTTCGGATGAGGTCTGATCGCGGCTATTGCTGTAGTTGGGATGATGTAGAGTGCTGCGGGGTATAACCGTGTGGTGCACGGGCGTTGGGGGATTGGTTTGTTGGTTCGTCTTCTTGGGAGCTAGAAATTTCATACAATCTCAGAAATTGATACCCGATGATGACTGCTCTGAAGTTCTTCCGCCCATCCCTTCTGAAGTATAAGGTAAAGTGTATTTATTGGCAACGAACGCCAATATTCAGATTCATCCAGGGTTCTGGGTAAGCGCTTCTACAATGGAATGATACGGCAGCTCCCCGCAGTGACAAGGGTAATACTTACGCTTTACGATAAGCAGCAATTAAGCGAAGTTTTTCTTCCGATTCGGTCATTTAGTGCCACACCTTAATCTTCAAAAGAAGAAACTTAAACATGACTCCGTAAATAATTATAACAAAAACTCGGAATGAGTTATAAAAAGGATTTGTGAAATATCACCGCTAGTCCCCAATGCTATGTCTTGGTTGTAATCCTCTGCACTGAAAAAAAGAAAGGGCGTCGTCTGGCCATACTAAACTTGCGCAGACGATGTGTTTAAAGAGTCCATCATCACCTGCAGGACCCACTGCTCTGATGTTATGTGCCTAGAAAGACAAAAAATCGGATCGTTATTTATCCAGGCCCAAATTCGGCATTCTTCCGACCCATTACTATTCGATCAGTACGACAGTGAACGGTATTGAAAGAATTATTGTACCTCCACACCAAGTCGCCCCAAACTATTAGAAGTAACGTTTTCCCACTTGTAAGTTTTCTGTTTATATATCTCTAAAGTGTCCGTGGGGTTTTCACTGGGCCTGGGAAAGCTGGGCAATAGTTTTGCCTCATCTTTCCGCGCTATCGTGTTACTGAAAAGATGATGTGGAGGGATTATTCGAATTGGGAATTTTCGGCCATCGGACAAACTCTACTGTTGCAGTATGGAGGAGGGAACACTTTGCGTGTAAGCTATGGTCCATAGACGGACTAGAGATATATATGGGAGTTGTGTCTTGTGCCTGTTCGGATGCCCCATCAGATACAGCCATTATTATTGTTACTTTGGATGGTTGATTGACTTGATTCTATCTCTCTATCGTGGGGGCTCCAACGCTCATATATACAGTAAACCGGATGCTTGTATGTGCACTCGGCAGTGTATCTCCAGCTAAGACCCATAAGCCCGTATCAGTAAGTCTGACCGACCATATACAGTAACATCTACTGTTGCATGTGTACCTGTATTGTGAGCCTCACTGCTTAGGTCCGTTTGATATGCAGTTGGTCGATGAAGATATTCCTCAGGAGAGCGGCTCATATCAGTGCAAACGGATATGCAAACGGATATAGATATGGAGACGAATATGGATATGGATATGGGAGTCAAGTGTGTATGTATACGGGCCTTCTGGCCTCGAGAGATCAAGTCAATCAACAAGTCTTTCAAGCATTCAAAAGTAACATCTACGGTAGGTTGAAACCGGGTGAGAATCCATGAAGCTGGACGACCTCTATCGCTGATCATGTTCAATATGTTGCGAACATTGGCATCCACTGTATAGACTGGAATGAGCAAATTACCAGCTTTTCATGCTATGCACAAATTATAGGCCCGTTAATCAAGAGTCCGAAGAAGCGTAGGGTGATAGTGAATGACGCCAATGTTTGAGTGTGACTATTGGGGCAAAGTTGAATCACTTAATATATTGCAATAAAGTTATCGAATACCATCAAACACGAAACTTCAAAAGCACATACCCTATAAATGAAACGCAAAAAACATGCGCAATTCAGAGTCAAAAAACATAACATCAAACAAGCTCATCGATAATCGTAAGAAAACATAAAGAAGCACAAGAAACAGCGAAACTTCAATAGTTACGGCCTTCTGACAAATTACATCCACAATGTCACTTCACCCTGATTGAGCCTTGCAGGTCCTCCTATGCAGTTCCCGGTAATCAGCCCGACCAACCTTCACCGGCTTCCCACAGTGATCGCATGGAATAGTTCGTCCATGAACTGTCTTCTCATGTCGAGTGCAATTGCTCTTGGCTGGGAAAGTTGCGGAACAGATGTGACAGCGGTATAAGCGTCTAGCAAGAGTTTGAACCGACGGTTCCGAGCGACCAGAAGATGACGGAGTGATAGTTGGTGATGAACTCGCCGTCGTGGTGTTCCGAAGAGCCGAAGGTATCAATTGTGGCGACGAGTGGAACGTTTCAGCGGCAGTTATCTCCAAATCCTCCGGATCTGTAACGATATTGGCGACCTCATAAGACCGTGGTGCATTGCTCAGGGGGTGTTCTGACGAGCCCGTCGTACTCACATAACCGGCTCTCTGGGATATTGAAGATTCTCCAAACAATGGATCGTAATACGACGGTGTCGTATTGGCAAATTGAAAGGGTATCTCACTCCAGCTCCCGACTCTCCCATCTACTGTCCCTGGTTGAGATTCATCGCCATCAGTGCCCAAAGGGATATGATGTTCCCAGATCCAGCCGCCCTCGCATTGTAACATCCCCGTCTTTCGCATATGAGAGGTACACGAAGCGCAGAAATTCAGTATTGTTCCAATCGCATCAGGCTGTACAATTAGTATATATTTTTGACTTTGGATCGCTCATAACTTACTTGAACCAGCTGCAAAAGAGCGAACTCCACCTCTGAGATATCTTGAAGGATGCCGCGACGAACCTTACTGATGATACTTTCGAATAACGGTGATTGGAAGATTCCGACTAATACCTCATTTCCTAACATAATCCAGGCTGCAGAGAAAAATTGGAGGACATCCGCCAAATAGGACGGTCCATCTAATGGAAGCAAGAAAAGTAGAAGTAAGGGTGAGAAGTTTAGCATACGGATTTCTAAACACCCAGGCGCTAATTAGCTTTCTTTCTTCCGAAGCAAGAAAAGCAATGGAACATACCTAACAAAAAAGTCACAATGATCCCAACGATTATAATACCATGTACCAATACAGACTCCGGATCGACTCCCGGATCGATTTCGTGTTGCAGTTCACCCCTTTCTAATTGACCTGGATGGCTCGAGATGGGATCATGCCGAGTGTTGGTGACGGACGAGGAGTCAGACGGGTAATCAGAGTTGCCAAGTGTTGCCGCGACTGCTGCTGCTTCGACACATATTTCGCTCGCAAAAAGGTCCATGTCTTCCTCATCCATGCAATCCGCCAAAATCCACCGTGTAACCTGGGAACCGTCGACCGAAACCGGTGAGCAGGCTATCGAAGGGAATAGCTCCGAAAAAGCTGTGGAGTCCTGAAGTGTGGGGGGATGGTTCGCTGTAGAGTATTTGGTCCATTCAGGCCAGCACAAGCTCACAAAACCATCGGTACCCCCATTCCCAAGTGCCACCCACTGATTCAGCGCGGCGTAGAATTCGGTTGAAACAGCCGTTGAGTAAACGTCAGAATTGCGTCTGGAATCGACAGACCAAGCAAGCACCAGGGCAGCGGCACTCCCGGAAGTAGAAGGAATACGATCATACCGGACATCTTTAGCCACAGCCTTGAGCGCGCATTTCCATGTTTTCTGACTGCAGTTGAAAACCTCTTTTATCGTGGCAGGAAGAGTTGCATCCTGTAGCTTTTTTTGGGCAAATTTCCAGCGAACAAGAAAGCGATCACGAATGTCCTTCATTTTGGCCCATTTTTCAGCCGCTTGTGTTTCGAGGAATTGGATGGTTGCCTGTATTAGAACTGGTTTGGCTCCTTTCCAATTATTGAAAAGACAGATACTATCTGGCGAGTCCGGATTCTCTCTCCAGTGCCTGTACGCAGACCAGAGCGAGCACGTAATGTAGCGCTCGACCAAGTCTAAACATTGCCGGTGAGTTAAGGTTGGGCTAAACTCTTCGACGAAGAAACGTCTATATTGTGCGACAACTCCCCACCCAGAACCGTCTAGAAAACCACCATGTTCCTGTATTGATATCTTATCGAGGGTTTCGGTTTCCAGCAACCAGATAAAATGATGTAGCAATTTTCTGTTCTGGAGTGATTCTGATTCCAGGGCAAATAGGGCTTCCTTGTTTGCAAAGTTTGACCGAAAAGCATCAAGATAGAACTGTTGTGTAAATTGCGTGTTAATGTAACGCCATGCACGGGCCTCAGAAACAGTAAGCATACCTTCAGTTCTTGATTCAAATGGTCACCTGCCTGAAACGAACCGTCCGATTTCAGTAGTTCTTGATGCAGTTAGTAGTGAAACCGTTCCGCTAAAACCGATATCATACCCCAGATGCCTATCTGTGACTTAAAATCTGGGCTGGGAAATTTGTCCCCTTGATCCCATGGGTTAAGGATATGTCTTGAAGAACGATAAGGGGATACAAGGGAGTAGAATTTCGATACGTGGGTCTTTAGGGCGAAGTCGAGGTTGAGGGAATTTCTAAGCAAGTTTGCCAACGTCCGATCTAGCGCGCCTAGCGTGCTCATCTTTCCGTAATGTCTTTGGTCTAGGTATGGAGTCCAAAAAATATGATTGTAAAAGTTTGCAGACTGCCTGGGCGATGTGTGAGATTTTATGGTTGATTGGCGAAACGAGGCTGCGACACGATGTGCGTAGCGGTCATATCCGGTTAGTGATAGGAATATGAATCGCCCAACCGAATCGCCTGTTCCAAGTGATTCCTGTCTCAGCTGCCTGGCAACTAAGCGTTACACTGCGTGGTTGCTTGCATGATTCCGGCAAGTGGGGGCGAGGGATGCGTCATTGCTGCGATTCCTATCACGTGGCTTCATTAGTACCAGCAGGTATCAGAAATCGGGCAATGAGATCCGCCGATCAAGTGTCCAAACAAAGAAACCTTTTGGGTGTGGGATTTCAATCGCTCTACACTTCCATAGCGAGATCTATATCATATATTCCCGTCAAGTCACAGAGTGATTGCATATTGAGTCCTAAATGACATGTGCATTTAAACGCCGGGGCATTCTCCTCCGGCAGTTCCAACGCTTCAGCACTCCCAGCTATTCAAGCGCGTTGGAACGCTACTCCTTAATGTGGAGGATTGTCGAATTGAAGGGGTAGTCGCTTGATACGGGAAAAGAGAGTTGGATAGCGGAGTGTGAATTAGCATACACCGTGTCAAAGCCTCAAGTCGTTCTGCTAACATGCCGGACTACGATGTGACCAGCCTTAAAAACCCCTAATCGCCGAATATGACTAGGAGCATTACGAAGAAACATGTAAACCAGTCGGAATCGTGCGATGAAGTGGTTTATCTTGACCATGAGATGGATCAGATGCAAGTCGATCAGATTAGATGGCGGATGATCTGTAGAATCGTGCGCTGCCCTGGGAAGGATAGTAGTACCGTATTTTAGAGTTACGTAGATGAGTTCAGTACAGGTATAGAAACTGAGCGATGGAAGATGTAAACCTTGCATGAATATGAGTGATGAGGAGATTTGCCACTCAGCTATAGGCAGTAAAAAGGTGTCAATATGTTAGCGGATAGGAATGCAGAGGAATCCCGGATAGCATATCTCCCGCACGTTACGTGAAACCTAACCAGACTTCCGTGGTCTGAACCAATTGGCACTTGGTTATGCAATTGTTCGTCTGGGAAGAAGTAGGTGGCGGATTCTCGCTGCACTAGACGAACTGGGGTCCCGGTTTTCGTCCATTTCTTATTCGGTTGTATCTCAGTAATTTACAACTATTAGTATAAAGATGTTACACTACGGGGATATTTTCGTTCGGAATTTTTTAAGTAGTTGAGGCGAGACAATGGTGGATCGAGCAATGGGGGTTGTTCATAGTATAGCGACAATTTAAATTGGAAAGGAATAGTTTAGCATGATAGAAGGGAGAGTGTACATACTTTAACTGTTTTCGAATCTTTTGTTTCATAAAAAGAAACAATCTCACAATCTTTGTACTTAAAACCTTGTTGAATGGTACAGTGTAACTGATGTAACAACTCAAGTCCCTAACCAATGTTTCGTCCCTTTGTCTTCGAACTAGGCGACGGTTGGGGAGCCCGAAAGGAAAACGCCGACACAAGACATCAGGATGGCTTGCAACCTTGCCCTCCTGACAGCTGGGATGTTAACCTGCGGTAATGTACTAGGGTACAAGGGTATTTGGGGCGCGGTCACACAGGGCAAAAGAGCGCCCGACTTTTTTCTCCCATACAACAAGAAACGCCAAGATCTGCATCTTTCACTACACCACCTCATGCATACGGCCCAGGCGCCTTATTAGGGGTGTGGGCGCGTCCAGCGCCCACACCTAACAAGCCACTAACAAGCCACTAGCGGGGCATCTCGTAGCCATGCCCACCCTCAGCTCCCCGCTCCCACATCTATCCAACTTTGAGCTCAATTAACTCTATGAGTTTTACTTTGACTAGGATATTGTTTATATATGAAATGTAGTTAACAAGATGCTCTTTCACTTGCTTGTTTCATCTTTTAGTTTCCTCTAATATTCAAGGAGTGGTTGTAGATCAAGTAAAGTGGCTTAGACTATACTTAGCACTGTTGATGCTGCTAAGCACTGCTTAGCAATGCTGGTGTTTTGCATCAGGTAAATTATTTCTACCTGACACGTAGATACATGTCATACACTGTCAGGTAAATTTTTTCTACCTGACTGTAAGGTACATCTGTGATGAGTGACAGCTTATGACTCAAATATAGACTGACCAGCTTACAACCAGTATCAGGCTAACGATAATTCCAAACCCATCTGTATATATTATAGTTACTCTGTGGCAAAGAGCTTTGAATTTAACGAAGGATTGGTGGACTTATGGGTTGACTGCTAAGGGAGAATAAGGAAAAGGAGAGCTATCTACCCTATATGATTTCTCCACCACTTGTGGTTGAAATTCATTTCCCTTGCTGCCTGAGTCTCTTCAGCATGCTACAAGGCTACTTGGGTGCAGCTTGGCAGTTTCTAGGGACAATGAAATGTCACTTGGACAAAAATTACCTGAGTTATGACACTATAGAGGGTCTTCCACTTCAGCAACTCAGAACTAGTACCTATCTCAACAACCACCAGCCCAAATCTGCCAAGACTGACATTAATTGACAGCTAGCATACTGTATATGCTCTAACAATATTACCAGTGAATTCCATTTACAATTGGTGATAAAACAGGGAGGTTAGGAGGTGGGCAAAAATCCGCCAGCTTCATAGACTCTCACTCACATTTTCATCTTACTCAAAATTGGACCATTTGACTTGATTTTTGGATTGACATGTAGGCCTTGGAGTTGTCTATTATACT